>JAABVA010003606.1_pt1 | contig 14645 bp, 15 predicted proteins | sample 5560331 | NCBI WGS metagenome assembly JAABVA01 (sample SAMN12812661, study PRJNA571458) | rock metagenome | isolation source: Antarctica rocks | place: Antarctica: Victoria Land, Mt New Zealand sud | collected 2016-01-07 | reverse complement strand
TCAGCCGCCGTGCCACCGGTCCCGCGCCCGCTGCTGCGCCCGGCCGCCGATCATCCCTGGCGGCACCAATCCCTTGGACGCGCGCGGTCGGCCTGAGCGACCGGTCCACTATTTCGAGGTGCACCCGGCCCTGGGCGACTTTCTGCGCACGCGTCGCGCCCACATGTCGCCCGCGCAGCTTGGCTTCCCCGCCGGCGTGCGCCGCCGCACCCCCGGCCTGCGGCGCGAGGAGGTCGCGGTCGCCGCGGGCGTCAGCACGACATGGTACACCTACCTTGAGCAGGGGCGCGACATCCGCGTGTCTCGGAGCGTGCTGGAGAACATCGCCGATGCGCTGCGACTGACGCGGGACGAGCGCCTGCACCTCGCCTTGCTCGCCGACCAGCCCCTGCCGGCCGGCGCGCCCTCGATCAACGACACGGTGCGTCCCGTGTACCGGTGGATCCTTGACGCGCTCGGAGAGAGCCCGGCCTACATCACGGGGCGGCGCACCGACCTTGTCGCGTGGAACAGGGCGGCCACGGTCGCGTTTGGCGACTTCGGGGCGATGCCGGAGCGCGAACGCAATCTGCTTTGGCTGCTTTTCACCGACACCGCGTTCCGCCGGCTCTTTGTGGACTGGGACACCATCGCCAAGGACATCCTGGAGTCATTTCGGGCGACAGCGGCCCGCTACATGAGCGATCCCTGTATCACGGATTTCATCGAGGCCCTGGAGCGGGCCAGCCCCGAGTTTCGACAGAGATGGGCGCGGCACAACGTGCGTGGACGATGCGCCGAGTGGCGAGAGATCGCGCATCCGACGGCGGGTCGGTTGGTGCTGGAGTTGGCCAGCTTGCAGATGAGCGGCGATCCAGACGTGAAGTGCTGCGTGTATGTGGCGGCTCCCGGCTCGGAGACCGCCGCCAAGCTACACCGGCTTGTGGAAAGCGCCACGCCATCGACAGACGCCCATAGCGGCGAAGGCGTTATCGCCGGCACATAGACCGTCGAAAGTCCACCATGCCAACGAGGATTTTAGAGAGATTGTGGCCTCTGTTCTTCGGCGATGACGCGGTACAGAGCGGGAGAAGCGGCGAAGGGCATCGTCCGGCTGATCTGCTCAAATGCCTCTGTTCTCATAGCCGCCTGGACGTGCTGCGGCGACTCCCATTCAGCGACATTGACGAACCGAAATGTGGCCTGTGGGTCCACACTCTCATGGAGTCGGGTCGAGAGGAAGCCTGGCGCGCGCCGCATGTGCTCGGCTGCTTTGTACCACCCTTTGAGGAACTCCTCCTGCTTGCCCTCGGGGACCTCAAATGGATTGATCAGAATAATAGTAGACATAGCCCGCATCCTTTCTGTTGTATCATTTGTATCATTGGCATCCAACGTGACCGTTGACGTATTCCCTGACACCTGCTTGTTTGAACCCTTGAGAGAATACATGGCTACGTCCTTTCATGCTGGATCGCCGAGGCTTGTTCAAGCGACACGATCATCCGCTGCAAGAGGGCGGATACCTGGCATTGCTCTGCCTCGGTGAAGCCTTGGGTCGCTACCGCGTTTCCGGCTTGTGCGCACGGAACAAGCTGGTCGCGCAACGCACGGCCCTTTTCGGTCAAGAAGATGTTGATCTGGCGACGGTCGTGCTCGTTGCGTACGCGCCGGACAAGGCCGCCGCGCTCCATCCGGTCGATGGAGCGGACCATTGAGGCCTCGTCGATGGCCACCTGGTGACTGAGTTCCCGCTGTGTCTGACCATCTTGGACCCACAAGAACATCAGCACAGCCCACTGTCCGAGGTAGATCCCATGAGGCGCCAGGCAGGCTGTTTGGATCTGAGAGAACAGCTTGGCCACATAGTTCACGAGATAGCCCAGACTTTCCTCGATGATAAACACGCGAACAGGCGCGCCCTGGCTCTCTGGAGATGCCATAGCATCGCGAGAACGAACGATCTGAAAGGGGGGTACCTCAAATTCTTGCATAGCAATCCTTGTCTAGCTAATCATGGACTAGCTAAGTAATATCAGGGCAACGATCAACTGTCAACCCCTCACGTGACAATTCTCCCCACACCTCCGCGTCACCCAGATGCGCGCCTCGCTTGACCTGGAGTGGACTCCAGGTACTATGCTTAACGGTATGGACACAGAACTGACGATTCAACAGGTTTGTCACCAGACGGGGTTGAGCATCGATACCTTGCGCTACTATGAGCGCATCGGGCTGCTCGAGCCCATCGCGCGGACGCCCAGCGGCCACCGTCGCTACACGCCGCGCGATATCGCCTGGATCGACGTGCTCATCCGCTTACGGGATACGGGCATGCCACGCGCGCAGATGGTGCGCTTCGCCCAACTGCGCCGTCAGGGCGCCGTGACGGCAACCGAACGCCGTCTCATGCTCGAACAACACCAACACGCCCTCGAACAGCACATGCGGACACTGGAGGAGCACATGGCCGCGTTGCGCCAAAAGATCGGGCGCATCAAAGATGTCGAAGCGCGGCGAGACGCCGCATCCCACCCCGACCATGCCTTTGATCAGAGCGACACAGTCGCCGGCGCCAGCGATGCGGGGACAGAAAAGTAAGGTAGAGAGGCACGCGACACATGGAGCCCATGAATCTGGAGATCACCTTGCGGGTGAACGGGACGGCGCGCCGGCTGTTCGTCGACACCCGGACCACGCTCCTGGACGCCCTGCGCGAGCGTCTGGGACTCACCGGCCCCAAAAAGGGCTGCGACCACGGCCAGTGCGGCGCCTGTACCGTCCTGCTCGACGGCCGGCGCGCCAACAGCTGCCTCGCCCTCGCCGTCGCGCACCAAGACAGCGAGATCGTCACCATCGAGGGGCTCGCTGCCTTCGCCGACGGCGTGAACGCGGATGGAAGCGGTGGGATGCACCCGCTGCAGCGGTCGTTCGTCGCCCACGACGCCTTCCAATGCGGCTACTGCACGCCGGGGCAGATCTGCTCGGCGGCCGGCATGCTGCGCGAGGCCGCGGACGGCTGGCCCAGTGCGGTCACCGCCGATCTGACCGCCGACCATGTCGCGCTCGACGACGACGAGATCCGCGAGCGCATGAGCGGCAACCTGTGCCGCTGCGCCGCCTACGCCAATATCCTCCCGGCGATCGCGGAGGTAGCAGGGGTGGCCGGGGTGGCCGGAACACAGGAGGTGGCGCGATGACCCCCTTCCGCTACGAACGGGCGAACGACGCGTCCGCCGCCGTCACGGCGCTCGCCGCCGCGCCACACGCCGCCTTCCTCGGCGGCGGGACCAACCTCGTCGACCTGATGAAGCTGGGGGTAGCGACGCCCGACCTGCTCGTCGACGTGGCGCGCCTCCCCTTCGACCGGGTCAAGCCGCTCCCCAACGGCGGCGTGCGCATCGGCGCGACGGTGCGCAACAGCGTGCTCGCGGCCGACCGCACGATCCGCGCGCGCTATCCCGTGCTGGCGCAGGCGCTGCTCGCGGGTGCCTCGGGACAACTGCGCAACCTGGCCACGACCGGCGGCAACCTGCTGCAGCGCACGCGCTGCGTCTACTTCCAGGACGTCACCCTGCCGTGCAACAAGCGTGCGCCGGGGACCGGCTGCCCCGCGCGCGACGGCTATAACCGTAATCTGGCTATTTTGGGCGCGTCGGAGGCGTGCGTCGCCACGCACCCCTCGGACATGGCCGTGGCGCTGGCCGCGCTCGACGCCATAGTGCGTGTGCAGGGGCCGGGCGGCGAGCGCACGATCCCGCTGGTCGACTTCTACCGCTTGCCTGGCGACGAGCCACAGCGCGACACCGTGCTCGCGCACGGCGAACTGATCACGGCCGTCGATCTGCCGCCGCTCACCTTCGCGGCCCGTTCGCGCTATCGCAAGGCCCGCGACCGCGCGTCCTATGCGTTCGCGCTCGTTTCGGTCGCCGCGGCGCTTGACGTCGAGGGCGGCGTCGTGCGCGACGCGCGCATCGCCTTCGGCGGCGTCGCGCACAAGCCCTGGCGGGCGAGCAAGGCCGAGGCCGCGCTGCGTGGGGCGCCGGCGACCGAGGAGTCGTTCCGCCGCGCGGCGGACGCCGAGCTCGCCGACGCCCAACCGTTGCGCGAGAACGCGTTCAAGATCCCGCTCGCGCGCAACCTCCTCGTGCGCACGCTGCTCGACCTCACCGACATGGAGACGACGGAGATGGAGGACCCCCGATGACGACGACCCTCACCCCACGGGCGATCGGCGCGCCCATCGACCGCGTCGACGGCCCCAAGAAGGTCACCGGCGCGGCGACCTACGCTTTCGAGTACCCCGTCGACGGCGCGACCTATGGCTTCCTGGTGCAGAGCACCGTCGCCAAGGGGCGCATCATCGCGGTCGACGCCACGGCCGCACGCGCGCTCCCCGGCGTCGTCGCCGTGCTCTGGCACGAGAACGCGCCGCGCCTCGCGTCGACCGCCGACCCCGAGCTCGCAGTGCTACAGTCCGATGCCGTGGCCTATCACGGCCAGGTCGTCGCCGTCGTCGTCGCTGAGACGTCGGAAGTCGCGCGCCACGCCGCCGGCCTCGTCGCCGTCCGCTACGAGGAACAGCCGCACGACGTCGAGCTGCGCGCCGACCGCACCGACCTGTACAAGCCGCCGACGGTCATGCCCAGCTATGAGACCGACACCGCGAGCGGCGACGTCGAGGCCGCGCTGGCCGCAGCCGACGTGTCGATCGACCACACGTACACCACGCCGACCTACCACAACAATCCGCTTGAGCCGCACGCGACCGTCGCCGTGTGGGGCGAGGACGGCGCGAGCGTGACCCTCTACGACGCGAACCAGGGCGCGCAGCGGATCCAGGGCGACGTCGCCACGGCGTTCGGGCTGCAGCCCGAGCGCGTCCGCGTCATCGCGCCGTACGTCGGCGGCGCCTTCGGCTCCAAGGCCTTCACGCACCCCCATGTGATCCTCGCGGTGATGGCGGCGCGCGTGGCGGGGCGGCCGGTCAAGCTCGCGCTCACGCGGCAGCAGATGTTCGCGCTCGTGGGCTACCGCACGCCGACGATCCAGCGCATCCGTCTGGGCGCGGACCGCGACGGCCAGCTCACGGCGATCGCGCACGATGTGGTGGAGCAGACCGCGACAATCAAGGAGTTCGCCGAGCAGACGGCCGTGGCCACGCGCATGATGTACGCCGCGCCCAACCGCCGCACCACGCACCGCCTCGCGCGGCTCGATCTGCCCGTGCCCACGATCATGCGCGCGCCGGGCGAGTGCCCGGGCATGTATGCGCTGGAGTCGGCGATGGACGAGATGGCGCTCGCCTGCGGGCTCGATCCCATCGAATTGCGCATCCGCAACGAACCACAGATCGACCCTGAGAGCGGCCACCCCTTCAGCAGTCGCGGCCTCGTGGCGTGTCTGCGCGAGGGCGCGCGCCGCTTCGGCTGGGACGGACGCGACCCGACGCCACGCGCGCGCCGCGAGGGCCGTTGGCTCGTCGGGACCGGCGTGGCCGCCTCGACCTACCCGGCGCGTCAGCGAGTATCGACGGCGCGCCTCCGCGTCGATCAGGCGGGACGGTACACCGTGCTCATCGCCGCCGCGGACATTGGCACGGGGGCCTGGACGGTGCTGACCCAGATCGCGGCGGACGCCCTCGCGGCCCCACTGGAGTGCGTCACCCTCGAGCTCGGCGACAGCGCGCTGCCGCGCGCACCCATCGCCGGCGGCTCGATGGGGACCGCGTCGTGGGGCTCGGCCATCATCGAGGCGGCTCAGAAGCTGCGCGCGCGCCTGCGCGACGAGCACGGCGGCATTATCCCGCCGGAAGGGCTCGATGTGACCGGTGAGGTCGGGGAGAATCCCGCGGCGGAGCGCTTCGCCATGCACGCCTTCGGCGCGCAGTTCGCGGAGGCGCGCGTGGACATGGACAGCGGCGAGGTGCGCGTGCCGCGCCTGCTCGGCGTCTTTGGCGTCGGGCGCATCATGAACGCGAAGACGGGCCGCTCGCAACTGCTCGGCGGGATGACGATGGGGCTGTCGATGGCGCTCGAGGAGGAGAGCGTGCTCGACGAGCATTTCGGCCACTACGCCAACCACGACTTCGCGGAGTACCACATCGCGACCAACGCCGACATCGGGACGGTCGAGGTGGCCTGGATCGACGAGGACGACCCGCACGTCAACCCGCTGGGCGCGAAGGGGATCGGCGAGATCGGGATAGTGGGGACCGCCGCCGCGATCGCCAACGCCGTGTATCACGCGACCGGCGTCCGCGTGCGCGACCTGCCGATCACGCTCGACAAACTCTTGTGATCATTGATACGAGGCCGCGGCCGCTCTTGCGCGCCGCCGATGCGGATAGAGCATAGAGACAGGAGCAGCTTATGGAGCACGAGATTGTCAGCGAACGGATCGACGTCGTGGTCGACGACGATCCAGAGCCATCGTTGTCTACCTTCTACCATGTAGCGATCATCGTCGAGGATCTCGACAAGGCGATGGAGGAGTTCAGCGCGGGCCTGGGGGTGCATTGGGGAGAGGTGCGCGATGGCGCGTTGGGCCCTTGGACGTACCGGCTCACCTTCTCGTACGAGGGTCCGCCGCACATAGAGCTGATCGAAGGCCAGCCGGGAAGTCCCTGGGACACGAGCAGCGGCCCCCGCCCCGACCACATCGGCTACTGGACGGATGACATCGAGGAGGGCAAGCGCCGCCTCATCGCGCGCGGCCTGCCGATCGACTTCGACGCATGCCCCTACGGCAGCCCCTTCAGCTACCACCGCGCCGCGCACACTGGTATGCGTGTCGAGCTCGTCGACGTTTCGCGCCAGCCGTGGTTCCTCGCCACCTACCACAAGCCAGACGGAGATGACGCGAGCGCTCCCGCCGACGCGGTGGAACGCTGAAGCGGTGTCGTAAGGGAAGCGCGCTGGTGGACTAGCATGAAAAAGTGGGAGAATGCCGACGAGAACAAATTACAACCGTATCGCAGGCCAGAGCCTGGAGCGGCTCGCCGCCTTGAGCGACGGGGTCTTCGCCATCGCGATGACACTGCTTGTCCTGGACCTGCGTGTCCCCACGGGTGAGACGATCCAGATCCACACAGAGGGCGACGTGTGGCGTACCTTGGTCGCGCTCGCACCGCGCCTGATCGCGTATCTCATGAGCTTCCTGACCCTCGGCATCTTTTGGGTCAGCCAGCAGACGCAACTCGCCCAGTGCGCCCGGAGCGACCGCGACCTCACCTGGGTCCATCTTGGGTTCTTGCTCGTGGTGTCGCTCATGCCGTTCTCGACGGGGTTCCTGGCCGCGCTCATCACCTATCGCCTCGCCCTCGTGGTATACTGGCTCAACATCCTCCTCCTCGGTGTCGCGCTCCTCGGCGGCCGGCGCTACGCGGCGCGGGCAGGGCTCCTGAAAGACGAGGTCACCGCCGCCATGCGCGCCGAGGCCGAGTGCCGCCACGTCGTCGCGCAGGCGCTCTACGCCCTCAGCGCGGCGCTCTGCGTCGTCAATACCTCCTGGAGCATCGCGGCGATCGTCCTCGTGCAACTCAACTACGCGTTCGCCGCGACGCGATTCGTCCGCGCGCCCGTGGCGGCCGCTCGTCGCGGCGTCAGGAACCTATGGAGGAGGCCATGAGCACGGGGCAACACGCGCTCGGGCGGCTGCTCCTCGAAGCCCATTGGCAGGTGGCGCCGGACCATAGTCGGGCGTTGGAGCAGAACCTGGCGCGGCACGCGTCCCCTTGTGGCCGTCACACCTCATGAGGCGATATTTGTGTATAGGGGCTCCATCACGGTGAGGAGAGGAGAGGAACGATGGCAAAAGCTTATTACAGTACGGTGTTCGCGCGGACGGCCGAGCAGGTCTGGGCCGTCATCCGCGACTTCAACAGCTATCCTGTCTGGTTCGAGGGCGTCGCCGAGAGCCATATCGCGGAGGGGAAGGCGGGCGACGCGGTCGGCGCCGTTCGCGACGTCCGCCTCGGCGACACCAACATCCACCACATCCAGCGGCTGCTCGCCCACTCGGACCGCGACAGGTCCTACACCTACGAGTTCCTCCCCCCGCTCCCGTACCCGGTGCGCAACTTCGTGGCGACACTGCGCGTCACGCCGATCGTCGATGGGGACAGGGCGTTCGTCGAATGGTGGGCGACGTTCGACTGCGCCGCCGACGAATGCGGCCACTGGACGGCGTACTTCGCGCGGGAGGTCTTCGCCAAAGGACTGCGGTCGTTACGCGCCCATCTGGCGGGATGACCGGCGAACGCATGCGCCCCGTCACCGCTGTCTCAAGAAGAGAATCCGTGACCAACAAGCTCGATCGACCTCAATGACGTGTGATGCAAACATTGCTCATCGTAGCATCGCACGCGATCGGCGTGTAGGGCCCGCCCGACTGTCCAGCTCAACGGTATCCTGCGGGCCGGAGCCCGTCGAGGACGATCCCAAGGGTGCGCCCCCGCAGTTCGCCATCCTGCCCGGCGTGTTCGGCAGCCCGGACGGCGCCGACCAGAAGATTCATAACCTCGGGGACGCCTACGTCGCCGCGCACCGTCCTTGCCTCCTGAGCGCGGGCGAGGAGCGCCCCGATCCCCTCTCGCAGACGACGACGCAGCCCCGGAGCGGCCTTGCCGACGTCGACGAAGCCGTTGGCCACAAGCTCTAAGTAGGTTTTCTTCGCCTCTACCTCCGCGACCGTGCGCGCGAAGAAGGCGAAGAACGCCGTGGCGGGGTCCCCCTCCGCGGCGAGGGTTTCGACCTCCTCCACGAGCCGCTCCACACGGTCGAGGACGATCGCCTCCACGAGCGCCTCTTTGGTCGGGAAGTGGCGGAAGAGCGTGCCGATCCCCACCCCCGCCCGCCGGGCAATCTCCTCCGTGCGGGCGGACGCGCCCTCGGCGGCAAACACGTCCTCCGCCGCTTTGAGCAGACGCGCCCTGTTGCGGCGCGCGTCGGCGCGCATCGGCCTGACCCCTTGCGGGCCAGGCGCCTCAGACACAGGCGGCCGCGGTGGCGTCATCCCGCACGTCCCTCGCGACACCCCTTGACAAGCGGAGTCGCCACTCCGTATACTACAAGCGTAGTCATGACTCCGATTATACCTCGATACCCATGGGTCTGCCAAACTTGGAGAGAGGAGTACGCATGAGCGAAACCATCGCCTCCACCAGCCCGCGAGAGGTCTTCGAGCGCCTGATCCGCGGCGTGTCGGAAAAGAGGTGGGAGAAGCTTCCCGACCTGTACGCCGAAGACGCGGTCATCGAGCATCCCTTCGCCATACCCGAACCATCGCGCCTTGTGGGGCGCGAGCAGCTACGTGAGCACTTCGCCGCCGGAGCCGGGATACCCGTGGAGATGGAGGTCCGCAACATCGTCGTCCATGAGACGAAAGACCCGGAGGTGATCGTCGCCGAGTTCGAATACCACGGGCAGTCGATCACGACCGGACGCCCGTTCACGGTCGCCGAAATCTGGGTCATAAGGGTCCGCGACGGCCGGATCGTGGCCTCGCGCGACTACGGCAACCACCTTGCCTTCGCGGTTGCCACCGGCCGGCTGCCGGAGGTCATCGCGGCGATGACCAAGGAGGGGTCTGCATGAGAGAACCCTCTGATGCCCGCGCGATTCCCGGTCCGCGCGAGGTCTTCGAGCGTCTACACGAGAGGGTACGAGACGATTACGACATGGACGGGCAGGCCGACCTGTACGCACCGGACGGTACCCTCGAGCTGCCCTTCGCCCCGCCGGGCATGCCGCGTTGTATGCGGGGCAGGGAGGAGATCCGCACGTTTCTGGCGGCGGCAGGGCAGAGGGCGCGGCAGGCCGGACGGCGGATCGTGCGGTACGACCCGGTCGTGGTACACGAGACCGCCGATCCCGAGGTTATCGTCGCGGAGTTCGACCTGCACGGGGAAGTGACTGCGACTGGCGAACCCTACCGGATACCGTTCATTCAGGTACTTAGGGTTCGCGACGGTGAGATCGTTTCGATGCGCGACTACTTCGACACTCGGGCGATGTCCGAGACGCTGGGCGCCTCTGTCGGGTAGCCGCGCTACGCAAGTTGCCAGGGAGTCCGTAGATAGAGCCGGCTCTATCTACGGACTCCCTGGCATGCCTCTGCGGTACGCCATGCTCAGCCCTTTGCCGGCCGGCACCATAGCCGCCCTGTCCTTGTATGGGTTTGGCACACTATCTCGCTCACCGTACCCTCAAAAGGCGTGTGAGGGCGGCCGACTCGACAGGGGACCGACCGGTTTGACATCGCTCACCTCGGCGCCGCTGCGCCTGCTCCAGCCGGCCCTGTGGAGCCCTATCGCTCAGTTGCCCCGAGGCGACGTTGAGCGATCACCACCCAGACGGATCGCCATTCTGACGTGGTCGCCACGTACCGCTCGACCGGCTAGGGGGTCTCGGCGCGGGCTATCACCTCGTATTCCTGGAGGCTGAGGATCCGCATCTCGCCGCAGCGTACTGGCTCCTCTCTCATCTGCCGGCCTATCGCGCCGCTGGTTCGGAGGTTCTCGGCCGTGTCCCACAGGGTGAAGCCAACGCTGCGGCCGGTCGAGCGGTCCACCAACCAGAAGCCACCCTGGAAACCAACGTTCTGCCGCACGCCTGGCATGACGTCCTCGTTGATGCGCCTGATGGCGTGCTCGATATGCCGCGGATCTTCCTGCCACGCGAGCGACCGGCAGAACTGAGCCGTGTGGCTCACTGTCGGTCCCGTCTCCGCGACCACCTCATACTCCTCAACACCCGTCACGCTCACGCCGACCGCGCTACTCACCTCGTGTCTGATGCGCTCACCCTGGTCGTCACTGGCGTGCAGGGTGTCCTCCGCGTTGAAGAAGACGACGCCTAGGGCAAGACCCTTGGACCGGTCGCCGAACCAGTACGCGCCCGCGAAACCGGGCGAGGCCTGTACGGACCGCATCACGCGGCTGGTCATGGCGGCGATATCCTCGTCAAACCGCTCAGGCGCGGCCTCGACCGTTAGTACTCTCGCATGCATCTTTAGATCACTCCGTCGCACGCCCACGCGTGGTGAGCAAGCCGACGATGATGGCCGCGGCCACGACGTGCATCACCAGCATGGTCGCCACGGTTGTTCCACCGATGGCGCCGCCCTGCATCATGCCTGCTCCCGCCTGAAGCGGTCCGCCGAACGAGAGAAGCAGCCCGACGAGAGCGATGATACGGAAAGTCCGCAGGGGGCGGCGCGCCCACCGTGCCAGGGCGGCCAGGAGGCCGGTGGCGACGAGCGCGGCCGCCACGGAGATGGCGATGACGGGCGCCGGTTGTAGCATCTGATAGCTTGCCGGCACGGCCCCTACGGCGACGCCAATGGCGCGGATAACGACGCCGGCGGCGGTGGCAAGGGCGGCTGCCAGCACCCCGGTGTGCCACAAGCGGCCGGTGGTAATGCGTTCGACCGCGGCGCGTGGGGGCGCTGACATGATGGCGCGTGTCTCAGTGATGGCCATGATCGTGTCCTCCTTCTATCTGTGCCAAATCGGGTCGCCCAGCGCGCACCCTGAGTCCATTGTCGGCCCTGACGGCGGCGCCGACCAGGGATAAGGCGTAAAGCGAGGCGTAAAAACGTGATAATACGTCTGGCGTGACGTGTTGGGCGCGCACAGGAGGCGTGTGCTATCATGCGCGGGATGACGATGCCCGCTGGGGCCGGGGTACGACTGCGCGGTGGACATCTCAGGAGCCAGGACCATGGAGCAAGACGAACGGGCCGCGCTGGGCACGCTGCTGCGCCAGCACCGCGAGCGGCGTGGTCTGACGCGCGAGGCGCTGGCGGGGCGGGTCGCCACCGGCCTGAGCGTGGAAACGCTGAGCAAGGTGGAGCGCGGCCGCACGCGGCCCCGGCGGCACACGCTGGGGGAGGTGATCGCGGCGTTGGGATTGGACGAGGCGGAGCGACGGGCCGTGCTGAACGCCTGGCGCGCTGTCCCCGCGCCCGCCGCTCCGGCGCCAGCGTGGCGCGGGACGAATGACGGCGCGCGCCAACCAGCGCCCCCCTTGCAGGCGCAGCCGGCGTCCCTCCTCGGCCGTGAGAGCGACCTGGAGGCGATCGGGCGCCTGCTGCGCCACGACGGGGTCCCCGCTGGGACGCGCCTGCTCACGCTCACCGGTCCCGGCGGCGTGGGCAAGACCCGGCTCGCCCTGGAGCTTGGCGCGCGGCTGACGGGCGACTTTACCGCGGGGAGCGTCTTCATTGACCTGTCGCCGGTGCGTGATCCAGCCGCGGTACCCGCGGTCCTCGCGCAGTGCGTGGGCATGCAGGACGTGAGGAGCGCACACCTCCTGCCCCGACTCTATGCGTACCTGGGGGAACGCCAGCAGCTCCTCATCCTGGACAACTTTGAGCAGGTGCTCGTCGCCGCCGCGTGGCTGGCCGACCTGCTCGCGACCTGCCCCAGCATCACGCTGCTCGTCACGAGCCGGGCAGCGCTCCATCTGCGCTGGGAGCAGACCTACCAGGTCCCGCCCCTGGCGCTCCCCGATCCTCGCCACCTGCCGCCGCTGCCGGAGTTGGCGCGGGTACCCGCGGTGGCGCTCTTCCTCCAGCGCGCCCAGGCGCTCACGCCCGACATGGCGCTCACGGCGGACAACGCGCCGGCGGTGGCGGAGCTGTGCGTGCGGCTCGATGGGCTGCCACTGGCCATCGAGCTGGCCGCGGCGCGCACGCCCGTCCTCTCGCCCAGGATGATCCTGGAGCGGCTGGAACAGCGCCTCACGCTGTTGCGCTGGGAGGCGCCGGACCTCCCAGAGCGGCAGCGCACACTGCGCGCGGCGATTGGCTGGAGCTACGACCTCCTCGCCGTGGAGGAGCAGGCGCTCTTTCGCCGCCTGGGCGTGTTCGTGGGGGGCTTCGACCTGGACGCCGCGGAGGCTGTGGCCGCGGCTGACGGAGAGCACGGGCAATATGAGCGCGGGCGTGGGCTGGAGGCGCTCGACGTCCTGGCCGCGCTGGTCGACAAGAGCCTGGTCACGGTGGAGGACCGGCGCATGGAGCGGGTCCGCTATCGTCTGCTGGAGAGCATGCGCGAGTACGCGTTGGAGCAGTTGATGCACGAGGGCGAGGCTGATGCGGCCGGCCACGCCCACGCGCGGTACGTCCTGGCCCTGGCGGAGCGCGCCGCGCCGGAGCTGATGGGACCGCGGCAGCGCGCCTGGTTCCTCCGGCTGGAGCAGGAGCACGAGAACCTGCGCGCCGCCCTCGACGGGCTGGCCGCTCAGGGCGAGGACGATCTGGCGCTGCGCCTGGCGGCGGCCCTGGGCTATTTCTGGTGGGCCCGCGGCTATATCGAGGAAGGCCGGCGCGCCCTGGAGGAGACGCTGGCACGGGCGCCACACGCCGCGCCCGTCGTCCGGGTGACCGCGGGTGCCGCGCTAGGCATTCTGCTGCTGTGGCAGGGCGAGCATGAGCACGCCGGGGCGGTGCTACAGGACGGACTCACCTTGGCGCGCGCGTTGGGCGACCCTCGGAGCATCTGCCTGGCCCTCATCTACCTGGGGGTGGTCGCGAACCTCAGCGCGGACTGGGCGGCGGCCGCTGGCATCCTGGAGGAGGCGTTGGCCCGTGCGCGCCAGGCCGGCGACGCCTGGGGAACCGCCCGCGCGCTTCACGAGCGCGGTATTACCGCCCTCGAAGAGCGGATCTACGCGGCGGCGGAACGCGTCCTGGACGAGGCGGTCACCGGCTACCGCGCGGTCGGCGACGACCACAACCTGGCGGAGGTCCTCTTCTGGTTGGGCGTCGCCACGCGGGAGCAAGGCGACACGTCCCGCGCGGCGGTATGCATCGGGCAGGGTCTCGCCATCGCCAGGGCGTTGGAGGATCGCCGTCTCCTCCACCACGCCGCGGACGCCGTGGTGTGGCTGGTCGGCGACGGGGGGCAGCCCGCCCAGGTGGGCCGCCTGCTGGGGGCGGCCGAGGCGCTGCGCCAGATCACGGGCTTCGCCTATGACGCCTGGGCGCGCACCCCTTTCGCCCCCGCCGTGGCCGCGCGGCGCGCCCGTCTCGACCCGGAGGGCGTCGCGGCGCACGCGGAGGGACACGCCCTGTCCCTGGAGCAGATGGCGGACGTGGCGCGGCAGGCGCTGGAGGGGCTGGCCGGGGCTGCCGGGGACATCACGGAGCCGGCGGGAGCGGCCGGTGGCCGCGGTGTGCTCAGTCCACGGGAGCGGGAGGTACTGCGACTGGTCGCGGCGGGCCGCGCGAATCGGGAGATCGCGGGCGCGCTCTTCATTACCGAGCGCACCGTCCGCTATCACCTGACATCCATCTTCACCAAGCTGGGGGCGGACAACCGCACCCAGGCCGTGACCCTCGCCCGCGACCAGGGCCTCGTGTAATCGTCCCGCTCAGTTCGCCACCGACGCTCAACCTGGCATCGGCCCCACGAGTTCCGCGCCCCAATCCTGTAGCGGGACGTCGTGCAGATACTGGCTGATCTCCCATCGTTGCCCCTCAGGGTCCGCGACGACGGCCTGGCGTAGCCCCCACGGCTGATCCCTAGCCTTGTCGACGACCGACCCACCTGCCGCTACCGCGCGCTCGCATGTCGCGGCGACATCGTCGACGAATATGAGCGTGACGCTGGAGACCGCGCCGAACCTCCCACCCGCCAGTCCGATCGTCACGATGTGACC
>JAABVA010003605.1_pt1 | contig 14653 bp, 14 predicted proteins | sample 5560331 | NCBI WGS metagenome assembly JAABVA01 (sample SAMN12812661, study PRJNA571458) | rock metagenome | isolation source: Antarctica rocks | place: Antarctica: Victoria Land, Mt New Zealand sud | collected 2016-01-07 | reverse complement strand
CTCTCGTGATCGTATAATGTCATTATCTTGCAAATTTTCTCTTTTCATTCGACGTAATCACTGTTAAGAATTTAATATTACGATTTGCAAGTTCTTGAACAAACGCAGTATATTCAGTGACAGAAAGTTTCTCTCATGTTCATGAGTTGATGATGTTGAGCGTGATGTCAAAGTTTGTTGATCAGCATGACATGAACATTCAAGATCTTCAATTGTATCGAGTACTTATTTGCTATCTTTGAAGAGACAAGAATACTCAGACTTTTTACAATTTATGACAAAAGTAGCTTTGAGATCTTGCAGAAGATGATTTCTTTCACAGATAAATACTTTGCAGCTTTGTTAGAATGCAATAACTCTGACTTGCATATCTCATTTCACACGAAAAATATGAAGAAAACATTCTCGCAAGATTTAGACATGCGCGATCATGAAGATATTGAGAAACGCGATCAGAATGATTTCATTGAGTCGATTCATCACATTAGTAAACTTGATGTGTGATTGATTACGAAGCGCAAGATTGATCGATAAGACTCTCTGTTAAAGACGAGCAGAGCAAGACAGTTACTCAGATACAAGTGATAACGTCTTGTATGTCTCAATGAGCTGTATATAGTCATGATTCTAGCTATATATATAATAATAAACAAAGAAAGCATTTCATTTTCTGACGTGCAACTTTGATGATTGAGTTCAAGTCATAACTTCAAATGAGATGAGATTTGAGAGTCAATCTGTCGTTTTCGTGAGTTTGACTGATGTATGATTCATTGAACTGCGAAACAGATTAATTAAACTGCGAGACAGATTCCATTGAACTGATGATGTCTGCTCTGATGTCATGAAACATGTAGTCTTCAAGATGTATGAAAGTCATCGAGTTTAGCATTCTCGATCATATCTAATATCTTAATGACAATCACTCAAAGATCATAAAACTCGACTATTGTGATCGCGACGATGCAAAGTGCATCTGTGTCTCATTCAATCAAGCAACTGCATCGTCGATCTTGTTGATAATCAGCTGCGATGATTGTAACTAGTACGTTCTTCAAGTCAAAATCTTCGCAAATAACTTTCATGAATTTAGATCTTGCAGATTGTAACTTCTGCATTCATGATGATAAGCTTTTAGTGAGTTGTCATCACAGAACGTGAGTTATCTGTGTCGATGCAAATTTGCAAATGAGCAAAATGAAAAGATATAAAAAGATGTATGTATAATGTTCTTGAAGAATTTAACAACGTGAATGAAATAATCATGTTAAAAGAAATTAATGTGATAATTCTTAATGATTGACAAAATCTTATTATCAAACTTTATATCATTGACTTCAATGAATTAAGATTTGAGATCATGATCACATCACTTATCTTTGCAAGAGAATAATTCTTATGTTTTGATGTTTTTAAAATTCTTTTAAACATAAATTGCAAGATTATTAATGAGTTTAAAACTGTTTTTACATAATTGAACTTTAAACACATATTGCGTGATCATTCTCTTAATAATTCAGATTTAATTCTCATTCAGCTCATTCTATTCAATTGTTCTTCAATTAACATTAATCTTTTCTGCTCAGTAATTAACTTTTCATAGTTTGATAATTGTGAAAATGAAAAGATTGAGATTCACTCTCTGCTGATGATTGCTTAAGCTGCTCAATGATATATCACTTGTTTCATTATCATTTTTATTAAGTGTTTATTTTCAACTTTGTTAATGATGATTTGCATCTTGATCATGACTTTTCTCTTGATCAAATACAGTGAGAAGTCTTTCTCTGATATTCAAAAATCCAGAAGTTTTTGCTTTCATCTGCTTGCTACAATCTTTCAAGCTTTGACTATATTTCTTCTCTTTGCATTTATGCATTCATATTTAATGATGATTACTTTTCACTTCTTTTTCTTAATAATCATCTTTGCATAAAATGAATTATAATTAAGAAAGTTTATAAACTCGTACATTAAATTTACAACATTTGCATGCATGTTCATAATTTAATCTTTAAACTATTAAATTATTTCATGATGCTTTTGCATCATAGAAAGTGAGTTAAGATAATTGATCAGTTTCTGATGTTTTTTTTATTTTTTATTTCTTCATTAAGTGCATGCAGTCTATGACTATGATACTATCTAGACGCTGTGTGTATGCTAAATTACATGTAATCTAGTCATAATCACTGCTGTATATCTTTTCATTGAACAGTCACATTGATAAAGTGTGCATACGAGCATGTGAACTGTTTATATGATAAAGTGATCACATAAACAACTCAAAGTTGTGAAAGCTGATCACTTCAACGTGAGCTTTCAACTTGTCTGTATGATCATTAAGCTAAGCGAGCTAAATGAGCTTTGATCTATGTAGATGAAAGTTGATCACTTCGACGTGAGCTTTCGAGTTCGCTGTATGATCATTCAGCTGAACGAACTAGATGAGCTTTAATTTATGTATTTGCAACGCATGTAAATCGATCAGAAAATCGAAAAATCAATCGATTTACTGCATTGCACAGATGTGTATGTGCGCAAAAGCTGAGTCGTGTCTTTGTAATGACTGTGTGAATGTCGTATATTAGTTGCAGCGTATGCGCAAAGACGTTGCTGTTGTTCTGTGTATATGAGCAAAGACTGTATTGTGTCTTTGCAATGTATATGATTGCGATGCATGTAAATTGATCTGATAATGCGAAAAATCGATCAATTTACTGCATCATGCGAGCGTGTAAATGCACAAAAGCTGAGTCGTGCCTTTGCAATGTATATGTGTGTGTGATGTATATGAGTTGCAGTGCGTGCGCAAAGACGTTGCTGTCGTTCTGTGTATATGAGCAAAGACTGTGTCGTGTCTTTGCAATGTATGTGATTGCAATGCATGTAAATCGATCTGATAATGCGAAAAATCAATCGATTTACTGCATCATGCAGATGTGTAGATGTGCAAAAGCTGAGTCGTGCCTTTGCAGTATATGTGTGTATATCATATATGAGTTCAATGTGTGAATAAAGCGCTGTTACTGCTCTGTGTGTAATTGCGCTGCGTGTAAATTGATCTGAAAATGCGAAAAATCAATCAATTTACTGCATCACATCTGTCTGTATGTATGCAAAAGCTGAGTCATGTCTTTGCAATATATGTTGTATATGAGCTGCAGCATGTATGCAAAGACGTTGCTGTCATTCTATGTATGTGCAAGCTTTAATGCATCGATGATCACGTTGTTATTGCTTCGCTTTCAACTGTGTGTGAGCTCAACACATGAGTAAAGCGTTGTTACTGCTCTGTTGATGTTGATGAGATTGTTCAGCTTTTCTAACAAGCATAGCTTGCAGAAGATTCGTAATCAGCATCTTGTACAGATAAATCTCGTTGTCAACTCAGTTTCTGATGTTTATTGATGACATATTTCAGATAATTTAACATGATTGCAGAACTTACTTTAGTCAGCATCATGACTGTTTTTCTGAAATGATGAAAGTGAAATAAATAAAAGATTTCAAATAAGAATTTTTGTAGAATGAGTGAGAAAACAACAAAAGCTTTGAAGTGAGTCTTAATATCAGAATTTAAAAAACATGTAAAATATTCAAGCATTTTAGTAAGAGTTTTGATGAAAGATAGAAAAAGAGAAAGCAAACAGTTTTTCTGTAAATGCAATTGCTTAGTTGAGAGATAAATTGTATTTTGTTAATTAAACTTCTTGAGAATTTACTTGCAGATTTTGCAATATTTATTTAATTTTTCTGTGACTTGTATTTATAGTAAGAAGAGAATGTCAAAGATCATGCTATTATGTGTATGTCATTAAGTCACTCTTGATATATTTTCTGATATGCAATCATTGATTCATTGTCTTGAATATGCAATCATACATTTGTTGTTTCTGACATGCAATCATAAATTCATTTTTTATTCTTACTTTAAATTTTAGCTTCAATCAATTTGCAGTCAACAATAGCAAGTTGACTGCAAATTAATTAAAGCTTTTTTTTTCAATTAAATTCTTTTTAACTTTAATTAATACACAGTCAACTTGCTAGCATTGACTGCAAATTGATTGATTGTTGATTGATTGTTGATTGTAATTCATACACTCTTGTAACATTAATTTAGATTCAACTCATGAGAAACTCTATGCTATTTATATTGAGTGAACAAAACTCTCTGAAAAAGAAAATCACTCGTCATTGATACAACTGCTTCACGCAGTCGAAACAATGAAATTGACACTGTGTTATCAAGTAATGAATCTATAGCTTTTATTCAGTATGTGATGCTCAAGTAAACTTTTGATGAGAGTGTCTGTGCTGTTTAATTATGACACATCATCTTTGCTCTGCTCTTCATTAATGATATTCCATACAACAATGTCTCAATTCAATTCTTGATTCAAAGATGAAAGATGTTTTCTTTGCATTCGTGATGCTCATGATTGTAACATACATAGAGCTACGTTCTCTTACTCAATGATTGTCATTTATTGAGCAGAGAAATATGTGATGAAAGAGAGATGCACACAATGAAAAGATAAAGTGTGATTGTATTGAGTAATTCTTTTCTTCTCTTGATTTGACTTATGTCACGTAGACGTTGAATGAATTGTTAGTATAAACATGTGATTGCAATCATTCAATGTTTGACTCTGATCAATGAAAGAGAATGCGTTCTGATTGTTCTCTTGACTCTCAATTTTTTATGTGAATAAATGAATGACTTGACATCAAGTAAAGAAGATGAGCTCAAGCTTTTTCAATATATTAACGTGATCAACGAGTCACTACTTCTTCAAGCACTGTAGTCACGTCTTTCAATACTTGAGACAATTATTCTATCTGATATCTTTTCATCAATTACTTGATAATATTATCAATGTGATGAAGATGTTTTGATATCGACGCAGTCAACGAGTCACAAATTCTTCAATCACTTGCAGTCACAACTTTCAAACTCAGCATCTGAATTGTCTAATCACTAGTAGTATTTTTTCATCTCTTACTGACATCGACATGTTATTAATCTTCTTCGTAGATCGATTGTGACTGTTAGAAAGAGTGTTGTTGCATGAGTGAAAACTCTGCATGATGACTTTTCTGATCACATAACGTTTCTATCAAAAATATGTTGCATACGTTGCATGCAACATACATAAGATACAATCTCTATGCTAATTTTCTTCTTAACGAGAGATAGTTTCTCATGACAGATTCACAGTTCAAGATGAGCAAAATCTCTCACTGCTCAGATTTCAACAGTTTACTTCTTAAGCATGAGTTGCAGATGTTTCGTCAGCAATATGCATGCATATCACAGTCAATTTCTTCTTTAATCACATCAACATGCATTACTGTTCTCTCAAGCTATACAAATGATATCTTTGACTAGAGATTGATTCTATCATCAAGACATTCAAGAGTCAAAATTCAGTGAAGAAATAAGATTCTTAAGATCAACAGTTATCATCATTGTATATCATGTCTTGCAAATGCTTGCTTCGCTTGTAAAGCATGCAATTCATCTGTTTCATGTTATTTGTAAAGATCTTTCTCATGCAGATTAATTATGTCTTGCAAAGATGTTTGTATGCTACACTTTTAATCAGATAACGTAGTTCAATCATTCTTTACTAACTCGCTTGTGTTTCTCTTCTCTTAACAAAGTCTTCTCATCAACGTATCATTTACATATAGAATGTCTGTATCTGAATGTCTGTTAAATGATATTAATGAGATTCTCAAGTTTGCTCATGTTGAACTTAATGAGACTCGTGAGTTGCTCATGTCGTAGTAACAGACACGCAGTCTTAACAAGATTTATATGTAGTTAGCATGTAAATCTAAAGAATGTTCATGATTCAAGTTCTTTCTGCTAATCATTCTTAACAGATCAAATGCAAGAGTATTCTGTCTCAGTTCTTGTCATCATGATGATGAGATGCTGAATTGAATAATTTTCATAAGCGATTTCTCTCGTAGTTCTGCGTTCTATTTGACTTTCTCATCTGTGTATAAATTGCTTATAGCATGCGCATTGAGATTATTGAAGTCTGCGTGATCACGAAAACTCTGCATGCAATCAACGCACAGCGCTTCGCAATCAAGCAGCGCATCAATGTCGTTCAAACTTTTGATAATCTTTAGACTCTACTGTAGTTAAACAGTAAATTCATAGTCAGCATCATGTACAGATGAGTTTCATCGCTGATCGACTGCAAATTGATTAAAGCTTCTTTTCTTAATTAAAGTTAATTTGAATTCTTATTTAAAATTCAACATATTGAAACTTCTTATTTTTAATACTGAAGTACTTTGATACTAGCATGCATTGCAAACATTATTTAAGTCATTTATTGCTCAGACTAAAATCTATTTATTTAAATTAAAGCATTTGTATAATTTTTAATTTACATGTATCTTACTATCTCAGTCTTAAAAGAGTCAGCATGACAGAAAATCAACAAGTAAAAAGAAAATATGAAAAGTGATAAAAGAAGTTGCAATCTTGTTATCATCAATTATTAAACAAGAATCAGAAGAATAATTTGATAATTTTTCATTCTGTTTCTCACTTCATTTCTTAAGATTCAGCTAGAAACTCACTTTCATCTTACTCACTCACTTCATAGATTTAGTTACTTTAATAAAGAAAGTGTTTAACAGAATTAAATTCATTATCAATGAATAAAAAGTTGCATGCATGAATAAGATCTTCATCACTTAAAGATTTTCAAGCATTCATTCATAAATGTTTATCTTGTTGATAAAAAGCTTATGTTTATTCTTCATCTTTTTCTCATTTTCTTTCTTCTCATGCATATACTCTTCACTCATTTTGACTTCATTCATTCTTCTTTTTTCTTTTGTATATATATATATATACATCTTACTCTTCTGTTAACATGAACTTTGTTTTCAGATCTGAATAATTATACTTCATTTTTTTAATAATTTAATCTTTGTTTTATAGTTTTTAAATCATTCACTTAAATTATATTCTTGAAGAAAAGAGATAAATTGAACAGTAAGCATCAAGTAAAGTTCTCACTTAATATTTTGCAATTGAACAAATCTTATTCTGAACTTCTTTATTTATCTTTCTATGATTTGCTTGAGATAATCAATCTTTTTTTTTCTCTTCAAGTTTTACATGCTTATGCAGTCTAAGACTATAAAACACGATGCTATTTATTTAAATAGTAACATTGAAGCGTTGTGTATATGCTAAATTACATGTAATCTAGTCATAATCGTTGCTGTATATCTTTTCATTGAGCAGTCAGATCGTTAAAGTGCGCATACAAGCATGCAACATGTTTATATAATCAAGTAATCATATAGACAAATCGAAATTGTGAAAGCTGATCACTTCAACATAAGCTTTCAAATTTGCTGTTTGATCATTTAACTGAGCGAGCTAAATGAGTGATCAATGTGTTGTGAAAGTTGATCACTTCAACATGAACTTTCGTTCGCTGTTTGATCATCTAGTTGAGCAGACTAAATGAGCTTTAAATTGTTTGTGAGTAAACTGATCGTTGAATCGAGTTTTCATACCTACTTTCTGACTCGTTCAAGTACTCAATATCAATGTCGTGACTTGACTTGAATACTCAATATTAATTTTGTGACTCAACTCGATATTGATCTTGAGTCGAGTCAGAATTTGAGTTCTCGACTTGACTCGTCAAGCAATCGAAAATTCAGAATTCAATGGAAAGAAATACTGATTACTACTAGTAGAAGTTTCTCGAGCAGAGTCAGCATCTTCAAAATTCATGAGAATACTGACTACTACTAATAGAGATTTCTCGAGCATGATTCATAGATAGCGATCGACATCTTCAGAGTTAATGACTCATGAAAATATTGACTACTACTGATAGAGCTTTCTCAAGCACTATTGATAATGTACTATTGATAATGTACTATTGATAATGCAACAGAGTAATGCAACAGAGTAATGCAATTGATTAAAGCTTATGCTTGACTATGTAGTAATTACTAAGCTGAGAAAACACGTATTAATAGTAATCAGTATTCTTGTAAGTTCTGATCAATACTCGTGAGGAAATTTCTATCAGTAGTAGTCAGTATTTTCATGAATCCTGAAGATGCAATCGAATCAATTGCATTACTTTATTGCATTATCAGATAAATATTAGTAGTAGTAAATCATATCTTGACGAGTCGAGTTGAAAATTCGAGTCAATACTCAATATTAACATCATGACTCAACTCAAATACTTGATACTAACATTTTGACTCAACTTGAATACTCGATTTCAAAATTCTGACTCGAATCAACTCTTGATGAGTTGAGAACTCGACTTGATCTCGATGACTCAACTTGACGCGATCAATCTATTTGTGAGCATCATGATGCAATGCTTGATTTGTGTATTGTAAAAGCTGATCACTTCAACGTAAGCTTTCGAATTTGCTGTTTGATTATTTAACTGAGCGAGCTAAATGAGTGATCGATGTGTTGTGAAAGTTGATCACTTCAACGTGAACTTTCGTTCGCTGTTTGATCATCTAGTTGAGCAGACTAAATGAGCTTTGAGTTGTTTGTGAGCATCATGATGCAATGCTCAATCTGTGTATTGTGAAAGTTAATCACTTAACGTGAACTTTCGTTCACTGTTTGATCACATAATCATTTGATCACATGATTTTGTTGTTTGTGAGCATCACAATGTAATGCTCAATCTGTGTATGTGAGCATAACATACGCATATCGCGCTGTTACTGCTCTGTTGATGAGATTATTCAGCTCTTTTGACAAGCATAGCTTGCAGAAGATTCATAGTCAGCATTTTGTACAGATAAATCTTGTTGTTGATCAAACTGATTGAGTCGAGTCAAGTACTTAAGTTCAAGTCGAGTACTTGACTTGAAAAGTATTAAGTTGAGTTGAATTTTTTTTTGAAAAAGTGTTGAATTAAGTTGAGAAGTTGAATTTAACAACTTGAATCAAATTAAGAAGCTTGACTCAACTAAACTGATCATCAAGTTAAGTTTCAAGTTGATATTTTGAACTTGAATCAAGATCAAGTCGAGTTACTCACATTTTCAACTTGATTCAAGTTGAGTTGCTCATATTTTCAACTTGACGCGACTCGATTTGACTGAGAATTGAGTCAATTCAATTCGACTCGTCAAGAATTCAAGCTTGACATCAAGAGAACTAAATATAGAAATTTTTCCGATTTTTGACTTTTGCATTATCTTTTTGCATTATCTTTTAATAGAGAGTCATGAAGAGAAACATGAAGATTGTTTGATAGAGAATCATGACGAGAAACATGAAGAGAAACATGAAGAAAGTCATGACGAGAAACATGAAGAGAAACATAAAGAGAGTCATAACGAGAAACATGAAGAAGAACATGAAGAAAGTCATGATGAGAAACATGAAGAGAAACATGAAGAAAGTCATGATGAGAAATATAGAGAGAAACATGAAGAGAAACATGAAGAGAAACATGAAGAAAGTCATGACGAGAAATATAGAAAGAAACATAAAGAAAAACATGAAGGAAAAACATGAAGATCGTTTGACTTTGATAGAGAGTCATGACGGAAAAACATGGTAGAAAGTCATGAAGAGAATCATGAAGACTGTTCAATCAAGCTATTTACATCTATCTAATATCTTGTCGAGTCAAGTTAAGTTTTCGAATCGAGTTATTGAGTCAAGCTTCTCAACTCAACCCAAGTGCTTGAATTCAACTTCTCAATTCGACTCGACACTTTTTCAAAAAAAATTCAATTTGACTCGACACTTTTTGAGTTAAGTACTCGACTTGAACTTAAGTACTTAACTTGACGCGATTAATCTAGACTCAACAACTTGATCTGAAAACTCAATTCAACTCAACAAGATATTAAATAAATGTAAATAACTTGATTAAACAGTCTTCATCATGAAGATTTCATAATTTTCATCATGACTTTCTATTGAACACTCTTCAAGATAATGCAAAAAAATAATGCATTATGATTCAGTTTATGAATTCATAAGATTATGAATTATGATTAGAACTTAGAAAGTAAGATAAGCGCTGTTCGCTAGTTGAACAGCTTTATTATTTTCTTTTCACTTTTATTATTAACATTATTCTTTTTCTTCTTACTATTGATAATCTCATATTCATCATGTTGTAGTTTCTTTTCATTCTTCTTTGCTTCATAGCACATTTCTGCATCATTATTTTCTACTATGATGAAATCATTTAAATTAGAATTTATTACATGTATTGAATTCTGAATTTCTCATTCTTTGACAGTTGAAAGAATGATGAATTTTGTTGCAAAATTTTGAAAAGCTGTCATAGAATTAATATCATCAATCTGCTTTAACTTCTTCAAATCATCATGATGAAGAATTCTTTGTTGAATTAAATGAACTATAGAAATCATAAATTTTATTATCTTTTTACTTATGTTCAACTCATCTGTTGTTGTCTTCTAAAATTGATATTAGTTTCTACAACTGAAAGATAATGCATACAGATAATGCATATTTTCGTTGCTTTCAAAGCAATTTTCTCTGCAATAGTATTTGCATCTTGTGTTGCAGCAGTTATATCAAAAAGCTTTATCATCTCAGTGATAATCTCAGCATTTGCTTTGCATCTGATTTTCAATTCAAAGCATTCAACTATAAATAAATCAGCACTTTATTTAGTATTATTACATTACTGAGATGCATTATCATGAATGCTCTTGTTCTTATGCTCTTGTTCTACTTGATTTTTGACATTGTCTTTCATAACTGCTTTGTTTATTTTATTCACTTCTTTTCAAACATTGAATTGTTTTAATTTGTGTAATCATTTAAATATGATTATATAATCATTGTTCTGTCGCTTGTAGTGTTCTTTGATCTCATTGAATTAATTTTCATCATGATTTCAACTTGTGATAAACTTTGAATTTACAAATAGAGTGAACATTATTTATTAAAGTCAGCATTGTTCTCTTGATAATGCATTTGAGTAATGCAACAGTATCAATGAAATTTAAACAATTCAATAGAATATGAACTAGTAGAGAATTTGAGAAAGTAAGAAATATAACATTAAGTGAGATGAATTAATTTTCACAAAGAATTATGTCTGAACTGTTGAACAAAGTGAAAAGTATTTATTAAAGTCAGCATTATTCTCTTGATGATGCATTTAAGTAATGCAATAGTATCAATGAAATTTAAATAATTTGAAAAAATATGAACAGATAAAGAATTTTGAAAAGTAAGAGATAAACTGATAGTTCATCAAGTGAGATAAATTAATTTTTATAAAGAATTATCTCTGAACTGTTGAACAGAGTGAAAAATATCTGTTAAAGTCAGCATTATTCTTTTGATGATGCATTTGAATAATGCAATAGTATCAAAGAAATTTGAGTAATTCAATAGAATATGAACAAATAGAGAATTTTAAAAAGTGAGAGAAAAACTCATCAAGTGAAATGAATTTGATTTTGAGTGCAATGAGAAAAAATTAATTATTAGAACTAACACTTATTTAATATTTAAAACAATTTATTTTTCACTTTTTCACTTTTATTTTTCAAACTATTTCTTAAATAACACTTCAAGAAATAATACATTTGAATTTCAATAAAACATTCAAAAAATTAATTCTTGAATTTTGATATCTTGATAAACATCATACATCAATACTATGACATGCTGCAAGCATAAAATTGATAATGCATATTGATAATGCAATATGACTTGTCTATTGCTGACAAGTTGATTTTTAGCATATGCATCAGCATGTAAGAAATTGATGAATTCAACTGATAATTATGCTATCAAAGAAACTATTTCAGTCTTTGCATCTACTAAAAAGATAATGCACATGAGTAATGCATTGTTGATTAACATGCTAATGCTTTGCAACAGAAAATTAAAAGATGCTACAAATCAGAAATGATTACATTGCGTGAGATTTGAAAATATCAGAAGTCAGCTGAAAATCTAATTCTTAAAATGATCTTTGAATGACTTGTGAGAAAGATTGTGCACAACTGTGCTTGCACAAATATGCTATCATACAATTATTGCATTCAGCACTCTGTCTTGAGTACTCTTCAAGAAGTCACTGAAGACTTTATGTGCTTCTTTATGAAAAGTAAGTGCATTACTCTTTTGCATTATCACTTTTGTTGTAGAATTTTCATTGACATTTTGCTTTATGCAAACATCAACTTGATGACAATTTATGTCAAACACATCATCATTCAAGATAAAAATATGAGATTTATGAAGAATCTCATGATGAATCTTGATGTCATGTTTTTCAAGACAGACTAAAAAATGTCTATCTTCATCAGTTAAATAAACAATGTAATTCTTGAAATCACATTCACATTATTCTTGTGCATTACTATTATGCATTGACTTAACTGTACTTCTAATAAGTACTTGCTTTAAATGCAAAACTTTTAATAAATGAAATGATATTGCAAATTTATGAATAAATCTGCATCAAAACAGTTTTCAAAGATACTTAAAATGAATCAGCAGACTCATTGATCTTTTGATCATCATTCTTCTCTCTGCAATAAATATTTCAGAACTCAGTAATAATCTCATTTGAATTCAAATTCATAATTCGATTATAATACTTTATAAACATTATTTATTTTATCATTTTTGAACTCATCTGTAATTGATTTCATCAACATACTCTTTTAACAAGATTGAAAGTTCACTCAATATTTATTAAGAATATTGAGCATGAAAGAACATTTTTAATCATTTGCATCAATCTTGAAAAATTCAAAGCATTGTTTTTTCAAAATTATCATGTCAAACATTTCTTATTTATAACATCAGTGCAAAAATATTGATCATCTTCATCTTGAAAAGAATGAACATATTGAGATTGTTGAAGCAATGATCTTTTAACAGTTGCAACAAATTACAAGATCATTAGTAAATGATTAAATGCATTATCATAATGCATTATCTCATCAACATCACTTCTTGCTCTTTATGCTTCTGCTTTCAAATCGACAGCTGAATCTTTATAATAATGATGAAAATATTCTTTGAATTCTGTTTTGTACTTAATCTTGTAGTGAACAGACTCTTCATCATGATTTGTATCTTCATTGTTTTTGTTGTTTCAAGTCTTGTAAAGATTTAGCTTTATTGTAGAATTTAGAATATTTACAAGATTATATATTATTTCATTGCTGTCTTCAATCTTGACATAATACTTTGCAAGTTTAATTAAGACTTTTTTGCAAGTTTTTACTATAACAGCACTTGATGAGCAAGTATTTCTTTTTATATTCTTTTCAATCTGCTTAAAATAATTGAAAAGTGCATCAAATATTTGAAATCTTAAGTGAATATCTGTATTAATTGTTTATGACATTGTCGTGAGACTGCTCACATCATTCTCACGAGATAGTTAGTAAGAAAGAAGAGATCGAGATCTGAGTCAATGATAGAAGAGTTGAAGAGCGTTTCTCAAGTGTACATATAAATGTTATTACGACTTGTAGATAAAGAGAGAGAACTTACACGTTTTACAGTATCTTTCTACTAGCACAATCATTGCACGTGTTCATTGTTTGCTTTCTCTGTTGCTTCAATACAACTTTCTATATTGCATCTGTACTTTATTTCTTGACATTGAAGCTTGAGCGCAAGAATATCATTTTTATGATATCTTGAGTAGAACAGTTGACTGAACAGCAGAGAGCGACACGATATCTCTACAGTAATCAGAAGATTTATGAAAGATTTGAAGTGAGAATTGATTTGACTCTGAAATACGAGAAATTGATATAGCGACTTCATTTCGCTTAGAGATATTGATGAAAGCTATTCAAGTCACAGAGTTTTCACAGTTGAAACTAAAAGAGATGTGTATCTTCAGCTGACAAAAACTGTCTCTCTTTGAGCGAAGATGCAATAGCGAAGAAGAGAAAAACTGACTTTCGCGAATGATTGACACTCAGAAAAGATGCTCTGATCAGAAGAAGAGTTCATCTAATCTCAAGACTTGCAAGAAACAGACAGTGAAAGCAAGAATCAAAGAACGAATTCGAAGTAATGTAGACAGAAGTACGAGAAATGACGTCAATTTCAGCAGTGAATCATGTTTCAGCAGAAGCATAAGATTAAGCATTGTTCATCAAATAAAAGAAAAAAAAAGAAAAGCATCTTGATCAGTTGTAACAATTGCAAAAGAAAGAAAGAAGAACTTCAATGAGTCGAGAAGCAAAAACAAAATAATGAGATCTTTTTGACTGCTCTATTATTTTTACTATTCTGTATTTCATTCTCACAGCTTTCAATATCAACTCACAGTGACAAAATAACAAACTCATTAAAAACATCTGTTGTAAACACGAGTGCTACGCTCATCAGCTCTCAAGTCAGCTCAGAAATAAACATGATCACAATGTTGTTCATGAAATATCTAACATTCATGTCATCGCTTGAAACTTCGAAAGTCTTGTATTTTGAAGAAAAGAACATGACTGATTTTCTAGAAATATATGAAGACTTCTGTGATGATTATGAGCTGAATCAGATCGATTAATTTTGCAAGCTGTCAAGATACTGCAACAAGATCATTGATGATAGCATCAAGACTATGATCAAATATATTGA
>JAABVA010003604.1_pt1 | contig 14657 bp, 15 predicted proteins | sample 5560331 | NCBI WGS metagenome assembly JAABVA01 (sample SAMN12812661, study PRJNA571458) | rock metagenome | isolation source: Antarctica rocks | place: Antarctica: Victoria Land, Mt New Zealand sud | collected 2016-01-07 | reverse complement strand
AAAGCCGCCAGCTGCAAAGCCAGCTGCAAAGCCTCCTGCAAAGCCTCCTGTGGGGAAACGAGTAGCAAAGCCACTACAGCCTCAGCCAGTAGTCACTATCTCTGACGACGACAGTGAAGGCATGCCAAGCTTAGTCACAAGCGATGAGTCAGACAATGACGACAGCTGTGACAGGCATAGCAGGAGATCGCCGCCTCCACAACCAAGCAAGGCCCCAGAAGCCAGGGTCACCTCCAAGCAAGCAGCGAAGGGCAAGCAGGTGCCTTCTGAGATTGTCTCGAAGGGCAAGCAGGTGCCTTCTGAGGTTGTCTCGAAGGGCAAGCCTGCGCCTTCTGCTGCTGCAGCAGTGGGCAAGCAGGGCTCTGCTGCAGCTCCTGGCACGCCCATTTTCAAGTCAGTCAGTAGGGGCTATCTGGCCCAGCAAAGCAGCAAACTGGCGCTGCATGCGGATGCTACAGCAGCAGCAGCAAGTGGTAGCACCGGTCCTAGTGGAAGCGGCAGTGACCGCAAAGAAGCGTCATCAGGCTTCAGTTTTGACAGAGCTGTTTCAGGCGGTAGCAAGGGGACCGTGAGAAAGGTCCAGCCCAGTGCGCAAGCACAGGCTCTTCTTGGAAAGCATGCTGACTTCTTTAGTCATTATGAGTTGGCTGCTGATCCAAATGACGAGGTGAGGCTCAAGGCAACATCATCAAATATTGATGTATGCTGTTTCTGATGGTCTCCTTGCAGCCTTGCTTTGCCTGTGTTGTTGATATAGATCATGTTGTCCTGCCATTGGCTGGGCGTTGCATTGCAATCTCCAATTTTTCATGCAGAATGCTGACTATATTTAGGGCTTATGGTTCAAACCCTAAATTGAGACGAGCTGTGGCAAGAAAAAGATGGGAACTTCTCGGAAGGCCCCTGCAAGCTGTCACACCCTGACTTTTTAACACAAACGTTGCAGCACACTGCCTTGAGCTACGACATCCATCACTGCCACGCAGCTCGCAGCAAACCATGCAAGAGTCTGACGACACCACACATTCTGGCTGTGCAGATCCCCTCGCTAGAGGACAGGCTCGCAAAAGAAGAAGCTGAAGAGGCCACATTCGAGCAGGCCTCACGTGAGCAGGCTGCATGGCGTGAAGCAGAAGAGCAGCAACGCAGGGCAGCCATGAACCGCGTGGGTCCCGGCACATCTACATCGCATTATGCTGATGTGATGGAGACGCCGCAGCAGCGCCTTACTAAGCAGCTCGCTGCAGATGCAGCCATGAAGCAGTTGCTAGGTATGCTGTGACTTCAGCTGTTGTGGCCTTATTCTGAATAACAGGTTTGGTTGAAGGAAAGTTCTGCAGGTCCCCACAGACCGTTTGTGCAGTGTTGCAAAGTGATTGGCAGTGCTGTACAAGCAACGTACCCCTCTGGCAAGTTGCTTTTACCAGAATTGCGGTCATCTGGTCATGACTACAGATGCTCAGGACGTGGCTACAACATGATGGACTAGTCCTGCACACAATCAACAGTTGTGCTCTGTCATAGGTGCTTCATCATAGCTTCAACACCATGTCAATCATCTCAGATTGCACATGTCACCATGTGTTAGCGATGATAAATGTGTGGCCGCAGGTTACATGCAGTTAGTGTTGTATCCTGTGAGCTTCCACCTCTTGCAGGTCATTTTGAAGTTTTCAGAAGCAGAATCCTTGCTACGATGTTGACCAAGGCATGTACTGAAGCCATAGAAAAATAGTGGCTGCAGTGCCTTGAAATGCTCAGCATCCAGCATTCCAAGTCGCATGACTGCAATGCAAAGTTTATCCTCTTCTGGAAGTATGATTCTTGGCAACATCACAGAGATAGACAGTTACCTTCAAATATCTCATCTGCATTGCCCACCTTCCTTGCAGAGGAAGAGGAGAACGAGAAGGCTGAAGCGGCTGTCAAAGCTGAGAAGGCCAAGAAGGAGAAGCAGAAGAGCAAGAAGGCCAAGCAGAAGGTGATTACCCATCCTCCACAGCACAGCCATTGGCTTCGCTTGCCTGGACTTGAGCGGTTGGCTTCAGACTCTTACACTCACTTGCTCAGCTTACTTGGCCAGCAATATTGGCTCTCCTGTATTAACCAATCATTCATCCAGCTTTGTTTCTTGTCGCCAGCAGTTGTTTTTGTTGTGTTCTGTCATTGCAGCTCATGTTACAAGGTCTTCTGAGTATGCACAAAGTCAAATAAGTGTACATGCACAGTCAGCTACATGTGTGTAACAAAGTTTTGTGTACCAAGCAAAATGCGCTTGCTCTATTGTGCTAATTAGCACACCACCTGTGTCTGCAGGCGAAGAAGAAGGCACAGCAGGAAGCAGCCGCCAAGCGTACAGGGGGCAAAAGCGCCCCCGGGCAGCCAGCCGCCCGCTCCAAGACCCCCCAGGCTGACTCCAGTGACAGTGACACGGAAGATGAAGAGGAGCAGGAGGTGTTCTCTCTGCAGGACAGCAGATTTGGCTCCTTGGCAGCTTACCCCACCTCTGCTGCTGGGCCAGGAGGGTCACAGCAGGGGGGGGCTGGGGGGTCATTGGACGAAGAAGCAGGGAGCTCCCAGCAAGGGGGTGCAGGGGGGTCACAGCAGGGTGGGGCTGGCTCCTCTGTCAATGGCACTGCTGTCGGTTCCAGCGCTGCTGAGTCTGACAATGAAGCAGAAGAAGGTCAGGAAGGTCAGTACAATGATCCCAGCACATTTCACTACACATGCAAGCTTCTGTTCTCCACTCCACACATAAAATTGGAAAGTCTACTGGAACACAGTCTTCTGTATGCAGCAACGCCTTGGTCACTGCTGGCGAATCACATCAAGAGGTTTAGTCAATGTATTTGTGCAGCAGATGTGCTGATGTAGGTTTGCAGAAAAGCACTGAATTCTGGCTGTTGAGTGTTTTGAAGACACTGAATACCTGTCCAGCTGGCATTTCATGGACATATACGTATGCTGGTCTGAAGCATATGCCAAAGAGGCACGTACAGGTCTCAAGCAGCGACTACTTGGGATTCTCGGCACTGACTTAAGACCTGTCTTTGCATTATCATAAAGTGGAGTTTGACCAGCGTTGTGCTTTGCTGGATGTGGTTCTGTGGCTGTTGCAGATAGCCTGATGATGCAGTATGGAGGCGCCTTCGCTCTTCTTCAGAACATGGGCAGAGCTGGGCCATCTTCAGAAAAGAGCCATACCTCACAGGTGGGCCCCTCATTTGTCACCCTGCACGTGCAACAGTAAACAGCCACAGTCATATGACAACATGGCAGCATGCAGTAATGACAAAAAGCTGGCGAGGTATAGCTGGCAACCCCCTCTGGCCATGTCCATGGCCACTCCCACCCCTTCATAACTTAACAAATGCATGGACTCATAGCCCTAGTCAGTTGGCAGCTGCACAGCTAGCCTGGCTCTTGTGGTGAAAATCATTCATACATGCATTTATTCATTCAGAACAGCTTGTTACTGGTAACTTTTGGTGTGTCTTTTGTCTGGTTGCTGTGCACACCGGGGCTGGGTCACTGAGTGTGATCAAGTTAGATGATCTTGGCAGCTGCCTTTCAGAACCCCTGGTGGAAGCATACTCAGTCAGACAGCCCGCCAGCACAATTGTATTTGACATCGCTGACCACATAGAGCAGATCTGAGATGACCAGATCCTGCTAGTCAAGGGGGTACAGCAGCTTCAGCTCATGACAATTTTGCACAAGTTTCACAGCAAGACATCACCAGATCCATGATGGCGTGATCTCTTGCTATGGAACTTGTGCAGAGTTGTGATGAGCTCAAGCTGCTGTACCATTTTGACTAGCAGGATCTGGTCATCACAGATCTGCTCTCTATATACAGCAATCTCAATTGCAGTTATGCTGGCAGGCTGTTGGATTGAGTATGCTTCACCCGGCACTCACAACAGTATATGTGCCTGAAGCATCTGTAGTGCAAAAGTCCAGTGTGTGTGAGGCTCACTGTTGAGTCTTGCTCGCTGCACAGGACACACTGTTGATGCTGTCATGGGACATGTGCTGCACTTTCTGCTGCACAGAAACCCTACGCCCTACACCCTTGTCGTGTGGGTGTGGCAACAACAAAGCATAGCTCGCTATCACAGCATAAGTAGCACCTTGCCTGCACACATGCTGCAGCCCTGTCTGCCTGAAGAAGTGTTCCTGCAAAACTTGAAGCATCACGCAGCAGAGGATGTGCAGCGTGAGATGTGTTACGCAGCATCAGATTGCTCTTGATTCTGAGAGACAAGGCTTGTCCCGCACATATTTTGAACAGGACTGTGCTTGTAAATAGTGGGTCAAATTCCAGAGCTGACTGGTTCATGCCTTCCGCAACTGGCATCACTGTTTTGTTCTTGCTCTTTCTTAGACATGGCTGCATTTACATTGGATTTATCATTCTTGAGTGTGTATTGGGTATTGGGTTGCTGCTTCTGAGATGATGTACTTTTGCAGGACACACAGGCGTCTTCACAGGCGGTGGCTGTGCCTGTGCTCAGGCCTGGAGAGTCACCCCTGCACTGGCAGCAGGCCAACCCCCAGGTACATTCTTGGAAACCCTACTGCCCCAGATCAATGCAAGAAACCCTGGGGCACTGAACCTGCTTCCACCCTAAGAAGTTTACCATCCAGGGATGGAGCCCTGCAGAATCTGCTTTCACCTGGAAAGTTTGCGATCCAAGGATGGGAGCTCTGCAACATCTGCCTTCACCTGGAAAGTTTCCGATTTAAGGGTGGAGCCCTGCAAAATCTGTTTCACCTGAAATTCACCTGAATTTTTTTTGATCCAACAATGGAGCCTTGCAGTATCTGTTCTTGTTGTCAACAGGCAGTGAGCACGCGCTGCCTGGTTTGTACAGGTGGTAGAGGAGTACAAGGCGACGCTGCAGGAGATGGATGATGCAAGTGCAGCTGGCGACCGGGCAAGGCTGCAGGATGCCATTAGGGGCGGGGTCACCTGGCTCTCCCACAATGGATCCAACCCTGATTGGGCCGCCAACTCAGCTCAGGTGACACTTGTTTGAGCCTGGAAAACATCATAAAGAATACATAATAATAATAATAATAGTAATAATAAATAATATACTAAATATTGTCAAAGGAGTTTGCTTTTTGGGTACATGCGGTGCTTGTGAAGCTAAGTGTATGACATACAGGGATAAAGCCTGTCTTTCCATTTGCTTCTTTGTCTTTTCCTTTTTGTCTTTCCCTTGGTTGCTTGCGAAGCCTCGACTCAGGTGTGGTTGCCCTCTCTGCACAGAGGAGAGTATGATAAATTGGAACTCAGCTTTGATGGTGGTGAAGTCAAGTGCATGAACAGGGATCAATACAGCTTGCTTTCACACAATGGCTCCAATCCAGATGTGGCTGCTAACCCATACACACATAAGATATTACCAAAAGAACAAGTCTGGCTCTTGGGTGCCGATGCAGTCAAGTGTATATAGGCATCAACGCCTGGCTCTCAAACAATGATATTGACACAGATGCGACTGTCCACTCTCATCATAGGGGAGCAAGATGGACCATGTCTGAAGTTTTGCTCCAGCATTGACAGGTCACGGACAACAGTTTGTGTGTCGGGCACTGTCTCTGCATCCTTGATTTGCGCTCAATGCCTTCTGTGTAATAATGATCAGCATGCTGTGCTGAATGGCAGATGTTGAGTGGCACTGGCTCAGTTGCCTGTTCTCAGTTTTTTAATTGTTCACCGGTCTAAGTAGTAATGCTAATTGCTGTCTTGCACATCCAAACTTGAGGGCAGCCTTCTAGCCACTTGTGGTCATCAAGCATGCCTGTCCTGATGTGTGTGAGTCTGTGCAACAGGTTCGGAGCAAGGTGCGGGATGCTAAAGCCAGGCTAAAGGTGATCATGAGCAAACCTGCTGCAGCTGCAAGGCCAGGTGCTAGCACCTCAGCTGCACCCTCAACTGCTCCTGTTACTCAACCCCCTGTCAGCATGCCAGCTGGCATCCCACCAGGCCAGATGCCCCCAGCTTTCAGGGTAGGGCAGCCCCCTCCTCCACCTCCTAGGGTACCAGCTAATGTGCCTGTGTTGCCCATTAGCCGGAACCCTAGCCAGCAAATACCATCTGCCCCTGTGGCAGAACCCCGGCAGGCTGGCAGACCCTACCTGCAACCCTACCAGCCAGCTGCTTCTGGCGCCACATCAGGGCCTGCTCTAGAACTCTATCGTCCCGGCCCTGTTCAACATGGCAACCGAGAATCCTACCACCAACCCTATGCTCAGCAGGGCCATGTCCAAGAGCCCTACCGGCAGCCCTACGGTCCTCAGGGGACTTCCTTGGAGCCCTACTGCTCCCCCTATGGTTACAATGGGGCTCCATCAGGGCGGGGTGGACCAGCAGGAGGAGGAGGAACCGCATATCAGGTCAAGCCAGGCGGTAGGGGTCCCTACCAGCAGCAGGGTCCTGGCAGGGGTGCACCCTCAGGTACCCTTGCTCAACATCCTGCATGAAATGTGCGGGCAGATGACTTTTGCATGGCAAGTCACCTGCCAGTCTGAGCAATATGCTTGAGCTGCAGTCTGTGACTGCCTGTACTGCTCTTTGCAAAATTGATGCAAGGTATAAAGCATGATCATGGCATTGCTCCCTTTCAATGGCGATGTGGTTCTCAGCATCTGTCAGATCTGTCTGTGTTCAGCAGACATTGCCAGCGGGCAAAGCACAACGACTGGACAGGAGATGCATCTAGCATAACTGCAACTGCGTCTTTTGCTGCTTGTGCTGTGCGTTGTGCTGTAGGCAATATAGCAGCTTGCACCACCACAGGACCATTCTAGTGGTTACAGACAGAGGCAGGGTCACCCCCAGCCCCCCATGCAACCCTCTGCGACCATGCCATACCTCAAGCAGCAGACAGAAGCACAAGTCTGGCTGCTCTTCCTCTTCATGTTGCTGTGCCTTGTGCTGCAGGTTATCAAGGCGCACAGCAGCAGCATGTACCTCAAGAGGAGCAGTTCACTGTGTATAGGCAGAGACAGGGCCCACCCCGGCCCCCCATGCAGCCCCCCCTGTCCATGCCCATGCAACCTCAGGCAGCACACAACAGTCAACCTGGGTCGGCCTATGGCTCAGAGTATGGCAGTGTGGACAGGATCTCGCTCTCTGGTAGTGAACTTGCTTCCCCGGTCAAGAGCGCGCTGGTAATTCTGCCCGCTCATGCATCTGCTGCTTTGTGCGGGATGTCCAGACAAGGTTGAAGTAGTGTTGGTCGCCATGTTGAGGTGCCTTCACATGTTGGCTCGCTTTCAAACTGTTCTGAGACAGGTTCAACTTGAACAAGCTCATGAAATGAACAACAAGGCTGGTGCTGACTTGACTGCGCGTCCGCCCAACTGGTTCAGAGGATGCAGCTCTCAGTATTGGCAGTTTGTGGTGTTGACTCCTTGTGAAAGTTGACAACATATGCATGTCTAAAGCATTCTATGCTGAGCGTTGCAATTCATGACTGTTTTTGTTCTGCGTTTGATGAGAACAAATAATTCACGAAAAACAATGTTTCCCTTATGTCATGCTGTGTTTACCTATGTTGTTGACAGTGCGTTACTGTTGTGTAGGCGCGTAACCAGGCGCGACAGAAGTATGTACAGCCAACTCCGTTTGAGTTTCCCCACCAGCCATCTTTTGATGACTCTGAAGATGAGGACTGCGTTGTGTGCATGGACGATATCCGCAGCACAAGATTTGTGCCTTGTGGACATAATGTGTGCTGCCGCGCCTGTGCAGAGAAGGTCGTACAAAAGTCGGGGATGTGCCCGTTGTGTAGCACCGTACTTGACGGCTACAACGATGTGGAGTAGGACTAGGACTTTGCAGCGCTGTTATACATGTGTATTGTGACACATAGCAGTGTTTTGCACCAGTACTGCTCGAGTGCTAGCAAAGTAATTCTGGGCAACACTGTGGCGATTTTGTGATCGATCGTGGATATCCAGCAAAAGTATGCCCCATTGCTGCTGATTTTTTTGTTGCAAGTACGCTGCATTGTGAGGCTTTAGCTCGGATCTTTTGAGCCTGCAGCTGTTCTCGGTTTTTTGGTGCTGACTCCCTTGATCATTTCTGCATAAGGTCTGCAGTGTTATTTCACGCAGTGATGGGGACATTGCAGTAGTGGCACGCCTTGACACACTGTAGAGAACCTGACTCATCTGGCTTTCGATGGTTACAAAGCAGCTGCTTCTGCTTGACAGTAGTACAAGTCTGCCTCATGTTGGGAGTGCCTTGTAGGGTTCAGCTCGAACAGGTTGAGATCTTTGCGCACTTCCATGTCTCTGCAGTGCAGATCTGCCTGCAATCCTGATTGCTGCTCCTGAGGATTCTGTAAGCCCTATGACAGAGCCCGTTGTCGAAATCTGAAATAACAATCTACTAGTGTCCAAATCTATAACAACAATCTACTAGTATCTCGGCAAGGTGGAGGCGAATACTCAAGCTGCGCTTCCCGCCTAGGTCACACACGTAATGCATGTCATGAATGACAACATATCCGGGATATGCTTCAAGCTGCTTTGAAAGCTGGCGGTTAGTCAGAAATGGTACCACAGCTCTGGCATGCACATGCCAGCTGCAGTGGACAGATGTGGTATGACTGGTGTCAAGTTGCATGCACCTGGACACGCTATCGTTAAAATCACCACATGAGCCCATGTGATCATGGAAGGGCCAATTTTGGCATGAACAACCCCTCTTCGATCTTCGCCGTGCACTTGGACGGTTTTGACGAGTGCTTGTGAGGGAACGCTCTCAACAGCCAGTCCTTCGTTGTGCGGTGTGTCTCTCCGGTGATCTGGTGTGATCTCACGATGTTGTAAGACAGACGCGCAGTGTGTGAGATAAGCGACAAGGGGCTGCACGCTACCTGCAATACAACATGACTGTTGCTGCAAGTGTCACCTCTGCCTGAGAGTGACCGTTTCGACCTTGCGTCACTGGACATGCTCTGCAACGAGCGTATCATGGGGGACCTTCTCGATCAATTCCAACTGGGACGCGCTTCCTATGAACTCAAGGCTGAGGAGTCCGAGGTCATTAGGGCGAGATTCACAACTGCTCCAAGCCCGTTGTACAATGCTGCCCATACAACCCCGGTGCAGCTGCTGTCGAACGGCAAGAACGCCAAGGAGTTTTGCGCCTGGAAGGTACCAGCTGCTCATTACAGTCTCGGCTCGACCCGCGCACGCAGTTTCAGATTGTATTGCTCCCAGCCGCTCACACGAGAGTGCAATGTCTTCAGGCACAGCATCCCTCTATACTGGAGCAATTCGAGGACTTCACAACGCTCCTTCGAGGAAAGCGACTGGCAGTGTTCCTGGACTACGATGGTAGGTCCAGAGGATTAACTCCTCACAGTCAGATGTGCTTTGCTTCAGCACAAAGGTTGATCTGATGTCATGCGCAGGCACCCTGACACCAATCGTTAAAGACCCTGACAGAGCCTTCATGTCAGAGCAGGTACAGCAAACCCCACATGAGCTCAAATTATTACGCACAGTGGTCAAGCCAAATGCACACATCCTGCTTGGATCATGCGCTGCTTTTGTGCGCAACAAGCACAACACACCTCTGCACACCCTGCTGCATACCTACATGCAGCGCCATACCGCATACACCATTTGGTCGGTCCATGGCAGATGCATGGCATCATCAACCAATGATCACTGCCCGACATCATGCATTGTGATCGCTACCTGATGTGTGGTCTCATGATCACTGCCTGACATAGGCTGTCATGACAACTGCCTGACATCATGCATCGTTATCACCGCTTGACACGAGATGTCATGATCACAGTCTAAACACAATGTGCCATGATCATTGCCTGACATGATGCATCATGATCACTGCCCAGTCACAGCATGTCATGTCCATCACAGATGCGGGCAGCAGTCAGAACAGTGGCAGGCCTGTTCCCCACCTCCATCATCAGCGGGCGAGGAAGGGAGAAGGTCGAGGGCTTTGTTCAGCTGAAGGAGCTGTTCTATGCCGGCAGCCATGGCATGGACATCGTGGGTCCCAAGGTGGGTTTCTTCCCCCCCCCCCCAAACCAATAGGCCCCTTGAAGCTCCTCACAGAAATGTGTCTGAAAAAACAAAGCTGCACTTTGTATGCCTCGCCTGGGTTTCAAGCACATTGCTCAACTGCATTGCCATCCTTAGACACTGAGCCCAAGCTGTAGACTGTCTGTACATGCACTATGGTGGCTGAAATTGTAGCTGTACATGGTCGCTGTGCAGCATGTTCTGCTTCAGCAGGAAGCGTTGTCTGTGGCTTGGGCAGAGCCAGGCACAATGCATGTGCATGTCAGCAGCTGGTGGGCATCAAAGCTAAAGCAGGGGTATGCAATTGGCAGCATGATCGTACATGAGCAGTTACACAGCCAAGCTTACACAGTCACACATGGGCAACAACATATGCAGTTCATGGTTGTGCATGAGCAAAGACACAGCCAAGTCATGACCATGCATGATCTATCACGTACGCAGTTCATGATCATGCAAGGGCCATCACGCAGCCACGTCGTGATCATGCATGAGCAATCACATGCGCAGTTGAAACTGATCATGATCAAACATGGGCGATTACACAGCCAAGTCATGGTCATGCAGGGTGCTACACTGTCCAGCCTTGACTGCTGCTCCCCACACACCACTAATGCTGATGCAACAGACCCTTGGTCGTCTCCCCCCAAATCCAGTCCCCACAAGTCTCATTTGTCAACCCCCACTGCCAGCTTGCCTCAGGCATGCTTCTACTTCCTCAGCTCATCCTGTTCGACGACAACATCGTTGTTGCCATGCCAGTGTTGTGCTCACTGTGTCAGCTGGCTGCAAAGCACATGAGCTTTGCATGAACAGCTTTGCATCCATATACAAGCAGGAACCAACAGCAGGAAGTCACAGTGCTCCTACACATGCTATACTGTGCAGACAGTCTGCTTGTTGGCTGACTTTGCGGCACAGTGGACTGCATTCTTCTGCACAACTCAATGCTGTATGCTCCGACACGTCCCATGCAGGCATCGACGGCCCTACTGTTTCACCAAGGCTCTCCAGACTGCTACAGCAGCCACAACATCAGTCACCTCAATGCTCAGTTAGGAGTCTACCATTTGCTGATTGCACCGCACTCTGAATGAATGAAAGAATGATTTTGAAGACCATGAGAACCAGGCTAGCTGTGCAGCTGCCACTGACCAGGGCTATGAGTCCAGATGCTTGGTGGTCCACTCCACTGTATTCTACCAAATCCAGCTTGGATCCTGTTCCTGATGCACGGCTGGATGTTGTGCAGGCCAACAGTGCTCCAGGGGATGAGCAGCGCTTAGCTTTCCAGCCAGCGGCCAAGTATGCGCCCATCATGGATGCTGTCTACAAGGCTCTCATGCACAGGTCGGCCTCCAGTCCTTGTCTCCGGTTACTTGCGCTGTTTTGATGCCAGCTTTATGGTCCTTCATGACTGTGCTTCTTCCCATCTCTACTGTACTAGCTCTCACCCATCCTTGCCTCTGGGGTCATACCTCTTGCACCCCCAGTGCTAGTTGCAAGGAGCAACCAGTTGACGACAGTCAGGGTCATGCTTGTCATCGCTGCCAGAGTTACCTTGGTATGCACACACAAGCAGCTCTTGCTGATTACCTTCAGGATGTGAGCTTCAGGCATGCATCAACTCTGCTGATACTAAATGCACCTGGCATGCTCATGGCCCAGTCAACAACATGAGTCTACCTCCCACGCTTCTTCTTGACACCAGCTGACTTCCTGTACACGCTGCAAGGCTGCGTTGGTTTTTGGTTGACATCTTGTGTTCTTGCACGGCAGAGTGCAAGACATTCCAGGAGCCTCTGTCGAGCACAACAAGTTCTGCGTGAGCGTGCACTTCCGCAACTGCTCTCCTGAATCGTATGACGCTGTGGTGACAGCAGTGAAGGACACGCTGCATGACCACCCCAACCTCAAGGCCAGCAGAGGGCGTAAGGTGCTAGAGATCCAACCCCAGGTTAGCATTGTGACCCAAGCTTCTTGTCCGCACTCGCATATGCTGTGTCTCCTTGTCCAGGTTGTGTACTCTCATTAAGTTGTGTGATCAAGTATCGCGAGACTTGCTGTCAATGTATGTTGCGAGCCTAGTCAGTGTGGACTGTCAACAGCTATCTGCATGCTGCACTTGTGGCACGCCTGCAACGTGAAGCGCAGGCCAATGGACAAAATGTCTGGTGTGGTGTGCACTGAACTGCTCAGCATCAAGCCAAGTCAGCACATGCCTGTCAGTTTCTATTGTTTCTGTATTGAAGTGCAACAGAAGCGAGACTCTCAGGTGTTCAGAAGATTGGCAGGCATATACTTGTACGAACCCCACTGTATGCGGTCGTGCCCCAGTGCACTCTGTCTGTGAGCTGCTTGCTGTTCTGCAAGTGCAACAACAGTACAGGTGTGGTAGACAATAGTACAGGTGTGGTAGACAATAGTACAGGTGTGATAGACAATAGTACAGGTGTGGTAGACAACCAATCTGTGATCGATGACTGACTGTGATCTGGAAGAGGTGCGTTAAAGAGTGATGCAGCAGGGCAATAGCGGCGTGCATCGGCTTACCTACTTGTGATTGGTGTGTAGGTGGACTGGGGCAAGGGCAGGGCCTTGTCACACATGCTGAAGGCCCTGAGCCTGGATAAGTGTGATGACGTCATCCCCATCTACCTTGGGGATGACCGCACTGACGAGGACGCTTTCAAGGTGCTCAAGGAGCGAGCCACCGGCTTTGGGATTCTCATCTCCAACAAGGTAAACAGCCAGCAGGTGGCACTTGTGCGCAAAGCATCCACTCAAACTAGCCGCATGCAAAACACTCAGCAGAATTGGCTGCATGCAAAGTTATCCACTAGCAGCTGCATCCAAGACAATCAGCAGAACTAGCTGCATGCATTTTTTTCAGAATCATATTGCATGTCCATCTGCATGAAGGCATATGTTTTAGACCCAGCTTCTCTGACAAGGTACAGCTGCGTTTCAGTCTCAGTAGCTGTACATCAGAACATAGCTGCATGTAGGCATTGTCAGCATTTCTGGGCATGTGCCACTGTGCTTTTTCATGGCCATTTGGGTAGCTACCGGCCAAGTGCCATGAGCAGAGGCAAGGTCACTGCGTGGCCGGTAGCTACCATGCAGTGACCTTGCCTCTGCTCATGGCACTTGGCTTTGGGCCTCAACTGTATGAGCATATCATACCATAGACACACAAGTGGGCAGTCTCAGGCAGCAACACCGAAGTGTTGGGTCTTGCCATTATAACTGCTTCAGCATCTTCTGCGAACGCCAGACTCACGGACGCCATACACTGTAGGTGAAGGAGACAGACGCCAGGTACACACTCACAGACCCAAGTGAGGTGATGGCATTCCTAACTTGGCTGGTGGCGTGGGGCACCACAACAGACAACGCCTGGCACTCCCACCAATCCTGTACCGGCTGGAGCCTAAGACAGCAACCCCCGGCCCCTCCACTCTACACTACACCCTCCTCAGCCCCGCACCCAGCTTCGCACAGCAGCACTGACGGATGGGACATCCAGACATCTCCTGCCGTGCCTGATGGCGTGGGTCTGCACGCAGGCACAGACAGACTCAAGTCAGAGCAGCAGTCGTCTTCGTCAGCTGGGTCGTCACCAGGGCATAGCCCAACAACAGGCTCAGCCTTTGCTACTGTGCGCCAGTTTCATGGCTTGCCTGTTGCTGCTGGGACTTCAGACAGGGCCATGCCGGCCTCCCAGTGGCTGACCCAGACTGACCCTTTCAGCAACCCCAAGCCTGGAGGTGGGGTCTCCCAAGTTCCTGTGACTAGCCCACAAGAGCCTGCTGTCATTCCTGAGACCTCAGCTCAGCATCAGGCCCCAGACGCTCAGCAAGCTGATCTGGCGGATGAGTACCGTCAGATGGGGCTTGTCAAATGTGACTCACGGGATCAGGCGTCAGAAGCCGAGGAGGCAGGTGCTGACAGCATTGAAGCAGAGGGGCGGCCACCAACAGGAGAAGAAGAAGACCCGGCTCCTCCTTCAAGAACCTCCCTGGACCATTATCTGAATCAACCAGTCAAGTCTAGTAACGCTGGTAGTCCACACGCTTCGAACGCGAGACAGTGGGACAGTGGTGTCACTCTGAAATTTGACATCGCCAAGGCAAGTGACGAGTCAGGAGAGTCAGCTGGCGGCAAACATGGCGCTGCAGACCTGCAATCAAAGCAGAAACAGCAGCCTGAGAATGCTACTGACACAGGGAACACTCTGCCTGACAGGAAACGCCTAACTGCCTTGTTACTGGACAAGCTGGAGGGGCATGAAGGGCACCTGCCCTTGCAAGCGCAGGGCAGTGTTGAGGAGTTTGTCAGCCCTCCTAGGCTTAGTAATGACAGTGAGTCATCCATGGCAGGGTATCAGTCACCCTTTGAGAGTCTTGCAAATGAGGCGATGTATTCAGAGACAGACTCAGTCAAAGCTGAGGACGGCTCAGTCAAGTCACTTGACATGGCACCATCCATGTGATCCACATGATCGTGCTGTGGCCTTGATGCATTTGATGAGGAATTTTGTGAGGTCTTGCAGTGAGTTATTTGATGCGGTATGA
>JAABVA010003603.1_pt1 | contig 14657 bp, 16 predicted proteins | sample 5560331 | NCBI WGS metagenome assembly JAABVA01 (sample SAMN12812661, study PRJNA571458) | rock metagenome | isolation source: Antarctica rocks | place: Antarctica: Victoria Land, Mt New Zealand sud | collected 2016-01-07 | reverse complement strand
CATCGGCGGCGAGGTCGCGGTAGCCCACCTGTGCCCCCACCGCCACCCCGCGTGCTGCCGCCATCGCACAGGTCCGTCGGAGGGTCGATGGGTCACCGGCGTAGAATCCACACGCGACGTTGGCGCTCGTCACCACCTGCAGCACCGCCTTGTCATCCCCCAGTACCCAGCGCCCGAACGACTCCCCGAGATCGCTGTTGAGGTCCATGTGGACAGTGTGCTCGTGGACGAACGCGGTCGGGTAGCCATGGGTTTCGCGCTGGCGCCGTAGGGTGGGGGCGTGATGTCGCTGCGCAAACTCACTGTGTCCCTGACCGCTCTCGGATGCGCCGGTCTGCTCGGCTGCGGCTCCGGCAGCGACAGTGCGGTCGCGCCGGCCCTGCCCCCCGCTTCGGTAACTTCCTCGCCGAGCGTCGAGTCCGCCCCGCCGACGGCATCGTCCGTGGCCACGGTCCCTCCCGTTCCCAGCGTGAACAGCGGCGCCCCTGGTGCGCCGACCGCGCCCCCCGTCCCGGGCAATGCCACCGGCGCCCCGCAGCCGGGAGCCACCACTACGGCACCCAGGCCACCTGTGGCCCAGCCCAACCAACCGAACCAGCCCAACCAACCGAACCAGCCCAACCAGCCCAACCAACCGAACCAGCCCAACCGACCCGCCGCGCCCCAACCGCCTGCAGCGCCGCTGCCGCAGGTCGGCTCGCCGGACCCGGGCAAGGCGGTGGCCGATGCCGGCCCGAAGGGCCAGACCTACCTCAAAGCGCTGCATGACGGCGGTGTCCCTGGTGACAGCCAGCTCGATGGCATCTACATCCTCTTCGCGCAGGCCACCTGCCAGGCGAAGCAGCGTGGTGACTCACGGGATTCGATCCTCGCCCAGTTCGACAAGGTCGGTACCACCTTGGCACCGGGCACCGGCATGGCTCCGCGGCAGGTATCCGAGCTTTTCGTCTCTACGGCCGAGCGCACCTTCTGCTGATCGGGCGCCGGCAGCTCAACGTCACCGACCCGGCTTACGCGCATTCGCCTCGGCGACCTCGTCGACGATCGCAGTGAGCTGGCCGGCGAAGCGCTCCGGTGACCACCTGGCCCCGTGCCGACGGATCGCGTCCCGGTCGAAGCGTTCCTCGCGGAACCGGCGGACGGCGTCGGTCACGGCCTCGGCCGAGGGGTCCTGCACCCAGACGCCGGTGAGCCCCTCGGCGCAGCTGTCGAGGTAGCCGCCGGCGCGCAGGGCGATCACCGGCGTGCCGAAGCCGAATGCCTCCACCGGCGTCAGCCCGAAATCCTCATAAGACGTGGCCAGCAGGGCGTCGGCGTTGGCGTACAACCAGCGAAGCTGGGCGTCGCTGATGCCCTTGAGTCCGGTGATGCGCTCGGGCCACGCACGGCCGTCGGGGTGGCGAGGCAGACCACCGACAGCGACGAGGCGCTCAGTGGGTAGCTGTTCCACCGCCTTGGCGACAGCGGCGACGTGTTTGTACCCGCGCGGACGCGCGACGCTGAGCAGGAAACCTGGTTCCAGGCCGGGCACGGCCTCGGTGGAACCGTCGGGAAGGAGCCCCGCAGGTGGGGGCAGCAGCCGGGCCTCGATGCCGTAATGCTTGCGGACGCGCTCCTGCACGCTGGTGCTGTTCACCAGGTACAACGCCGCCCGCTGCGCCCACTCCCGATCACGACGCCGCATGGCTGCGGCGCGACCACCCAGGTTGCCCAGTACCCCGGCGAACCGGCCGAAGTAGTCCTCGGGTTGGTACAGCCAGCGGGCCGGGTTGTGGCAGTACACGATCTTGGGCGCGGACGTCGCCACGCCGTGCGCCCAGCCGGCGCTCGAACAGACCACGACGTCCACGTCGTCCACCCGGTGGCCGGCGAATGCGCGGGCGAGCAGGGGGAAGGCGAGCCGGGTGTCACGCCGAAACGGCCACCACTTGTTCAGCCACGTGGTCTCGATGTGATGGCGCTGAAACTCGGGGAAGGTGCGGTCGGGGTCGTAGCAGCTGGTCACCACCCGGGCACCCGGCAGGGCATCGGCCATCGCCAGTGCCACCCGTTCCCCGCCAGCCAACGCCGTCAAGTAATCCTGCACGATCGCCACCCGCGGCGACCCCCCAGGCACGGTTGTCATGAGGTGGTCCGCAGTGTGCTCTCGTCCGCCACGCTCAGCATCGGTTCCTCCCATGATGTGCCACTACCGATCCTGTCCTTTTGCGAAGGGCGTCCGCATGCCGAAGACTCTATCCACCTGGACGATCCGGACGGGATGGAGGCATGTCCACAGTGTTCCACCGCGTCGTCGTCACCGGAGGTGCTGGTTTCCTCGGCTCTCACCTCTGTGAGCAGCTGCGTTCCTCCGGCGCCGAGGTCGTCTGCCTGGACAACTTCCTCACCGGATCGGCCGCCAACGTCGCCCACCTGATACCTCATGCCGGTTTTCATCTGCAGCGCTGCGATATCACCGAGTTCCTGCACGTCGGCGGCCCGGTGGACCTGGTGCTGCACTTCGCCTCCCCCGCCTCGCCCGTCGACTACCTGCAGCTGCCAATCGAGACCATGAAGGTGGGCAGCATCGGCACCCTGCACGCGCTCGGACTGGCCAAGGCCAAGGGCGCCCGATTCGTCCTGGCTTCCACGTCGGAGACCTACGGTGACCCCCAGGTACATCCCCAACCGGAGACGTACTGGGGCAACGTGAACCCGGTGGGTCCGCGCGCGGTCTACGACGAGGCGAAACGCTTCGCCGAGGCGCTGACCACCGCCTACCACACCCACCACGGACTCGACACCGCCATCATCCGCATCTTCAACACCTACGGGCCGCGGATGCGTGCCAACGACGGCCGGGCCATCCCCACCTTCATCACGCAGGCCCTGGCCGGCCGCCCGCTCACGGTCGCCGGAGACGGCAGCCAGACCCGGTCGGTCTGCTACGTCGACGACCTGGTGCGCGGCATTCTGGCCGTTGCGGCCAGCGAGCTCGCCGGTCCGGTCAACGTCGGCAACCCGGACGAGATGAGTGTGCTGGATCTCGCCGAGCGCATCATCGCCGCCAGCGAATCCGACTCCACCATCGAGTTCGTCGACCGCCCGGTGGACGACCCTCAGCTGCGCAGGCCGGACACCTCGCTGATCGAGAGCTCTCTCGGCTGGAAGCCGGAAGTTCCCTGGGATGACGGCCTGTCCCGGACCATCGACTACTTCACCGACCACCACCCGCGCGCCTAGGCGCGTCATCGCCGGCACCGCCAGGACTGCCGCGTTACCGTCGACGCCATGGACGCGGCCGACTGGGACAAGCGCTACGCCGACGGTGACTTGGTGTGGGGCGCCCCGCCCAACCGCTACGTCGTGGAACACGCCACCGCGCTGCCGATGGGACGCGCGCTCGACCTGGCCTGCGGCGAGGGGCGTAACGCGCTCTGGCTGGCCACCCGCGGCTGGGACGTGACCGGACTGGACTACTCCGGGGTGGCCCTGCGCAAGGCCGAAGAGGTCGCCGCCAGGGCCCCGCGCGCCGTGGTGTCCCGCTTGCACTGGCAGCAGGCCGATCTCACCACCGCCGCACTCAGCGGCGGCCACGATCTCGTCCTCATGGTGTATCTGCACCTTCCTGCCGAGCAACGGCGCCAGGTGATCACCAAGGCCAGCGACGCATTGGCTGCTGGCGGCCACCTGCTCGTCGTCGCCCACGACCTGATCAACCTCACCGAGGGCTACGGCGGACCGCCCGATCCCACCATCCTGTTCACCCCGGACGACGTGCTGGCTGAGCTGCCGGAGAACATGACGTCGGTCACGGCCGCCCGAGCAGACCGCCAGGTCGACACGCCTGAGGGCCCCCGTACCGCCATCGATGCCTTTGTCGTTGCGAAGAAAACTTCTCCCTGACGCTTGCCCAAGTTACCGACCAGTAATATCCTGTTGTTACCGGCGGGTAGGCCACTGGCGCCGCCCTGCAACGACGACGAGGAAGAGCTGCACGATGGGCCACTACAAGAGCAACCTGCGCGATATCGAGTTCAACCTCTTCGAGGTGCTCGGCATCGGCGACCGTCTGGGCCAAGGCATCTTCGCTGACCTCGACGAGGAGACCGCGCGCGACATGCTCGCCCAGGTCAAAGCCCTCGCAGAGGGCCCGCTGGGCGAGTCCTTCGCCGACGCCGACCGCAACCCCCCGGTGTTCGACCCCGCCACCAACACGGTGACGCTGCCGGAGTCGTTCAAGAAGTCGTTCAAGGCCCTGTGGGACGGCGAGTGGTACCGGATGGGCCTCAACGAGGACATCGGCGGCATTCCCGCCCCGCGCACCATCGTGTGGGCCATCGGCGAGTTGGTGCTCGGCTCCAACCCGGCCGCGCACATGTACATGGCCGGCCCGGGCTTCGCGCAGGTCACTTACGACTGCGGCACCGACGAGCAGAAGAACTGGGCCCGCCTCGCCGTGGACAAGGGCTGGGGCGCCACCATGGTGCTCACCGAGCCGGACGCCGGGTCGGACGTCGGCGCGGCCCGCACCAAGGCCATCAAGCAGGACGACGGCTCCTGGCACATCGAGGGTGTGAAGCGCTTCATCACCTCGGCCGAGAACGACCTGTTCGACAACATCTTCCACCTGGTGCTCGCCCGCCCCGAAGGCGCGAAGCCGGGCACCAAGGGCCTGTCGCTGTTCTTCGTGCCCAAATACCACTTCGACGGCGAGACCGGTGAGCTGGGCGAGCGCAACGGCGTCTACGTCACCAACGTCGAGCACAAGATGGGCCTCAAGGTCTCCGCGACCTGCGAGCTCACCTTCGGCGCCACCGACGTCCCCGCCAAGGGCTGGCTGGTCGGCGAGGTGCACGACGGCATCGCCCAGATGTTCAAGGTGATCGAGAACGCCCGGATGATGGTGGGCACCAAGGCCATTGCCACGCTGTCCACCGGCTACCTCCACGCGCTGGACTACGCCAAGGAGCGGGTGCAGGGTGCGGACCTCACCCAGATGACCGACAAGGCGGCTCCGCGCGTCCCCATCACCCACCACCCCGACGTCCGCCGCAGCCTGATGATGCAGAAGGCCTACGCGGAGGGTCTGCGGGCGGTGTACCTGTACACGGCGTCGTTCCAGGACGAGGTGGCGGTCGGCGAGGCCGACGGCACCGACGTCAGCCTGGCGGAGAAGGTCAACGACCTGCTGCTGCCCATCGTCAAGGGCGTCGGCTCGGAGCGGGCCTACGAGCAGCTCGCGCAGAGCCTGCAGATTCTCGGCGGCTCGGGTTACCTGCAGGACTACCCGATCGAGCAGTACATCCGGGACGCCAAGATCGACACCCTCTACGAGGGCACCACGGCGATCCAGGCGCAGGACTTCTTCTTCCGCAAGATCATCCGGGACAAGGGCACCGCCTTGGGCTACATCGCGGGCGAGGTGCAGAAGTTCATCGAGACCGAGGCGGGTAACGGCCGGCTGAAGGTGGAGCGCGAGTACCTGGCGACCGCACTGGGCGACGTGCAGGCCATGCTGACGGCGATGACGAGCGACCTGATGGCCGCCCAGGAAGACGCCGCCAACCTCTACAAGGTCGGCCTGTCCAGCGTGCGCCTGCTGATGAGCGTCGGCGACCTACTCATCGGCTGGCAGCTGCTGCGCCAGGCCGAGGTCGCCCTGCGGGCATTGGGTGGCGAGGTCAGCGCCAAGGACGAGGCCTTCTACAACGGCAAGGTGGCGGTGGCGTCCTTCTTCGCGAAGAACGTGCTGCCGGAGCTGTCCGCCAGCCGGGCCATCATGGAGAACACCGACAACGCGATCATGGAGCTGGACGAAGCTTCCTTCTGATCCACCGTTTTACCGCATTCAGCGGGCTCGATGCAGTTTTCCGGCTTCTGCCGGTGCATCGAGCCCGCTGAATGCGTTGGGCAGGTCAGACGTTGGGCAGGTCAGACGTTGGGCAGGTCAGACGCAGCGGACAATCGGGCTCGGGTCGTACACCACCCTGCGGGTGTTGCGGGAGATCTCCTGCCCCGAGCGGACGTCACGGACGACGCGGGTGTCGCTGGTGGTGAACCCCGGAGCACCGCTGGAGGGGGTGCAGTCCTTGCCCGCGGGCAGTTCGATCGGCTTGGGCGGGGTGTAGTCGCTTCGTGGGCCGGTGATCGACTCCACGTTCACCGTCTTGGTTCCCCAGATGCGCAACGTGATCGCGGAATCCGTGCCGATGGCCTCGATGAGCACCTCGGTCGGCGTTGGCACGCTGAACTTCAGGTCGATGGCCCCTTCGAAGACCGTCGCCTCCCGCGCCGGGGGATACCGGGAGATGTAGTAGCTGTGCTCCTGGTGCTCCACATCGGTGAGTCCAGCGAAGTAGGACGCGTTGTAGAGCGTGGTCGCGAACTGGCTGATGCCCCCGCCGACCGCTTTGCTGGAGTGTCCGTCGATGATGATCCCCGACTCGATGTAGCCCTGCGCCGTGCCCCGTGGACCGGTGTAGCCGTTCAGCGAGAAGGTCTCCCCCGGCTTGACCACCGCACCAGTCACCGCCTTGCCCACCTGCCGGATGTTCACGCCACTGGCCGGCTCGAACCCGCCGGTGGTGAACTCGCCAATCACTTCCTTGATGCCGAGACCCCGCGCCTGCTCGGTGGTGAACGCCACCGGCCGCGGCGCGTAATTGGCGTTCACCGTGCGGTTGGTGCACGTGAGCAATGCCTTGAGATCGGGCAGGGTGGCCTTCCAGTCGACCTGCACTCCGTCGACCGCGGGCACCACCTGTGGCCCGCCATCGCGCAGCACGACGCGGGCATCGATGGGCCTGGTCTCGGTCGAGGCGAGTTGCGGAGCGAGAATCTTGGTCGCGGCGTCGACGTCGAACTTGGGCTCCAGACCCCCGCGGGTGTCCGGGGCGAAGCTGAGCACCGCGCCGACGTCGGTGGGATGCAATGCCGCTGTCGCCCCCCGGCCCTGGACCACGACGTCCGCGGAGACCGAGGTGCGGGCGGTCGCCATGGCGGCGTCCACCCCCTCCGGGGTGACCGACACCGGCTGACGCTGAACAGGAAGCTCGATCGTGCCTTCGTTGAGCCATTCGGCCTGCAGCGCGGTGGCGGCGCCCTGGGCGTCCACAGTTTGGCCCGCGACCGGCGGCACGGCGACCGGGGTGGCGCCGTGGAAGGTGACGTCGCCCTCCACGGGGGGATGGTCGGTGGTGGGGCGCAGCGCAGCGAGAGCCTTGTCCAGCAGCACGTGGTCGGTGGCGGAGACGACGCCGACCTCGCGGTCATCGAAGAAGGAGCTAACCCGCGTGATTGGGTTCAGCGGCTGTTTCCCAGCCTGGGCCAGGGTGGCTGACCAGTCGACGGTGAGCCCGGCCGCCTTGGCGTCCACCTTGGCGGTGACGTCGCCGGCCCGGACCGCAACGGGGGCCTCGGCGCGCGGTGACAACGCGGCCCGCAGCATTTGTTCCGCGGCCGCGCGAGACATCCCACCGACTGCTACACCAGAGACGGCCACGCCACGAGGAATCTCCCCGCGGGAGGTGAGCACATCCGCCACATAGGCGATCGCCACGAGCGCAAGCACGGCGATACCGAAGAGCGCAAGCTTGGTCCGGACCCTCGTCTTGCGCTGCTCAGCCTGCGCCACGCCGGATCTCCTCAGCTCATGTGTACGTGATCACGTCAGCGTACGGGGGCCGATCCCGCGCATACCCGGGAGTTCCACACCAGGACAATGGAAAGCTCCGCGCCACTGCCAAGTCGGGGTAGGCAGCAACGCGGAGCTGTCAGGTTCATCGAGGACGATCTTGAGAGTGTTACATCGTCAGCGAACGTGGCTGTGCCGGGCGATACCGATGTCGGTGTGCCTGACGAGAGCAAGCAGCTCCTCACGGTGCGACGGCGATGCCGCGCCGTTCAGGGCACTCTGCACCTCGCGGCGTGCGCGGGCCCGCTCACGGTAGGCGTGCAGACGGGATGCGATTTTCATGGCGGAACCTCACAGAAATTGTGGTGCTATCAGTAGCTCCATTCTCTCTCAGTTAGTGCCGCTAAGCATGCAAAATGGCCGTGATCTCCCGCACTCGCTCTGGTCGACAGGGAGAGCGTCGACTCGGCAAGGAGAACCACCATGACTCAGCCCGCGCCGGAGTCCTTCAACGAGATGCTCGCGCAACTCATCCCCTCTGCCCACCGGCTGGGTGTGCGGGTCGTCGAGCTCGCACCAGGGATGGCCAGGAGCGAGGTTCCCCTGCAAGGAAACACCAACCACCTCGGCACGATGTATGCCGCCGCCATGTTCACCGTCGCCGAGGTTCTGGGCGGTGCCCTTGTGCTCGCCACCTTTGATGTCGCGCGGTACTACCCCGTGGTCAAGGAGCTGACGCTGCGCTTTCGCAGGCCGGCGCGCAGCGACGTGTCGGCGCGGGCGGCACTGCCGGTGGACCTGGTCGCGAGCCTGACCGCGGAGGCAGACAACGCGGGCAAAGCCGAGTTCATCCTCGACGTCGATCTCCTCGACGCCGAGGGTCAGCTCGTGGCAACCTCCCACGGCACCTATCAAATCCGCCGACACGGGAGCTGAACCGCACCGCCGTTGCCCAAGAAACCTGTTGATGACCAGTCGAACCGGAGGATCCAGCATGTCCGACGCCGAATCACCCGCCGCCCGTCCCACCGGCTGGCGGGAGGGATGGGACGAAGGCAGCGACTCCCTGTTCGCCGGCCGCACCGCTGCCGAGCCAGACGTCTCCTACCGCACGTTGACCTACGAGGTGACCGGCAGAGTCGCCCGGATCACCTTCAACCGCCCCGACCGGGGAAACGCCATCACCGTCGACACCCCAGGCGAACTCGCGGCGGTCGTCGAGCGGGCGGACCTGGACCCCCGGGTGCACGTCATGCTGATCTCCGGTCGAGGTAAGGGATTCTGCGGCGGCTACGACCTGTCGATCTTCGCCGAGAACGGGGGCCGACCCGACGAGTCTCCCGACCCCGCGACGGGTACGGTGCTCGACCCCGTCGTACAGGCTCGCAACCACGACCCGTCGAGGCAGTGAAACCCGATGGCCGACTACGCGATGATGAGCCGGTTCAACCGCGGCTTCGCCAGCCTGCTGCACGCCAACAAACCGACGGTGGCCAAGCTGCACGGCTTCGCCGTCGCCGGGGGCACGGACATCGCGCTGTATGCCGACCAGATCATCTGCGCCGAGGACACCAAGATCGGCTATCCACCCACCCGGGTGTGGGGTGTGCCCGCGGCGGGTATGTGGGCGCACCGGCTCGGTGACCAGCGCGCCAAACGGCTCCTCCTCACCGGCGACTGCATCAGCGGCGCGCAGGCCGCCGAGTGGGGCCTCGCCGTCGAGGCCTGCCCCGCCGATGAGCTGAACGAGCGCGCCGAACGGCTGGTGGAGCGCATCGCGATGATGCCGATCAATCAGCTGATGATGGTCAAGCTCGCGTTGAACAGTGCCTTGCTCGCGCAGGGTGTGACCACCTCGACCATGGTCAGCACCGTCTTCGACGGCGTCTCTCGACATACCCGCGAGGGTTACGCCTTCCAGGCACATGCCGCAACCGCCGGCTTCCGGGACGCCGTGCGCGAACGCGACGAGGCGTTCGGCGACCACAAGCGCCCGCAATCCCGTGACACCGCGCGGTAGTCTGCGTCCATGTGTAGGGCCAATGGTAGGCAGAACTAACGATGTCCGAGCCACTCGTACCCGGACGCGTCGCCGAGCACACGAGTTGCCTGCTGGTGAAGCTCGGGCAGGTGCTCTTCCGGCTGGCCGAGGATCAGCTGGATCCGCTTGGCCTCCGCGTCCGGCACTACAGCATCCTGCAGGCCTTGGCCGACAACGGTGCGATGTCCCAACTCGGTTTGGGGTCCTACCTGCGCATCGATCCGGCGACGATGGTCAGCAGCCTCGATGACCTGGAACGGCTCGGGCTCGCCGCCCGCGCCCGGGATTCCCGGGATCGACGTCGCCACGTGGTGGAGGTGACCACCGCAGGCGGCCGCGCTCTTGCCGCCGCGAACGCCGCACTGGTCGAGCTGGATGCCCGGGTCACCGCCGACATCCCCGTCGCCGAGCGGCCGATGCTGCATCAGCTGCTCAGCACATTGTCCGCCGGACCAGCTCTGCCGGCCGCATTCGACGAGACGCGCGGGCGGGCATCGCGGAAAACACGCCGAATTTGATACGTCGGGCTAATCATACGTGTTACGAATGATATGGTCGTTCCGTGCGTAGCATCACCGGCTGACCGGAGGACCACGAGGATGCCCGAGCTTGCCGCCCTGCCCGCCAAGGGAAGGGTGTTCACCAGCCAGCGCCGGGTGCGCGCCAACGATGTTGACACCCAACGCCGGCTGCGCCTGGACGGCATGGCCCGCTACCTGCAGGACGTCGCCTTCGACGATCTCAACGACGCTGGCTTCGGCCAGGCGCACCCGTACTGGATCCTGCGCCGGTGCATCATCCGGGTCATCCGGCCGGCGCACTTCGACGACGAGGTCCGGTTGCGCTCGTGGTGCTCGGCGCTGTCTGCCCGCTGGTGCAACAAACGGGTGACTATCGACGCCCCCGGTGGGGCACTGGTGGAGACCGAGGGGTTCTGGATCAACGTGGACGGGTCGACGGGGATGCCGACGCCCCTTTCGGAGGATTTCCTCGCCCGGTTCAGCGTCCCCGCCGTCGCTCACGCGTTGCACTGGCGGCGGATGCTCGCTGCCCCACCGTCCCCCAACGGCGCCGGCACACTGCGCGGCACACCGTTCCCGCTGCGGGCCGCAGATTTCGACTGGTTCTCTCACGTCAACAACGCCGCCTACTGGTACGTCATCGAGGACTACCTCGAGGAGGAACACCGGGAGCTGCTCGATGGCGAGTACGAGGCGGTGCTGGAGTACAACGCGTCGATCACCCGTGGTGAGCAGGTCGAGGTGCTCAGCACGGTCGCCCCGGCCATGCTGCACCTGTGGTTCCTCGTCCAGGGCCGAGTTCGGGCCGCGGCCCGGGTGCGCTCCCTTGCCGCACCGACGGGCTGACCGCACGCACTCGGCGTCCCCCCAATGAAAGGCTCCGATGATCACCACCACCTGGCATGAGCAGGTCGCCGTGCTCGAGATGAACCGTCCCGAACGCCGCAACGCGCTCAATGCCGAACTGTGCACCGCCGTCCACCGTGGCCTGGACGCCGCAGTCGCCGCCGGCGCGCGCGCCATCGTGCTCACCGGTGAGGGAAGCAGTTTCTGCGCCGGCGCAGACCTGACCATTCTCTCCGGGGACGACTACCTGCCGATCTTGGTAGGCATGCTGCGCGCCGTCGTCGACGCCCCCGTGCCGGTGATCGCCGCGATCAACGGCCCGGCCCTGGGCGCCGGCACCCAATTGGCCGTCGCCTGCGACATCCGGTGCCAACCTCGCAACTGAGGGCGTTCGCAGCATGATCTTCGAGGTCGAAGAAGTCTGAGCGCTGGCGTTACGCCGATTGCGCGTCCGGGTGGCAGGGTGGACACGTGCAGCGCTTCGTCCTGAATTCGGTCGTCGCCGAGGCGTTGTCGCGGCGTCCGCACCTCGTGGCGGCACCGGTTGCCGCGCTCGTGCAGCGGCTGGGACTCGGCGAGGTCATCGGCGTGTTCGAGATGGATCCGGCAATTTCCGACACGGCCGCGACTCAAGCGCGTTACGACCTGGATCCCGCGTCCCTCGTGAACTGCGTCCTGGTCGCCGGGCGGCGCGAAGGCGAGGAGCGGATCGCCGCCTGCCTTGTGCCAGCAAGGCTCTTGGTGCCGGCGAGCGTGGCCTCCATGCCAGCGCGTAGCTGACGGATCCGGTAGGCCACGAGTTGTGCTTCTTCCTCGGGCATCCTGTCGATGGCGAGGCTGAGACCGGAGCGAGCCGGCCCGATCTGCACGGACTGCCGCAGTTGAGTGCCACCGTCCTGCGGGGTGAGCTCGAAGCGCCAGGTGGCCATCGGCCCCGTCGTCGTGCTCGCCCCGAACCGGCCGTCGGGGTCCGTGACAGCCCAGGCGAAGACCCGCAATGGGTTGAGCTCGGTGACCTGCGCGGTGGTGCGCCACTCACCGAGCACGGGGTTGTGGTTGTAGCCCATGAATCGGGCGCCCACGGTGGGCCCGCTGGCACCGTCGAGCCACTGCACCCGCTGGAGTTCGGGGCTCAGCCGGGCGGGAAGTTCGATGTCGATCACCAGGTCCCAGACCCGCTGCGGTGTGGCTTCGATGTGAATGTCGGCTTGCACGACGGGCGCATCGACGTACCGCACGTCCACCTCCATTTGCTCGCCAGGGCCTCCGCCTAGCCGCCCTTGACCGTATCTACCCACAACTTCGGCAGGAGAAAGCCGGTCGACGAAACAGCGACGGCACCACCACCGTGCCGTCGCCGTAGCGGTTCACTCGCTATTCTCATGCGGCCTCGACCGATCATTCTCGTCTCGCGGCTTCGCCACGAATAGATTAGGCAGCCCTGCCGGCGAGGAATCGTCCGAAGTGCGGGACCGTGAAGGCGACGAAGCCGCGTTCGGTGGCGTACACCAAGCCCTTCTTCAACAGGCTGTCCCTGGCCGGCGACAGCGAGGACGCCTTGCGCTCCAGGTGCTCGGCAACCTGCGCGGTGGCCACCGCCGCGTCGGGCGCGCCGTGCAGGTCGGCGAGCTCGGCCATCGCGTAGAGGTACTCCCGCTCCGCCGGCGTCGCCCGCTCGAGCCGGGAGCCGAAAAAACCGACGGCCAGCTCGGCCTCCGCCTCCGGCCCGGCGATGACGACGTCGGCAGCGGTGATCCGGGCCCCCGGCGCCGCATCCCACGCCGCCTTGCCGTAGGCCTGCACGAAGTACGGATACCCACCGGAGGTCTCATACAGTGCGGTCAGGGCGTCGTCGTCGATATCGGCGTCCTCGCGCTGCACCGGCGCTCGCACAGCCTGCTCAGCGGCCTCGGGGTCCAGCTTGTCGATGCGCAGGTAGCGAAACAGCCGCTCGGAGTAGGACTTGCTGGCCGCGAGCACGCTCGGCACGTGCGGCAGCCCGGCACCGACAACCACCAGCGGCGCCCCGGACTGGCTGAGCTCATGGCACGACGCGCACATCGCGGACACGTCGTCGGCACCGAGATCCTGCATCTCGTCGAGCAGCAGAACCAGCCCGGTGCCCACGTCCGCGGCGAGCTCGGCGACGCAGGTGAACAGTTCCACCAGGTCGATCTCCATGTCCCCGGAATCGGCTCGCCCGCGGGTAGCAGGCACGTCGATGCCCGGCTGCCACTTGTCCCGCATGCCGGTGCCCTCGGGGTTGGCCTTGAGGGCAAAGGCCTTGAGCACGCCGAGCACCTCGTCCACGCGGTCGGGGGCACGGTGGCGGACAGCGAGGTCACGGACAGCTCGGTGCAGCGCGGCACTGAGCGGGCGCCGCAGGGACGCGCCTGCCTTCACCTCCACCTTGCCGCTGGCCCAGCCGCGGTGCAGTGCGCGCGAACGCAGCTCGCCGAGCATCACGGTTTTGCCGACACCCCGCAGGCCCGTCAGCACCAGGCTGCGCTCGGGCCTCCCTCGCGAAACGCGTTCCAGCAGCACGTCGAAGGCGGTGAGCTCGCGCTCGCGACCGGCCAGCTCAGGCGGCCGCTGGCCCGCTCCGGGGGCAAACGGGTTGCGTACGGGGTCCACTCTGGAACCGTATCGGGGTTTCTACGACGCATCCGATAGGCGCGCAGAGAGATGACCGTCCCCATTGTGCGAAAGCCGCATTCACACCAAATGACTGTGCGAAAGCCGCATTCACGCAAGGGTCAGGCGGTGACCGACGCGTCAGCGCTCCAGGATCGCCGTCACGCCCTGCCCACCGGCGGCGCAGATGGAGATGAGCCCGCGGCCCGAGCCGTTCTCCGCCAGCTGCTTGGCCAGGCTCGCCACGATCCGCCCACCGGTCGCGGCAAACGGGTGCCCGGCGGCCAGGGACGAGCCGTTCACGTTCAGCTTGGCGCGGTCGATGGAGCCGAGCGGCCCGTCCAGCGCCAGGTGCTTGCGGCAGTAGTCCTCGTCCTCCCACGCCGCCAACGTCGCCAGTACCTGCGACGCGAACGCCTCGTGAATCTCGTAATAGTCGAAGTCGCCCAGTGACAGACCCGCACGCTGCAGCATCCGGGGCACCGCGTAGGTCGGCGCCATCAGCAGACCGTCCTCGCCGTGTACGAAGTCGACGGCCGCGGTTTCGCCGTAGGTCAGCCACGCCTGCACCGGCAGCGAGTGCTCCGCCGCCCACTCCTCGCTGGCCAACAGCACTGCCGAAGCCCCGTCCGTGAGCGGCGTGGAGTTGCCGGCCGTCATCGTCTGCTTGGGGCCGTTTCCGAACACCGGGTTCAGCTTCGCAAGCTTCTCCGCGGTCGAACCGGGCCGCAGGTTCTCGTCCCGGGTCAGGCCGAGGTACGGCGTCACCAGGTCGTCGAAGAACCCGCGGTCGTAGGCGGCAGCCATCTTCTGGTGGCTGGCGGCGGCCAGCTCGTCCTGGTCCGCTCGCGAGATGTTGAACTTCAGCGCCGTCTGCGCGGCATGGTCACCCATCGACAGCCCGGTGCGCGGCTCACCGTTGCGCGGAATCTCCGGCACGATCTGGCCCGGACGCAGCGAGCCGAGCAGCTTGAGCCGCCCGACCGTGCTGGGTGTGCGG
>JAABVA010003602.1_pt1 | contig 14659 bp, 11 predicted proteins | sample 5560331 | NCBI WGS metagenome assembly JAABVA01 (sample SAMN12812661, study PRJNA571458) | rock metagenome | isolation source: Antarctica rocks | place: Antarctica: Victoria Land, Mt New Zealand sud | collected 2016-01-07 | reverse complement strand
TATTTCGTGTATATAGTCAGTCGTTGCAGACGACCCTCCTCTGCAGCAGTTGCAATGACCATATGAAACCGTGTTGGTTTGGCCGTTCCGGCTTGGCGGGACATTGTATGCAGCGACTCGTTGAGACGTCTTGTCAAAGCTTCATCTCTATGAGCCGATATGTCAAATAAGGTGTCCTGGTTGGTTCTTTAGCTATGACAGAGCACGAGTCCTGACACTGAATGGTTCTAGACTAAAGTGTCAGGAGGGAAAGTGAAATCTGTGTTGCAAGCTTCTCAAAGAGCAATAAGTGGGCCAACCATTCAAAAAATACCTAGGTTTGTAGCAGATCTTGTCACCGACATCCCAGTTCATATCTCGCACCAGCCCCGTGAGTGAGGCAACGGAAAGGAACATGCAAGAGCTTCGAATGTCACATACATCAATCCCCTTGTCCTGGTTCGGCAGAGTGATTGCTTCGCGCTGCTGCTGGTTTATCTTCCAGATAGTCCATACTTCAAGCCTCTAGCCGTGCCTTATGGTATCACCTATAATTGCAGACATGACCATCATACATTGCTGTGAATCGACCCCATTCCTTCCTTCTTTCGACGAGCTCTGAAAATGTACGATATGCCAAACCACCCCACCTATTCAACATCTCCCCACCACCACCACATCGACTCCCTACTCCTTCCCCTCCTTCCCCTCCCTCCCCTCCACCCCGAGCCCCATCCTAGTCTTAAACTCCCTCGGGCTCTCAAAATCCGCCATCCTCCCCCCCCACATGCCCTTCCGCCTCCTCTTCGCCCACCACTCCGCCCTTCTGTACCGATCCTCCAGCTGCCCGAACTCCGCCCCCGTCTTGGCCTCGTACACCGTCGCCAGCCCGCTCTTCAGCATCTGCAACCCCACATCCCGCCGCCACAGCCCCCGCCGCACGTACACCGTCGCCACCGCCCGGTCGTACTGGTCCCGCTTGTACACGTACGCCCGCACCCGCCGGTGCAGCACGTACTCCGTCAGCCAACCCAGCGCGTCCCGCGCGAACGGCTGCGATGGCCGCCCGAAGTGCGCGAGTTCCGGCGCGTCGATGCCTGCGAGCCGGATGTGGATCTTTTTGGGGAGCGGCGTCAGAAACGGTCACCTCCTCGCAGAGACGGGGTCACTAGGCTTTGGGGCCTTACCGTCCTGTCTTTCAGCTCCTCTCGCTTCGTCGGCACATTCCTACCGGGCATCCATCCCCATCCCGCAAGGCGGCCCCCAGGCGTGTGGAAGAGTCGGAAGTTGTCGCCGTCGCCGACGCTCGTCACGCGGCCGAAGAGACTCCGGCGGCGGAAGAAGCCGGGCTGGATGTTTGCTGCTTCGGGGATGCGGCGGAGGTAGGAACGGTAGAGGCGGACTAGGAGGAGGGTGGTGCCAGTGAGGAGGATGGTGGGTATCACGGTGCGTGGGTCCGTGTAGTGGGCCCAGTCGGTGGCGTTGAGAGAATTGGTCCATGACACGGAAGGTTTGATGTCTTCATCGTCTTGGGAAGGGGACCTGGACGACCATGGTGGCCATCGCATGGTTGTGCGAATACAATGCGGGCTTGGTTTTGGGTGACGGGTCGGGGGATAGGCAATCTGCTTAGGCGCTACTTTGGACCACCTAGAGAGATCCTTGCATTTACGACGACGGAAATTCTCTCTCACTTCAGCGCAAGCCAATCAAACCCGAATCTGTAATTATAGATATTGTAGATCAACAGGAGAAAGGAGGTCGTGGAACTATGAGAGGGGAATCGTGAGGATGATCATAAAAGCTACGGGCTTAATTGTGGTAGGTAAAGGGCATTGGGAACTTATGACTTCGCTCTGTTATCGAGGACCGTCTTGCTGGTCGTATTCGACAGTCCCTACTCATTTCCTTGGAGTCTGTTCTTGGCCAAGGAGCACGATGGTATGAGTGTGGTTGTAGGTACACGCATGGGTCGAGGCTGTGGTGCTTGTACACGTACCAAACTTCTGTCTATCCATTTTGTGATACATCTCCATCGCCCTTCGATTGACGCCTTCAAGAGACACGAAAGAAGAACAGAGACCAACAACCGACACAATCACACGATAACACGATAACACGACAGCGCCTGAGACCGCACTTTCTCTCCTTCCTAAATGACAATCCCCAACTCGTGCCTATTCAGCCCCTCCTCGTCCATATTAGGGTAGTAGGGTACCATGCCGTCTGCACCCTGCACATAAGCATCATTGTACAACCTCCAATACGGCTGGCGGACCTTCCTGGCCGGATGAAAGAGGCCCGCCCAGACGTAATTCATGACGAGCCCAGTACCGACCGCCATGCGAATGGCGTCTATGGCCTCAATGATACGGTCGATCACGTGGGGGCTGGTCTCGAAGAGGTTTGGGTAGAGGAGGTTGAGGAGATGGAGCATGGCATCCTCACAGCCGAGGCCAACAACGCCGAGGGCGACGTGCTTGACGACCGAGGCCGCGGTCTGCCGGTGTACCTGATCACGGTCGATAAGGGCGTCTTCGAGTAGCGGTGTGACTGCGTAGACATAGTCTTTGGCCATCTCGCCGATATACTCGAAGAGGAAAGAGAGCGACTTGAGTACGCCATTCTGCACGTTTAGTTCGGGGACGCGGTATTCGTTCATCAGCGCAGGGAGGACGGTAAAAGGCGCGCACGTCTCGGCCACGATGCCAATGGCGACGGCAGTGCACACGCGGGACTGTCGTTCTTGCACCCGGAGGTTGTTGAGGAGCGTGGCGAGTACGTCTTGGGGACCGATGGCTTTGGCAATGAAGCCGAACGTGTTGTTGGCCGCACGTCGGATGCCCTTCTTGTGCGCTTTAAGCATGTCCAAGAGCTCAAAGCAGATTCTCATCCATTCTCGTGCGTTGACGCTCTCTGGACCTCGATCGGCAATACGTCCGACCAGATCGATGGTGTTTTCCTGCACCTTCTCATGACGATTGCGCAAGATCGGTGTCAATCGAGGGAGGAGATCTTTGATTGGAGGTTGCATTGAGTGGATGCCGACCACAGTGACAATCGATCGAAGGGCACCGAGAATGGAACCAAGAACTTCGGGATACTCTTCGCCAAGATATTCGTAAAGCACTATACCGAGCTTGCCCATTAAGGCGTCTTCACCACATTGCTTCATGACCATGGCGATGCGAGAGATCAGGTCTGCGGCTTGCTGTCGGACCGTTGCGGATTTGTTATTGAGTCGCCAAAGGATGGTGCTAACGATTTGAGGCAAGTAAGCTTTGCACCGAGTGCCAAGTGCGTTGACAACCGTGCCGAAGCCATTGAGCATCACGATATCCTCGACACTTTGTTCCTGGAAAGCATGTAGAACACCATCGACAAGTCGCTCTTCCAGCCTCTCACCAATGTCTGCAGCACCAAGACTAGCAATGACCTTTTCGACCGTCTCGACAGTCATCTTGCGATAGGCTTCACTTTCATCCTTCAGATTGTTGACAATACGCTCGACAATCTCACTGACGCCCACCTTTTGACCAAGGTCGACAGTGGTCTCGACGACCTGTCGGTAGTTTCTCTTGTCCAGAGCCATCCTTCGAACCCAGAAGCTTTTGAAAAACTCTTGTAGAACATGGTCTTTGAGGTATCCAGCCGTGACCCCGTCAGTACCGGCACATTGAGATACAACTTTTAGAACGACCTTTTTCATCTCTTCGTCCGGTGAGGAAAATTCTCGAAGTAAGATCTCCATGATCTGGCTGGTGTAGTAATTGGCGTATTCCTCGTCCATCAACGGTATGATGTAGCCCACGGCCTTCAGAAAGCCTGCCAAACCTTTGCCTCGCTGTTTCCTGGCGCCTGTCCATAGAGGATTGAGAATATCGTCAAAGCTTTCGATACCATAGGGATTCGCGGCTTCAGCCAAGGCAGCAATTGCCAGACTGGTCACCGTCCGAACTTTGGCTTGTTCATCGCTAAGATTGTCACCGATGCAATCTACCAAACCTTTCAGGTGTGGGAGGATTGCACAGCCCATCAAGATGGGAATCTGCTGAACAATCTTGACCCCTGTATGCCGAGCCTGCCAAGACTTCTTGCTTCTGCAGACGGCTCGCAAGAAAGGAAGTAGAGCGGGTATGCCGAGTGCTGATGCAACCACGGCGAACGCACGTGCGGTGGTATTCCTCACGTATTCGTCGACGTGGTCGATGTCTGGTCGCATTGTGCTAATCATATGCGCCAAACCGGCAGCTTTGCTTAGATTGGAAATGATCTCTCGACCTTCGACTCGGGCGTAGTAATCTTGGTCGATCAACAACGGCTCGATGACAACCAGTATCTTGTGCACGTATGGACGGACTAAGTCATCGAGCTTGTACAGCACACGATCGATGACCTTGACCAGCAAATGTCGCTCCTGGTCTTCCAAAGTCTTCTCCATCAGCAACGGGAGGATTTGATTGAAAAGAGGACCTGCTCCAAACTGTCGAGCATTGTCCGTAAGTTGACGGAGAGCAGTCTTCCGCATCGGCGGTGTGCCGTTTTTGACCTTCAACAATAGACGCATAATCTTTCTTTCCTTCAGCTCGTCTACAGACATTGCGTTCTCATCATTCCCATCGACCAACTTGCCAAAGTATGCCATATCTTCAGCCTTGAAGAACTGTAGATCACCAACGCCCGGGATTTCGGTCGGCAATTGCTTCCCCATAGCCCGAGCACTTTCCGGTTCCTGCATCATGAAGCCACCAAAACCTGTTGTGCTTGCAATTGGTGCTGGTGTGGACATGAGCTTTCTTGCGGGAGTGCGAATTGGCGCATACCCTGGGGGCGGGTCTAGTACTTTGTAACCCTCTGTCGGAAGCATGAGGTCCAACTCTTCATCTGACAACGGCGCATTGCGGGCGGAGATATCAGTCCCAAAAGCTGTGGGTATCATGGCTCCACCGGCCTGCGAAGGATGCATGGGTGTCGCCAACCCTTGGTTACCCATCGGAGTCGCCCCACCGAGAGACGGCGCTTGATCCCATCTTGAGCGCCTCCTCGGAGTATCCTCAACAGATATGCCACCAGGTGCTGGCGTCTGATCCCATCGAGATCGCTTGGTCTTAGTATCCAATGCCTGTGCGTCTTCGGGAGCCGGTGTACTCTCCGTGGATACATCCCATCGCTGCTTTCTCTTGCGCCCTGAGGCTACAGCAACCGTGGAACCGGCATCTTTGTTCTCCTTATCACTGCTGTCTTCTTTTTTCAGAGTAGCTTCATGCTCGACTATGCCATCTTCACCCTTTGTCTCTTTCTCAGCGATCAGCTTCTTCACACGTTCCTCTTCCTTCTCCAGTTCCCGAGCAGCCATGATCTCCCGATAACTCTGCCCTTCACCCTCGACGCCTGCTTGTCTGTTTGCTGCAAACGGATCTGCACGAGTAGGCGTGAGAGGGCCGCGGTTGTGTCGGCGCTTCTGATAGTCAGTCTCGCGATCAGCGATTCTAGCTTGCTTCTCACGCCCAAGTAGTATGTCTTCCTCCTCAACCCCATTGCCTGTTGCAAATTCGTTCATCTGATCCTTGGTGGCGGTGTACTGGCCCACAAGCCTCCGGCTGGAGTCGCCCTCCGCATCGGGCATAGCATCATCTTCGCCATCGACAGCGATTGATGTATTATAACCGGCATATTTGTCACCTCCATTGCGATCGTATAGATCAGTGTCGAAGCTTTCAGTCAGGGAAGCCTTGGTCGATACGTCAGTGCGCTGGTTGGAAGGATCGAAGGTCTTTGAACCTTTCTTCCCAGCAACTGCAGCGTTTCGCTCAGCTTGTAGACGTTTGATGGTGTCGAAGTCGGCTGTGGTAGTACAGATCAGCTTCACTCCTTAGCCACAGAGCGGAGAGAACACTTACAGTCCGACATGTTTGCGAGTCGAGCTATTGACGTCGACTCCAGAGGCGCCTCGTCAGTGCACAGGCTTTGCTGTCAGGTCGAGTTTTATTCCATATGCTGTAGAGATGTGCCGGTGGATGAGTCGGTGTTGAGATGAGCGGGTCAAGGTGGAGTCGTGAAGAGAAGTGAATTGCGATCGGGATCTTCCGTGGATATCCTCAAATGACTAAGCAAGGTTCTGCTTGCTTTCGACTATCGGAGGGGTTAAACACCATGGTCTGTAAGGCACCTTACAGTAATAAGTTATATGAGTAGACTTGACGTTTCATGAGCTCCGAAATTGGTTGCAATGATAATTTGTTACCCGTACCTACAAAAAGAAGCCCTCTCTAGACTTGATATGAGGACCAGCAACTTGTCGCTCTTTAGTCGCAGGCAGATGGCCATTGACTGTTAGGATCTGAGCTTGATCCCCTACATCCTTGCGAAGTCTTTACCCTGTTTTGCTTTTGCTATCCGAAGACTCGAATTCCTTAGAATACAGGCATAGGAAGGTGTCCCTTCCACCGAGAAGACGCAAGTAGAAATTGGTTACGGTTGGCGAATAGGGATCTCAGAACGTTTCTCAAACAAGCACCGCAGGACACAGCATAAGAAAAGTGACACAAACGACGATACAGGACAGACTACCAAGCATTGACCTCGAAATTCTCCTATGTTCAAGCCATTAGCACCCGAATTGCTTAAGCACTGTTGTTCGGAAAGACCTCTTACCTCTGAGAAATAGGTCGTAACGACAGTCCTATCCGCGAATTTCCTCCCAGCCAATGCTCTAATAGCTTTCCCTGCTGATTCTGGAACGTCATATTTGATGAAAATTTTCCCAACGCCAGCTGATTGCCTGCTTCCGCCGGTCGGTCTCGGAATTTTCATCTCAAGCACCTTTCCATATTTCTCGCATTCCTCTTTGATGTCTTCGCAAATTTCTACGCAGATCTAAGTCAGCCAAGACCCCAGATTCAGAAAAGCTCACTTACCCTCGTAATCCTCGTTGTCAATCAATTCTTCCGGAGTCACCATATTGAGTAACTGCAAGACACGTCCCTCGTCCAGATCTTGTGAGGTTGTCCCAGCAAGCATGGCCATAGCATTGACCCCCATCTCCAATCCAGAGGCTTGCGTCACACCTATGCTGGCGCGTTGCACCTTCAGATGTTTATCTCCAAGTTCCATCCCGTTCAAGCCTTCTACTGCAATGTCTGTCGCCGCTGGATCTAGATACTCGAGAAAAGCGATGCCCTAGAAACTGTATTAGCACAATCTGCGCGGTCAGAATCGAAGTGGGTACTCACCCTAGACTCCTCTGTTCCACTATCCTTAATTAAAACGAAGGCTTTAAGTTCCCCGAAAGACACCAGCAGTTCAGTTACTTGCTCGTCAGTCAGATAGAGAGGGATATTAGAGACGCTAATTTTGTTCTGTGTGTCGGGTACGATGTTCGAAACAACACCTTCTTGATAGTTCGCATCATCGGTCACCGACGGTACGATGTAGTCCTTAGGACGACGGATAGAAAGACCATGAGGACTTCCATTTGCTGTACCATTAGTGGTTTCCATGTCGTCGTTATTCTCCATAGTAATACCGTCCAGGGCCAAGGCCACCGTAGCGTCCGATGGCGTCTTAAACTCTAGAAGTGCGAAAGACCTATCCTTCGAAATTTGTGCGGATATACAAGGATCGATCCCCTCAATAACATTCAAGCCGTTGAGTTGCAGGTTGAAGACTTGGGTAAGGCTGTCGTCGGTGGTAGTGGACGGCAAGTTTTGAACGAAGAGACGTTTGGATTGTCGAGCATTAGACGGTTTGAGGGCCGCGTTGCTGACCGAGCCGCTAGGTTGATTCATAAAGGCTTGAAGGCGACTAGGATCCATGGGCTGCTGGCGCGGCGCTCCAGGCAACGGGAACATGCCTGCAGAAAACATGTGTTAGCACATCAAATGATGAATCTTGAGTAAGCCTTCCTGAGCAACATACCAGACAGCTTCGCCTGCTCAGCGGTGACGTTTTCATAACCAGGCGGCTTGATATCCCATTGTGTCAATCGTCTCTTTCTCTCAGTAACGGGTATAATGTCGGTCAAGTCAGGCGTGGGCTCTTTCTTCTTGGGTGGTGGGCTCATGCTCTTCTTCCGCTCCCCCCCTCGTTGCGTTGCAAAGGCATCACGGTCAGATTGACCTCCACCTCTACCACCACGACCGCCCCTGTCTTCGAACAGGTCCCGCTCTCTTCGCGGTGGCCTGTCCCCATCATCACGTCTGGCATCACGTCTCGCCATTCCCCTATCATCTCTATCCCTCCGGCCACCGCGATCTCCTCTATCTCTGTCCCAACCGCGATCATCACGCCTTTCTTTCCCCGAGTATCTGTCTTCCCGTTCCCTTTCTCTATAATCGCGACTGGAGGAATAAGAATCTACCTCAGCTTCGCGTCGTGAGGGCCTTGAGCTTCTGTGGCCAGGCGATCTCGACCGGCGACGTTCGCTACCTCGGTCCCGCTCTCGATCTCTGTCACGGTCTCGACGATCATCTCGTGAAGCCTACATCCAGGGGACTTTAGCAGATTGCATATGGTCACCTAGTGAGTAACACGAAACTTACGTAGTAATCTCTAGACGAAGGTACTCGATCTGTAGAGGATGCGATATTAGTAACAGTCTCTTGTTTGCGAATTCGTGGTAGGGTGGTTGTTGATGCCATGCCTCTTGACGAATAGCTGTCGCCGTTCATGATGGCGCAGAGTATGTGACCTTTCCGTTTGGTGGTGGATTGCGGTACGAAAGCCTTGAGCAGCTTCCAAAGGGCTATCGTGACGTTGTGCAAGAGACGGTGATATCGACTTAGTTTCGAGCTTCTCTATCGCAAACCGCAAGGAATGAAGCTGTGTGAGAGTCGCTCGCAAAAGTCAAAGCTGGTGTTGATTGGTTGAGTCGCTAGGACTGATGACATAAGCAACGGCGCAAGGCAGGGATTAAGTACTCCGTACTTTGCCCTGATACCTTCTGTGTACTATTGCTTACCTGGTAGCTTGACAGCCATGATCGAGGTAGGTACTCGTCTCCATTACTGCGATAGGTAGGATACTATGCGCGTGACAGAATGGCGCAAGCTGCCGGTCAGCTTGACAGAGCTCTGTATCAATACCACACTTCGCTGCGGGCAGTCGTTCAGGTACTTCGTGCTTCCTAATCTCCTAGCCGTTGAGGATGCACTGACCACGGCTTATGCAGATGGAGGAAGTCTGGCGATAACGAGTGGTCTTGCGGCCTTCATGGTCGTATCCTGTCCCTTCGTCAGGATCCTGCACATCTCCACTACCGTGCCCTGTTCCCATTGCCCGTTGAAGCACCCCCTGAACCACCGACCGTCGAACCGCCATCTCGTGTCGAAGTTTCAGTGGATGACGACGATACGGACGGACTGGTACACCATTACTTCAACCTCGGTCCAAATCTTACGGAGTTATATGAGCAATGGTCTCTAGCAGACTTGAATTTCAGAAAGAGGGCGCCCAAGTTTACAGGTGTTCGTATATTAAAGCAAGATGCCTGGGAGGCTCTGGTTGGGTTTATTTGCAGTAGCAACAACAATATCGCAAGAATCTCTCAGATGGTTCGCAGCCTCTGCGTGCTACACTGGTGGCTTTGCTGATACGGTGCTTCGGAAGGTGGAGAAACTATGCCTCCATTACGGACCACTAATCGGTCATATCGGATCTCAGCCTTACCATGACTTTCCGTCACCATCCGCACTTACTGATCCGAGCGTCGAATCTCATCTCCGTCAGCTGGGTTTTGGTTATCGTGCGAAGTACCTCTACCAGACCGCGGTGATGGTAGCGAAGGAGCGTGACAGTGGATGGTTAAACAGTCTGAGAAATCCAGAGAGTCTGTCCATCGGTGACAAACCTACCCTGCTTGGAAACAAACTAGAAGCTGGAAAACATGGTTACCGGGAAGCCCACGAGCAGCTTCTGGAGCTGCAAGGTGTCGGTCCGAAAGTTGCGGACTGCGTTTGTCTGATGGGTCTGGGCTGGGGTGAAGCCGTGCCAGTAGATACTCATGGTAGGAGGTCAAGGGAACATATTCGCAGAGCTCTTGAAGCTGACCGCCTGAATACAGTCTGGCAGATCGCGCAGCGAGATTACAAGTTTGGCAAAGGTAAACACAAGAGTCTGACCAAGGCTACCTATGATGCTGTGGGCGATCATTTCCGGGAGCTGTGGGGCAAGGAGGCTGGATGGGCGCATAGCGTGTTGTTCACCGCTGACCTGAGAGCTTTCTCTGAGAGACTGAGTACGAAGACCGAAGTCAAGGATGAGGAAATGGTGTTGAAAGTGGAAGCGAACGGGGAAGCTGATAAAGTCTCAGCTACTATGGCAGTGTTCACGGAGCAACAAGTCAAGAGGGAGCTTGGGGAGGATGATGACAAGATGCTCGAAATACAGGAGAAAACCACGAAACGAAAGGTCAAGCGAAGAAGAATAGCTTGAATGATTTCAACTAGGACACTCCGCAAAACCTTCGAAAATTCCTCCATAACTGCATTGTACTCCGTCTGGACCACCCTCTCTTCTACAACCCGGGTTGTTACAACGAGGCCACTTTGACCACGTGAAGGAGACCTAACGCTCGTTGGCCTTGACCTCGTCCCAGGTATGTCCCTTTGCACGACTCGAGAATAGGACTGTCCGCACTCTCAGCTCCATCGTCAGACGGGGGTACCATAGTCATATACGGCCCCTTTTCTCGTGATTCCGTGTGGTGGTAGCAGCACCCTCTGTGACATGTTCATAAAATCAACAGTGACAGACCAACTGGAACTACAGATTTCCATGAGGAGATACGAATGAATTTCTCATCGACCTTAATACGCTGTGTTATAATGACATTTACACTGATTTGGCATGAACTGAGTTGATAAGTTACAAACTGATAGTGTATCCACGTCATAAATTACCTTACATACGGTACGGTACGGTACCTAAGGTAGAAGTTGGCCACTGTCACTGGATTGGATGGCAGCGACGGTGTGACTGGGTTTTCACTTAGCTTATGTACGGTAGCCCCGATTAGTTTACTTGTAGCTCATCCATGCGACACTGACGCTGATTGGTACATTTCTGGATACCATGCTGGGACTGGCCAATCTCGGTTAGGTCCAGCTCATGCCCCCTGTCGACCCACGCTACCTTAATGGATTAGCGGTAAGGTAAATTAACAGGGCACCTCCACCCGCGTCGCCAGACTTTGAGTGAAAGTGGTGCTCCTCGTAGTCAACGCTCTCTCTATCGGCTGCCAGCTCCGACAAGACGTCAATTACCAGTCACTGCCATCCTGGGAAGTCCTGAAGGAGTGGAACCTCGTCGTCGAAAAGTTCTGGATATCGATCAGTCGCTCGTTAGCACAGGGGAGTCCAGGTCTTGCACATCTCGCTACGCCAGGACAAGCAGCAGACAACACTGCGACCGTGATAATTCTTCTTCGCAAGTCTGGCTTGGTATATAGTCCAGTACCGTCCGTCGTTCCGCTTGAGCGATGAGGTTATCCTCATTGCTGGGCCCAACGGCGGCTGAGTTCGCATCGATACTTCAGCTATGGCCAGTATTGATTTGCTTGGTACTGCCGACATCTGCGATCAACTTCGACACTGTTCCGTCACCGAATCTCGATCTTTCCCAGTTAGGTCGTGTCGCGCTGGCGGGAGACTTTGATGCCATATCCATCTACACTTATCAGCATCAAAATCAACATGGATTCAGCACCAACGGGAGTCAATCGCTTCTTTCGCAAATGCCAAACGGTGCCTTTGCCAGCTTGGCAGCCGCTGATGCCTCCATTCAGACAATGTGTCCGTTCGTGATGAAAGACGGTACCTTGGCTGGGGTGGTGGTCGGTGGGAACTTCACAAGTTTGGGTGGGATGGAAGCGCAAGGGGTTGCCATTTTTGATCCTAATTCATCTAAGATCACACCACTTCCGGGTCTTTCTGGACAGGTCTCGGCACTTCTTTGCGATCAGGACAGCAATACCGTCTATGTTGGAGGAGATTTTAAGGGGGCAAATTCGACGAATGCGATCGCTTGGGTGGGAATGGCGGGTTGGAGCAATTTCCCTTTTGCTGGGTTCAACGGGCCGGTTACGTCAATAGCAAAAGCGCCGGATGGAAATATTATATTCGGTGGATCTTTTGATGGCCTCGGGAATACAACGACTCCAAACAAGAAGGATCAACAGGTCATCAATCTATCTTCAGCGAACATCGCCACCGGGTCGTCAACCGCGACCGCTGGCTTCGGCATTCCCTCGAACATCATCTGCAAAACCACTGGACGTGACGGTCCAAGAGATACTTGGTTGCTCGCCGACGACCAACCGGGCTTTTGGAGGGCGGACATGGAATTTGGCTATGAACCCACAAAGCTTAGAATATGGAATACGCACCAGGATGGAAGGGGCACCAAGACGTTTCGATTCACGGCCATACCTATCAAGGGTATCATGAATTTTACTTATACCGATCCAGCGACCGGTCAACTTGCAAGCTGCGATGCGCGTTGTCCATTATCCGATAACTCGACAGAGGAGTATCGCGATTTCCACTTTGTCAATGTGATTGGTATGAGCGCTTTCCAGATTGATATCTCGGAATGGTACGGTAAAGGTGGCGGTCTTGATGGCATTGAGCTATTCCAGGACGGTAAGAATGTCTTCTGCTCTTGGGTCATAACATTACATAACACTGATACTGTTCAGACATCTACGCATACGCTGTCGACGATTTCAATGAGCCTGCTTGTGCCAACGTCAACCTAAAATCCGCCTCTACAGTCACAGGCCCTTGGTCCGTCACCCCGTCGGGTTCTAGCACTTCTGAATATCTGTCTGCGAATCTCAACGGTCCCACCATTGATTCTGGCTCTGCCTCTGTCATTTTCAAACCGGACATCAAACAGTCAGGAAATTACTCAGTGACTGTGTACACCCCTGGTTGTCTGCATGATAACACCTGCAGCAATCGCGGCATCGCCAACATAACCGCGACCTTTGCATCAGGAACGCGGACAAGCCCACCACTACATACTGAGATTTATCAAACCAACAACTACGACAAGTACGACCAGATCTATTACGGCTATGTGGACGCCAATAGCGATTCCTTCCGCCCAACCGTGACGCTTACCCCAAGTTCGGGTCAAAGCAGCAATCTCAATATCGTCGCACATCGGGTTCGATTCCAGCTTATCTCGTCCACCGGAGGTCTTAACGGACTGTTTGAATTCAACCCTAACCAAGCCACTATCAATACTGACTTCCACAACTCGACCATCGATCAAACCGGCATGGACCTCAACACTGGCGCCACGATCACAAGCATGCTCGTTCACAGTGGCACCACCTACATTGGAGGTAACTTCTCAAGTTCGAGCTTTGAGAACATCTTCTCAGTCTCGGATGGAAACGCAACATCCCTCGCAAACGGCGGGCTGAACGCACAAGTGACCTCCATGTTCTCGTACGGCGACCTCCTCTATGTTGGTGGCAATTTCTCCAACGCTTCAAAGCCAGGCCCGACTGGCCTCAACCATGTTGCTGCATATTCTATTCCCAAAAAGGCCTGGCAGCCTCTCGGTGCTGGGGTCAATGGCCGCGTGAATGCCATTGTACCTCTTACGGTCAATGTAAGCCAAAATCAGCCAGAGACCTGTATCACCATCAATGGCGACTTTGATCAGATTCTGGCCACGGAAAGTAATAAATCCGTTTCTGTGCACGGGTTTGCTGTTTGGGTGCCATCTCACAACAATTGGTTGCAAAACCTCAACGTCCAGACCATGTCCATCAGTGGCCAACTCACTACTGCCACTAATTACACCAACAGTTCGTCGATTCTGGCTGGCACAGTCTCATCACAAGGCCTTGCTCTTAGTGACGTCGTATCACTCAGCACATCCAGCTCACTTGGTCTCGATACTTTACCGGTCCACATCCAACCTCAGCAACTACAACAGTCCTCAAGACACAAGCGGGCTGTCAGTGGTCAAAACGTCACTGGTGCCGTCACAGGCTACTTTTACGAAGCGGGAGACCGCAACGTGACGATAGTAGGAGGACACTTCACCGCTACAGCGACCAATGGGTCCTTGATCAACAATTTGGTTTTCATTAACGGCTCCAAGAATGACGAAGTTACCGGTGTGGGTAGTGGTCTTGATGCCAACTCGGTCTTTCTCACCCTGACCGTTCAGGGAGACACTCTTTTTGCAGGCGGTACCGTTTCCGGTACTATCGAAGGAGCACAGATTAACGGCTTAATTCTTTACGATCTCTTGCGAGCAACCTATGTCGCTACCCAACCTGCGCCGTTCTCGGGAAGTGACGTTGCTGTCAATGCCATCGCCACACGACCCAACACGGGAGAGGTCTACGTTGGAGGAAACTTCGATTCTGCCGGCTCTCTCAGCTGTCCCAGTGTTTGCATGTTCCAAACATCAGCATCGCAGTGGATGCGCCCTGGCACGGGTCTGGGAGGTAGCGTGGGAGCTTTGGCGTGGTCTGGCGCGGATACTCTCATTGTCGGTGGCAACCTGACCATTAACGGTAACGCAACTTCGATGGCAACCTACGATGCGAAGAAACAGCAATGGTCCGCTCTTTCCGGGGCTGCTAGCTCTGTCCCAGGTCCTGTCACTGCTCTCTCACCCGCGAATAGCGATGCATCTCAATTCTGGGTGGCTGGTA
>JAABVA010003601.1_pt1 | contig 14660 bp, 14 predicted proteins | sample 5560331 | NCBI WGS metagenome assembly JAABVA01 (sample SAMN12812661, study PRJNA571458) | rock metagenome | isolation source: Antarctica rocks | place: Antarctica: Victoria Land, Mt New Zealand sud | collected 2016-01-07 | reverse complement strand
ACGGCCCGCGTTCTGCACTTCCACTACAACACGCTGCGCTATCGCATCGGCAAGCTGGAAGGCATCGTCGGCGGGTTCACCACGGACGCGAACCTGCGCCTCGACCTCGCGCTGGCGCTGCGGGTCGTGGAGATGCGTGGCCTGTAGGTTCGTCCGTTCGCCGGCGTCGTGCGGCGCGTGGGTGGCTGGGTTGGTTCTCGGGGATGCCTCAGGCTGGCTGTTGCCGCGCGACGGCGACGGCGTAGCCGAGGTCCAGGCGTTGTCCGGTCACCGTCGGTGGCAGCGTTTGCGCCGTGATCTGTCCGACGGTGTCGAGCTCGGCGGCGGGGCGCCACGGCAGTACCGGATGATGCAGAACGGGCACTCCCTGCGCGGTGCGAACAGTCAGTGACCGATCAGGGTGCAACAGCAGCTGGAAGCCTTGGGCGTGCACGAGCGTGTGATGCCGCGGGCAGAGCAGGAGCAGATTCGCCAGGTCCGTCGGCCCGTTCAACGACCAAAACTGCACGTGGTGGGCGTGCAGCTTGCGGTGTCGCGCACAGCCCGGGAAGCGGCAGCGCTCGCCGTCCACGGTGGCGAGCATCCCCCGCAACACCAACGAGGGCAGACGTTGCGTACGGCCCAGCTCGTGGCGCGTGAGATCGCCACTCGTCACGGGCCGCACCCCGACGGCCAGCGTTTCCAGCGTCAGCAACGAGCCGCGCCTGGTTACGCCACGCCGCCTGCTCCGGATCGGTCGCGTCTTCCTCGATGCGCTGTGCCCGGCGCACCCCGCACCAAGCTTTCCAGCTGCGCTCCGGTGGCGCTGCGAGCCAACTCCACCCACGACGCCTCATCCGCACCGGTGGCGACCCGGGTGACGGCCCGCACCTGGGTCCAGGACAGCTGACCGGCACCGAAAGCCTCGACCAGCAGCGGCAGACCCTGCGGGGCCCGCGCCACCCGGACCCGCTCATGCGCGGCGGTCAGCCCCATCCCCAGCCGCCACGACAACCAATGCGCACACGACAACCAATGCGCACACGACAACAACCCCGCACCCGACCACGCCTCGCACCGGTCGAACTCACCGATCAACGTCAGCAGCCGCGCCTCGCCGGCCGCAACCCTTCCCGCCCAGGTCGTGATCTCATCAGCCACCTGCTCGTCGGAAAGATCGACCAAGTTCGTCATGACCAGAACACTCGTTCGAACCACCGACAGTTTCTGGCCCATCAAGTACGCCGCCGAGCACAACGGCATCGACACCCTGGCCGACTACCAGACGGACGCCGCACCGGACATCCGAATGGTCACCAACCCGCCCTTGGTCGCGGCCCGCCGCGACCGTCACCCAGGCCGAAGCCGACTACACCAGCACGACCATCACCGTCACCCTCGACCGGCCCGACAACCCCCGGGTCTTGCGCGGGACACCACTACAGCCATCGTCGCCGAGTCGAGGCACAAGCTCGACGAGGTCTTGGCCGACGTCAGGAGCTCGTGAGTATGACTAGTCGCTGGGTCGCTCGGGTCATCGCGACATAGCGGTCGACCGCTCCTTCGATGCCCGCGTCGAGCGCGGAGTGCCCGTCAAACCCGTCCGGGGTGAACACCTCGTCCCAGTAGTCGCTGATCCGGCCGCGGGTCCAGCGATACCGGCGGCGGCTTGCCAGACCCATCGGGTTGGCGTGGGTCGCTCCGAAGAACGGCTCAGCCGCGGGGGAACGCCAGTCGAGCAGCAGCCGACGACCCGCGCTGTCCGTGAGGCCAAGTCGTCCGACGTACACGGGCTCAGGGCTGTCTGCGCTGAAGATGTGTCCGAGGCACAGGTCCACACCGAAGCGACGCAGGGCGCGCAGCCGAGCGGTCAGCCGGTGGATCTGCATGTCCCGGTCCATCGCCTCTTGGCCTATGCCGCCGGGCGCCTTGCGCTCGGCATCGATGCGGGCGGACAGGTCGGCGATCGACTGCTCGAGGCTCGCCGCGATGGCCGCGAAGTGCTGCTCGTCGCGGGCGATCAGCGTCGGGTCGGCCTTGGGGGTGCGGTGGTCGGGAAGGTCAAAGCTGGTAGTCCGGGGGTTCACGTCATCAGCTCCGATCTGAGGTTCATATGCTGTGTCAACCCGACTTGGCCCCGATGTGACGGCTTGATTTGGCTCCGCCAAACCGCTGCGTCGCGTAGTCGATGACGGGTTGTGACAGGTCACGGCGCGCAGGACGACCGCATCGACAGCTGGACCGCGGCGTCGCCCAGGTCACCATCGGGCCCACCGGCCGGCCGGCCGGCACCAGCGGCACGCCGACACCGGCCAGCAGCTCCGCGAACTCCTTGTCCGGCGGTGCGCACACCCGCGCCTCCGTCGCCGAGTGCCCGCAACCGCACCGCGAGTCCCACGAGTAGTTCGACGTCTCCACGCGACCCATACGTCGACAACAACGCACGCATTTCGCGACTCCCGTTTCCGTAGGTTCTGGCCTCGGCCAGCGAGCCTGCGGCACGACCCGGGCCTTGCCGCAAGTCCCCCGGTGCGCCATATGTTGAGAGTGGAAGGAGTGCGTACTGTCCTTTCCCTCTCCACGACCGTCTCATTGTTGTCGGCGAGCAATCCAGGACCGGTTGAACGACACCCGTGCCGCGGTCGCTGCGTACAACGAGGCGGAGGACTAGTACCAACACCTCGACAGGTTCGAGGTCGTGCTCGTCGGTGCTGACGGCATCGACACGGTGATGCCGACCCACGGCCACTATTTCCGCTCACCGGTGGTCTCCTTGTTCTCCGGCTTCCTGTCCGATCCTGTCCGCGCCTGAGCGGACAGGATCGGCCAGTCAGGTGCCTGCAGCCTGACCTCGCAGCGACCGCCGCAGCGGTGTCCCCCGCCCGACTCAGTTCTCCGAATGGGTTGATGCGGGGTCTGGTGCGCTCGCGTACATCAGTGAGCCCGGAGTGGTAAGCAGCTCACCGGTCTCGAGCCAGGTCTTCAGGCCGGACAGAATCATCGGCCATCCGCCGTAGAGCTGGCTGTTGGCGCCGTCGCGCAGTTGATCGTGCGTCACGGTCAGTCGGCACGAATCGCCGATCGGTTCGATCTCCCAGGTGACCCGGGACGTACCTTCGCTCTTGACGTCCTCGCCCCAGAGAGCGTTCATGGTCTGCACGAGCCGGCGCGGCGGGTCGACCTCGAGGTTCTCCCCGTCCCCCAGCGGCGCGCTGGCGTTCGGATTGGTCATCTCGTAGCGCGAGCCGGGCGTCCAGTCGGAGTGGACCCGGTTCCCGAAGGAGTACTTGCTGCGAATCTCGGAGTCGGTGATCGCTGCCCAGAGGTGATCCGGCGTCGTCCGGATGTAGATCTCGAAGACCTTTTCCATGGAACACTCCAGTCTGTGCTTGAGATCGCTGAGGCCAGCGGTCCAGGGTTCGGCGTATTTGCTCACCCACCGGTCGTGGACGAGCCGGATCGGAACGGAATTGAGGAAGTGCAACTTTTCGCGCCCGCGTTTCTTGGTGACGACCAGGCCGGCCTCCTCGAGCTGCTTGAGGTGCTTCATGACGCCGAATCGCGTCATCGGCAGGCGCGCCTCCAGCGCGCTCAAGGTCTGCCCGTCCCGGAGGAACAGCTCGTCAAGCAGGCTGCGTCGGGTTGGGTCGGCCAACGCCTTGAAGACCGTGTCCACCACCCCCGGATAGGTGACCTTTTGGTCACACGTCAAGTGCCCGCGCAACTCCACCCCGAGGCCGCCGGAGGCGCGGCCACCACCCCCGACGAACGCACCGGCTCGGCCTGCTCCGTCGCGCTGCTCCCGACTGGGTTAGCTTCGCGCGCGCCTGGCCTGCTGCTTGCGCTGCCCGTACCGGGTCATACCCCGCGGCTTGAACACCGACAGCGTCACCGCGGCGAGCAGTACCGCCAAGGCGGCGCTGGCGTGGAGCAGGGGCGATGGGCTCCGCAGGCCGCCGAGGTTGCCGCCGGACAACGCCGGGTCGGCCGCTACGCCTGCCAGGTAGCTCAGGGTCTGCGTATACAGCAGCAGGACGCCGGTGGCCAGCACGGTCAGGACGAGCTTGATCAGGACCCAGTAGTTCCGGAACAGGCCCCAGGTGGTGCCCAGTGACTGGACAATCCCGGTCAGCAGCGACGCGAGGGCCAACGGGACGAGGATGAACCAGGCGGCCCAATCCATCGCGATGTAGGCGGCGCGCACCACCTGCTCGTCTTGGCTGGTCAGACCCGCAACTGAGAGCGCCAGGAAGACAGCGACCGCGCCGAGCCAGCCCACCGAGGATGTGACATGCGCAGTGAGCGAGAGCTTGCGCACGCGGGCTGCCATGATCATCCGGGGCCGCCGCTGGACGGCTGCTGGCCGCTTCCGGGATGGCCTGCTGACACGGCGGCGGGCGCTGATTGTCCAGCGGCGGCGCCGGACTGCGTGTGGCGAGCGGGGCCGTGCTGGCCGCCACCGAAGAGGAGTAGCAAGCCGAGCAGGAGAGCGAGGACGAGCCCGACGACCCCGGACACCTTCACCCACCGCGGGGCGCCGGTAGTCGATCCGCGGACAGGGTCCGGGCCGGTGTCGTCCGCGGCCTCGGCGGAGCGGGGGCGTTCAGCCATGTGCGTGTCCTCCCTCAGCCAAGGCCTCCGTGTGCTGACGGGCTGGGCGGCTTCCGTCGGGAGTGGCTGCTCTTGCTGGCGCAGCCCTCGACCCCTCAGCAAGCGCGGGTGCTCACCGTTCTGCAGGCGCAGCAGGATCGCATCGGCCTCCGCCCGGGTCAGCGTCGCGTCCCGAACCGCCGCATCCAGCCTCGCCCGCGCGTGTGTGATGCGGAGTTCCAGGGCGATGTGGTCTAGCCCGCCTGAGTCGACACCCCCGCGCAGCCGGTTCGCCTCCCCCTCGGTGAGCCAACCGCGCCGGACCATCGCATCGAGCTGCCCGAGCAGCCGCTCACCTTTCCGCTGCTGCGCAGCACCGCCCGGCTCGTCCGCCATGGCGGCAACTATTATCGAGACACACTGTCGCTGTCAAGAGCATAGTGTCGGGACCTCGTCGTCGCGCATACTTGGTGGGTGCCGAAGTTGTGGAATGAGACGATCGTCGCGCACCGCCGCGCAGTGCGCGACGCAATACTGGACGCGACGGCGGCGTCGGTGGTCGACCGCGGACTGACCGCGGTGACGATGTCTCACATCGCGGCGGAGACCGGCATCGGACGCGCCACGTTGTACAAGTACTTCCCCGATGTCCAGGCCGTCCTCGTCGCCTGGCACGAACGGCAGATCAGCAGTCACCTCGCACACCTGGCCGAAGTCCGAGATCGTGCCGGCGACGTCACCCAGCGGCTCATAGCGGTGCTCGAGGCGTACGCGCTCGTCTCCCACGAACACCACGGCAATGACATTGCCACGCTGCTGCACCGAGGTGAGCACGTCGTCCAAGCGCAGCGACAGCTGACGAACTTCGTCCGGGACCTGGTGCTTGAGGGCGCATCATCCAGCGAGCTGCGGAATGACGTCGCGCCCGAGGAGCTCGCCAGCTACTGTCTGCACGCCCTGACCGCAGCGAAGAGCCTGCCGACCAAGGCCGCGGTCCACCGGCTCGTGGCGGTCACCTTGGATGGACTGCGCCCGCCGCGGTGATTGCGGGGACAGCAATATGTTGAACGGATGCACCGCTCTCGCGTGATGGTCACTGTCCGACCGCAGGTTCTCGCTGCCGCAGAGGAAGAAGTCGCAGCCGGTCGCGCTTCTTCGCTGAGTGCGTGGGTGGATCAGGCGATGGAAGAGAAGGCGCAGCGCGAAGAGCTGGCCGAGCTGCGGTCCGAGAATGGGCCGGCACCAGCAGCTCCTGTACGAGGGTGGCGTCGATGAGAGTCCCCACCCCGAGGGCGTCACCATCCACGACTGCGGGCCCGACCGCGCCATCAGCGACCGCTGCGTGCTAGGTCCTGCTCTTCGATGTTCCGCCGTGCCGGAACTCCACCACGTCTCCGTCGGCCATGATGTAGTCCTTGCCCTCCATGCGGACCTTGCCGGCCTTCTTGGCGGCAGCCATGGACCCGGCGGCCATCAGGTCGTCGAAGCCGACGATCTCTGCCTTGATGAAACCGCGCTCGAAGTCGGTGTGGATGACCCCTGCTGCGTGCGGAGCGGTAGCACCCTGAGGGATCGTCCACGCGCGCGATTCCTGGGGCCCCGCGGTGAGATACGTCTGCAGCCCGAGCGTGTGAAACCCCGTGCGGGCCAATGCGTTAAGCCCTGGCTCGCGCTGCCCGATGGACTCCAACAGCTCCCGGGACGACTCGTCGTCCAGCTCCAGCAACTCCTGCTCCACCTTGGCGTCGAGAAATACCGCGTCAGCCGGGGCCACCGCCGCGCGCAGCTCCGCGACCCGGGCATCATCGGTCAGCACCGACTCGTCGGCGTTGAACACGTACAGCAACGGCTTGGACGTCAACAGCGTCAGCTCCCGCAACAAGCCGGCCTCGAACTCCCTGGCCGCCGAGAACAGGGTGCGCCCATCAGTCAACACCGCCTCGGCAGCGCGCGCCGCCTCCAGTACGGGCTTGCGGTCCTTGGCCGTGCGCGACTCCTTCTCCAGCCGCGGGATCGCCTTCTCCAGGGTCTGCAGGTCGGCGATGATCAGCTCGGTCTCCACAACGGAGATGTCGGCCAACGGGTCGATCGCGCCACCCACGTGCACGACGTCGTCGTCGGCGAACACCCGCACCACCTGGCAGATGGCGTCGGCCTCGCGGATGTTGGCCAAGAACTTGTTGCCCAGGCCCGCACCCTCGCTGGCACCCTTGACGATCCCGGCGATGTCCACGAAGGACACGGTGGCCGGCACCTGCTTCGCCGAGGCGAACACCTCCGCCAGCTGCGCCAACCGCGGGTCGGGCAGCGCGACCATGCCGACGTTGGGGTCGATGGTGGCGAAGGGGTAGTTCGCCGCCAGCACGTCGTTGTTGGTCAGCGCGTTGAACAGGGTGGACTTGCCGACGTTGGGCAGGCCGACGATGCCGAGGGTGAGGCTCACGGTCGGTGGAGTCTACGGGCCGGGTAACGGACGTCCGTGGAGGACGAGTCGCGCAACCGGCCTACCGTTCCGACCGTGACATCCCCGGACGACGACGGATCCACCGCCTACGGTGCGTACCGCGGTGGCACCTATACGCGGGCGTATCTCACGATGTTCTGGCTGATGGGCATGGTGGCGCTCGCCCTGCAGGCGTGGGCCCGCGGGAACATCACCGTGCTCGTGGTGCTGGTGGTGGTGGGCGCCATGGGTGTGGTGGTGCTGGTGGGCACCGCGCAGAGTGTGCTCACCCCCGACGGACTGCGGCTGGTGCTGCTGCGGCAGTGGGTGCCGTGGTCTGACGTGGCCGATGTGCTCGCCCCCGAGCCGGGGGACAGCGAGCTGCGGCTGCGCACCCGGGACGGCACCGTGATCACCGCCAAGGGCGTGCCCCCCGACGTCGGTGCGGCCGTGCGGGCCGTGCTGGCCCGTCGGCGCGGCTGAACCCCGGGTTCACTGAACGGGGCCACTGGACCTCAGCTACCCGGGTGTCAGCTCACAGGGGGGCCCAAGGTTGCGGGTGCATGCTGACGTGGTGACCGCACCACACTCCGGACGCCGCCGCGCCCGCGCCACCACCGAAGTTCTCGCCGCACTGAGCCTGGCCGGGGTCGCGGGTCTGTCCGCCGTGGCCTACGCCGACATCCCCGCCGGCACCGTGTCCAGTTCACCAGGGTCCGCAACGCCGCCTACTGCTACTCCCCAGCCGGCTTCCCCGACCCGCGGCGCCGTCGCCCCGCCCGCGCCGCGGCAACCCGTGCCGCAGGTATCGCCCGGAAGTGGCCGCCCGCATGGGAAGTCCGGCGGCTCCTGAGACCCTGACCCGTTCCTCACCGCGGCCGCCGCGGAGTCGGAGAAGCCCGACTCCCGCGCCCGGTGTCGTCGCCACACGGGGCATCGAGGATGGAACCTCTCAGCGGTGACGCAGGACGCCGTCAGGCGCTCGCTCGCGATGCGGACAACCGATGCCTGGCTAGCGGCTTTCCAGCCTGCGCGATCTCACCGGGTAGCTCACGATCGCGCGCTTGCGGCGCTCGATGCAGCGCGAGACGAGCCGCCGACGCACCATGGCTGAGGCTGTGACTGACGCCTCTGCCCTGGTCGATCTCCTCCTCGACAACGAGCTGGGTACTGCCGTTCGACTCCACATCGCCGGACACACCCTGCACGCGCCCGCGCACGTCGATGCGGAGATCCTCTCAGCCCTGGGACGGCTGCAGCGGGCCGGCGCGATCGAGGCCGGTGATGTCGAAACGATGCTGTACCAGCTGGCCGCCGCCCCGATCCAGCGACACCCGGTGGCCGATTTGCTGCCCGGTGCGTGGGCGAGGCGCCATCAACTGCGCCTGGCGGACGCGGTGTACGTCGAGTTGGCTGTCTCGCGGTCTGTCGCTCATCAATACCGACCGGCGCCTGCAGCCCGTGTCCATCGCCGACGTCGTGGTGGCATGAGGCCCCTCAACAGGTAGATGACGGCGAGCGGACCGTCGACCCCCGCACGCCGAGGCGTGGCGGCGCTTCCGCTCCCGCGCGACGGTCGCCGCCGTCGTACCTGGCACGAGACCTACGTGGTGCGTCCCGGCCAGCTGGAGGCGGTGCAACTCGACGACCCGATGTTCGGTGCGACGGTCATGGGCACTGCTCGTGCGTCCAGGGTCGTGGGCGACCTGGCGTCAACGCACGAGCAGCGGCAGCCGTTCCGCACTGGGTCAGTACCAGTGGGCGCGCCCGCCGACCGCCCGGCCTGCGCGACCGAGCACCGCGAGCACGACACCGACGATCAAGAGGATGATCCCCAACGTCCACAGCAGTGAGATCTTCAGCACGAATCCCGCGATGACCAGGATGACTCCGAGGATAATCATGCCGTCTTCCTACTCCCCGGGTGCCACTGCGTCTACCCAGACACGCCGGAGTCGAGGCTCAGCCGTCGCCGCCTCCCCTTCCGGAGCCGTTGTCGTGGCCCTTTCCGTTGCTGTTGCCGCTCTCGCCGCGGTTGGTGGGGGCCACAGGTTGCCGGGGGGCAGTCGGCTGGGTCGTTTGCACCGCCGCCGCAGGTCGCCGGCTGGGAGGGGCAGGTGACGCAGCGGTGACGACGGGCGGAGGTACCGCCTCGACAGGCGTCCGGCGGGCAGGTGCCTGCACCGGGGCAGGCACCACCGGCGGGTCACCTGCCCCCACCGGGACGGGTGGCTGAATCGGCTGGTCGGTGGCCTGTACCGGGGCGGGCGGCTGCACCGGGGCGGGCGGCTGCACCGAGTCGGCAGGTATCGGGATCGGCGCGGCAGCGGTGCTCGGCGGCAACTGGCCGGTGGCAACCGGCTCAGCCGATCTCGTTGACACCACCGGCTGCGGTCCGGCTCCGCCACTGGTCAACGCCGCCAGTCCGCCCAACATCGCGACGACCACCACCGCGGCGGCCGCCAGCACAGCCCAGCCACTGCGCCGCGGATGGGACGCCACACCGGGCAGCGTCACCGTTCGCTGCCCGTTGACCAACGCCTGCAACCGGGCCGCCGCCGCGACGGCGCTCGGCCGCTGCCCGGGATCGTCGTCGGTGAGTTCGCTGAGCAGGCGCTGCCAGTCGCGGGGGAGGTCGGCGGGGATGACGGGTGGGCGCTGCAACCGGGCGACGGCCGACTGCACGCCGGTCCCTGGGTACTCCCGACACCCGGTGAGGCACTCGAGCAGCACGAGGCCGAGCGCGTGGACGTCGGAGGCGCTGCTGGCGTTGCCACCGCGGACCTGTTCGGGGGCCAGGTAGCCGGCGGTGCCCACCACCAGGCCCGCCGCGGTGTGGCGGGTGTCGTCACCGAGCAGTGCGATGCCGAAATCGGACAACTTGGCCGTGCCGTCCCCGGTGAGCAAGATGTTCGCCGGCTTGACGTCGCGGTGGACGACTCCAGCGGAGTGCACGTGGCCGAGTGCTGCCGCGACCCCCGCACCGACTCGGGCCGCCTCGTCGAGCTCGAGCTGCTGGCCGCGGATCGCCGCGCTGAGCACCGGGCCAGCCACCAACTCCATCACCAGGTAGGCCGGTGGGCGCAGGCCAGTTCGCGGCGGCGCCGTCCCCGGCTCGGGAAACGACGCGTCGTACAGGGTGACGAGATGCCGATGGCTCAGCCGGGCCATGAGCCTGGTCTCGGACCGCGCCCGGGCCAGCGTCAGCGGGTCGTCGAGGGTGTGGTCGTGGAATACCTTGACCGCGACGTCGCGGTTGAGCAGCAGGTCACGAGCGCGGAACACCTCCGCCATGCCGCCGGTACCCAGCCAGGACACCAGTCGGTAGCGGCCGCCCAGCAGCTCAGGGGCGGCGTCCACCCTGCAGGCTCCGGTCATGGCCTCGCTCGACACCATGGACGCGAGGCTACGCAACAGCCCGGGTGATGCTCACCTTGGCACGCGGAGCACGGATACCGCCCAGTCGCTGTTGTACCGCCACGGCCGCAGGTCCCAGGTGGCGAATCGGCTCTCCAGCTCGAGCCCCGCAGCGCTGGCGTCGAGGTCGAAGCGCTCCACGGTGTATTCGCGGTCGGTGGCGAAGCCCGTCACCAGCACGCCGTCGGGCCGCAGGTGCGCCCGCACCCGCGCCAACACGGCGCCCTCGGTACCCGGTGCGAGAAAGACCAGCACGTTGCCCGCCGCCACGGCTGCGTCGAACTGGTCACCGGGCAGGTCGAACTCGCTGAGGTCACCGGGGCACACCGTCAACCGCGGTACCTCCGGGGCCGCGGCGACCAGCACCGGATCGTGGTCCACACCCGTCACGGTGTGGCCACGCCGCGCCAGCTCGGCCCCCACCCGCGCGGTGCCGCAACCCGCGTCGAGCACCCGCGAGCCGGGCGCCAGCAGCGCATCGAGCAAACGGGCCTCGCCATGCAGGTCGGTGCCTTCGGCGGCCAGGTCGACGAGGCGCTGGACGTAGTCGCGGCTGTCGTCGGCGGAGCGTTCCTCCTGCCACCGGGTACGCGCCACGGCCGCGACCGTACCGGGCCGGCCTCAGTTGATGCAGGCGGGCTGCGGTGCCGGCGGCGCAGGTACAGGTGTGGTGGTGGGCACCGCAGTGGTGGGGGCGGTTGTGGATCGCGGCGCGGTGGGGGAGGCCGGGCGCGTCATCCCGGCGACCTGCGTGCCGTCCGTTCCGAGCAGCAGGGTCACCGCCGTGACCTCAGTCGACACGACCACCGCAGCCCCGGGCACCGCCGCGGCGAGGGTCTTGGCCTGGGCCTCCATCCCCCGCGGGTACTCGATGGTGGTGACGTCCGTGGTTGCGGCCGTGTCGGGCGGCCCCACGGTGAAGCCCAGCTTGGTCAGCGCGTCACCGTTGCGACCGGCCAGTCCGGCGGTGCCGACGCCGTTGACCACTGTCACTCCGACGGTGCGCGGGTCAACCGAATTCGCGGCGTCGTATGCGGTGGGCCGGCCGATGAGTCGGGAGACGAAGCCCGGGATGGCGGCAAAGTCGAGCTGGACGATGGAGACGTCCTGACCCTGGTAGGTGATCGTCGGGGTGCCCAACGTCGGGATGGTGACGAAGGTGAGGTTGCCCGCGCTGAGGTCCTGCACCTGGGCGGCGAGCTTCAGCAGGTCCAGGCCCTGGTCGACCTTGAGCGACGAGCTGACCGCGCCGACGAGACGGTTCAGCTCGGCTGGGTTCAGCAGGGTGCCGGCCGAGGTGATCTTGCTGAACGCGTGCGATAGGAAGTACTGCTGACGCACGATCCGGTCGAGGTCGCCGCGCTCCAGACCGTGGCGTTGCCGCACGAACGCGAGCGCCTGCTTGCCCTGGATCGTCGAGTGTCCTGCGGGCAGGTCGATGCCCGAGTAGCCCGACCCGTACGGGTCCCGGTCGGTGGAGGCGTTCTGGGCGGCGTTCAGGCACACGTCCACGCCACCGACGGCGGTGCTGATTCGGTAGAACGCGAGCAGCGTCACCTCGACGTAGTGGTCGATGCTCAGCCCGAGCAGGTTCTCGATGACGGAGATGAGCATCTTGGCCCCGGCCGCGTCACCGCCACCGGTGCTCACCCCGTCGGCGTAGACCGAGTTCAGTTTGCCCTTGCCGAAGCCAGGGATGCTCACCCAGGAGTCGCGGGGCAGCGAGATGACGGTGGCCTTCGCGCCGTCGGCGGGCACGTGCAGCACCATCATCGTGTCGGTGTTGATGCTGCCCCCGTCCTGCTGGGTGCTCAGCTGGGCCAGCTCGGCCGGGGTGGCACCGGAGCGGCTGTCACTGCCGACCAGCAGGATGTTCTGGTCCGCTCCGTCGACGTTCGCCATCCCCGACCGGCCCAACCCGCCGGTGTCCAGCCGCGTCAGGTCGTTGGTGAAGGAGCGGTAGGTCGCCCAGGCGTACCCGGTGGACATGAACACCACGAGCGACAGGACGAGAACCCCCACCCGCAGGCCGGTCCTGGCCGCCCGCCCCCCGTAGTTGGCCGCACCGCCCGTCCTTGCTGCGCGTCCGCCGTGGGTGGCCATGGTCCTGGACCCGGGCGGGTGGGCGGTGTGCCGGGCCCGGCGGCCCTGTACCGGGTTCGGTTGCTCGCGCGGGGCTTGGGGAGGTGGCTGCCCGTGACGGGCACGGGGCCCGGCTGACTCGGTCACGGTAGTCCAGTGTGCCCGGGCAACCTGTGGGAGTCCTGAGTGGCTGAGGTCGATGTGGCTGAGGGCGGCGGTGGCTGAGGGCGGCGGTGACTGAGGGCGGCGGTAAGGCGCCGGGCGCGCGGGTGGCGAGTGCGCTCATCGGGAGCGTGCCCCGGTTCCTCCGACAGCATGACCAGCACGAGGTAGTCGAAATGCGTCAGGCCGGAGTCACGCAGCAGCTGTGCGTGTCATGCTCGACCGCATGTTCAGCACAGCCATGCCGTCGCTCTACCTCGGGCACGGCGCGCCGCCGCTGCTCGACGATGCGCTGTGGACGTCGCAGCTGGCGGGGTGGGTGCGGGACCTGCCCCGGCCCACCGCGGTGCTCATCGTCAGCGCCCACTGGGAATCCGCCCCGCTGAGCCTGTCCGCGTCGGCCGCCGGGACCCCGTTGGTGTACGACTTCGGCGGGTTCGCGCAGCGCTACTACGAGCTGACGTACCCGACGCCGGACGCCGGTGATCTCGCGCTGCGGGTAGCCGCGATGATGCCGGCCTCCGAGGGTGTCCATCAGCACACCTCGCGCGGGTTGGACCACGGCGCCTGGGTACCGCTGAAGGTCATGTACCCCGAGGCCGACCTCCCGGTGCTGCAGCTGTCGATGCCCACCCACGACCCCGCGCGGCTGCTCGAGATCGGGCGGCGGCTGCGCCCACTACGAGAGGAGGGCGTGCTGGTGATCGGCTCCGGGTTCCTCACCCACGGCCTGCCGTTCCTGCGCGAGTTCCGGGTGGACGCCGAGGTGCCGGGTTGGTCGGCGGAGTTCGATGCCTGGGCCTCCGAGGCGCTGGCCCGTGGCGACGTCGACGAGCTGGCCGCCTACGCCACGAAGGCGCCCGGCATGCCGTACGCGCACCCGACCGTGGAGCACCTGTCGCCGTTGTTCGTCACCTTGGGGGCGGCCGCGGCCCCCGACGCCACCCCTGACCAGCGCATCGACGGGTTCTGGATGGGCCTGTCCAAGCGCTCGCTGCAGGTGGCCTGAGGGGGACGAGGACGCGAGGCGCCCCCGGTCAGCGCCGCCAACGTTCAGCCCATGGCCGCCTCCAGGTGTGAGCCGGTGCGGGTGGAGCGCACGTACAGCCGGTTGGGGATGCGCTGGCGCAGCTCGTCCACGTGGCTGACCAGACCGACCACGCGCCCACCGGCCCGCAACTCGTCGAGCACGGCCATCACCTCCTCGAGCGCGGCCGGGTCCAGGCTGCCGAAGCCCTCGTCGATGAACAACGTGTCCAGCTGCACCCCCCCGGACTCCGCCGCGACCACGTCGGCCAGGCCGAGGGCGAGGCTGAGCGAGGCGAGGAACGACTCGCCGCCGGACAGCGTCTTGGTCGACCGCAGCGCGCCTGTGTAGTCGTCGAACACGTCCAGACCGAGGCCGCCCCGGCGGCCATTCGGCCCCGCCGCGTCGGAATGCACGAACCCGTAACGCCCGCTCGACATCCGGCGCAGCCGCCGGGACGCAGCCACCGCGACCTCCTCGAGCCTGGCCGCCAGGACGTAGGAGTGCAGCGAGACCTTACGCGAGTTCTGGCCGTTGCCGGCCACCACCTCGGCCAGGGCCCGGACTCGCTGCGCCTCGGCTTCCAGTGGACCCAGCACATCGAGGCGCTCGCGCAACTGGGCCAGCAGGGCATCCACGGCGTCGACCCGCGCACCGGCGGTGGCGGCTGCCCCCTGGGCGCGGCCGAGCACGCCCGCTGCCGCCGCGGCCGCTGCCTGCGCATGGCCGAGCTTTGTCTGGGCGGCGGCCGAACCCAGCTCGCCCAGCGCCACCACCTCGGGCTCGGCCAACCGGGCCTGCGCGGCTGCCCGCACGTCCCGTGCCCGCGCAAGCTGGGCGTCCAGCTGCGCCAGGTCGCCCGCGCTGCGGCGGGCCACCCGCGCCGCTGCCAGCCCGTCGAACCCCGCGTCGGCGGCCAGCAGGGACGCCCGCGCGTGGCGCTGCTGGGCCACCCGTTCC
>JAABVA010003600.1_pt1 | contig 14666 bp, 11 predicted proteins | sample 5560331 | NCBI WGS metagenome assembly JAABVA01 (sample SAMN12812661, study PRJNA571458) | rock metagenome | isolation source: Antarctica rocks | place: Antarctica: Victoria Land, Mt New Zealand sud | collected 2016-01-07 | reverse complement strand
ATCAATGTATTGGCGATATACGCGGTCTTGGTGGCATGATAGCGGTCGAACTGGTCAAGGATCGCACCACCAAAGAACCTGATGGTCAGACCACAAATGCTGTGCTGGCAGCCGCACACAAACGCGGGCTAGTGCTGATTAAGGCTGGCATGTACGACAACGTAATTCGCGTTCTTGTGCCGCTCTGTGTTACGGATGAGCAGCTACAGCAAGCATCGGAGATACTGGAAGCTGCCTTCGCCGAGGTTGCGGGAGCAGTCGCGACACCAGCGGACTAAGAGAGATACGACGATCTGTAGAGCCTAATTTACCACATGTGATTTGTTATGGAATATAACCGCTAGAGACAGTCTATGCTGCAAGAAGAGATGCGACAAGATCAGGTGGTTCTTAGGCTCACATTTTCGGATATATCGGACACTTTCCCAGAGCGAGCTAGCAACGTGATGGCTGCTGCTAGGACCCAAAGTGCTTGAAGGCTTAGAACGGCTATAGTGAGGAGGGGAGTAGTGAAGAGACCGATCAAACCTACAACTGCAAACGCGATCCCCAGACCAAAAGCGAGATAGCCAAATACTCTTGGAAGGAGACGTGACCCAAGCAGGATGGTTCCTAAAGCTAGAAAGATAACTGGTGCAGGCACAATCGGGTAGACATAAGTGAACACCGACATGACATCAAAGCTTGTGAGGGAGGTCATCGAATGTCCGTTAACTGCCGCCTGAGCAAGGTCTATGGTGAAGACCCCTTCGACGAGGACAACTGCGAGCAGAACAGCAGACCCAACGATGACGAGCAGACCTGCTAGGCTGATGCAAAGCTCTCGATAGTGGCAAGTTCTGGGAAACTCTCTATGCCGAATTCGCTGATGAAACGCGCCGTTCGCTCAGGATAGTCCTGATATGGAATAGACTTTTGCCAGATGTCCCATACATGCATGTCGCCTTTCCGCATATCGTTAACATCATTTCCACTATAGGGACTACCGGGCCAATAGGGACGTTGCGGATCGAGACGCGCACAGATTTCGGGCAAAAGCTGCTCGTAAATGGCGCGTGCCGGAAATGCTGTCTTCGTGAAATCACCGTTGAAGGAACTATCATAGCTACCGAGGCTTTGGGCAAGCAAATAGTCTTCATTATTGCCACACCAGAGGGCAATGCTGGGATGATGGCGTAGGCGGCGTAGAGTAGCCTCTACCTCCGCCTGTACACTCGCTTGAAACCAGTCGAGGGCGGGATAGATACCACAGCCAAAGAGAAAGTCTTGCCACACAAGTAACCCCAGTTCATCGCACGTATCATAAAATACGTCATCTTCGTAGATGCCACCACCCCAGACACGGAGCATTGTCATGTGTGCATCTGTGGCAAGCTGCAACCATGCACGATAGCGACTCGGGGTAATAGCAGGTAAGAATGAGTCTGCGGGAATCCAGTTCGCGCCACCACAGTAGACGGGAGTATTATTGACAGAAAAAAAGAAGGTTGTCCCTTCATCGTTAGAAAGTGGTTGTTGCACCAGTTGTAGACGACGCAACCCCAAACGCTGCTCACGACGATCAAGTTCATCAGCCTCACCATGTAGGGTTGCAACGACGCGGTACAATGGCTGCTCACCATAACCACGAGGCCACCACAACTGCGGTTGCCTTAGCTCGAACGTGTGTTGTAGTTTGTCGTTGACGAATGGCAGTGTTTGCTCATCTACTTTTTCGCCGCCTAGCTCATATAACGCAAGACGTAATGAAATATTCGTTGATCGTGCTGCCGTACTCCCCTCACATGTTGCATTAATACATATTTGAGCAGAATCGAGGTCGTCGGCAATCTCGGTAACACATTCCAAATCCGCAATACGCTCATGATATGCCTCGATATAGACAGGTTTCCACGGACCAGCCGTCAATAGTATCGGCCCCAGTCCCAACCGTAGTGGTATTGCGCCTTACGCACATAGACCCGACTGGCGTCACCATTCCATACAGCGTACTTGCCATATTTAACCTCGCGCTCTTTACCATGCCGCAATGCTGACTCGAAGCTAAGAAGTAGTTCGTTCTCGCCTGCCTGTAAAAGTGAGCGAATCTGGATGCGATATGGTACGAACATGTTATCGCTACGGTGTATCTGCCGACCATTCAACCAGAAGGTAGCGAACGTATCGAGGCCATCGAAGCACAGGGCAAGGCAATCCTCTTGCGTAAAATCTTCTGATAGCTCGAAATTGCAACGATACAGCCAATCACTTTCACCAACCCATTGCACAAGTGTTTCGTTAACGCCGTAGAAAGGGTCGGGAATCTGGTTCGTTGCCAATAGTGCCTGCTGCACAGTTCCAGGCACGGTAGCTGTAAACCAGCCGGAGACATCACTACTATCGTCAAGAATTGGACGCGTGGCGGTACGTTTTTTGCATTGCCAGTTGTTTACGAGTGGTAGCCGTTTCATAATAATTCTCTGTCCTTACTGATAATCAAGAGCAGTTCGTTGACAATAAGGTAACACTGTTCAGGATGATAGGTACCCCTAACATATTGAACGCCTGTGAATTTCTTCATCGAAAAAGCCTCCCTGCGATACGCTTTGTTATTGTTTCAATGAATAAGTGATACCTTTTTTCAACGAGAAAGTCAAACGAAAGTGCGTACACTCAATTATTATGGATAAAATGCTGCTACTTCTAACAACATTTTATCCATAAGGTCTTGACTTGCAGAGAAAAATATGTTAAGTTCATTGAAACAGTAACAATTATATTGAATGTGCCAGGAGAAAAATACGTGGCGACAGGGACAATTACCGCCAGGGATGTCGCACGCGAAGCGGATGTGTCGGTCGGGACAGTATCGCGTGTCTTCAATAACCATATCAATGTTACCAAAGATGTACGGAAGCGAGTACTCGAAGCCGCATCAAAGATTGGCTACTTTGGTCCAAGAGGACAGGATGCGCGTTCCCGTGGGAACAGTCGTGCTCTTAGAGAGATTGGTTTTCTTTTCTCTTCTAATGTGGATACTACAATGACTGTCACCGCAAATCCTTTCTGGTCGCATATCTTGTATGGTGTAGAAAACGAAGCACGTAAGTCAAATATCAAGGTAACATATCGCACACTTGGTGAACTTGTGCAAACACCACAAGTATTACTGACCACACTGTACGAGATGAAGTTGGGTGGAATTTTGCTGGTAGGACCTGCCGAGGCAGAGACGATTCAGCTTTTGCAGAGTATGAAACTTCCGCTTGTCCTGGTTGACAACTACGTGCCTGAGCTTTCCGTTGATGCTGTGCTGGGCGACAATTTTGAAGGTGCAAGGTCAGCTGTTGACTATCTTATTAGCGAAGGGCATCGTCGCATCGCTTTCATTGGTGGTCCTACGACTGTAGGAGGTTCACGTCCAATCAACAAAGTGTATACGATAGAGCGTAGAGCGGCAGGCTATCGCACAGCATTACTCGATGCTGGTTTGTCTGTAGACTACGATTTATACGAAGCAACCAATCTCTCAGCTGATGAGGCACATGAAGCGTGCAAGCGTTTGCTAGCACGCAACGGCATCGATGGCTTTAGTGCCATCTTTTGCGCGAACGATGAAATTGCTATTGGGGCGATGAAAGCATTGCGTGAAGCGGGTCGTCGCATTCCCGAAGATGTCTCATTGGTTGGCTTTGACGATATTGCGCTAGTCGAACACCTCACGCCAGCCCTAACTACTGTGCGTATCAACAAGGAGGCATTGGGGTCTACTGCTGTTAAGGCACTACTGGCTCGTGTTGCTGACTTCGATGCTGTCAATGTGACAAGCATGTTAGAAGTGGAGCTTATCAAACGCGACTCAGTTACTGCACATAAGGCATAAATACCCTTTCTTCATGTATGTGCAGTGGTGCGCTCAGGAATGGCTTCCAAAAATAGAAGAAAGGAGATGGGGCTAGCAGAGCATTTTTCCTATCTTTGTCTCTACATTCATTTGTACGGTTGGTCACATGTCATCCAACGGAGATGTTGGAAAAAGGAGCATCAGACTATGTTACACCGTTCTCTCCCGAGTACAAATCGGCCTCCCATGACACGACAGGCATTGCCGTTTTTGCTCGCACTCCTTGTAGCTTTTTCGTTTGTATTTGCGGCATGCGGTGGTGGCAACACATCAACATCCTCTGGTCCTGTCACCCTGACATTCGGTTGGTGGAGCAACACTCCGGCAAAAGACAATTCCATGAAGGCGTGGATTGCTGATTTTGAGAGTAGTCACCCCAATATCAAGGTCAAACCCGAAATCCTCCCCTGGGGCAACTATTGGGATAAACTCAAGACTACAACTGCTGGCGGCAATGCGTATGATATCATCGGGATGTGCTCCTGTATGGCCGGTCCCTATTACAATAGTGGCTCCCTCGTTGATCTTTCAACCGTCTCGGGTTATCAGAGTGTGGCCCAAACCCTCACTCCTCAAACCCTCAAAATCACTAACTGGGGCGGGAAACCATTCGGAGTGCCGATAGGCACATCTGTTTCCATCCTGGGATATAACAAGAACCTGCTCCATGCAGCGGGCGTTCCTCTCCCCGATCCCGTTAAGCCCATGACGTTCGACCAGTTCAAGGCGATCGCAGCGAAGATCACCAAGGTAGGTTCTCAGTACGCGATCAACCCCACGGACATCTTGGACTATGATACGTTCATCCGTCTGGAGGGCGGTTCGACCTATGATAACTATGTCAATCCGACAAAGATGACCATCAACACCCCGGCAGGGATTCAGGGACTGACCGATTATCTGAGCCTCTTCACCCAGAATATGGCACCGCCATCCGACCAATTGACCAATGGCCCGTGGTCCTTCGATCTGGGAGCACTTGAGACCAACAAGATTGGCTTTGCTCGTGTGGGGGCCTGGCTCTTCAATGATATCCAGTCCAGTGCTCCTTACGTCGCCACCGCTCCGCTCTTCTGTATCAAGCAGTGTGTGCTTCCCACCACGGTCAATAGCCTCGCGATTTATTCGGGTAGCAAGAATCAAGCTGCTGCGTGGGAGTTCCTCAAGTGGGCCTCGCAAGTGCAGCCCGAGATCAGCTTCGCCAAGTTCAGCGATATTCCAGCAAATACAGGTGCGCTCTCACAGATGTCCACGTACATCACACCAAAGGCGTTCGTGCCAACCCTGGAAAGCGCGCTCCCGACGGTTCAGTCGAGTCTGATCACTCCGAATCAGCAACTCGCAACATCATTAAGTGACGTTATCACCGATATGGTGCATGGCAAGCTTACTCCTACCCAGGCAGCAGCCCAAATGCAGCAACAGGGAAATAGCATCCTTTCAGCAGGTTCGTGATCATACCATATATTCCCGACTGGTTGTGGCTGCGCGAGTAGATATAGTCAGCCGGGGACAGGGAAACACGCTGTGTTTCCCTGTCCCCATCTCCATTGGTGTACTCTCCAGCGAGACGGGGCTTCGAGGGTGTTCATGACGTTTCGCTTATCTGACGATGCGGTCTTCACAGATCTAGAGAAAGAGGTATATAATGTTAAGCTCTTCTAGCCAGCAACACGCACAACCTGGCGTACTCAGTACCTCGCTGGACAAACGCAAAAAGCCTGGGTTTTTCGCTAGCTTTACCGGTCGCGAGGGAGTCCAGGGCTATCTCTACATCAGCCCGTGGCTCATCGGTTTTCTCCTTTTCGGCCTCTATCCCCTTCTCGACACCTTTTACAACAGTTTCACCAAGTATAACCTTTTTGGGTCCCCTCAGTGGATTGGGATCAAAAACTACGTGGATATCTTCACCAAGGATCACGTCTTCGCCCAGGCCAGCTTGAACATGGTGATATATGTGATTGCGGCGTCGATCATTAATATCTGCGGAGGACTTCTGCTTGCGCTACTCCTCAATGAGCGTTTTCCGGGAAATCACATCTTTCGGACGCTCTTCTATGTGCCCAGTCTGCTGGTTGGTGTAGCGATAGGGCTTCTTTTTAAGCAGCTCTTTGCTTCAGGGCAGAACGGGTTAATCAACGAATTCCTCGGACTCTTCCACATTGCGCCTGTTAGCTGGCTGCAAGATTACAACCATCCCATTGTAGCCCTGATAGCACTGATCCTTGTCAATCTGTGGTTTGCAGGCGGCACGATGCTCATCTTCCTGGCGGGCCTCAAGGGCATTCCAGCGAGCTTCTATGAGGCTGCCAGGGTCGATGGAGCCGGGAGATGGAGCGTCTTCTGGAGCATCACACTTCCTTTGCTCTCTCCTGTCATCGTCTTCAACACCATTTTGACCTTAATTGGCAATATCCAGGTATTTGAAACACCCCTGGTGTTTGCTGCAACGCAAGGTTCAGTGGCAAGCGGGACCAGCAATCCGCTCGGCTATCACAATAACCTGGCGACCTTCTTGACGTACATTTATGAGAGAGCATTTATCTACAACGACTTCGGGTATGCATCTGCTCTGGCGATTATTGTCTTTCTCGTCACCTTGATCTTGAGTCTGATTGTACTCGGAGGGTCACGTTTCACGTATGGTGGCGATCGGGGTTAATGCTCCGTCCAGTTCATTCAGAGGAAGAAAGAGCACTGTGCATTCATTTGAATGCGCCGTATGAGATACCACATGCAGTGACGACAGCGTTTTTTGTGAGCACTGTCCCTCCCTGCAAAGGAGAAGGAACTATGGCAACTCTCGATCACTCACAAATATCTTCCACACAAAAGGCATCTGTGGCAGTGGACCAACGCGGACGTGGGCACTTCTATCAGCACTTGAGCATGATATGGACCTATGTCATCCTGATAGTATTGAGCCTCATCGTGCTGTTCCCCTTTATCTGGCTCGTTACGTCCTCGTTAAAAAGCGAGTTTCAGTACTATGCCATCCCTATTCAATGGATACCCAATCCCGTGCAGATTTCGAACTTCGTAGAGGTTTTCACGCAATACAGTTTCGCTCATTACGTTTTCAACAGCATCTGGCTCGCGGCATTTGCCGTCGTTGCCAGTACATTTTCTTCCGCTCTGGTTGCGTATGGCTTCGCCCGTTTCCGCTTTCCTGGACGCAACGTGCTCTTCATTCTCGTGCTAGCAACCATGATGCTTCCAAACCAGATCATGACGATTGCGCTGTATAACATCTATAAAAGCCTGGGCTGGATTGACACGTTCCTGCCACTTATGGTGCCCAGGCTCTTTGGTGATGCATTCAGCATCTTCTTGTTCAGGCAGTTTTTCCTGAGCTTGCCGCGCGAAATAGACGAAGCAGCACGTATCGATGGCTGCGGAAGCTTTCGGATCTTCTGGAATATGGTGTTGCCCCAGTGCAAGCCAGTGATGATCGTCGTAGCCATTTTCCTGTTTCTGGGCAGTTGGCGTGACGCCTGGTCACCGCTTATCTACCTGAGTAGCGATGCTAATCGTACCGTACCTCTGGGCCTGCTTTTCTTCAGCAACCCATTTAAATCAGTGGACCCACAGTTGATGGCAGCAACGCTTATCGCCCTTGTCGTCCCCGTCGTACTCTACGCAATAGGACAGCGCTATATTGATAGCGGTGTCGCCCTCGCGGATCTCAAGTAGAACCTGATCGAAATCGGGGTTTCAGGTCAGTACCTGAAACCCTGTACATGTAGGGCACGTCGCGGAGAGCAGACTTCTCGAGAACAATGCATGTGAGGAAAGATGATAGCAAATAGACAGACAAGTTCCATTATCGTTTTCCACGATCCTGGCTATCCACATATCTCTTCAGAGGCAACGCTGGTCAAACTGATACCTGGTGAGTTTCAGATTACTGATGCTGCCAATTTAGCTCCCAGGCTAGAGAAAGGAGCATATACCCTCCTCCTCTCTTTTCATGGTCCTTACTTTCCCAAGCAGGCTTGGTCAGCAATTCTCCGCTTTCTCAAGGAAGGCGGCAACATTGCTATGTTCGGTGGTATGCCATTCACCCAGCCTATCGACACTGATGGCACTATTGAGCCAGAGCAGGACAGCTACACGAAGCAACTGTACTTGGGTCCGGTCTTTGAGCTTACAATTACCGAGCCGGATCTCCGCTTCGCCCCTGCCGAAAGTGCCGCTTTTCTTGAGAACTGTCGCCTGAGTATCTCTACTGAACAGCCAGGAACTTTCTGGGCTTGCTATCCCAAATTGAGCCAAACTTCTGACCACCCCGAAGATATCGGGTCAGCGGGCACACTGGATACCATACTCACGCCTTTACTCTTCGCAACAAGTGCAGTATCTTCTACCCCATTGGCTACACCTGCTTTTCTGTTGGATCAGCGGCAGGGAAGATTCGTGGGTGGCCGCTGGCTTATCTCGGCCTGGCAGCCCTCCTCCGCAACAGATTGGTTGGACAATGCTGAAGCTATTCGTAGCATGATCGGTCTAGCGTGCGAGGGAGCACAGACCATCGAGGTACGTCCCAAGCTTGCCTGTTACCAATCGGGTGAAGTACCAGCACTGGTCGTATCTGCCCGCACACGGACCTCCTATAAAGCCCGGGTAACGCTCAGCAGTTCTTCCCACCAACAGACGCTCCATACGTTTGACATTGATATCCCGGCCTCCTCGTCAGTGCTGTACGAGGCATCTCTACCCCTTCTTCCACTCTCCGAGCCGGGCTTGTACCGTATTGAAATGCTGTATCAAACAACGGGTGGTCAGTGGATGCGCCAGGAGAGTGGCTTCTGGATATGGGATACAGCACTAGTCGAGAAGACACGAGACAAACGCCTAACAGCAGGACGCGACTATTTCTACCAGGCGGGGCAAATCTTTCCCATATTTGGGACCACCTACATGGACAGCCAGGTGCAGCGCAAGTTCTTGGCCCTACCTAACCCTGATCGCTGGGACCGCGATTTTGCCGAGATGAAGGCCAACGGCATCAATCTGATACGTACAGGCATCTGGACCGCGTGGCGAGAGTTGATGCCCGTGGCAAGTATTGCCAATGAAGCAATGCTCCGGGCACTTGATGCTTTTGTCATGACGGCCTGCGCTCACGAGATTCAACTGATCTTTACCTTTTTTGCCTTTTACCCTCCTCTCTTCGAGGGGGTGAATCCGTGGCTCGATCCGCGTTCTCTGCAAGCTCAACAGGATTTCGTCGCAGTGCTGGCACGCCGCTACGCTTCAACTGAACTCGTTTCGTGGGATCTCATCAACGAACCGAGCTTTGGCGATCCCGCGAGAATTTTTGCGAGGAGACCTATTCCGCACTATGATCGCTACGAGATAGCTGCCTTCCGAAAGTGGCTGGCTGACCGCTACACGCTCTCCGAATTGCAGCTTCGCTGGCGGCAAACCCCTGTGGACCTACCGAACTGGGAGCAGGTAAAGCCACCAGAGGAGCATAACTACAATACACAATTGAGTGATACGACACCACATATCATGCTCAAGGTTGCTGACTACACACTCTTTTCGCAAGACACGTTCAATGAATGGGCGACGCGCATGTACGCCACCATTCGCATATATGGAAGCCAGACAGTGATCGGAGTTGGGCAGGATGAAGCGGGTGCTCGCATTGCTCCCCAATTCTACGCTTCATCGGTAGATTATACGACGACCCATCCCTGGTGGAACAACGATGCTCTCTTATGGGACATGTTGCTGGATAAGACGCCTTCCAAGCCCAACCTCATCCAGGAGACAGGTGTCATGCTGGTGCGCGATGTCGATGGGCGTCCCTGGCGGAGCGAACAAGAGAATGCCCATCTCCTCGAGCGAAAACTCATTACTGGTCTCGCTGCAAGGGGTGCGGGGCTGGTGCAATGGTTGTGGCACACCAATAGCAACATGTTGAGCGATAACGAGAACAGTATCGGGCTGGTGCGTGCTGACGGCAGTGCGAAACCGGAGCTAGCGGTGATGAAAGCTTTCGGGCGGCTTATGCAGGCCCTCTCGACACAGATCATCGAAACAAAAGATGTACCTGCCGTGTGGGTTGTCATTCCCTACTCGCAGTGGTTTGTGCGTCCCGAACTAGCTATAGAGGCAACCCGACAAGCGATACGCATACTCGGCTATGACCTAGGAATGGTACCGCAACTGGTAGGTGAGTACCAGTTAAACGTGCTAGATGCTGTCGAACAGCACCCACACACGATTATCGTGCCAGCCATGCAAATGTTCGATGAAACAGCATGGGGCATCCTCCAACGTTTCGCGCATCAGGGAGGAACGCTGTTCGTCAGTGGCGTCATCTCACGCTCGCCTCACAACCTTCCTTTTGATCCCATGCTGATTGCTCTACAGCAAGAGGAGTTGCGGTCTCAAGCGGTAAGTCGCTATGAGGAGCTAGAGATTGCGCCAGGTGAAACGCAACGCATGGTATTTGAAGGAGATAAGACAGGATACGTCAGGAAGGCGCATAATCAACTCAAGACCTACCGTCATGGAGCGGGGACTATCGTGTGGAGTGGATTACCGCTCGAATTATCGAGTAATTCTCACGCAACTCATCACGTGTACCGGCGGGTACTCAATCTAGGCGAGGAGAGAAACTGCGTAAGTAGCCCTCTGCTTGTCGTCAGACAACCGCTCAAAGACGGAGTCCTTATATTGGTGGTATCTGAGATAGGAAGTACTCAACGTATCATGCTTGATGAAGGTGTGCAGATCGAAGTTGCCCCAAATAGGGCGGGGGCAGTGGTCATGACGAAGAATCAGGCCATGCGCTGTTTCGGCGGTATCCATGCATGTACATTGGATGAAGGAAAATGAAGGTCCTGTTGTCATTCTATGAAAGGTTGCCGACAATGGAAGAAATAAAGAGTATCGAATTTCCACAAAAAGTTGCCGATAGCTTCCTGCCTGCACAGCTTATTGAGAGGGAAATACGGGGTCCCAACTTCTTTAAAGATGGTGAAGATGTGTTGTTCATGCGCCCCAAACGGGTCATTTCCAGCACTGTACAAGGGAATAAGGTACGTTTTGTGTGTGAAACCATCGGCTTCCTGAATGGGACAGTGCAGACGCATGAAACGCGTCTACATCAGCTCCTGGAAACGCCTGAGCATGTTGGGACGCTCTCCTTTGCTATCACGTTCTGGTCAGCAGATATCTTTCAGGTACGCTTTGCACATGAAGAGCGAAAGGAGGAAACGGCGGCTTTTCCTGATACACAGAGAAGTATGCTCATCGGCTCCCCTGAGACAGACCTTGCCATCCAGGTGAGGGAGGATGACCGGGAGATCGTCATCGCGACTGAGCAAATCAGACTCCATATCACGAGAGAACCTTTTCATCTGGCGGCCTACGATAACCAGGGGAATCTGTTTTGGACACAACGGCGCACGGATCTGTTTACCTCAGATATCTTTGCGTGTGCGGTTTCCACGCATCACCTGCGTTCTGCTTGCTTTGAGGCATTTTCTCTCGTACCAGGGGAAGAGGTCTATGGGCTGGGAGAGCACTTCGATGCAGTGGCACGCACAGGGCGAGCGGTAGATTTCTGGAATAAGGATGCCATTGGTACGAGTAACACGCGTACCTACATCAATGTGCCATTCCTTCTGTCTACTCGTGGCTATGGACTTTTTCTGAATTCCTCTGCCCGAACTGAATGGGATATTGCAACGCGAGAGGCAGGCACGCTTGGCTTTGCCGTCGAAGATACCTCTATGGAGTATTTCGTTATTCATGGCCCTACTCCAGCCGCTATCCTCGCACGCTATGCGAGTCTGACGGGGTTTCCTCCTGTGCCGCCCATTTGGAGCTTTGGTGTATGGATGAGCCGCAATAGCTACCTGTCGTGGGATGTTGTCCACGCGGTTGCTGATGAGTTGCGTCGTCGAGAAATTCCTGTTGATGTCCTCCACCTTGACACGTCTTGGTTTAAGGATGATTGGAACTGTGACTTGCGCTTTGCTGAAGACCGTTTCGGTGAGCCAGAAAAGCACATGCAAGCATTGAAGGAGCAGGGATTCCGTATCAGTTTGTGGCAATATAACTTTGTGCCTGCACGCGAGGACAATGCAAACTATAAAGAAGGACTAGAACGCGGCTTTTTTGCTACGGGGCCAGATGGGAAGGTGTTTGCGTATCCGGCAGGTACAACGGGCGTGTGGGTTGATGATGCAGTCATTGATTTTTCGAATCCCGAAGCCTGTTCCTGGTATGCTGAAAAGATTAAATCGCTTATTCGTATGGGAGCGGCTACCATCAAAACGGACTTCGGTGAGGGTATCCCAGAAGATGCTCTTTTCAAGAACATTGATGGGAAGCACTTCCATAATCTCTATTCACTGGTCTATAACGCGGTGATTGCTGGGGCTATTTACGAGGTAAGCGGGGAACATATTGTGTGGGCCAGAAGTGGTACGGCGGGTAGCCAGCGCTATCCAGTTCACTGGGGGGGCGATTCCCAATGTAGTTGGAGTGGCCTAGCTGGTTCATTGCGAGGAGCACTGAGCCTCGGGCTTTCTGGTTTTCCCTTCTTTTCGCATGATATCGGTGGGTTTATCGGACGCCCTGACCCCGAACTCTATATCCGTTGGGCACAGTTTGGACTCTTCTCGAGCCATGCCCGCTGTCATGGCGCAGGTAATGACAACAGCCGAGAGCCATGGTCGTTTGGCGAGGAGGCGAACGAGATTTTCAAACGCTATGATCAGTTGCGCTATCAGCTCCTTCCTTACATCTATAGTCAAGCATGCAAAGCAGCAAAAAGCGATCTTCCGCTCGTCCGTGCATTAGTGATTGCGTATCCGCATGATCGCAATGTCTGGCATATCGAGGATCAATATATGTTTGGGGATGCATTACTCGTTGCGCCTGTGCTGGCTCCGCTTGCAGAACAGCAGAGCCGCAGCATCTATCTGCCAGAGGGAACCTGGTTCGATTATTGGACCAAGGAGGTTTATGTCTCTCATGGTGAATGGATTGTACGCGAGATAGACCTGGAAACGATGCCAATCTATGTCAAAAGTGGGAGTGTGCTTCCCTATGGAGCCTTGCGCCAGAGTACTCATAACGAAATTGGAGACATTACCCAACTGGAAATCTATGCCACAGAAGATGTGCAATTTCAGTATGACGACGGAGTAACGACTTTTACCGTGAGCTTGAGCGGACAGAATCTCACGATGAGCGGACTTGATCCAAAACCTTCTATAAAGAGATACTGCTGAAGTTAAGTAATTGTTTGTACAACAAGTACAGAAAGGTGTTCACAATGCAAGGACGTAACCAGATGAATAGACGTTCGTTTATCCGCAATGCTACCGCTATCGGCCTCGGCATCACTGGCGCGGCGGCTATCAATCCGCTCACTTCGACAATGGCGATGGCGGCGGATAGAGACGATTTTGTCCGCACAAAAGGCAAGAATTTCACGTTGAACCATGACAAGTTCTATTTTGCAGGCACGAACAACTATTATCTCCATTACAATTCCCACTTCATGATTGACGATGTACTTCAGAACGCCGTTGCAATGGGCCTGCCTGTTATCCGTTGCTGGGGCTTTCTGGATGGTCAAAGCTCAAATGGCTTTGTGATGCAACCTACCCCCGGTGTTTATCCAGAAGCAGGTTACGAGCGTTTCGACTATACGGTATGGAGAGCGGAGCAGTTAGGACTCAAGCTCGTAGTTGCCCTGACGAATAACTGGGATGCCTTCGGTGGCATGGGCCAGTATGTCAAATGGTTCAATAGTAACGGACACGACTCGTTCTATACCAATGAGTCGATCAAACAGGCGTACAAGAGCTACATCAAGAACTTTCTGAACCGCCACAATCGCTACACTGGCAAGAAGATGAAAAATGAAGATACCATCATGACGTGGGAACTGGCAAACGAACCACGCTGTGAGTCCGATACCTCTGGCGATACGCTGCTCAACTGGGCGCGTGAGATGAGCGACTACATCAAAGATAAAGACAAGCAGCATCTCGTCGCCGTCGGTGACGAGGGCTTTTACAACTATCCTGGCAACGCGGACTGGACACGCGCTGGTATCAGTGGTGTAGACTGGAAACGCCTGATAGCCTTACCAAACATCGACTATGGTACGCTACATCTCTACCCCAACGATTGGGGCAAGACCGCCGATTGGAGTACACAGTGGATCGCTGACCACATTCATGATGCACATGCGGCAGGCAAACCAGTCGTGCTAGAAGAATATGGCTGGCGTGACCTGACCACTCGTGACGACATCTACCGCTCCTGGACCGATACTTTGTATAATGCGGGGGGCAACGGTGACCAGTTCTGGATTCTCACAGGCTTACAGGATGATGGTACGCTCTATCCCAACTATGACGGCTATCGCGTGACCTATCCCAGCAGCACAGCCAGCGTTCTTGCTGCACACGCAGCACAAATGCACGCGAAATCCAGGTAGGGACCAGATGTATCGCGTCCTGGGTGGGGCTGGGGAGGGGGAATGCGTCGGCAACAACTACCTACGGCGATGTTTGCCCCACCACCCCCATCTTTGGACGTGATACATCGGTCCCTACAGTCTATTACTCCATCTCAGCACGGAAACGCTGTTCTAACAATCGTTTCTTCTCATCAGGCAAAAAGCTATGGCGCACACCATTCAGTAATATTTCGTTAATCGTATCACGGCCAAATCGGAAGGCACTGGCAAGTAGCTCTACCTCATCGTTCATAGTTGTATTGAACAACGGCGGGTCGTCCG
>JAABVA010003599.1_pt1 | contig 14668 bp, 16 predicted proteins | sample 5560331 | NCBI WGS metagenome assembly JAABVA01 (sample SAMN12812661, study PRJNA571458) | rock metagenome | isolation source: Antarctica rocks | place: Antarctica: Victoria Land, Mt New Zealand sud | collected 2016-01-07 | reverse complement strand
CTGAGTCAAACCTTCATATTTTCCGATTATTTTTGAAGCGTTGAAGTCGCCTGAGCCGGCTCTACAATTGCTGTCATAGAAAGTACCGGGCTCGAGCACGTCTAGTAGAAGTTCGGGGCAGGTGACGAATTGATCGGGGGGCAGGTGACGGATCGACGTGCCAAGGCGATCGCCGCCGGGGTCGATAGGAGCGTCACCTGCCCAGGTGACGGTCGGGAATAAGAGGTAGTGATTCTTCTTTTCTAATAATGAATTTATGCTTGAAAGTGAGTGATTATGCTTTTCGCTTATGTTTCAGCCTTATTTTGAAAGCTTTTATAAGCTTCGAAACATCTTTCATATCTTCACTTGATATTCATTGATCATATTCAATGAAATATTCTTTTCATTGTATCTTATAATAAAAGATTTTCTTTCTTTTTCACTTCTGTAGAATCTTTTCTATCTTTCATTCTTACTCATCATCAATAAACTTGAATACAAGATAATTGAGTATAGAATCATCATTTAGCCTACAATTATACAACTTTAAAAGAAATACATGAAAGACAGAATGAATTCTATAAATGATTGAAAGATCAAAACAATACATCTGCTTGTTTATGAGTTCTTGTATATGAAAGAACTTTATCATCTTATTTGATAATTTCTTACTCAACTTCTTCTGCTTCAGATTTCTTGCTGATAGCATGATTAAATCATCAACATTAAAGAACTTAAACTTATGTTTTCAATTATAGTACTTTGTCTGAGCATTGATCATGTTTTATCATCATTGCATCAACGTGTTTTGCATGTCTTGCAGCATTTCAACGTGTTCTTTTGCTGCTGATACTTCTTCTTTCATAGCATCATTCTCAATGTGTATGTCAAAGATTAACTTGTAATCATACATGACTTTAAAGAAATTACAGTTCAACGAAGAGTACTTCGTCTGATGATACATGAACTCGACTATGAGTAAAAGCGTAGCTCAATCATCTTGCTTTTTGAAACAATATACTTGTAGATAATGTTTCAGCATTTGATTCTGTCATTCTGTTTAATCGTCTGTTTGCAAATGAAAGACAATGCTTAGTCATCGTTTCATCTTCGCATGATAGCAGATCTCTGATCAGAACGCATTGATAAATAGAATATCTCTATCAATAATTATATCATTCAATATCTCATATTTTAAAGCAATTTGCTCAAAGAACAACTTTGTTAACTTTACAACAGTCAAAGTCTTCTTTGTAAACAGATAACGCGTCATCTTCATGTAGTAATCGACTATCACAAGAATCGAGTCATACATGACTTTTTTTCATTTATCAGACGACAGATCTGTTATGAAATTCATAATAATTTCTTTTCATGAATCTGTGAGTTGAAATAATGATCTCAACTCATCATATGATAGATGACGTTTCATCTTTACTCTCTGACAAATGTCACAAGTATCTATATACTCTTTGATATTCTTGATCATACTTTTTCAGTAATATTTGCAATCTAATAGCTCGCTGATCTTGTCAGCATCAAAATGTCTTGCTAACGAGTCATCATGATGATGTTTCAATAGCTATTCTCTAATAGAAAGATCTTCTGAAACATACAATGATTCATTATACTTTATCATTTCTTGACTATTCAATGTTCAAGCTTCGATATCACTCTTTTGTATACTCGTTGTTTCGTCTGCTCTTAATCTCACAGCAAATTCATCTTCTTGCTGTAAGATCTTGATGAGCTCAACTACAAATTTACTATTGAAGTTGTATGTCATTTTATGAATTGTCAATACTCTGATAATTGCATGTAAAACAAGTTGTTTGCAATCAACAGTTTCAGCAACAGAATTAAGCTGTTTCTCAGCTACGTTGCAATCTTTATGAGTTAACGTTTCAACATCTGAACTCTTCAAAGTTGTTGATTCAAGTTAAGAGATTTTATCTTTCAAGAAATGTACTTCGTCTAGATGCATTTCTTGCATTGCTAGAATCATGATTCTTAGCAGCATACTTCTGACATGCATTGCTAAACACATACTTGTGTTTTCACTGACACTGTAAACAGACATCTTCTCAGCTTCGTTAATCACTCATGTACAGTAAGTTTCATCTTGCGATCTGCTTTCAACATGTTTCGCTGAATATTTTCATTCATTGACACTGTGAATGAATGTCTTCTTGACATCATTAATTATTCATGTTCATCAATGAGTTTCATCTTGCAGTCTGCTTTCAACATGTTTTGCTGAATATTTTCGTTCACTAACACTGTGAACGAACGTTTTTTCGACATCGTTAATCACTAATGTTCATCAATGAGTTTCATTTTGCAGTCTGCTCTCAACATGTTCTGCTGAATATCTGTTCATACTTATACTGTGAATGAACATCTTCTCGACATCGTTAATCACTCGTATACAGTATAGTTCTCTGATCACTACAAATATAAAGCTATTTAAGCTTTCTATTCTAGTCAGCTTTCGCTGCAGAGTGAGCAGCAAATGATTCGCAGAGATGTTCTCACTCTTATAGTCAGATTGTCTTGATGATGCATTGATCAAGTTTGTCTTTTCTGATTTATGTGTTATTTCAAAGTTGCAAATCAACAATCTCATGACTCATCTGACTTGTCTTTCGTTTAACTCTTGAACGTTCATAAAACTCTTCAGATTATTATGATCAGTTAGAACTTCAACAGTATGATAACTGTCTTTCACATAGTGTTGTCAATGTTTAAACATTGCTACTATGACTAAAAGCTTCTGATCATATATCTCATAGTTTCTTTCAACGTCTATCATCATTCTGAATCAGAATGCAATCAAATGTCATTGATCTTCGTCATCTGACTGAGACAAAATACTCGCGACTGCATAATTGAATACATTGATCTCAATGTGTATATGTCGCTCTGAGTCAAAGTGTCTTAAAATAGACGCTCTCATAAAGACGTCGCGAAGCTGATTAAAAGCTTGTTTCGCTTCGCTCAATCATATGAATGAACTCATTTTTACATCTTTTACACTATCTTTCAGCAATTTTGTTAAAGACTCTGCTATCTGAAAGTAATGATGTATAAAACATTGATAGAAATTGATGAATCTCAGAAAAACTTATATTTCTCAATACGTCTTCAATCTGAGTCATGTTTTGATAATGTCTACTTTACTTGAGTTTATCAAAATGCTTTCAATGAATATGATAAATTCTAGAAAGTTCACTTTAGTGATGAAGAATTCACACTTCTTCAAGCTAACATATAGCTTGAACTTTCTTAATCTTTCAAGAATCTGCTTCATGTGATCTACGTGATCAGTCTTCTCTATGAAGAAGATTAAAATGTCATTCAAATAAATAACACAAAAGTCGTTTAAAAGCTCTGTCAAGATCTTATTAATATAAGTCTGAAAGATGACAAACGTGTTGATCAAATTAAATGACATGATTATATATTCAAAGTGATCATAACAAGTATGAAATGTTATCTTTCACTCATCTTCACATTGAATTCTGAGACGATGATAAGTATTCTTCAGATTTAACTTAGTGAACTGCTTGACTTTACTGAGTCTGTCTAAAGTTTCACTAATTAAAGACAGCAAATGATGATTTTTGACAGTGATTTTATTCAGATCTCGATAGTTCATGCAGAGATGAAAACTATCATTCTTTTTGAAAATAAATAGAATAGATGTATCAGTTGAGCTGATGAAGTGCTTAATTCATTCTTTTGCTAAGACATTGTCTAAATACTGTTTCAGAATCATTAACTCTGTGTTTGACAAATTATACAACGATTCATATGATGATTCTGCAGTGATTTCGATTGCATGATCGTGATTTTCATGCAAGAGCAATTTGTCAACACTTTCTGTTGAAAATACATCTTCATATTCTTTCAATTCAACAAGTAAAGTTTGTGTTTTAAACGCGTTTGTGATACAACTCATCACATTATTCATTGTTTTCACTTGATGTTCAATGATCGACTCTTTGACAACGTTGATCATGACAAGAGCATACACAGTAGACTCATCTTGTAAAACTTTTGCAAATACTTGTGCGAAGAACAACTCAAATGCGTGCTCATTCACGTTGAAACATTATGTTTTTGCAATCATGTTTATTCAAATATGCTTGAATTGCATACTCAACATACTTAGAATCAAGAGAGATTCTTTCTTGTTAATAGCATAGAAGATACTTATATCTTTTTTCTCTATGTTTCAGCTGTCTCTCAGTCGATAACACATCTTATAAACGTCATAACAATAGACATTCTGATCATTCATTCAGATAAATCTTGAAAGATCAATGTTCAACAATGACATATTTTGCTCAATGATAAAACGTTGACTAATTATGTTTATCTTGACATTGATATTCATGTAAATCTTCGTTTCTGTCTTCTGATCTTTCTGAATTACATGCTCTTTATATATAAAAATCTTTACAAAGAGAACTTCTTGTTTTTTTCTTGATGATTTGAAGCATTCATTAAAAGCTTGTCTTTTCTTGAAATCTTGAAATGACTTATATGTAACATTGAATCGATGAATACTTAATTCACGTCAAATTCTTTTGATTTATTCTTGATCTTTTCATCTTTACAATCAGTAAAGTAATGATTCTTTCAATTGCATGTATAGCATGTTATGTTGAACAAATTCTTGCTATAACGTGATGAAGTGTGTGAGCTTGTCTTTGATGAAGAATCAAGTCTAGTTGATTAATGAGATTTCTTTCACTTTGAATGAGTCTTCTTGTTGATTTTATCTCAATCATGCAAGTTCTTGTCTTGAGATCATTTCGACGACAAGACGTGTTCTTTTCGCAAATTTGTTTTCAATTGAGCGACAAGATTGATTAATGCATCTCATGTGATAGAAATTGACTGCACATTAGTAATGATCACATGCAGCTCAGATCTCAACTTGATGAATAAATGAGCTCGCTTATGCTCATCATTATACAACGAAAGTTGATGTTTCAGAATGCTCAAATGAGCTGCAAACGTTTGTATCATCTGATTTGAACGTTGCGATGCGTTCGCGTATTGCTGAGTCACGTCTATGCTTCAATTTATTGAGTTTTCAATTAAATTCAGAAGAAAGTTGATAAAATTGAATCACATCTGCTGAGCTGCAAACATAGTTTCTTTGTGATCAAATCAAAGTTTCTTTGATTCACTCTTCAGATAAATCATGCAGTATAAAATCTTTTTTTCATCACTTTCAAAATGTCAAGAGATATTTCAAACTGAGATTTTGATCTCACGAATTCACTCTCTATGTTCTTTTATGATTTTGTCATGATATTTCTTCAAAGACATTGAGAATCTTTGCTTCTGCAAGATGATCTCATGATGACTTTGTTTTGTCATCATTGACACTATGAAAACGATGCATAGATCATTCAAATTCTTCGTGAAAGCTCAAGTAAAAGCTTAATGACTTCTCTTCATCATTTCAATGATTTGCAGAGTTTCAATCTTTGATTGAATAGCTGTTAACTTCTGTTTCTTTCACAGTTCATCACGTTGAAGTATTACTCATGTTAGCTGTTCATTAATATCAAGAAAGAGTTCATCTTTTACTTCTTCACTTTCTGATTTCATTATGTGATGTTCATTTTCTGATATGATGTTTTACAAGATCAAGATGTTATCATTTTGACTCTGTTGCAATTACGTTGCTGTTGTCATGCTTGAATATCAAATCATCATTTCTAAGAAGAATTTGAAATAATTAGAACTGTGATGATCAAGTTTACTAAATGAATAAATGAGATTTATAAGAATGATATGACAATGTGATATTCTAAGCAGACACAGAATGAATATATATTATGATAGAGCTAATTATTAAGAAGCTCTCAATAACTTGAGAAAAATGATCAACTATAGAGAGTTTGTCAAGCATTGTCAAGTCAAGCACGACATAACTCATGACATATTAAGTCGAAGATATGACGTAGTCTAAACAATGTCTTGACAAAGTCATAAAGTTTCAGAGCTAATTCAGATCTGATCTTCAATTCAGTCTTTGACTTTAGTCTTTGATATAATCTCTATGTGTCAATTCATCATGACAATCAACTTCAAGAAAGAGTCTTGCAACAATCATCTTTCATTGCAAATATAGTCATTAAACGAAATTTCAAACATCACAATTTATCATCACTTGTTTCAACTAATGAAGTGAAACAATATTTGAAACAAAGTAAGTTTTTCTTCTCTTTATTTCATTTATTGCACAATTAATGTTGTTTTATAATTTCTTTGCAATCAATTTTGCAATTGATTTTGCAGTCATATATTTTGAAATATCAAATTCTAATAAGCTTTGAATTTTATTCAAGATATTGATTTCATTAAGTTCTGAAGAAATTAACTCAGAGACTTTGTTAATTTAAGCAGAATGACTTAAAATATTTTAGCAATTTCAGCTATCTTGACAGATGTTGAATGAACTTTCAATTTGAAATGAGATGTATTATTTTATCATTGCAGCTCTCTTGTTATCAACATCATATTAAATATCATGATGATTAAGCATGTGAATGCTCTGAAGTTGAAATCAAAGTTCAAGTCTCATAAGCTTATCAAGAAGAAAAGAGCTTTTGATGCACAGAAACAAGAAAAGAACAAAGATTTAATCTTCATCATTGATATTAATGAAGATTTAGAGTATATCAGCGATGCATTAAATGATGATGTTGATGATAATGAGCATGATAAGTAATGTTATATTTTTCATCATTAAACATTTAATTAACAATATCAGAACTGAAGAATAATGATTCAATTGATGTTGATCTTTTTATAACATTTTTGCAATTTAAATTCTTAAACTTTGATGAACTCACATTGTTTATGTTATTCAATTCAGCAAGATCTACGACAACTTCACTTTTGAATGCTTGATTTTCAACATTTGCTCATTTTGATCGAGTTACATCATACTTGACTGAGAGAAACAGATCGAAGAAAGATGATCAATCATTATAAAAGATTGTGAATCAAAGAAATTTAATGAAATTCGTTGCAATCTTTAAATTGAACGAAGAATCTAAGTCATCATCTTTAGCAGTGAAAAAAGAACAATGCAAGATGACTTCTTCTTTGAAGTTGAGTTTTGTTTCAACATGTAAACGTAACTTTGAAATGATTAATTTCAAGAAAAAATCATTATTTAAAAGAAAAGTTAAATTAAATGCATTGTCTGAGCAAAGAAGACAAGAAGACATCAATAAAAAGTTTATGTAAATAGTTTTGCAATTTATTTTGCAATTTACTGTTTTCATGAAATTTCTTACGCATTTTTCAAGCAGTTTAGTTAAAGACAGTGACTGAGATTTGAATTAATGATAGAAAAGTCAAAGACATTTCTTTACATACATATAAATTTCTTTTTGACATGTAAATAAAGATCATTCATATACACACATTTTAAAATTTCATAATTTCATTCTACTAGTACGTATTTCAAATAAGTAAAATGTTTAAACATATCATCGAGTTCAAGTTGACTCATCAAGTTGATTGAGTTAAGTCGAGAGTCTGACTCAACTTAATTGAGTTGAGTTGATCTTTCTCAACTTAACTCAACTCTGAAACTCAACTTAAGTTGAATTGAGCAACTTGAACTTGACGACAAATTTAATTACTCAGCATAATGATATTTTTTAATTTCATTTACTGTCATGATGTCAAATCATCAACTCAATTTAGAACATAAATCGTCGATATCTTAGATAATTTCAATTCATTGAACTAGTTTAATAAATCAAGTCATCAATCTAGTCATCATCATCTTAATTTAGTTTCAGCAATCTTATTTCAATCATCTCAATTGTATGCATGAACTTCTGCAATCTTAAGTTAATAAAACTACTGTCTAGTCTTGATTCTGCTTGATTCATGTATATAGAAGTTAAGCTTTCGTTCTTTTCTTTCACTTTTTGTCTTTCATCTTATACATTATCTGATGTATTGTCTTGTATCTAGATTCTATCAAAGTAATAATAATATTATTAGTCTTTTATATTGATAGTATCTCTAGTTTAACTCAGTTTTTGACATTATGAAAGATTTACACTTTCTGCAACGTTTTCATACATTGAAATCTCATTTAGTTATTCTTTTGCTTCAATGAAGTCGCTTCACAATCTTTCGATCAATGATGAGTGTGCTGTTGAACAGTTCACTCAAAGTATGATCGAAAATTCAGTTGAGATCTTTCGCGCAATGCAAGAGCTTCAAAACCAAGTTCGACAACATGATTTCATTATCTCATTCTCATTCATTGTTTTCAATTCTTCAATCTATATAGAATTGAATTCTCAGTCTCTTGCAATAATAACTCAGATCATTGCACAAATCTTGAACAATCAATCTTCTCTCATTGTTCATTTCTCTGCAAACTCTGTCGCTGTTTTTATTGCTTTTAGATTCAAGAAGCTTTTTGACATATTTAAGTATGAGAAATCGATTGAATGCATGAAAGCAGAGTCTGATACAGCGCATAAACATGAATGATGATCATTATCTCTTTCATCGAGTCAAGATCATCTATGTTGAGTCACGACTCATCATAGATAAGAAGACTCACAATTTAATGAGTCAATATTGAATCAATGATCTTTATATCATTTTTATCTTTGCAGATTGATAACACAAGTTGCATCATTACTGCAACAACTTTTTTCAAGACAGAAGATGTTCATTTATATCTTCGTGAAACTCTGAAGCAAGACATGAATAGCTTTATCAACTACTACAATCTCTTCTATCAAAAGAAAGAATGTTCTTTGATGAAAAATTTCTCATTGATTGATTGTTTGAAGCGCAATGTCAATTATTTCACTCAAGTCATTATTTTTTTCTGATGAAATCTCAATGAAATTTGATCATTCATCTTTCATCAATGAGTTCAGACATTCTCTGACATCGATGAAGAGCTTCAACAGCTTAAGCATCGTTAATCTTGCTTCATCTTCATCATTGTTTCATTCATCAAAGTCAAGAACATCTCTGCATTGACTAGTAATTCTTTGAGTTCAAAGATCATCATTTTTGTAACTGTTGTTTCAACAGTATCTTCATTTCTTTCTTTCTCATTTTTCGATGAATCAATGAATTTAAACTTCGTCATTGTCATTGTTTAAAATAAGACTCTGATCATTTTTGAGATCAAGAAAATCTGCAACAAGTGAAAGCTTTGCTACTATTGCAAATTGCAACAGTTGAGCAAAATCACTAAAGAATGCTCAAATAAGAAGTTTTTCACTCTGCGTATCATGAACGTTTATGACAATGATATCATCAGTATAAATGAAGAAGTCTTGCTGTTCACAAAAAAAGTTTAGTTTCTAAGTTAAGTCACGCTCAGAAATCTGTATACATATCATCTTGTCTACTAGTCTCAATCTTTTCATTCTCACTTCAATCATATAGAAAGTTTTTTGCTAAATCTGTCTTGAAACTCTTTGAATTCGATTTGACATTCAAAGATAGTCACATGATAGTATTCTGTATTTTACATCAAGCTCAATCTAAAGTTCTCACTTTCGTTCTGATTAATAGTGAAGTTTCTGCTTATGTCTTTATGAATAAATTCTTCACGCAACAACATCATCTTTTCTTGCATCAATTAACTCACTCTCACAGACTTCAAGAATTTGATGATTAAGTCGCTTTAATTGATGACATTATTCATGTCGTTGAAATCATAATGATTCTTGATGAACACATTGAAAAACTATTCTTTTATGTTATTGAATTAAGTCAATACTTCATCATCATGAATCTGTCATGACTTCATCATCACGTCATTGATGTCAATTTTGAGCACAATATTCTCATCTTGTTTTTCTTCTTTTGTCTTAATCATTATTGTTCATCTTTCATCAAGATTTATGATTTTAATCAATAAAAAGAAAATTTCTCATTCAAAGTTAACAAAGTAGCTTTCTCTCAGTCTCACTCTCAATTCACTCATAAGAAACAACTCAGTTCACGAATTGCTCACAAGAAGCAATTCAGTTTACAGATCATTCACAAGAAGCAATTCAGTCTACAAATCACTCATAAGAAGCAATTCAGCATTCAGTTTGCTTGCAAGAAGCAATCTAGTCTCTCATTCACTTGAAAGAAGCAACTCAGTTTTCAATTCATTTGCAAGAAGCAATCTAGTTTCTCATTCACTTGAAAGAAGCTGTTAGAGATCAGCATAGAGCGAGTCATATGAGTGTAATATAACGAGTATATAAATGCTAAGAAAGAAAAGTATCTAGAAGAGAAGAATCGACTATCTATATGACTCAGAAGAACATAAGCTAACTCTGAATAGAGTTGACTTTGAAACAAGTCTATGCTCTAGCGACGAGCGATCGACGATAGCTCTCAGAATAGTCATCAACATAGTCATCAACATAGTCATCAACATAACTATCAACGAAGATGCGTAGCTAGAATCGTAACAGAAGCAACTCAGTTTTCAATTCATTTGCAAGAAGCAATCTAGTTTCTCATTCACTTGAAAGAAGTAACTCAGTTTTCAGTTCGCTCACAAGAAGCAATTCAATTCTCAATTCACTTGCAAGAAGTAACTCAGTTTTTCGTCTGCTCACAAGAAGCAATATAATCTCTCATTTGCTCATGAGAAGTTAACTAATACTCAGCTTGTTCACAAGAAACAAATCTCGTTCAATCTTGTCTCTCATCTAAAACAAGAAGCTTCTAGTCGTATTCTTCAAGTCATTTAAAAAGAATACTCATCAAAAATCAAGTATCAAAATTCTTTCTTCTTTAAAACTTTTATTGTCTTTCAAGCAGATCAATTCAATCGATCTTTTATACAACTTGACATAGTCGAGTTGAGAGTTCGAAGCTTTGATCATGCTGCTTGTGTCAAAGACATTGAAGTGTTTAGCGTCACTCTAAAGAAAATCGATATTTTCTTGAATCTTGAATCAATCTCATCTTCTAGTCTAAACTCTGATGAGTCAAAATCGCGTCATGCGACTTTGACTGTTCATTCAAAGAACAGTTCAACTCTTACTCAGTTTTCATCTTGCTCTTAAGACAGTATGTATGATAAGAATCATCGTCTGAATCTTCATCAAATGAAAAAGAAATTTCATTTGACTGCATTCACGACACAAGAAGATCTTGAAGTCTATTGATAAAGTAAGAACGTCGATTCAGTCACAATTCTATCGTTCAGATATTTCAAGTTTCTAAACATCTTCTTCAAGAAGAATGTTAATATCTTGTCTTTGCATTGAGTTCATGATCATGTCATACATTTTAAAAAAGATGCTCAACTCTCAGTCTTCACTTTGTACAACATGAATCATGATGAAATTCTAGAACTTCATCGTTATCTGAATGAGAATCTGAGCAAAGATTTCATTCAAGTCAGTTGCTTTCAGACAATCATCTTTGTTCTCTTTGTCAAGAAATTCGAAGAAGAACTTCACTTCTGTGTGAACTATTGAGATCTGAACGCTATCACAGTCAAGAATCAATACTCTCTGTCTCTGATCTCAGAAACACTGAATCATCAGAATCAAGTTAAAATCTTTATCAAGCTAAATATCATTTCTGCGTTCAATCGACTTTGAATCAAAGAAGAAGATGAAGTTCTCATCATCTTTTGCACTCGATTTGTATTATTCAAGTATTTAATCATGCTCTTTGATTTATGTAATGAGTCTGTCTCATTTCAGAAGTATATCAACAATATTCTTTGTAAACATTTAGATAAGTTTTATACAGCTTATCTGAATGACATCTTGATTTATTTTGACAATGAACTCAAGCATGAGATTCATGTCAAGCTCATTCTGCAAAAGCTGCAAGAAGCAAATCTTCAGATGAATATAATCAAATGCAAGTTTCACGTCACTCAAGTTTTGTATCTAGAATTGATAATCATCATTGAAGAAATTAAGATGAACTCTTTTAAAATAAACATCATTGTCAATTGATTCATCTTGATCAATGTTAAAGACATTTAAAGTTTTCTAGATTTCGCGAACTTCTATAGAAGATTCATTTATGACTATAGTAGAATAGCTACTTCGCTCACTCGTCTCATCAGAAAAGATGTATTCTTTGTCTGATTTCAGAAATGTCAGATTGCATTCAACATTCTTAAGAAAGTCTTCACTTTCAAAATTATTCTTCATCACTATAATTCAGATCACAAGATTGTGATAGAAATCAATGCTTCAAACTATGTGTTCAAAGACATTCTTTCTCAATATAATGAGAATGAGATTCTTCATTCAGTCACTTACTTTTCAAAGAAGCATAACTCAGTTGAGTGTAACTACGAAATCTATGATAAAGAACTCATGATCATTGTTTGCACTTTTGAGAAATGATAATCAGAGTTCAAAAACTTTATCTATTCTGTTGAGATAATCACGAATCACAAAAATCTTAAGTATTTCATGTCAATTAAGCAGTTGAGTTGTCATCAAGCTCATTGAAGTGAGTTTCTGTCTAGATTCAACTATTGCATCGCTTATCATTTCAACAAGATCGATCATAAGTTGAATGCTCTGACACGTCGCTCAGAAAATCTTTTTAAAGAGAGAAATACATTTGATTCTCAACATTAATATCAACATCAAACAATTCTGAAAACTTATGTTTTAAATCTCAATATTGTTGAGAATCTCACTTTTAACATCTTCAACATCAAAGTCATGAAGCTTCAGTCACAAATCATCACTCTAAATTCAGTTCAGTTACATCTGTCTTTAATTATCTCAGCACTTTTGCAAATTCTAACTTTCATGAATTTAGAAATTGAAGAATTCAACGTTGAAGATGTTAAGTCTCAGCTAGATCAAGACATTCTGAATCTTGATGAAGATTCTGCTGACATTCTCACTCAGACATTGTGAAAGCAAGTCGAAATCAATGATAAATTTGCAGCTTAGATAATCAAAGTGCTTTGCAATGAAACACAACATCACAACAAGATTTCTCTAGTTGAGTGTGAAGAACACGAGAATCATCTGTACTTTCAAGAAAGAAAGTATGTGTTCAATTCAGATAAACTATGTTTTCGTATCATTCAGCTCGCTCATGATAACGTCATCAATAATCACTCAGAAAGAGCAAAAAGCTATGAATTGATCAGTTGAGTCTACTGATGATCGAACATTTATAAGTATGTTCAACGCTTCATACAAAACTGTCACGTGTGCACATGTTTTAAACTCTTTAAACAATGAACTCAAGAATGATTGTGTTCTCTTTCAGTTCTTGAACGTCGTTGATGTGATGTTTTCATGAACTATGTAGATTCTTTATCACTCAATATCTTCATGAGTATCACATATAGATATGTTCTAATCTTCATTGATCATTTTATCAAAATGAAACATTTAGTTCTCATCACTTCTATGAAAGTTGAAGAAGTTATTAAATGCTTCTATGCTTATGTTTAAAAACATCATGATTTACTTGAGTTCTTCATGTCTGATTGAGACACACAATTCATCTTCAATGTTTGAAAGCATATGTGTAAAATGCTGAAGATAAATGCTAAGTTATCAATGATGTATCACTTTGAAATCGATGATCAAATTGAGAAAGTCAATGCTGTCATGAAGCATTATCTTTGAGTCTTCATCAACTACATGCAGAATAACTGAGTTAAGTGACTTTCTGAAGTTGAATTTGTCATCAATAACACATCATCATCAATCATTTTAACATCATTCTTCTTGATCAATTTGAGTCAGAACTCACGTTTAAATTTCAAGTTTTTTAAGTCTCTGTTTGAGAATTTTATGTTTCAAGCTTGAAACAAGTTAATCAATGTCAAAAAGTTCATCAAGAAGATGAAGAAACTAACTGAGCATCTACATGATGAGATGTTTATAACTCAGATCATTTATGAATTCAATGTCAATCTCTTTCGTCGTTCTTGTTTTAAATACTTCGTCGAAGATGAAGTTTGACTGAATGTTTGCAATCTCAGCATTACTCACTTCATTATCAAGTTAAATGATCATAATGTTGATTTCTTCAAGATCAAGCATGTTTTCAAGAATAATTTTCTGATTATTGAGTTAAATCTTTTAACATTCATGAAGATTCATTCAATTCTTCATGTCATTCTTTTGAGTTATATCGCAAGTGATCTTCTTTTGAATCAACGTCAGAAATCTTAAGAACTCATTATCATCAAGAATGACAAAAGATTCTGATATGTAAACAGCATATTAAACTTCAAGCATGATAGATGTTATAACTCATTTCTGCTCAAGTATTACATCAATTGAAAAGATTACTTCTTTACTTGAAAGTTTTTTCATCTTCTGAATAATTGTGAGCAAGCGCTTGATGAATATCATCTCGTCAATTCTGTTGTCGAAGAATCACATGTATTATCATGTGTGATGTTTCAATGTCAATGTCAAGAATTTTAAGTTCAATCTTCATCATTTTGACTCAGCTCAAATCTGACTTAGATCTTGTCTAGATTTGACTCAAACATTTTATTTAAATTTGACTCAGATGTTGTTAGGGGCCAGCATAGAGCGAGTCATATGGGTGTAATGTAACGAGTATATAAATGCTAAGGAAGGAAAGTATCTAGAAGGGAAGGGCCGGCTATCTATATGACTCAGGAGAACATAAGCTAACC
>JAABVA010003598.1_pt1 | contig 14669 bp, 4 predicted proteins | sample 5560331 | NCBI WGS metagenome assembly JAABVA01 (sample SAMN12812661, study PRJNA571458) | rock metagenome | isolation source: Antarctica rocks | place: Antarctica: Victoria Land, Mt New Zealand sud | collected 2016-01-07 | reverse complement strand
TTAATTAAGTAATTTAATAAAGAAATAATGTAAAAATATTTAAGCAATACTTCTTAATGAGCTTAAATAAACAATAAAGATCTTTATTGCACTTAATAACTAAATAAATTTTAATTATTTAATCTTATTGAAAGAATAATGAGTACTTGTGCTATCTGCCTATCTAGTGAATATAATGCATCAATGTTGACTGCAGTCAACTTAATTGTAGTTTAATTGATGACAGAAGCTCTATTATCTAAGACAGAAGAAGACTCTGTTAGTCTTTTATGTTAAGATTAAAGAAGTCAAGAAAGTAAATAAAGCACTGCACTTCTCAACACTTTTACTTAATACATTCATATTTATTGACTCTCATTATTGTTAAGTCTCAGCTAATACATAAAGCACTTAAACATCTGTTTTAACAAGAGCTTGATCAGTTCATTAACTATTATGTCTTAATTAAGCATAAAGTTTATCTGAATCTGATTTCTTTTGTGCAGATCTTAAATGTAATAATAGATGACATTGATGTACTTTAATCACTTATGCACATAAGCATTCTTAATCAGTGTTAAGACAGCCTGATTGTTTCTTTTAAGCTGAAGAAATGTATTTTCTTTATGAATCTCATTCTTTTAAATGCTTACATGATGTAAATTAACTTCAAGATACTTGCCTAACTTTATGTTTCTTAATACTTAAGTGAGTTAGACTTCAGTCTTTGCACATATTGACATAGTTATGTATTTAATCTCTGTAATTAATGTTGTCACTGACTTCTGTTTCTGACTAATTCATGACACAGATTCTTTCTTAAGCAAAAAGACATAATTTAAAATAAATTTTCTGTCTAACTTGTCTGATGCATAGTTAGAGTCAGAGTATTTAAGTAGATCTTAACTTTCATTGAGCTCATATATAATTTTAAAATTGATGATTAATCATATATATTGCAGCAATCTCTTAAACACATATTCATAATGTTCTGCAGAGTCACTGAGGTACTGATTTAATCATTTTAAGATGAAGAAGATGTCTAAATATATATAAATTACAGCATACATAAGACTTTCAATGATCTGCTGATATTTTCTTTGATCTATGTACTGATCATTAGAATCAGCTGAATAAAGAGAGTCATATTTATTTAGTGAGATCTCAGTGCATCAATGCTTGTCACTTTGCATATGAAAATCTCTGAGTATCTTATCAACATAGTGTATCTAATTCATGCATAATGTTCTTTTCTTGCAGTCATAAATTACTTAAATGTCAAGAATTTTCTGTGTCTTCTTTAAGTTCTTAATCTTGAATAAGCTTCTGAGAGACTTTTTAAATCAGAGAACATTTAAGAGATTTGATGAGATTATAATGATATTATTTATATAAAGAAGTAGTATGATGCTCTTGACAGTGTAAATTAGAAGACATGAGTCTATACTGCTTTAATGAAAATCTAACTGAAGAAGTTCAGTAATACATTGTTCATGTCAATCTTTGACAGCTTGCTTCAGATCATATAAACTGCATAGAATATATAATATACAGTTAGAAATAGTTGTAACTCTGAGAAATAATGTTATGTAGATTGTTTTCTTTAGAAATGACTCAGTAAAACATAGTTAACATCTATCTAATGATACTTTAAGTCTTTGAGTGCAACTAGAGTCAGAAAGATACAGAGAGTATTAAACTTTATAGTTAGTGTAAAGATGTCTTTATAATCAATGTTATATATCTGTAAGAATTCTTTTGTCACTATTATTACTCTTGCCTTCAATTTATCAAGAAAATCATCAGTGTGCAGCTTAAATTTAAATATTTATTTACTAATCACAATGTTGATCTCTCTTAACAGAACAGTCTCTTCTCAGATATCATTTGCTGCAAGCACTGTCAGCTTTGCATTAATGATATTTTTTTACATCTTTTCTCAGATTAAGTCTCTCACTACTTCAATATATATTAAAGAAGTTAAGATATCAGTTCTTACTAAGTACTCATTTCTCTCATTGTTGACTGTAAATGCAGTTAATATCAGCATAACTCTTAAGATCTTTATTATAAGCTCATTAAAATTAGTGTCATTGTTCTTTCATCTTTTCTTTAATATCTCAATGCACAGAAATGTCTTAACTCTCTTAGTTGAGACACTCACATCTAAATGACTGACCTTGTTGACAGAAATCTCAACATAAAAGAAGAGCTTTAATGTCATGATATCATTATGTGCTCATACTAAATCATAGCTGAACTTCTTACACAATGATTAATAAGCAAAGTACTATATAGACAGTCTTTACATATAAATCTTTTAAGTTTCTTAGTTGTTAGTCTTCATTAATACAAGATTTTAACATCAGAACTTCATTGAATAGCTGTTGTACTGTAGTATTTCACATTGTCACATATCTTACTCATCAGCCTCTTATAGATAAGAGACTCATGAGTTCACAATTTTAACAACTTTATCTTTTTAAAGAGTAACAATTCATTACATTGTAATATGCAGACTAAAAGTCAGCAAAATGAGACAGAATTATTCTTTAATTATATTGAGACTTAAGTAATTTTTAAAAAATAGAAATCTGCAGAGATTCAGGCAGCTATTTAGATTACAGAGAAGAAGAATTAACATTTAGATGAATAGATTTGTTTAACTGAAATTAGACAGATCAATGACAAGAAAAGATGATGATTCATAGAAATTAATTGTGAATTGTAAATATTTAATATGCATAATGAGATTGACAAACTTCTGAGAGATAAAGATTCTTAAGTCTCATCTAAGAAAGAACTGCATATCAAATCTTTTTATGCTTTCATCAGCTCTTTAAATTCAACAAAGTGATATGCATTTAAAGTTGTGTATACACTTTCAGCAAAATGAATGCTACAGCTGAAGAATTTATTTATATATAATGAGAAATTTATTCATAAATATATTAAGTTTATATACAGTGCTGTAACAGCATTTCACTTAATCTCTAAAAACTTCTTTAATAACTGTAATAAAATTCTTTTTGTTATGCAGTTTTTAGCAGAAGAATCTTAAGATGCATGATTTCATCACATTAATGAGAGCAAACTTCTAAATAACAAATCATAAATATTCTTTTCAAAGTTTCTGCTCAATCTTATTGAGAACTCAGTGAACTGCAGACTTAGTACAGTACAGAAATACTTAAAAGTTATGTAGAAATTTATTTAATTAGTTTAAGCTTTTATAACATATTTCAGCATACTGAAAGATCAGCTTTCAAGTTATATAGAGAAATAAAGAATAAATTATCTTTTTATGAAACTTTAATTAGAGATTTGAACAGCTTTAATTAACTATTAAGATCTTTTAAAAACAAGAAAAAATCTAATAGTTCTGACTATTAAATCAGAGATTGATCAGCAATCTGTAGATGATCATACAGTTTAGAGTTATATCATTAAGAAAATTTATGAGCATCATTTACATTCTTTTATTCAGATAACAAAGTTACAGCAGAACAATCATCTCAATTCTGAGACTACAAAATTAAGTTATTATGACAATGTAGACACACTTCATTTTGAGACTGATATTAAGAAGAATAACTGCTATAATTATGAAAGATTAAATCATTTTATAAAGAACTACAGAAGTTCTCTGAAAAATCTTAATTACATTAAGATTAATATAGTCAAGACAAAAAAAGACAGAGTCTCATTAATTGCATTTTAGCAACAAAAATTAAATTAAAAGTCATAAAGAAATCTAGCATTATGAAGAAAGACTAAGTCTAAATTAAATCTGATTGAGTCTTTATTAATGTACTGTTAAATACTGCAATAAAGATTAATATGATGTCTCAGCAATACATTATTACTCATTAATTAACATAAGTTGATGCAGAACTTCTGAGATCAGAGCTTCTGAAAAGATAATATATTTATTGTTATAATGCATATTTAATGAAGCATAAACTCATCAACAGTTAAGAATAAGAGCAAACTGAAGAGCAGTTATTTTATATTTTAAATAAAAATGAATCTGAACTCATCTTTGATCTCTTAGATCTGAAATGATAATGCATTTATATCAATTATGACTTGCACACATAACACTATAAGATAAAACAGATGTCTCTGACTATTAATGAGTCTGAAGTATTTATTAATAACATTTAAAATTAACTTACTATTTATACATTGTTGATGATGCCTAAGTCAGGCTCATCAACAACTGCTGTACATATTGTTAATAAAACATCAACACTATCTCAGCAATACAACAAATATGTAGATGTGTTCTTTAAAGAGAATGCTGATAAGTTATTATCTTATTAAGATCATAATTATGTCAAAAAGACAGAGAAACATAAATCATTCTATGATTTACTTTACAATTTGTTAAAAACAGAGCTACAAGTGCTTAAAGAATATTTAGATGATGCTTTAATAAAGAAATAAATATAACATTTTATCAGTTCTGCAGAAACATCAGTTCTGTTTATTTTAAAAAATGAAAAGAGCTTATATCTATGTATTAATTATAAAGATCTTAGCAAAATTATTATTAAGAATCATCACTCTCTGCTGTTGATTAGTGAGACACTTAATTGTTTGAGTAAAGTTAAGATGTTTATTAAATTAAATCTTAAGAATGCTTATCACTGCATTAGAATTAAGAAAGATAATGAGTAAAAGATTACATTTTACATATGCTATAATCATTTTAAGTACATGATTATGTCATTTAAATTAATTAATGTCTCAGCAACTTTTCAAGTCTATATCAATTAAGCATTAACTGAGCTAGTCAATGTCTTTTATGTAATATATCTAAATGATATCTTGATTTATTTCAGTTTTCTAAAAGAACATCAAAGTCATGTAAAATAAATTCTGAAGCAACTTCAACAGTTTAAACTGTATGCAAATTTAAAGAAATATGCTTTTCATACTATATAAATAGAATTTCTTAAGTTCATTATCTTCACTACTGATGTTTTGATGAATCAATGATGAATTAAAATCATAAAGAAATGATCAGTATCTAGAAGCTACTGTGAGATACAAATATTTTTAGAGTTTGCAAACTTTTATTATTACTTTATACAGAGATATTTTAAGATCACTGTTTCTTTAACTGATCTGTTAAAAGACAGCAAGAATGATAAGAAGATAAATGTCTTTAAGTAATTATAAATGACAGTATAAGTATTTTGCAAGCTTCACAACATCTTTATATAGATATTTATCCTGATGCACTTTAACTCAGAGCTAAGAGCTTAAGTTAAAATTGATGTCTTAATAATTAAGTTAATAAATATCTACTCACAGCTTCAGATAGATGCTCAATGACATTTTATTATTTTCTGATTAAGAAAGTTAAATCTGATTAAAATACACTATAAAACTCATAATCAAGAATTGTTGACAATTGTAAAGGCATTTAAACACTGACAACACTATCTTGAGAGTAGTCATTATCTTATTGAGATATTTATGAATCACAATAATCTACAAGAATTTATGAATGTAAAATCATTAAATAAAAGACAAACATACTAAGTCATGAGGCTAGCTGCTTATGATTTCATAATTACACATTAATTAGAAAAGACAAATCTCACTAATGTGCTGTTGAGATACTTTAACTATAAAGTTAAGAAGAACATAAACAGATTGCTGTCAACATTGTAATGAAAGCTGATTACATTATTTTAGAGATTAAAATTAAGCATTATTGCTTTAATTAGTTAGATCAATGTTTAAAGCTTAGATCTGCAAATTATACTGATCATTTTATTAAAAGAATATTGATTAAGCACTTAGACTGAAGATTATGACTGTTAAGAACAAGTTAATGAGAGATTTAGAAAGTTCTCATTCAGAAATGAATTAAAGAATAATGATTATACATTTAATTTATCTATATATAATGTAGCAGAAAAGCTGCTTAACTTTGTTGCTGAAAGTACTGATTATAAACAGTTTATTTTATATGTATTGATTCAGAAAGTGAGTGATGATGAAACAATACATAATAAGAAATAATTACTTTTTCTTAAACTTATTTATTTCTTGCAGAACACTGATGTTCTAACAGTAAAGATGTGACAAGACTTGAAATTACAGAATAACTGCAGTCATTAAGACATCAGTGACAGTTCATAAATGTTTAATTTCATTGAACTACTTTATCACAAAAACAAGATATATATATTATTTAACAAAGTCATTAAGAATGAACTTATAAAGCTGCATCATAATTAGGCTGGGTGCGCAGGTTGCCTATAGGTCACACAGGTCAGGGTTGGGTCCAGGTATCAGGTTGGGTTGGGCTAACTTTTATTTAGCTGGGTCGGGTGCGGGTTAACCCGACCCGACCTGTGTAGGGTCACGGGTTTTTCGCGGGTTATATATAGCCTTAGTAAGCATGTGTATGCGCTTAGTAAGCATGTGTATGCGCTTAGTAAGCATGTGTATGCGCTTAGTAAGCACATACACATGCTTACTAATGTGTGTTTCTAACGCGCACCTTCGCGAAAAGTCATGATTTTCGTAACTTATTCAGTAATATATCTTGCGACCGTGTAATTTATCCCTATATGGCTAGTTAAGGTGTAATTTATTATGACTAATATATCAATAAGCTTTCACATTTTTGAGCCCTAGCCCTGACCTTACCCATAATGGCTAGCCCCACCTGCGTGCAGATACCCACACAGGTTGTAGATAGAGTTGATTCATGCACAAACCTGACCTGACCTGACCTGAACCCTAGTGTGAGTTCAGGTCAGGTGCACTTTTTTTCAACTTAACCTAACTCTACACTCAGCCTAATCATAATGATGTTCTAACAGAACATTATAAAGTAAATAGAATAATCAATTTGTTGTTTAAAAAGTATTATTGAGTTATCATAATGAATAACATTTAAGAATATGTCACTTTATGTACTGTATGTCTAAGAATTTAAGTATTAAGACATTACTTATATAATAAATTACAGTTGTTGTCACTATCTACTCAATCATAAAAGAAGATAACAATGAACATAATTACTGACTTGCTGTCTAACAGATAAGAAGCTAATGTTTATGATTTCATACTGATAATTGTGAATCATCTTATAAAGATGACTTGATATATCTCTGTTACTAAAAAACTCACTGTAATCAAGTTAGCTGACATATATATTGAACAGATCATATGTTGCTATAAAGAACTTAGAAATATTGTTTTAAACTGAGAATTAATCTTTATTAATACATATTGATCTGAATTCTGTTATCAACTTTAAATAAAGCAAAGACTAAGCATTATCTTTTATCTGCAAATTGATAATTAAATTAAAAGACAGAATTAAATTCTAAAACATTATCTGTATTATTATTGTTGTGAAGAACAAGATAACTAGTGTTTTTTCTGTTAATGACAGAGTTTATATATGTAAATAGAAAACATACAATAATTAATTAAACATCATTTAAGACATTAATGAGCTATCATTTAAGAATTGCTCAACACATTAAGAATAACATTTATGAAGAAAAGATGTCAGCAGTGAAAGACTGAGCACAGTAAATAAAGAAAATCTGTATTACAATGATAAAGTGATGACAAGTTACTGTAAAAGTGCAAGTCAAGTACTTTGACAAAAATCATGTTCTAAAAAGCTACAATGTTGATGATTTAATGCTATTGTTCATTAAGAACTTAAAGTAACACAGATTAAGCAAGAAACTGTTATATAAATTCATTAAGTCTTTTCAAATTATCAATCTTATTAACAAATAAGTATATTAACTGATTCTGTCTGCTCATTACAGAATTTATAATGTATTTTATGTTTTATATTTAAAGTTTCATAAACATCATCTAAATAATAATTCTTTATCAGAACTGCTCTTTTCAGATTTTATAAATAATGAGAAAGAATACAAGATCAAAGATATCTTAAGTAAGAGACAAAGAAGAGAACAGTTATAATATAAAGTTAAGTGAGTAAAGTATTTAACAGAATATAATAAGTAACTTTAAGTAGAGAATATAAGAAGTGCAAAAGTGTTGCAATAAGAATATAATATAAGAACAGAGAGAAAGCAGAAGCATAAACAGAGTTTAAGAAATTAAAAATTTCTATTGAAAATATTCTACATAATATTATTTAAAAGAAGTGAAATCAAAATATAATTAATACATCAATAAAATGTTATCAGATCACTCTGTCATCTCTGCATTCACATCATTATCAGAAGTGAAAGATAAAAACAGTGACTACTTATTAGTGTTGTAATCACTGTTAAAGTAATTAAGTTACAGCATTAAGTTATAAGAGCTTTTTAAGATATTGTTACTTAACTGAAGAGAGAAAAGCTTATACTTGAAATAAAGTAAGTAACATGATGACAACAATAAAGTATAAGAAAATTAAGAGAACAAATCATAAAATAAAAGATATTTAATATAAATATCTGCATTACAGTGACTGCTCACTGCTCTTAAATCATAAGCAACAACAGATTGTGAATCTCTACAGACTTGTGATGATCACTGTGATGCTTAGCAACACAAATAATGTAGATGATGACATACTTAATAAATGATGTCTACATATAATTAAGACAATGCTGAAGCTGAGGCTGATGAGCATTATTGACTGTCATGATGACAATATGATTGACAAGTACATATAAATTGTTAATTTAACAGTTAAAGAATGTGAAGATCTATTATCATTAATGCATCACAAGATGATAAAAGACTTTCTGTTAAATCAAGTTGCATAGCTTTTAAAGCATCTTGTAATAGTCACAATTCTGATTCTCAACAACATTACATCAGCTAATGTTGTTGCTGATATGTTTTGAACAGCAAAGACAACAGAGAGAATTTAATTTATTGTTGATGTAATGATTATAATGTGGCATTGAGGCAGTGTCAGCATGAGTAAACAAGAAAATAAAGAAATTATTAAGAATATGATGTCATAAAGTGATGATATCTCTGAGAACTGAGGCAAAAACAGAATTGAGATGCAATGTGTGTGATGACATTATTGTGAAAGAAAAATGTAATGTGTAATACAGAGCAGAGAGATGTTCATTAATTGTAATTTTAAATTTAATGCTTTTCTGAGTGATGAGTTTCTTGTAAGCTGATTATGCTTTAAAGATGATGTTCTTTGATGTTAATGATATAGTGACAGTCATTAAGCAAGCATTCTTAATCAAATTTGTCAACAACAGCTTATCTACAGCTTAAGAAAGTGAGAACAAGATGTAAAAAGATGACATTTCATCATTAAAAAGATTAAATAAATATAATTATATCTATATACAGCAGCAAAATCTCTGCTGCTGTCTCTTCTGCACAACAACACTATTTAGAGTATGCATCTCATCATTATTGTATAGACATTTTGTCAACAGATTTATTTTAAGACATTTACATTTCTTATGCACAATATTTTTTTTTATTTTGTTCTGTTTCTGCATTTCATTTCATTTCAGCAGAGCAAGTATATTAATGATATTACTTACAATATTCATTACATTCTTAACTGACTTAGTTCTTACAAACTTGATCTTCAGAATCAATTCTGACAAATTTATTAACTTATTAATGTTTAAGATTGTGTTGACAAACAGTGTCTAATGATGAGCACAATAAAGACTTAAAGATTTCTTGTTGCATTTCTTTATATTTATATAGATGCATTTCTTAAACTGCAACATTATTAAAATGTATTGATGTCTTGAATGCTATACATACAGAAATTACTGACAATCTCACTAAATTCTTAATGAAAGACACAGTAAAGAAAACATTTCTCTTATTCTTTTTAATGATTATGATGTCACTGTTGTTGCACTGTCACTATTGTGCTGTTTATAAGATGTTATGAGAGAAAAGCATCATTTAAAGACACAGAGTTGCTATGACTTTAATTTATTAAGATGTTGAAGATGAAATAAATGTAAGTTATGTATAAGAAAGAGTTTCTTATATATTGTGATTAAACAAAGAGATCATTGATTTAATCAATTTAAGAATAAAGAAAAGTTGATCTCACTTATATTTTGTATATTATTCACTGTCAAACAAAGTTAAATCATTATCTATTTAAATGCAGCAAACTTAAAGTATTGTACAAGATCATCAGTCTAGCTGAGATAGACAACAAGCAAAATACATAAGAATATTAAGTGAATCATTACTTATATTTTGCTGATTTGATTTCATGAAATCACAGCATATCTATAATGTTGATAATACATCAATGTGCTGAAGAATCAGTGCATAGAAGAAAAGGCAATTGTTATAATATCATTATATATTTATACTGAATCATAGCTGAATTTCTTACACAATGATTGATAAGCAAAGTACTATATAAACAGTCTTTACATACAAATCTTTTAAGTTTCTTAGTTGTTAATCTTCATCAATACAAGACTTTAACATCAGAACTTCATTGAATAGCTGTTGTACTGTAGTGTCTCACATTGTCACATATCTTACTCATTAGTCTCTTATAGATAAGAGACTTGTGAGTTCACATTTAATGCATTATGATTAAAGTTAATTGCAGTTAACTTTAACAATGAATTGTCTGTGATCTCTTTCTTTGACAGTGTGACAACAAAATGAGAACTCATCAATCTAAACTTGTAAGTTTGCATATTAGATTTCAGAAACTGTTTTAGTGAAGCAGCTGCAATCTCAGTCTTATGCAGTCATTCAACAGACTTTTATTCTGAAAAAATGTTCAGTATTTATCTACAAAGTCTTACATCAATGCTGTTTTCTTTCTTGTTTTCAGCAAACTTGACAGCATAACTCTTAATAATTTACTTAAGATCTGATGCTCAAAGCAGATACTGCTTTGTGATTTTCTCATTATAATTTATGAATGTTTTCACTTATTCTCAGTTTGTAAACTTATTCTGTCTGCTCTTAGACAGAAACTTTAAGTCAACATAGAAGTAGCATTTGCATCTTTATATATATACATAATTAATGAATGATTTCATTCTGATGAACACTTTCTCTAAAGTAACTTATTTGTCATTGATTAAGAAATCAGTTGCTGTATAATTATAAAGATAAACATCAATCTATACAGTCTCTGCTCAGAACTTTATTGAGAGTTCAGTCTTCTTAATTATTGTATACATTAAGTTCTCAGTGATTCTGATTGCTTTTTTGATCACATTATTTTAAATTGATATGTAAAACACTGTGTACTGTAATACAATGTTAAAAGACATACATCATTCATTAAGAATAGATCTTAACTCTATTGCATTGTTACTTTATACAGCAAGAATCTTTGCATCAAACTGAAGTTCAATTTTCAGTTATCATTTCTGTAATTTCTGTAAGACATTGTCTCATCACTTTAATAATATTGTTTATATCTTCTGCAAGTGATTATTTACAATTTTCAGAAAGTATTGATACTCAGTGAATGACAAAGACAGAGATTTACATATGTTGATGAAGATCAGAGTAAGAATGTTAACTTTTTTTTTATTTATGTTGTGTTCTTACTAATTCACAAACTTAGTCAGAGCATAGATCTCATATACATTAGTATTGTTCTTAATAATGAGAATTGACTTGCTCAAAGTGATGATCTTGTAAAGATCATGAAACTTAACTGCATTAAGATGAGCAAACTGATGATGTCAAAGTCTATATGTCTTAATCTTATTATTATGTGACATGACTATGTCATCATTCATTTATGCATTTTCACTGAGTGTATCTGTAATAAATCTGAGAATCTGAATCTGTAAGTTCTTGTATACTTCTTAAAGAGTGATCTTTGACTTACTTTGTATATATATAGCAGAGAGTAAAATGAATTCATTAAGATCATTTAAAATGTACTTAACTATGTAAACTTTTTCTTTCTTAAATACTTCTAACATGAGCTTTCTGCTCTTATTTTGCATGTAGAGACTCTTATGATTAAAATATTTAAGCAGTTTCTTCTTACACATTTTCTTTTCTGACAGAAGATTGACTTCAAGCTTCAAAATATAATGTTAAATTTAAAAGAACTGAATTCTCATTCTTATTCTGCATAATGACTGTGTTATAATAGTTAACATACAATCTTCTTTCTTTAACTTTGATGATATGTCATTGCATGCACATCAGAGAGCTGCTGAAAAGCTGAAGTTTATTAATTATATAAGATGAGATATCAGAGTCTGTAATTTAGTTTAATTAAGAAATCTTATTAATGATATTCTTAAAAATAGCAGTCATCTTCTCATCAGACTTATCTGCAGCTTCAGATTTCTGTATGCTGAATTTCTCTTCAAAAATAATTTCTACATTATATATTTAATTTCTTCTTTTGTTTCTGTGCAAGTTGACTGCAGTCAACTTAACTCACTTCTTAGCTGTCTTGACTAACTTTGTTAACTGTATAATCTTATAAATCACAGAGACATATTTACAGTTCTGTTTGCAGTAAATATTATTATAAAGAAAGCAGATTAAAGTTCTATATAATGATGAGTAATTACTGTTTGAGCTTAAGCATCTTCTATAATCATACTGTGAAATTTAATATTCTTAATAATTCTTGTTCTGTCTTTACTGCTCAGTTCATAAAGCATTGTTAAATGTCTTCAATTAAATCTTCTTCTTCTAAAGTTTCTGCAGACTCATCTCAATGTCAGATGTGTTTTAAGCATTAATGATATCATAAGTAACAGCATATTTCATTAACAGTGCTTAAAGCAGTATTTAAAATCACTGCTTAAGTATAATGAAGTTTTTAAATCTTAACTGTGTTGCAGTGATCTTTCTGTCAAGATTGCTGAGTTAAGTTTATGTCTCATTAACAGTTATATTTGATGACATCTTGTATTCAATGAACTTCATTAAATATTGTCTCTTAATTTTCTGCAGTTTCTTCTTGTACTTTAAGAAGAGAGCATTTCAAGCTTTTTTTTTCATAATTTTATTTATAAAATAATTCTCATTATCAATGCTGATGCAGACTGTGATTCAGAACAGAGCTCTGCTGTTAATTTGCTGATTTTTAAAATTGAAATTGTTTAATGAAAAAAAAAAAAGACAATACTGATGAGTATGTTGTCTGTAAAGACTTAAATAAGAATCTCTATTACATATTAGAGATTCTTGTCAGTCAGTTATCTCTTTATGTGAATAAATCATTTTTCACAGTTCTCTCAAGTAAGAACAGAAATTGAATGTTGCTTTATAAAGAATGATGATTTGTGCTCTTGATTTATAGTGGTGATTGGCACACAGTATAAGAATTGAAGATAAAAGAGTGTGTTGTAAAGATAAATGTAATAATAAAAGAGATATATATATGTATTGTCTACTTACAGCAATGTAAAGAATGCTTATTTGTCAATACTTAACTTATATTAAGCTGCTGAATTGTTGTGCTTATTGTGCTTCTCTTATTTTGCTTTAATGAGCAGCATATTAAAGACTGTCTACTTATTTTGCTTCAATGAGCAGTGTATTAAGAGCTGTATACTTATTTTGCTTCAATAAGCAACATATTAAGAGCTATATACATTAAATCAGTCTACACTTTCTCTGAGAAGTCTCTTGCTAACTTAGGCTCATAATTTATTGAAAGAATAATGAGTATTTGTGCTATCTATTTATTTAGTAAATCTAATGTGTCAATGTTGACTGCAGTTAACTTAATTGTAATTTAATTGATAACAGAAGCTCTGCTGTCTAAGGTAGAAGAAGACTCTGTTAGCTTTTTATGCTAAGATTAAAGAAGTCAAGAAAGTAAATAGAGCACTGTACTTCTCAATAAATCTTTATAAATATCATTACTTACTTTATTAATAAGAACTAAAACTATCAGAAAGTTCTTTTTACTTTTCAATCTCTTTATAATTAATATACTGATCAAATTATAATTACAGATATTTTTACAATTCTTTAAAAATATAAATTGATAAAACATCTTTTAACAGTAATTATAGACAACTGCAGTAACAATACTTTTATATAGAAAGTATTAAGTGAGCTTTTAGAACAGAAAGATATTATATAATATATTGTAATTAACATTATTTTTTGCTTTATATATATTATTTAATTAATTATTAAAGATTTACTTAACTCTTTAAAAGCATTAGTAGTCAACAAGTTAATTACTTTATCATTTAATAAAAATAATTTGATATAAATCATTACAGAAATCACTCTATTCAACACTTTGTTAAAAATATTTTTTTATTTATTTTTAAACAGATAATTCTAATAAATACATTTAATATATATTTCAATAATTAAATTCAGCAAATTATCATCATCATTAATTTCTCTTTACAACAATATAAAAACTTTAAAAATATTCAGCATTTTATTTCTTCTGAGACTGTCTTGATTCTTATACAGAATGTTAAAATACATTAAAACTCTATTTATAAAATGATATAATAAATATATAAACTTTACAATAATATTTATGTTTAAATTAATCAGAACAGTTATAAACACTTAGAATTAAATAAGAAATTTAAGACTTTATATGTAATTAAGTAAAAGTAATAATAAATTATATATATAATGATTCTTCTTTAACTCTTTAAGAAATATACAGAATCAATAAATTAAATTATTAATTTAATAATTTATAAAATCTTCTTTATGTACAGCAATCTCTTTAATCATCTAAA
>JAABVA010003597.1_pt1 | contig 14670 bp, 13 predicted proteins | sample 5560331 | NCBI WGS metagenome assembly JAABVA01 (sample SAMN12812661, study PRJNA571458) | rock metagenome | isolation source: Antarctica rocks | place: Antarctica: Victoria Land, Mt New Zealand sud | collected 2016-01-07 | reverse complement strand
CAGGCTGAGCACGGCGGTAGACTGCATAGGGGGTGAACTCCTTCGATGGCACGATGTATGAGTGGCATCTCATCCTACCATCGGGGGGCGTTCATCCCTTCCCTCTTCGATAATTCACGAGCCCTGCAGGGGCCAGGCCGTGGCTTGCGCCCACCACCCATGTACGGTAGCCTTAACCCTTGTGAAAGGTGGTATGGACGCATGAGGGTCGCCGTCTGTACGGATAGCGCTGCGTGGGACGATTTCGTGGCGGGCGCGGGCGGCAGTCTGCTGCAGAGTTGGCAGTGGGGCGAGTTCAAGCGCCGCCAGGGCTGGCATGTGCTGCGCCTGGTCGCCGCGCAGGGCGTTGAGCCGCGCGCCGCGCTGCAGATCCTTGCCAGGGGCGTCGCAGGCCTCGGCAGCTTCTTTTACGCGGCCGAGGGACCCGTCCTGCCGCCCGCGGACTGGGCCGGCGACACGGAGCCCCTGGTCCTCCTCTTCGCCGCCGCGCGCCGCTACGGGCGCGCCTACGGCGCCCTGACCCTGCGTGTCGACCCGCTCGTGGGCGACTTCGCCGCCGTGGCCGCGCTCCAGAGGCTCGGCCTGCGCCGCAGCCCGGCCAATGTGCAGCCCGCCGCCACGGCCGTGGTGGAGCTCGCCCCGTCCGAGGACCAACTTTTCGCCAACCTGGAGAAGGGCGCGCGCTACATGGTGCGCAACGCCCGCCGCAAGGGCGCCCTCGTGCGGCCGGGCGCCCCCGCGGACCTCGCGGCGTTCGCCGCGATGGTCGCTGAGACGGGGCGCCGCAAGGGCTTCGGCACGCGCGACACGGCCTACCTGCGCGACCTCGCGCAGATGGTTACGACCCATGGGCTGGGCGACTTCATGGTGGCCGAGATCGAGGGCGAGCCCATCGGCGGTATCCTCACCGGGACCTTTGGCCCGCGCTCGTCCGCCCTCTACGCCGCGGGCAACCCCACGGGCCACAAGGTGGGCGGGCAGTACCTGCTGCACTGGGAGGCCATGGCGCGCGCCAAGGGCCTGGGCTGCCTCCTCTACGACTTCCGCGGCATCGGCGCCGCCGACGACCCCGACGACCACTGGGCCGGCATGACCTTCTTCAAGAAACGCTTCGGCACGCGCCGCGAGGAGCTGCCCGGCGCCTGGGACGACGTGTACCGCCCCGTGGCCTACCGTGCCTTCCTGCTGGCCCAGCAGGCCCGCCGCGAGCTCCCCAAACGCTTACATGCGCTTCGCCCAATCAACCGCAACCGCGCGCCGTCTGGGCATGCGGACGGCGCCGAAGATCGTCTGCCCGCTGAAACAGTCTCGTAACATCGTCTTGCTATACTGACCGTAATGTCTCGACGACTGTTGCGCGACGGGAGGGCTCCATGGCGATGATCGGCGACAAGCCACTCATCTCGACGATGTACGATCGTTTGCTGATCGAAGACGATACGGAGGAGAGCGTGTCGGGATCTGACTACCATCTGGCCGCGGTCTTTGCGCTCTACGACGTGCTGTTGCGCTACGCCCAACGCGCAATCAAACGGTGGTACGTCACGGCCGAGGTGTTGGTGCTCGCCAACATACCGGAGCGCACGCGCAACCCCTGGCGAGCGATGCCCGATGTCTACGTGGTGCTCGACACACCGGATACATTTCGAACGTCGCTCGACACACGGCAGGGCGAATCGTTCCCGCAGTTCGTCTGTGAGGTAGCCAGCGACAGCACATGGGACCGTGATGTCGAAGATAAGCAGCGTGTCTACGCCGATTTAGGCGCCGTAGAGTATGTCGTCTTCGATCCCACGACCGAATTTCTAAAGCACTCGCTGCGCGCCTGGCGCCGCTACCCCGACGACACGTGGGGGCCGTGGACGCCGGACGCGCAGGGCTTCCTGATTAGTACGGTGCTCGACGGACTACGACTGCGCGCCGAGGGCGCGCTGCTGCGCGTCTACGATCCGGCGGGAGAGCGGCTGCCGACAGGTCGAGAACTCCAAGAGATCGCGCACGAGCATGTGGCTCATTATCTCGCGGTGGAGCGGCAATTGAGGGAGCAGGAGGCCCGACAAATCGAGATGGAGCGCGCGGCGCGAGAGCAGGAGGCCCGACAAATCGAGATGGAGCGCGCGGCGCGAGAGCAGGAGGCCCGAGTGGCCGAGCTTGAGGAGGAGCTTGCGCGCTTGCGGGCACAGAGACAGGTGGGGGAGTAAGCGCAGCTATCGACTACAATAAGCTCATCGGGTCCACATCGCGCGTCCAGCCGGGCGGCACGAGCGAGAGCAGTGGATGCACGTCGTCGGCGCGCACCAGTACCTGCCACAGGTAGCGCCCCTCGATCTTGCCGATGAAGCACGGCGCCGGCCCGACGACCTCGCCGCCGCGTACCAGGGACAGCGCCGCGCGCAGCCGCGCCGCCAGCCGCTCGCCCTCGGCCTTGCAGACGTCCTCGTGGGGGTCGCTGTAGACGAGGCGCAGCAGCCGCGCGAAGGGCGGGTAGCCCGCCTCCTGGCGGAAGATGATCTCTTGCCCGTAGAAGTCGCCGTAGTCGTGCGCGGACGATGCGATGATGGCGAAGTTCTCCGGCGCGTAGGTCTGCACGACGACACGGCCGGGCAGGGCGTGCCGCCCCGCGCGCCCCGCGACCTGCGTGAGCGTCTGGAACGTGCGCTCGGCCGCGCGGAAGTCCGGCAGGTTGAGCGCGGTGTCGGCCGAGATCACGCCGACGACGGTGACGCGCGGGATGTCCAGCCCCTTGGCCACCATCTGCGTGCCCACCAGGATGTCGGCCCCGCCCCTCGCGAAGCGGTCGAGGATATGCTCGTGCCCGTGGCGCCCGACCAGGACGTCCCGGTCCCAGCGCAGCAGGCGCGCCCCCGGGAAGTGTTGCTTCGTTTCTTCCTCGACCCGCTGCGTCCCCAGGCCGAAGTAGCGGATGCGCCAGCCCCCGCAGCGCCGGCACAGCTTCGGCGGCGCGACGCGGTCGTCGCAGCGGTGGCAGACGAGCTCCTCGCTGTGGCCGTGATAGGTGTACGGCAGGTCGCAGTAGAGGCAGCGCGCTACGAAGCCGCAGTCGCGGCAATTCACGAACGTCGCGCTGCCGCGCCGGTTCAGGAACAAGATAATTTGTTCCCGACGCGACAAGGCCTCGCGCATGGCCCCTTGCAGCGACCGGCTGAAGATGCTGCGGTTCCCCGCGTGCAGCTCTTGTCGCAAGTCGACGACCTCGACCGGTGGGAGGCCGGCCGAGGTAGCCCCCACACCTTGCCCCCCCCTCTCCCACGTCAGGGAAAGGTTGGTCAGACCGTCGGCGGAGCCAAGGGGCTGGTCCGCAGCGAAGCGCGGGCCAGGGGGTGAGGGTTCTCCCTCTCCCGCGTCAGGAAGAGGGGATCGAGGAGCGAGGGCGGGCCGGGGGGCGAGGGCCGTCGCGGCCCGATGCGTCATCTCGAGCAGCCGGTAGGTCCCGCGCGTGGCGTGGTAGTACGAGGTGACGTCGGGTGTGGCGCTGCCCAGCACCACCACGGCCCCGGTCTCCGCGGCCAGCCGCAGGGCGACCTCGCGCGTGTGGTAGCGCGGCGTGCGATCCTGCTTGTACGAGGAGTCGTGCTCCTCGTCGAGCACGATCAGGCCGGGGTTGGGCAGGGGCGTGAAGATGGCGGAGCGCGCCCCGACCACGGCGTCGACGGCCCCCGCGCGCGCCCGTTCCCACTCGTCGAGGCGCTCGCCCTCGGAGAGACCGCTGTGCACCAGGGCCACGCGGCCCGGGAAGCGCGCCGCGAAGCGGTCCATCGTCTGCGGGGTCAGCGAGATCTCCGGGACCAGGATGATGCCCTGCTTCCCCCCCTCGATCGCCGCCGCGAGCGCCTGGAGGTACACCTCCGTCTTGCCGCTCCCGGTCACGCCGTGCAGCAGGAATGTCCCGCCCGCGCCCGCCCGCATCGCGCCGACGATCGCGTCCAGGGCGCGCCGCTGCTCCGCCATGAGGGGGAGCGGGAACGTCTGGGCCGGCGCGCGGTGGGCCACCGGGTCGCGGCGCACGACCTCTTCGGCGATCGTCACCAGCCCCTGCCGCTGTAGCGGTGGCAGCGCGGCGGCGGCGCCGTCGACATGGCGGCCAAGCTCGGCGACGGATAGGGGCCCCGCGGCCTGCCGCAGCACCGCGAGGACGGCGCGCCCTTTCGGACCCATGCGCCCCTCGGGCTCCTTGCCCGTCCACGCGGCGGCGCGCACCGTCTTGGGGCCGGCCATGCGGCTCAGCGTCGCGGTGCGCGCCAGGAGCCCCCGCTTGACGAGCGTGGTCACGGCCTGCGCCGTCCCTTTGCCGCCCTCGCGCGTTAGCCGCTCCAGCGCCACCGCGCCGGACGGCGGGACGAGCTCGAGCACGCGGCGCTGCGCCTCCGAGAGCCTGATACTCTTGGGCGCCTCCGCCGTGCCGCGCGCGATCTGGTACGTCGTGCGGCGCCCCACGCCCGGCGGGAGCATCGCGGCCAGCACTTCGGGGACCGGGCAGCTGTAGTAGTCGCCGATCCAGCGCGCTAGCGCGATACCCGCCCCGGTCACGACGGGGCAGGGGTCGAGCACGGCCTTGATACGCTTGAGCTGCCGGGGGGCGATCGGCGGCGCGTCGGGATCGAAGACGACGCCGTGCAATTCCCTGGGGCCGAACGGCACGTGCACCAGGGAGCCCGCGCGCAACTCCTCCGCCCACTCGTCCGGGACCTCGTAGTGGTACAGGCCGTTCTCCCCGACCGGCGTGGCAAGGGCTATTTCGGCTATCCTGGGCATAGTATGTCCCGGGATCGGTGATGGCGCGGATAGGGCTCTCGGGCGCCGCCCGAGAGCCCTATCCGCGCCATCACCGATCCCATGATGTCAGATCGCCGGAACTGGCGCCGATTCCAACTCCGGCTCGACCGCCCGCTCCTCCTGCCGCTCCGCGGGCGCGACGCCACGGTCTTGCCGGTCGATGGTCGCGCCGATGAAGTCACGGAAGAGCGGGTGCGGCCGGTCGGGGCGCGACTTGAATTCGGGGTGGAACTGCGTGGCCACGAACCAGGGGTGGTCGCGCAACTCCACGATCTCTACGAGTTGGTTATCCGGCGACAGGCCGCTCAGGATCAGTCCGTGTGAGGTCAGCAACTCGCGATATTCATTGTTGAACTCGTAGCGGTGGCGATGCCGCTCGTAGATGACCGGCTGGCCGTAGGCCGCGTACGCCTTCGTGCCGGGCGTCAAGCGGCACGCCCAGACTCCCAGGCGCATCGTGCCGCCCTTTTCGGCGATCTCGCGCTGCGAGGCCATCAGGTCGATCACCGGGTACTCGGTGTATTCGTTGAACTCGGTGCTGTTGGGCGACGAGGAGTGCAGCGCGTGGCGCGCGAGCTCGATTGTCGCCGCCTGCAGGCCGAGGCACAGCCCGAGGTAGGGCGTGCCGATCTCGCGCGCGTAGCGCGCGGCGCGCACCTTGCCCTCGACGCCGCGGTGGCCGAATCCCCCCGGGACGACAATGCCGTCGAGCCCGTCGAGCAGGCGCAAGCCCGCTGACCCTGAGGACTCCAGGTCGCTCGAATCGATCCAGCGCACGTTGACGCGGCGGTCGTGATGCAGCGCGGCATGTTGCAGCGCCTCGATCACGCTGAGGTAGGCGTCGGGCAGGCTGACATACTTGCCCACGATGCCGACCGTCACCTCGTCTTTCGGGTGGGTGATCGTGTCGACGAGCGTGCGCCAGGGCTCCAGGTGGGCGGGCGACGTCGGGTGGATATGCAGCGAATTTGTAATGAAGTCGCCCAGGCCCATCTCTTCGAGCACCAGCGGCACCTCGTAGATCGTGCGCGCGGTCTCCAGGGGGATCACCGCGTCCTCGTCCACGTCCGTGAACAGGGCGATCTTCTCCTTGAGGTCGGCCGTCATAGGATAGTCGGAGCGGCAGACGATCACGTCGGGCTGGATGCCGATCGAGCGTAGTTCCTTGACCGAGTGCTGGATCGGCTTCGTCTTGAGTTCGCCCGTCGAGCCAATATAGGGCAGCAAGGTGACGTGGATGTAGAGCACGTTGTCACGCCCCACGTCCTTGCGCATCTGGCGGATTGCCTCTAAGAACGGCAGGCTCTCGATGTCGCCGACCGTCCCGCCCACCTCAACGATGAGCACTTCCGGGTTCTGCGTCTTGGCCAGGCGCGTGATGCGCTCCTTGATTTCGTTTGTGATGTGCGGGATGACCTGGATGGTCCCGCCCAGGTAGTCGCCGCGCCGCTCGCGCGCGATGACCGAGGAGTAGATCTGGCCCGTCGTGATGTTGGAGGCGCGCGTCAAGTTCTCGTCGATGAATCGCTCGTAGTGCCCCAGGTCGAGATCGGTCTCGGCGCCGTCCTCCGTCACGAAGACCTCACCGTGCTGGTACGGGCTCATCGTGCCCGGGTCGACGTTGATATACGGGTCCAGCTTCTGGATCGAGACCCCCAGGTCGCGCGCCTTGAGCAGGCGGCCGATCGAGGCCACGGTGATGCCCTTGCCGACGCCCGATACGACTCCGCCGGTCACAAAGATATATTTAGTTGCCGGCATGCCCCATGTTCCCCCTCGCCTCTTCGGCTTCGGCGCCACTTACCTCTTCGGCTCCAGCACCACGACTTGCGTCTCGCTCGGCAGCGAGCCTTTGTTTACGTTCAGGCGCGACTGCGGCTCGTATTCTTTGATACCCATCTCGTGCGCGAATTTCTCCAGCGAGCCCGTGGGCTGGCCGTCGCGCGCGGTCCAGTCCATCGGCGCCACGATGGCGGGCTCGAGCTGGCTGATCACCTCGGCCGCCTGCGCGGCGGAGATCGTGTGCGGGCCGCCCGCCGGCACGAACAAGAGGTCGACGGCGCCGATCTCCTCGACCTGCTCGGTCGAGAGCGTGTGGCCGAGGTCGCCCAGGTGGCAGATGCGTAGGTCGTCCATCTCGATCAGATAGACGGTGTTGCGCCCGCGCGCCTTGCCCCGCTCCCCGTCGTGGAAGGTTCCTACCCCCGTAATGAGCACGCCCTTGATCTCGTACTCGCCCGGCCCGGTCACTGCGCGGGGGCCGCCGTCGAGTGCGGCCACGGCGTTGTGGCCGGGGTCGTCGTGGCTGACCGTCGCGATGTCGGCGCCGACGCGGAGCGACCCCTCCGCCGGGGCGAAGGGGTCGGTGACGAGGGTGACGTCGCGCCCTTTCAGGCGGAAACAATCGTGTCCGAGTAGTGTAACTTCCATGTGCGCGCCCGCCTGCAGGCAGGGACATCCCTCCATGATCGTCGAAGTTTACCAGCCGTCATTTTACCATAACGGCCACAGGGGAATGCCCGCGGTTGTCCACGGCCGAATCTGCTAGGCCCGCCGTCTCTCGCTGCGCTGCCAGCCGGGGCGTCGTCGCGGGCGAGCGGTTAGCCATCACAAGAGTTGTGGCCGAAGCAATGTCTGGAGATGCGTGGCGCCAATGTCGCAGTTGGCGTGCCATCCTCTCCGTTCAGCGTGTGCTCCCGCTCTTTTTGCTCGCGATCTACGCCATCGCTGATAACCGCTAGGGCCAGGCCCACAGGGTTTGCGGGAGGCCTGCCCTACGTGGGGTAGCGCGCCACGAGCGGCTCGGTGTCGCGCACGGCCAACTCGGCCAGGTAGCTGTTGCGGTAGACGGCCAGCCCCGCGGAGAGGCCCACGACCCAGCCGTCTTGCCTTGTGCGCACGACGCCGTCGCCGATGGGGCGGGCGTAGATGTCGCGCAGCGTGGCAATAGCGTCGCCCTCGCGCACGACGTCTCCGGGGCGCACCCGGTAGACCACCAGCCCCGCCGCCGGCGCGCGCGGATGCTCGTCGCGGTAGACGGGATAGCCGAGGTCGGGGATCGGCGCGTCCGCGATGGGGCGCGGCGTGCCGGGCAGCATGCCCGCCCACATCAGCACGTTTTCGATGCCCTGTCGCCCGGCCTGCAAAGCGACGGGGTCGACGAACCCGGTGGCGCCGAGCTCGACCGTGAACGCCGGGATGCCCAGGTTGTTGAGGGCGAAGCCGGCCACGGAGCGGTGCAGCTCTTGCTTGACATATTTGCGCGCGGGGTACTCGTTGACCACGGCGAGCCCGCAGGCGCGCGCCATCGCGTCGAGCGTCCGCCCCAGCGCCTCGGCCTGCGGCCGCTCACGCTCGTCCCGGTAGAGCACGCGGTCGCGGATGGTGAACGGAAGCGAGAGGCTCCAGGCGCAGTGCAGGTCGACGAGGTAGTCGGCCGTCGCGCGCATAGCCGCGCCAATCTCGTGCGCCACGACGGTGTAGGGCGACGGATACAGATCATCCTCATCGCGCTCCTCATGGGAGGGGAGACCCTTGCGCTGGGGGAACAGGCGGTTGGGATCGTGGTCGTCGTAGTACGGGCGCCGGGCCCCGATGCGCAGCCCGGCCGGGTTGAGCGTCGGCACGACGACGAGCGTGCCGCGCAGCCGGCGCGGCAGGTCCGGCGTGAGCGCCTCCTGGATCGCGGCCAGGCCCGTGACCTCGCCGCCGTGGATGTTCGCCGTGAGCCACAGCACTGGGCCGTCGTCGCCCTGCGCCACGATCACGGGCCAGCTCTCCACGCCGCCCGACGGCAGCGGCAGCGTGGCCAGGGTCCCATACGCGTACTGCCCGCGCTTGCCGCTCGCGTTCCCTACCATGATGCCGCGCGCCATACCAGCCCCTCTAGCTCTACCCGACATCTTGAACCAGTATCAGGATAGCAATCCTGGAGGGTTACCGTGAACTCGACGCGCCGTAGACTTTTCACGGTCCGGGCCCTACCCTCAGTTGCCCAGTTGCGCGGGCATTGACACCCATGCATACTAGCACTATACTTTCTATAGTCCTTTGTCGATGGGGCCGGTAGAATTCGTGCGGTCATCAGCTCACGCGTGTGGCGTGGCGTCGCGCGAGAGGACGAAGACGGTAGGGCCGGCTCGCGGGAAGATACGCCATGGGTAGGATTTTCAACGACTTATCGGAAACAATGGGGCGCACGCCGCTGGTGCGCCTCAACCGGGTGACCGACGGCGCCAAGGCGACCGTGCTGGCCAAGCTGGAGTATTTCAACCCGGGCGGCTCGGTCAAGTGCCGCATCGGCGTCAGCATGATCAATGAGGCCGAGCGCGCCGGCCTCATCACGCCGGGTAAGACCACCATCGTTGAGCCCACGAGCGGCAACACCGGCATCGCCCTCTCGTTTGTCGCCGCCGCGCGCGGCTACCATCTGATCCTGTGCATGCCCGAAACGATGAGCGTGGAGCGGCGCATGCTGCTCAAGGCGCGCGGCTCCGAGCTCGTCCTCACACCCGGCTCGGAGGGCATGCCCGGCGCCATCCGCAAGGCCGAGGAGATCCTGGCCGGGCTCGGCGCGGACGGCTTCATGCCGCAACAGTTCGCCAATCCCGCCAATCCCAAGGTCCACCGCGAGACCACGGCCGAGGAGATTTGGGACGACACCGACGGGGGCGTGGATATCTTTGTCGCCGGCATCGGCACCGGCGGCACCATCACAGGCGTTGGCGAGGTGCTCAAGGCCCGCAAGCCCGGTGTCACGATCGTCGGGGTCGAGCCGGCCGAGTCGCAGCTACTCGAGGGCGGCAAGCCCGGTCCGCACAAGATCCAGGGTATCGGCGTGCCGTTCGTGCCCAAGGTCCTCAACACGGAGGTCATCGACGAGGTATTGCACACGAGCTACGACGAGTCCGTGGCCACGACTCGGCGGCTGGCCAAAGAGGAGGGTATCCTGGCCGGTATCTCCTGCGGCGCGGCGCTGCACGGCGCGCTCGAGCTCGCGCATCGCCCTGAGAACGAGGGCAAGACCATCGTGGTGGTACTCCCCGACACCGGCGAGCGATACCTCAGCACGCCGCTCTTCCAGGAGCAATAATGACAAAGCTCTAGAAATAGGCGTGGGGGCGGGCACACACATGTGTGTGCCCGCCCCCACGCCTATTTCTAGAGGAAATTAAACGCCCTTGACCTCGACTGTCGCGCCAGCATCGGCCAGCTTGGCGCGCGCGGCCTCGGCCTCGTCCTTGGAGACCGCTTCCTTGACGTTCGTCGGCGCACTGTCGACGGCGTCCTTGGCCTCCTTGAGGCCCAGGCTGGTCAGTTCGCGCACGGCCTTGATCACGTTGATTTTGTTCGGGCCCGCCGCCGTCAGCACGACGTTGAATTCGGTCGGCTCGGCAGGGGCCTCGACCGCCGCGCCCGCGCCGTCGCCCGCCGGCGCCGCCATCATCATGCCGCCCATCGGGGCGCTGGCTGTCACGCCGTAGCGCTCTTGGAAGGCCTTGGAGAACTCGGAGAGCTCCAGGATGGTCATCGTGTCGAACGCGGACAGGATATCTTCGGTGCTCATCGCCATCGATCTATCTCCTTTTAGCTATCGGCTGCCGACCATTGGCCGGCAGCTATTCCCTTATTACACTACTATCTACGCTACTGCTGTCTACTACGCGTGTGCCCTGACCGAATAACTACTCAGTAGTCACCAGCCGTTCATCACGATGCGCTGCCCTCAGACTCGGGGGCTATGGTCGGGTCCTCGGCGACCTGCTGGCCACTGATGGGCTGCGTCGGGAGCGCCGCGCTGAACCGGACTGTCGAACCCGTCGATCCTGCCGCGCCAGCCGACCCTTCGGACTCGGGCGCTTGAGAGGCATCGGCGACAACACGGCCGGCCGGCTCATCCGAGGTAATCTCGACGGGATCGGCGCCCGTCGCGCTCTCGGCTGTAACCGGGGCCGGTGTCAGGGCCGAAAGCGGCTCCGCCGTAGAGGCCGTCGGCGCGACGGTCGCCTCCGTTGTGGGAGGTATGGCCACGGCTTGCCCTCCGTTCGCCGTGTTCGGTGTCTCCGCCGCGCGGGGCGACGCGATCTGGTCGGCCGTACCGTCCTCGGCGTCTTCCGGCGCGAGCGACGGAACTGTAGTAGCAGTTTCCACTGACGCTACATCCGGGATGACCGGCGGCTCGCCCATGTCCTCACCGGCCGCCGCGTCTATCGGCAGCGCCCCCGCGGGCTCCGTGTCCGTCACGTTGGACTCGACCTCGGACGGCATGAAAGGCGTGAGCGCCCCGTCCTCGGGGGCCGGTGCGGCAGGCGACGCCGCCGGCGCCGCCGCGCCCTGGACCCCGGCCGCCACTGCGCCGCCCTTCTCCTCGAAGTTGGCCAGTGCGTAGGCGAGTTGCTGCGCGGGCGCGTTGAACAGGGCCGCGAGTTGACTCAGCGGCGACTCCAGCAAGCCCGCGATCTGCGAGAGCAGGGTCTGGCGGTTCGGCAGGTCGGCCAGCTTGCCGAACTGCTCGGCCGTCAGGCGACGCCCTCCCTTGAGGATGCCCGACTTGATTTCCCCCACGCGCGAAGTGCGGAAATAGTCGTTGAGGGCTTTGGTCGCCATCGCCTCGTCGCCATAGATGAAGGCCACAGCGTTCGGTCCGGTAAATAGATCATCGAGATCGTTCATGCTGTTGCGGTGCGCGGCCTCGCGCAACAGCGTGTTCTTGGTCACCGTAAGCTCGACGTCGCGCTGGCGCAATTGCGCGCGCAGGGCGCCGATCTCGGCCACGGTCAGCCCGCGATACTCGATCAGCGCCGCGGCGTTGATGCGGCCAAGCTTGTCCGTCAACTCATCGATGACGGCCGCCTTCTTAGCTGTCGGCATGTATGTGCTCCCTCCTTTCCCTCTCTATTCTAAATTCCAACACAACAAAAAAGCCTCGGACCTTGTGGCCGAGGCGATGGAAGGGAAGCGTGCCGCCGGCGCGAAGTACCCTCGTGGGGACCCTCTCGTCCGGCAAATCGGCTACCCTATCACTACCTCGGCAGGCTAGCCTATTAAGCGCCTCGCGGCGCGCCTGCGGTCATCGGCCTTGATAGTTTCAGCGTGTCGCGTGCGTTTAGTAAGGTGTGGCTCAAGAACCACGCCTCATCAGTATATGCTATGCGCGCCCGTCTCGCTAGGCGGCGTGCGCAGTCAGCGCAGCGGAGGGGTCGAGCCGGATGCCGGGGCTCATCGTCGACGCGAGGTAGACGGAGCGGATGTACTGGCCCTTGGCGCCGCTCGGCTTGGCCGCCGAGATCGACTCCATCAGCGTGCCCAGGTTGTCCAGCAGTTGCTGATCGCCGAACGACACCTTGCCCACGGGTACGTGGATCAGGGGGGCGCGGTTCTCGTTGCGGAACTCGACGCGGCCAGCCTTGATGTCGCGGATGGTGCGCGCGATGTCCATGGTGACCGTCCCCGACTTCGGGTTCGGCATCAGGCCGCGGGGACCGAGCGTGCGGCCCAGCCGGCCGACCTGCCCCATCAGGTCCGGTGTGGCCACCGCCACGTCGAAGTCGAGGAAACCGCCCTCGACGCGCTGCACGAGGTCCTGCGCGCCGACGACGTCGGCCCCGGCCTCCTCGGCCTCGCGCGCCTTGTCGCCCTGGGCGAACACGGCGACGCGCACCACGCGCCCGGTCCCGTGCGGCAGCACCGCGGTCCCGCGCACGATCTGGTCGGCCTGACGCGGATCGATGCTCAGTCGCAGGTGCAACTCGACCGTCCCGTCGAACTTGGTGTAGCTAATCTTCTTGAGCAACTCGATCGCTTCGCGCGGCGCGTACAAACGCCCCGGCTCGACTAACGACTCCACGCCGCGATACTTCTTGCCGTGCTTCGGCATGTCTCTTACTACCTCCCGTGGTGCTCGCGGGCCGCCCTGGACGGCCCTCCCACTCTATAAAACCTGCGACTTTAGTCGCGGGCGCATCCTAACCGATGTAGTACTGGCCGGTGTAGTACCGGCCGGTGTAGTACCGGCTAGCCGACGACCTCAATGCCCATCGACCGCGCCGTCCCCTCGATCATCTTGATCGCGGATTCGACCGTGAAGGAGTTGAGGTCCTCCATCTTTTGCTCGGCGATGGCGCGTACCTGATCGGGCGTAACCTGACCCACCTTTTCCTTGAGAGGATTCTTGGACGCCGACTGGATACCTGCCGCCTTCTTGAGCAAGTCGCCCGCCGGTGGGGTCTTCGTCTTGAATGTGAACGAGCGATCCTCGAACACGGTGATCTCGACCGGCACGATGCTGCCGACTTGGCTCGCGGTGCGCTCGTTGTACTCCTTGACGAAGCCCATGATGTTGACACCATGCTGGCCGAGCGCCGGCCCCACCGGTGGGGCTGGGTTGGCCTTCCCGGCCGGTATCTGCAACTTGACGATCGCCTTGACGCGCTTTGCCACTAGTTTGGAACCTCCCAATCACGCCTTCGACTACGGTCGCAGGCCCTTAAAGCTTCTCCACCTGCAAATAATCAAGCTCGACAGGGGTCTCGCGGCCGAAGAAGGTGACGAGCACCTTGAGCTTGTTGCGCTCCGGCGTCACTTCGTCCACGATGCCCAGGAACTCCTGGAAGGGTCCGTCGATGATCTTGATGTTCTCACCCTTTTTGAACGTGATCGTGACGACCGGTTCCTCGACCTGCTGGTCGAGCTTCAAGATACGGCGCACCTCGTTCTCTTGCAGCGGGACCGGCTTGGTGCCGGAAGAGACGAAGCCGGTGACGCCAGGCGTGTTGCGCACCACGTACCAGGACGCGTCGTCCATGATCATCTCGACGAGTACGTAGCCCGCGAAGAGTTTACGCTGCACAGTCACGCGCTTGCCGTTCTTGATCTCGATCTGGTCTTCCATCGGCACGACGACCTGGAAGATGCGGTCGGCGGCGCCCATCGACTCTATACGATGCTCGAGATTTTGTTTTACTTTATTCTCATAGCCGGCATATGTGTGAATAACATACCATTCGCGCTGCCCGACAGTCTCCGTTGACACGGTATGCTCCCCTGTTGCTAGGCGCGGGCCACGGCCCGCGATCGCTCCCTTGGCGCCGACGATGACCACAGGGCAGTGTGCAAAGCGCCGCCCGGGGGACGTGGATTTATCGCCGAGGCTCTACAGCCCGACGATTAGTTGGACGATTTTGCCCAACACGAAGTCGACGATGCCGAGGAAGGTAGCCATCACGATGCAGACCGCCAGTACGACGAGAGTCAGGTTGCGAGTCTGATCACGCGTCGGCCAGGTTACTTTCCGCAACTCGCTCCGCGTTTCCTGCCACCACACCCGCGCGCGCTCGGTCGGGGCCTGCGGCCCGCGGCTCGTCGTCATGACTTGACTGTTCTTAGCCATGGTTGTGTACGTACCTTTACAGCTATTAGCAGTTAGTCATTAGCTATTAGCAAAAGCCGCCGAACTATGCCCGGCGAAGCACCTCTTCAACCGGCCCAGAAAGCTAATCGCTAATTGCTAACCGCTGACAGCTACTTCGTTTCGCGATGTGCCCGACGGCAACGGCACCATCGGCAGTATTTGTTGAGCGTGAGGCGGTCGGGATCGTTGCGGCGATTCTTGGTCGTCGCGTAGTTCCGCCGCTTGCACTCCTCACACGCTAGATGGATGACGATGCGATTTTCCTTCGATGTCTTGGCCACGTTACCTCCAGTCTTCAGTGGTCAACCGCCAGTCGCCAGTCACCAGCATATCGACTGGCGACTACCGACTACCGACCACTGACTACTTCTCGATTTTGGTGACGACGCCGGCGCCGACGGTGCGGCCGCCCTCGCGGATGGCGAAGCGCAGGCCCTCCTCCAGGGCCACGGGCACGATCAACTCCA
>JAABVA010003593.1_pt1 | contig 14681 bp, 14 predicted proteins | sample 5560331 | NCBI WGS metagenome assembly JAABVA01 (sample SAMN12812661, study PRJNA571458) | rock metagenome | isolation source: Antarctica rocks | place: Antarctica: Victoria Land, Mt New Zealand sud | collected 2016-01-07 | reverse complement strand
CGGTCGCTATGGTGGCCAGCGACCATGCCGCGATGCCGCCGCCAATCACGCGCTTGGTGCCAATACGGTCCACCGCCATGCCGATCGGGATCAGGCATAGCAGGTAGGTCCAGAGAAATGACGAGAAGAGATAGCCCATCGCGACCGGCGAAAGGGTGAACTCGCTGGCGACCGGCTTGGCCGCGACCGACAGCGCCACCCGGTCCATGTAGTTGATCAGCACCAGCGTAAACAGGAGTATGGCGATCCAGCTACGGCGGGTCACTTGCCGGACACCGTCAGCTCGATCAGCGTCGTCGTTTCCAGATCGTCCCCGAACCACGAGCGGATCGCTGCCTCGCGCGTGCCGACGAAAACTGGACGCCCGTCCTCCAGCACCATCGGTAGATCATGGCCGGGCACCAACAGCGTCCCCGGCCTTTGACGCCACAATGCCCACATCATTTCGATGGACGCTTTGGTCACCGACGGATCATAGGTCATGTCGGCCCGACCGGTGAGTAGCTCGGCCCGGTTCTTGGCTGCATCGCCCGTGAAGATGATGTCGCGTTCGACGCCTTGCAGCACAAAGATCAGGTGGCCCGGCGTGTGGCCGGGAGCGTGATGGGCGGTGATGCCCGGCAGTATCTCGTCACCCGGATTCAGGCGTTTGCACTGAGCCGATCCGCTCAACTCGCGGACATACAGCTCCGGCACCGGGGTCTCGCCCCAGGGTTCCCCGACCGACCAGTCCAGCTCGTCGCCGCCGATCCAGATCGTCGCCTTCGGAAACAGCACCCAGTTGACCGAGTGGTCATGATGGGAGTGGGTCAAGATCACGTCGGTGACGTCGGCGGGTGTCAGCCCGCGGGCGTGAAGACCTTGGATCAGGCTGTCGCGATGCGAGAACGTGCCGACGTCGATGAGTGCAACGCGGCCGGCACCGCGTAGCAAAGCGATCGTGCTCCAGCCCAGGCCGCCATGGCAGACGGATTTGCCGGGATATCCTTGGACGATAATGTCGAGATCGTAAGTCGCTCTACTCATCGCGTCCCCCCCGGGGCGCATGCCAGGCCGCGACCATAGGTCAGAGCGGCAACCCAGATCCAAAGCTCAGCATGATGCGGCATTTCAGCTTTCCTCCATTCAGTGATCATTGATCCAAGATATCACCTGGTTTGCACAGAGATTAAAGTCCGTTTTGCCTTCGAATGGGCTGAGCCAGTCGTAGTTTTCTGAGAAACGAATACAGCCGGGACGGCCTGAGCCGCCCCATAAAGAGCGAGCTTGCCATCACCTTTGGCATCGGCCGTGGGGTTGGCTGTCGCGTCAGCGCGCCACCGGCGCCTGCTCGGTCGCACCAAGCACAGCGGCATGGAGCGGCCCCGCGGCGAACGGGCCCGCCATAACGGAATGGCTGCATTTGGGACACCGGGTCTCGTGGCAGGCCCGGCAGAAGGTGCGGCCGCAGCCGGGGCAGGGCGCAAGCCCGCTCGGGGCCACGAGGTGCAACGCGTCGTCGCACACGAGCCGGGGGCGCTCGGTCGACCAGCTCGCCTCGCAGGGCGGCAGCTCCAGCCGGCGCGCCATGCTGTTCCAGTCCATCTGCACGACGCGCTCGGCCTTGCGCCGCTTGATCTGCACGGTGAGCCGGTGGACCGGGGTGACGAGCTCCAGCGTCTGCACCCAGGCGGCGGTCACGCGCAGCGCGTATTTACGTGCGAGGTCGTCGAGCTTCGCCTGGTAGTCGCGCGCGACCGCGGCGGCGCGCAGCGCCTGCCGATCGCGGCCCGCATCGCCTACCGGCAGCTGGGCGGCGCGCAGCAAGGCCTCACGGTGCAGGTCGTCATGGTAGGCGTGCAGCCGGTCCTGGTCGCGGGCCAGCCGTCGCTCCAGCCCCTTGGTGAACGGCGCCAGCGCGTATTCGATGCGCGAGGGCAGCGCCCGTTGCACCTGCCCGGCCAGCCGCGCCGTTTCCCAATAGGCCGGCAAGTCGTGCGGCGCATCGTCCCCGGTCCGGCCGTCCGCCATGTCGGCGACGGCCTCCGCTCCGAGCAGTGGCGCAACCCGCTCCATCACGGCATCGGGCATGGCCCCGGTCGCGAGGTTGATTGCCAACCGCCGCGTGCCCTCGCGCTTTTCCTCGGACATCGCGGTGAAGCGGAAGTCGAGCAGGAGGTAGCGCGTCCAGGCCGGCGCCACATCCAGCAGCCGGAACGTGGCGTTGTCGAGGGTGAGTTCCTGTGCGAGCAGCGCCGCCGCGTCCGGAGCGCGGCGCGAAGCCGCCGGCAGCACGCGCCGCGACCAGCGCCCGTGCGGGCCCAGCACACGGTCGAAGCGCCCGAGCCAATCGCTTTCGATGCCCACGCGCTCAGCGCCGGGGGGCAGGGTCGGCCCGAAGCCGAGGCGGCTCAGTTCGCCGACACCCAGCGCCTCCTGCAGCGGCGCTGGCGCCAGCACCTCCAGCCCGTCGGGCTCGACCGGCTCAACCAGCCCGCCTGACTGGGCCAGCAGTATGGCCGCGAAGCGCTGCATCCGGCCGCCTTCGCCCGGCGCCGTCCCGGCAAGCACTCCGTCCAACGGCTCTCGGCCGAGCTGCTCCGGATCAGGCGGCATCGAGCTCGTTCCCGAACAGCGCCTCGTCGAGCTGCTTGGCGTCATCGTGCTGCCGGCGCGCGGCGAGCAGTTGCGCTTCCAAGGTCGCGAACGCGGCGTCTCGCGCCGCCTCGGTGCCCTGCAGCCACGCGTCCAGCACGCGGGCGGAGAAGTCCGCCTCGTCGTCGAACTCGCCGAGGATGGCGCCGACCTCGCCCACCACCAGCTCGAACATGTTGATCTTCTCATCGAGGATGCGCAGCATCGCGTCCTCGATGGTGTCGGCCGTCACGAGGTTGAACACGAACACCTCGCGCGTCTGGCCGATGCGGTCGATCCGCCCGATGCGCTGCTCGATCGCCATCGGGTTCCAGGGGATGTCGAAGTTGACCAGCGTGTTGCAGAACTGCAGGTTGCGCCCCTCGCCACCGGACTCGGTGCAGAGCAGCAGACGGCCGCCATCGCGGAACGCCGCCACCGCCGCGTCCTTCTCCGGCCCGGACATGCCGCCCTCGAACACCAGCGGCGCGTGGCCCTGGCGCCGTAGCACTTCGACAAGGTGCGTCATCGTGTCGCGGTGGTGCACGAACACCATCGTCTTCTCAGCCGGGTTCTGCGCCAGCAGCCTGGCCAGCGCCGCTTCCTTGGCGCCCGGGCCGAGCGCGCGGTAACGCTTCGCCAGCGCGGCCCAGCCGGGTCGCTTTGGATGACGCTCGGCAAAGCGGGTGATCGCCGCCGCCGCGGCAGCGGGCGAGGAGCCCGCGGCGGAGAGCAGGTGTTGCACCGCCAGCCGTGCCGCGCCGCCCGTGCCGCTCGCGTCCCGGGACAGCGCCGTCAGCGCCCCGTAGCACTCGGCTTCAGCCGCATCGGGCGTGGCGCGCACGGTGGCGGCGTGGCGGCGCGGCAGATGCAGGTTGGCCAGGGCGCGGGTGTTGCGCACCATGACGCCGCGCATGAGGTCGCGCAGCCGGTCGCGGTTGGCGGGCTCGCGCGGCTTGCCGGGCGTCATGTAGGCGGCGCAGAAGTCCTTCAGCGTGCGGAAGATGCCGGGCTGCAGCAGGGTGAGCAGGTTGTAGAGCTCGACCAGGCTGTTCTGCACCGGTGTCGCCGACAAGAGCAGGAGGAAGCGCTTCTGCAGGCTGCCGACCAGGCGATAGCTGGCGCTCGACTGGTCGCGCAGGTGGTGCGCCTCGTCGACCACAACGACGTCGTAGTCACGCCTCGCCAGCACGGCGGCGTGCTCGCCACGGCGCGCCGTCGCGATCGAGGCGATGACGCGAGGCTGCGCCCAAAACGCGGCGGCGTCGCTGCGCAGGAGCGGGTCGTGGGTGGTGGCAAACGCGATGCCGAACTTCTCCGCCATCTCGTCGCGCCACTGCCCGACCAGTGGCGCCGGCACCAGGATCAGCACGCGCTCGGCCATGCCGCGCAGCACGTATTCCTTCAGCACCATGCCGGCCTCTACGGTCTTGCCGAGCCCGACCTCGTCGGCCAGCAGCACGCGGCCGCGATACTGCTTGAGCACCTTGCGCACCGTCTCGACCTGATACCAGTGCGCGTCCACGCCGCGCAGCGTCGGCAGGCAGAGCAGCTCGTCGAACCCGTCGACGAGGCCGAGCTGCACGAGCTCGCCACGCAGCCGGAACCACGTCGCCTGCGCCTCGTCCCCCATCCCGTTCTGCACGTCGTCGGACCCAGCGAGACCCCAGGCATCCGCATCGGCGTCGATGAGCTCGAACCGCCGATCGAGCGTCATGGCGAGACGCGGCAGGGCCGGGAGGAGCGGCACGGCCTGTGCCGGTCCACGGGCAAGGGTGGGCTCAAGCGCAGGGACCGTGCCGCGTGATGGTTTTGCCTGCGGCCGCGCGGCGGCGCGTTCGGCTTTGCGGGCCGCCTGACGGTGTTGCTGGTGGGCCAAGCGGATCTCCGCCAGCCGCTCGTCCAGCCACGCCATCATCTCGCGGTCGCCGATGAACCAGGACGCGGCGTGGTGGAGCTGCAGCAGGCGGTTCTGTTCCAGCAGCGTCCAGGCCCGCAGCGTCTGGCCCTGCGCTGCCCAGGCGAGTGCGGTCAGCAACGCGACAGCGTTGTCTGTGCCGTGCTTGCGCTCAAACCGCTTGAGCCAGGCCAGCGCCCGGTCGGGCTGGGCGGCGGTGAGGGCCGCGAGGGCGCCGAGCAGCAGCAAGGCGGGATCGCTCGGGCAGGCCCGCAGCCCGGCCTCGGCAACCTCCATCGCATCGGGCGACAGCGCGTTGACCGCACGACGCAGCTTGTTGACCCAGGTCGCCCGATCCGTGGGCGGTGGCGCACCTGAGGGACGGGCAGGACGGCTGGTCGTCCCCAAGCCCGGCAAGGCCGGTTGCTGCCCGACGCTGCCTTTGCTCCTCCGCCGGGGTGCTCCGCCGTCCATCACCGTCCTTTCCTGTGGCCCGGCCGGATTACAGCCATGCCGGCGTATGCGTGCAATGCCTGCCCCACCGCGGACGGACTCGCACCACCACACGATGTGACGAGCGGTCGCTCAGCCTGCTCCTCGCTGTCTCCAGGACCGACTTGAGACGGAGCGTAGAAGGGCGGGGCGTCCCAGCACGATGGCCTGCAATTCTGCACCTTCGGTCAACGCGCCACAGCTCAGAGCCTCACGACACGCGCCGGCCCGTCCAGCGGTCCCGCCCGGCCCAGAACGGGCAAAGCGGACAAGTCGCCCCCTCGTAGTCGATTCCCTCCTCGTGCGGGCAGCCGATGATGCGGTCCACCATGGTCACCGACAGGGCGCCCGCGGCCTCGATGAACAGCATAACCTCGGCCGCAACCTCGGCATTGTGGCGAATGTCAGACCCGTCCGACACCCAGCGCCGCAGGTCGGACGTTCCCGCGCCCTCGGCCGGGATGATGCCAACCGCGATCTTCGTGGCCATGACGTCATCCGGGCCATAGAGCGCCACCGTGGCAACCGGGTAGCCCCGGAACCCGCGCTTTGCCTTCTTGGCCAGCCGCTTCGGCGCCCGGTCCAGCATCGGTCCCTCCTATGGCCGTCTTTGATACAGCTCCGCTCGCATCCATGATCGCATGAGACGGGTCCGGCGTTGCCAGGACAGGATAGGACACTGAGCCCGGCCAAACGAGATCGGGCGTGCTGCCGATGTGGCATGGAACGAGCCACCACGCTTGGAACCCGCGCCGAGCTGGTCGGGACCGAACCCCTGGTCCGGCATAGGCTGCAGATGTACCGTCGGGGCAGGGAAGGGGGGTCCTGTGTCAGATCGCGGTCTTGAGCTCCTTCGCTGCGCGGAACGCCACCTTCCGGCTGGCCTTGATGGCAACGGCCTCGCCGGTCGCAGGATTGCGGCCCATCCGGGCTGGACGGTCCTTTACCTCCATGATGCCCAGGCCGCCGATCCTCACCTGCTCGCCCGCCTTTAGATGATCGACCAACCGAGCGAACACGTCGGTGACGATGGCCTCAGCTTCACGCTTTTGCATGGCATGCCGCTCGGCAAGACCCGCCGCGAGGTGCTTCAGCGTCACCGTCGTCGGTGCCGCGGCTTTGACAGGCGCCTCGATGGGCAACGCCGCGGCTGCCTTGGCCGGCGCCGTTTTGGATGCCTTGGCAGTGGCCGGTTTGGTGGGGGCACGAGGCGTCGATTTGGGTGCGCTATTTGGCGCTGCCTGGACGGCAGGAGGAGCCTTGCCCTTTGCAGGGTCTTTCGTCGCCGTCACTTGTCTGGCCATGGGGACTGCTCCGAGTCGCTGACTGGCACTGACCGAATCACGCCCAGGCAGCGGCGACAAGCCTTCTTTTGCTGTGCGGCCTGCCGCGAGGCGCACCGGCCATGCCTGAACAGGTCAGGACGCTGGGCCGCGACCTTCGCACCATGCATTCAGGCAGGACGACACAAACCCACCTCTTTCCCCGGCATGAACCCGGCGATTGTCACACCATAAGTGAGGGGGGAACAGGCACGTTTGCAGAGCAGTCTCACCAATCCTCCATGGGCACACCCACCGGCACTGGCCGCGGCTCACCAGATGTCAGAGTGGCCAGCGCGAGTTGGCGCCCTCGGCGCAGGCCGCGACCAGCAGCTTGGCCATGCCCTGGTTCGGGCCCTCTTGCGACGCTGTCCGCTCGATCTCGGGCCAGTCGAACCGCACCGTGTCCGTGGCGCGGTCCCAGTGTGCTGCCGGCTTCGACGGAACCGACGTGTCCGCGCTGGATCGGGACGGTGCCGCTTCAATGGTCGGCGTGCCCGAATCGGTCTCAGGTCGCGCGGCATCGCTGTCTGCAGCGATCTCGATAGGTGATATCACCTCAGCGTTCGGCGCATCATCCCCGATCGGCTGCAGCTCGGCCTCGGGCTGACTGGACTTTCGGCCCCGCCGTCCCTTGGCATTCTCCTGGAGCAGAGGAGCTGTTGGTGTGCTGGCCGCCGGCTTCGGCAGACGGCCCTGACGGCCACGGGCTGGCGTGTCGGCGGCGTGGACAGCAGCTTCAACCCCTTCCGCCGCCGCGTGACCGCTCTCTACGGCTGTCGCCAGCTCGGGCATCCGGGAAGTGGTCTTCGGCTTGCGGCCTTTGCCCACGGAAGCAGGTGTCACGTCCTTTGCGGCGCGTTTTTGGCCGGAGATAGTGGCGGTTTCTGTGCTGGGCGGGATTTTCGGCTTGCGGGCCATGCCTGGTCTTTCTTGTTACGAGAACGGCCTCATACGCTGTCCGTGTGGCCGTGCAAACAAGCGGCGTGCATGTTGCTCAGGCGGGCGTGCTGCCCTGAGCAACAGTCCAGCACGGCCAGGTTCATGAGCGTCCGAGTCCCGCCCTTGGTCGCGGAGGCTAGGTCTCTTCTGGACTCGGGTCGATGCCGAGTTCCTGGCGCACGTGGGCGAAGGTCTTGGGGTTGGCGAGGCGACGGTCGGCCATCATCGCCCGCAGGGCTGCTAACCCCGCGTCCGTGAAGAACAGGCGTGGCGGCCAGGGCGTCGGTTCGAGGCGCATCAGCCCGCGCTCGAGCAGCCCTTTGGCAACGATCGGCACCTTGGGCTGGCCCGCCTGCGCACCGCCCCGCCAGGTCCTGAGCTGGAAGCCGTCGGCGACACTCGGCAGGGTCGAGAAGAACCGGTCGAGCTCGCGGCGTATGTAGTCCCGCTCGCCGGGGGTGAAGACGGCAGGTGTTTGCGGTCCCGGTTTGCTCATGCCACCTGTCGTAGCACGTTGTGATAACGCCAGACGCAGCCCGATCGGCACTTCACGGCGCGGCCCCCGTCAGCCTTGGTGTTCGACGCCGGGCGCGTACTCGAAGCCGAGCCCGGCCTCGTGCCCCTGCTCATAGACGTCCTGCAGCACCCGCCGGCCGGCTGTGCCTTTGCGGGCACGGAACCGCATGCCGAGCCGGGCGAGTTCAGCCTCCACCACGTCCGCCTTGGCGACGACCAGGTCGCGACCGGAGCTGTGCCGCGGGGCGGCCTCCCGCGCGGTGCGCAAGGCGTGCAGCTTGGCGACGATGCCGCGGCCGAGGCCGATCCCGAACGAGTTGGACGCGGTCCGGCGCAGGCCGGTCGGCATCCCGGCATAGGTCGGGCCGGCGCGGAACAGCGCCGTCTCGGTGTCGACCGCCTGCTCGACGAGGTCATAGAGGTAGCGTGCTGCTGCCACGTCGGCCGGCATGCCGAAGAACACGTTGCGCAGCGTGACCACGCGGCCCGGCCGGTGGGAGACGGGGCCGAGGAGCGCATTCCACGAGCCGAGATCGATGTCGCGACCGGCCTTGTGCACCTGGATGGGACGGTGTGGCTGCAGCCCACCCAGGCAGTGCCTTGGGCTGAGGTGGCGCGCGACGCCCGCATCCTGGTGGACTACCTCGGCAGCTTCCTCCACTTCTTCGGCAATGGCACCGGCGCCGTCGAGGTGTATTGGGCCTTCCTGGTCTGGCTCTATGCCGCACCCCTCGCGCCGCACCTGCGCCAAGCCACCATCCCGGCCGGCATCGATCCGTGGGTGTATCCCGTCTATGCCGTGCTGTATGGCCGGTCGAGCGCGGGCAAGACCCTGTTCACGCGCATTGCCGCCCGGTCGATGTTCGGCTTTTAGAGGATGATCCGCTCCGGCCAGTTCACCGTCAACCGGGCGCTCGGATTGCGCGAGCGCATGGGTGCGATCCCGTTGCTGATCGACGACGTGACCCGCGACAAGTTCACGAGCCACGTGCCGGACCTCGTCCGCACCGACGGCGAGATGGGTGGCCTGTATGCGCCCATCGTGCTGACCACCAACCGCGACGTGAGCACGATCCCGCCCGACCTCACCAAGCGCATGGTGACCTGCCACATCGACGCTGCCATCCCGGAGAACCGCTCCGTCACTGAGCGCCTCGCCCGGCGCGCGCATAAGGAGATTGGCACGGCGTTGTATCAGGCCTTCCTGCAGCGGCTCATCCCCGAGGTGCGGAGCATGCGGGCCGAGATCGACGCCGACACCGAGCGGTTCCCCGACCTGCTGGCGCGCTCGTCAGCCGTGCTGCGCGACGTGCTGCGGGAGGCGCTGGGCGAGTTGCCGGAGTGGGCGCGCCCGCTGGGCTTTGCCGACTACTTCGGCATCCGGCACCGGCGCTTCCGCGACCAGTTGGAGGCCATGCTGGCGGATGCAGAGGACCGCGTGGTGGTCAACCGCCGGACGGGAGAGCTCACGGTGAGCTTCGGCGGCGACACTAACCAGGCTGGGCAGTTCGCTCGCAGTGTGCCGGACTTCGTGCTGAAGGGCCGGTTCACCGACGTGGTCCGGCTCGATCTGGCGGCGCTGGAACAGGAGATGGGCTTCGCCGTCGGGCGCAACCGAGCGTGGTGGCAACGGCTCACGCGGCGGTAGATCGGGCAGGGATTGGCGTCAGGCGGTCGTCGCTCCGCCGAGTGGGCCGTGCTATGGTGACGGCATCGACGTTGCCCTGCGCCGGCTCATGATGCTCGACGAGTTCCTTGCCTGGGAGCGCCAGCAGGATCTTCGCTACGAGTTCGACGGCACCCAGCCGGTGGCGATGACGGGTGGCACGATCGAGCATTCAGAAATCGCGACCAATCTGGTCGAGGTGCTCCGGCGACGCCTGCACGGCACGCCTTGCCGTGCGTTCCGCGGCGACCTGAAGGTGCTGGTCGCTGGCCGGGCCCGCTATCCCGATGCAACCGTGACCTGCACACCGATGCCGCGCGGCACGGATGTAATCCCAGAACCAGTCGTCGTGTTCGAGGTGCTTTCGGCCAGCACAGCCAGCACGGACCGGATCGAGAAGAACGAGGAGTATCGCGCGACGCCATCGATCCAGCGCTACGTCATGCTGGAGCAGACGCGCCAGGCGGCGACTGTGTTCGCCCGTGCCGGCGACGACTGGGTGGGACACGTGCTCACCGGCGGTGCCGTCCTTTCTATGCCCGAGATCGGCGTCGAGTTGCCCCTGGCTGATCTGTATGCCGGCATCGAGTTTTCGGAACCGTCCTCAGGACCGTAACAGCGTTCTATCAGCTTTTTTGTTTCCAAACCAACTAACGAGAAGGGGTGTCATCACGCCTTTGATGCTACTATGGACACCATCGCATTAGGCTGCTTACGGCTGCTTCGCGCCTCATTACGGTCATCCATGGGCGATAGTCGACGCCCCCGGAGCGGACATAGCTGCCAGGGACCATGCTGACCGACTAGAGTGACTTTCTGCCGTTCTGCTTTCGGGCCAGCGTACGGCGAAAACTACCTCCGGCGCTGGCACGACTTGGCCGGAAGCTTGCCTACGTTCGGGACAGGCCGCGTAACAGAGCAAACATCAACCGTCTCGCTTGGGGCACGAGGTGGCCATTTATGCCGGGGCGGCGCGCCTTCCAATTAAGATTTCTGCGCTGCAGCGGGTTGTCGCTCGCTGAACTCGAAACCGAGAACGAAAGGGAAGACCTCGCCCCGCACGACTTCGCGGCCCGTGAGGTTGAGCAGGGTGCGGCCTGCGGAGCTAAAACGGGCGGGATCGGGCGACCCAGGGACCGGAAACGGGTGAATGGAGATTGACTGGCCGTTCATGGCTCCGTCGTGTTTCTCCGACGGCAACTGCACCTGGAACACCTCGTTGCCGTAGCCAAGCACCATGTAGCAATAGGGATAGTCGGAGACGCGCGGCTTCCGACGTAAGATTGAGGCTATGATCAGGTCGTTCGGCATTGGCCCAGGCTGGAATTGGTAGATGATCGGGCATCGGTCCGCGAAGGGGATGTTGTGGTCCCTCGTCTGCACCCATGCCATCAGATGCGGAAAATTTCCAATCTCCTCAACCGGCAATAACGTGAGCCCGATCTTCATGAAAGCCTTCAGCACCGCAACCGGGGTGTAAGCGTCGCGCCTCAGCTTGAAGGAGATTTTCTTGTTCGCCTCGTCTATCTCGTAGAAGGGATCGTCCTCATAAGAGGTGATATTTAGGCCTACACCTTCGTCATACTCGATCCGCCAACCCGAGCCATCGCCTCCCTTCTTCAAGGTCGGGACACCGCTCTTGCCCCGGATGCGCGCGAAGGTCCGCATCGGCTTGGACCAATTGCCGAGATCGTTCTCGATGCCCCTCCCAAACATGTTGTTGCACGAGTCGCACTCGTGCGCGCTCTCGATACTCTTGTTGCCGAGAGCTTCGGGAATGGCATGGGCAATCTTTTGGAACGTCGCATCTGGCTTGCCCTTGCCGCAGAAGCGGCAGACACGCTTTCCCTTTTTATCCCCGAGCACAACCTTCTGGCCAGGTCGCAAGAGCCACTGACCCAGGAGGTCGTAATGAGCCTCGTAGAAGGTGATGACTTCGTCTTGAGTGGCCACAGGCGCCATGTAGGTAGCCGCGGCGGGACTGACAGCCCTCGGTCAGGCACCGCGGGCGTGTGTTCGGCGTGGGAGTGCGCCTGCGTCACGAACCCTTGAAATACAAACCCAAGTCAAAGCGAGGCGGTGCTACTTAGATCAGCAGCTTACGAAGGACGACTGCATGGCGAGCATCCGGGACTTTCTACCCTCATTCGATATCAAGGAACGTGCCTGGCTCGTTCGTAACGCAATAGGCTCCATGTCCCCTTTGCTTTCGGGGCAATTCCTAAGTCGGATCTCGGAAGCATTGACGATCTCACCGCCTTTGGAACGAGAACAGGTCTGGTGGGGGATTGACTACCATCTCGACTGGCTCGCGGCGGCAATGCACACCTTCCACGTCAGTAGCATGTTTTCCGAGTCGGCAAGTATGTGGCCGGAAACGAACGAGGGAATGATTGCTGGCACCGTTGAGGATGTTGATCTCATCGTGGCCGACACCGATCGGGTAATCTTGATTGAGGCGAAGGCATTCGGGGAATGGGATCTTAACCAACTACGAAGCAAGTTAAATAAGCTTGACAGATTGGTCGGGCGCTGCCGAAGACACATAGTTGATCTTGAGCAGCATAGGGGCCGCGACCAGTGGACAGACTGGGCTCTCGCCCGCTCAGGCCCAAACACAATCCTCGATCCACAGTTTATGTACAACTACGATATCTTCCTTATGCTGATTTCGCCAAATAGGCCTCCGACCAGAAGTGAGTGTTTGGACTGGCCTTCTTGGGCGCTGAAAGAAGGTCTTCCGTACTGGATGCCAATGGAGACGTCGCACGACGGCGCTGTAAGGACAGTGACACGCACCAACAGCGTTGGTGAGACATGTTCGATCGGCCCTTATTACAAGATAAATTTCCGGAAGACTCGGGATAAACGCGGTCCTAACTAACACCGCCGAGATTGTGCGCAATCAGGCCGAGGACATCTCGCGTTGCCGAATGACCTTCGATGTAGCGTGCAGTTATGCTGAACCAGAACGTCTTGGACCGGCCAAAGTGGGTGAAACAGGTGCGTCAAGGCCGCCGCCGTGGATGACATGCTGCAGCCAGTCGGCCGCTCGGCCGCCATCCTCCGACTGCAACAAGGTTTGGAGCGCCGGAGCTTCATGGATAGAGCATCTCCTGGGCTTGAAGAGACGGATAGAAGATGGACCGGCGCCGTAACGCACTCGTCCTCGGGGAAGACGCTTTGATGGCGAAGCCATCACATGCGACAGCTTCACCAGCCTTGTGCCATGAACGATCAGCAAGATTTCAGGCTTTGACGGTGGATGCCTGGTGGATCTTGTCGATTGCCACTGCCAACGTCGCGTTGAACTCAGCGTCGTTCATTCCGCGCTTCAAATCATCGATCAGCGCGCGGGAGAAACTCGCGATCATTCCGTGGTTCCGGTGTAGCCGCCCACACGCGTCGTCGAGTTTGTAGCCGCCGGACAGCGCCACGACGCGCGCCACTTGGGGATGCCGCGTCAGCGCCCGGTATAAGTCCGCCTGGTCCGGGATGGTCAGCTTCAGCATCACGCGGCCGGCCGTCATTGCGTCCAGATGCCGGGTCAGCTCGTCATTTAGGATGGCCTCAGCTGCGGACTTAGCCGTGCTTTTAATCGATACCTCCGGCTCAATGATCGGCATCAGGCCGTGGCCGGCAATCTGGCGGGCGACCTCGAACTGTTGGGCTACGATGGCGGCGATTCCCTCCTCCGAGGCGCCCGTGATCACGGAGCGCATCTTGGTGCCGTAGACTTCCAACTTCACAGCCCGGTCGAGCAGCGCGTCTAGGCCCGGCATCGGCTTCATCAGCTGCACGCCGTCGCGCTCTGCCTCCAGGCCCTTGTCCACTTTTAGGAACGGCACGACGCCGCGGTCCTTCCACAGGAACTGCGGAACCAGCCTGCCCTGCGCCTCCTCGTCCATCGTGCGCTCGAACAGGATGGCGCCGATCACCTTCTCGCCGGTGAAGGCGGGTGCGGTGATGATCCGCACCCGCATCTCATTCATCAGGCGGAACATCTCCTCGTCACCGCTATAGGCATCGTCCTTGATTCCGTACTGGCGCAGCGCGCCGGGCGTGGACCCACCGCTTTGATCAAGTGCCGCGATGAAGCCGTCCTTGGCGGTCATTTGCCCCGTCATCGTCTCGTTCATCATGACCCTTATCCCTGCCAGAAGCTGAACAGCTCTCGGTGCGAACACCAGAACTGAGGTTATCATTGGCATGGCGCTCACAAGCGACATAGGTCTTCGCTATCCTATGCTCCAGGCGCAAATAGATAAGTCGATGACCCAACATACGGCCGTCAGAAGCCTCGATCCTCCTATGCCGAGCCTTCATACGCTTTTCGTGCCTGTCACCCAGCAGCGGACCATCCGCTTTCGGCCAGTGTCGGCCCGGCTGTGTTGAGGCTGTGGGCCCTCGCGCATATCGTCAGCGCGCCATCCACATGGATCAACGGCGCAGCTATGCAGGCGGCCTCCGGCCCAACAGAAACGCAATCACCCAGCTGCGTCCTCCCGCGTCCCATACCGTTGTGGCGACACCGACGTGGCCAAGCGCGCCCATACCGTCTCGTCCAGCGCCGTGTGCTGCCCCGCCTCCTTGGCGATGAAGCCGGACACTCCGCAATTCGCCGGAATCTCGTTGCGCCAAATGCATTGTCAGTGATCGCACGAGCCGGGCCAGGAACGAACCCAAGGCCATCACCCCGGCCGCCTTGCTCCCGCGCAGGGCGGAAAGGACGGCGGCGACCAGGTGAAAGAACGCGGTGGCCGGCACAGCGCCGCCCCGATCCCGGAACTCCTGCCGATGATGACGGGGACGGTCACGACGCGATTAGCTCCATGTAGCGCTGGGCCGAGCGGGCCACGATGGCTGGGCCGTCGGCGAGAACGTCCTGGCCAGGAAAGGCACCGAAGATTCGTTCATAACGCCAAGGCCGCAGCCGCTCCCCGATCTGTCGGATCGCCGCTGCCGGCAAGGGCATCATGTTCGGATAGCTCCACATGAAAGAGATGCGATGCGCGCCGGGGGTCACTTGCAGGATGTCCCCGGCCAGAAGCGTGCCCGCCCCCTCCGCCCAATGCAGCACCGTGCCACCCGGGAAGTGGCCGCCGACACAGATCAGCGTCACCCCCGGCAAGATCTCGCGCGCCTCACCCTCCCAGAACCGGATCGAGGGGTGCGGGCGCACCACCCACGCGCAGTCGGCCGCATGCAGATGGATCGGCGCCGCGAACGCCTC
>JAABVA010003592.1_pt1 | contig 14682 bp, 15 predicted proteins | sample 5560331 | NCBI WGS metagenome assembly JAABVA01 (sample SAMN12812661, study PRJNA571458) | rock metagenome | isolation source: Antarctica rocks | place: Antarctica: Victoria Land, Mt New Zealand sud | collected 2016-01-07 | reverse complement strand
CGATGACCAACCGGACAGCGTCCTCACGGAACTCCGGACTGAACACCCTCTTTGCTCGACTCACGACCTGGCCTCTCATCTGAGTGGAAAGATTGTATCCACTGTCCGAGAAACGCGGGGCACCTCAAACAGAATCCGGGCCCGCTGCGCGGAACCCGCCGAGATCGTCGAGGACCGCGTCCACTCCGACAACCGTTCCCGATCACCAGCCCTCAGGACCAACGGCTCAACTCGCGACATACCCCATTGTCGCAAAACTCGACCTGAAAGTGACATCCAACACGCGACACTAGGCCCGGGTGAGCCGCATCCCGGCGTGGACGAGCCGATCCGCCAAGCCGGCGCCGATCGCGGTGCTCGGCGTGAGGATCCCGGCGCGGTCGGGCAGGTCCGACCCGCCGACGCTGAGCGCGACAGCGATCTCCGCCGCGCACAGGACCGTCACGTGGTTGCCGGGATCGCCGTCGAAGCTCATGGTGACCCGACTGTGACGACCATCCGCGCCGGTGCCGTCCACCTCTAAGTGGTAGGTCCCCGTCGTCACCTGCCGCTCGCTCGGCCCGTGGCCGGGTGGAACGATCCGGGTCAGCACCGCCCCGCCGAGGCGGGTCCGTAGAGCGACGGTGATGGCGCCGAGCGCAACCCGGAACAGCGCGCGCAGGACGCCGGTCGCGCCGTCGAACGCGAGGTACTCCTGCACTTCGACGTCCGTCCCGCGCAGTGAGCTGCTGAAGCGGATGGCGCGGGTGTCCGAGATGCCGAGCGGGGACCGCATCAGCCATGCGCGCTGGGCAGGGTCCCACCGCACGCCGACGGGGTCGCGCTCCCGCGGCGTCGGCCGCCGGTCCCGGGGGCCGAGCAGGAACGGGTCCCGCTCGCGCTGCGCGTCGCCGGACTCGACCGCCTCGCGCATGCTCGCGATCGTGCCGCCGTTGAAGAGCCCGGACCGCAGCCGGACGACCGCCGTCGCGTCGCGCAACGCCCCGTCCAGCTCCTGCTCGAGCAGGAGCACGGCGAGGTCGGCGGGGGCGGAGCTGGCCCCGCCGAAGCAGACGACCTTCACCCCTGCCCGCCGCGCCGCGTCCTGCTGCCGGTCGACGAGGTCGCGGATCCGGGCGGTCTCTCCGCTGACGTCGCAGTAGTGGGCCGAGTGCGATGTGCAGGCGGGCACGATCGGGTCCCCGAGGCGTCGGAACGGTGCCGCCATGTTCAGCACGACCCGCGTCCGGGCGACGACCGCCGCGACGCTGGTCGGATCGGTGGCGTCCGCCACCAGCACCGGTACGCCGACGCCCAGCCGTTTCAGCTCTCTGGGTCGCGGCCGGCGACCGCCCACCGCAGCGTCTCCGGCGCGTGCGCGGCGAGGTGCCGCACAGCACGCCGGCCGGTGAACCCGGTCGCACCGAAGACCACGAGGTCCAGGTCCTTCGTGTCGGTCACGATGCTCCCCTTCCGTTCTGCGCGTGCACATCATCCTGGCGAAGCTGTGCCGACGCCTGCCCGTCGGGCGACGGTCGGTACCCCTGGGCATCGTCCGAGCGGCCGGGTGGGAGGGGCAGTCAGCGTACGGGGTCGTGGACGACGTTCTCGGTGGTGACGGCGAAGGTGCAGCCACTCAGGTCACAGAACTTCGCCTCGTCGGGGCGGATCACCCGGAGGTACTCGGGGTCGGTGAACACGTTCGCGATGCCCTGCGCGTCGTCGAACCACAGCTCGGTGATCCCGTCGACCGGCGTCAGGGGAAGGTCGAGCCCGTCCAGGGGCACGGGGTGCTGCTGGACGTAGCGCCGCACGTTGTCCCGCACGGCGGGAATCGACATGAACAGGGGCGCGTGCTGCTGCTGGTGGTAGGCCACGAACTGCTCGTGGGTCATCTCAGGGTTGCGGGGCATCAGGATGCTGAACTTGATCATGCGGTCCCCTCGGGGTGCTGGATTAACGGTCGTTAGTCGAACGTATCACCACGACTCACGACTGTTAGGCCTCATTGACTTCACGCCTACGCTGGTGTGGTGGGGACCGTTGAGCTGAGCGGGCGCGCCACGAACCGGCGGGGCCAGGGCGGCGCCCTGAGAGGTGAGATCCTCGACGCGGCCACCCGGCTGCTGGCCGACGCCTCCGCCCGCGAGGCGGTGACGCTGCGGGCGATCGCCCGGGAGGCGGGGATCGCCGCGCCCTCGATCTATCGGCACTTCCCCGACCGCGACGCGATCCTCGACGCCGTCGTCTCGCAGACCTTCGTCGAGCTGTCGGGCGCGTGCGAGGCCGCCGCCGAGCGCGCGCCGGCCGGACCGGGCACCGTCGAGGCGGTCTGCCGGGCCTACCTCGACTTCGCCCGCGACCACCCAGGTCCCTACCGGGTGATCTTCGCCCGATCCCCCGCCGACATCGCCTCGCCTCCCACCACCTACCCCGACGGCATCGCGGCCTTCGAGCTGCTGCGGCAAGCCGTCGCGCAGTGCGACGGGCGTGACACGTCGACCGCGCGGGAGGTGACCCGCGACGCCCAGTGCCTGCTGGCCGCGCTGCACGGGCTGGCCACGCTGGTCCCGGCGACGCCGGGGTTCCCGTGGATCGACGTCGACACCGCGATCCAGTACCTCGTCGACGCCCTGGCGTGCCGCTGACCCGGAGCGGCCCTACGCGCCGCCGAGCACACCGTGCGCCTGCTCCGAGGAGTCCACCGGCGCGGGACGCTAGCGGTGCTGGCGCTGCTCGGACAAGGGCTCGGGTTCCAGGTGCAGCTCACGGACGAGCAGGAACAGCGGGAAGGTGAAGGCGAGGGCCGAGGGAAGCGCCAGCACCGGGTAGGCCCACGGTGCCCTCATCCCGACCCGGCGGCCCTCGACGACCATGAAGACCCCCGAGACGCCGAAGACGGCGATCAGGTCCACCGCCGCCGACGACGAGGCGGGGTTGGCGAACCAGGCGCGCAGGTAACCGGCCGGGAAGCCCCCGGGCAGCGAGCGCGAGCGGAGGTTGTAGAACCACGTCCCGCCCAGACCCGCGACGGCGGCGAGGCCGTAGACGCCCACCAGCACCGGGCGTCCCCGCCGGCCCGGCCTGCGCCGGCCCCCCACTGCGTGGACGGCGCTCATCGGGCCACCTGCTGCAGGTGCGCCGCGCGTCGCGTCGATCGGGCGCCGGTGGCGGCGGCCGCCGCGGTGGCGCCGAGGACTGCGGCGGTGCTCGGTGAGAGCACCGGGGCGCCGGCGAGGGCCTGGCCGGTCAGTGCGGCCAGCAGACCTCCGGCTGCCCAGGTCAGCGTCCGCGTCACGGCCAGGCAGGTCGGGACGGGCGCATCGCGCAGCAGGTACGCGGCGACGATGAGGCCCTGCATGCCGTGCAGACCGACGAAGTGCGCCGGCCGCAGATCTCCGGCGGTGGTGGACCACCCCAGCAGGGGAAGTCCTCGCCCGCCGTCGTCGGTGCCGATCGAGTGCCGGCCGCGGGCCAGCATGACCGCGCCCACGGCGAACCCGGCCAGCATCAGGCCCAGACCCGGTCTCGCCACCCGCGCGAGCACCGGGTCCGCCGGCGGGCGCAGCGCGAAGGCCGCCGCCACGGTGACCGTCGCGGCCCCGACCCCCCCGACCAGGGAGGCCCCCATGCCCGCGAAGACGGCGGCGTCGAAGGGGGTGTCGAGGTTGAAGTGGCTGCGTACCCCCCGGGCGGCCTGCAGGGTGATCAGCACCTGCTCCACCGCCAGGCCCGCGGCCGAGAGGACGGTGGCCCCCCGCACGAACGGCACCCCGGGAGAACGCTGCACCAGCCACAGCAGGGCGGCGCCGTTCAACCCGATGGAGGCGCTGAACTTCAGCGGCTTGCTCCACACCGACTCCCCCATCAGGGTGCGGGGATCGATCGCTGCGGCGACGGCCAGCGCTCCCGTCAGCGGCGCGTAGGCGATGACGAGGCGTCGCAGGAGCGCAGGCAGCCTCGTGGACGCCACGGACGGCGCCGCGCCGCAGCGTAGGTGATCGCGCGGGACCGACCCGTTCGGCTTGGCGACGCCCCGTGTCAACCGTGCTGCGACACGTCGGACGAGGAGGTTGCGCCCCAGGGCCGCGTTCACAGGGAGACCACCACCTTCTGCGCCGAGACCCCGGCGCGCTGAAGGTCCACGGCTGCCTGGATAGCGTGCAGGCCGCTCCCGACGACCCGTGCGGGCGGGGCCGCGGCGTAGCGACCCTGAGCCAGCGCGGCGGGCAGGAAGTCCTGGTAGACCGCCCGGCACACCTCGTTGTCCATCAGGGTGGTGCCGAACACCGACCTGGTGTCGACGTGCCGCATGCGGTTCCGCACCGCCAGGGACGCCACGGAGCCGACGGTGCGCGGGAAGAGCCGCAGCAGGTCGCCGGCGCCGGCGGGAGGGGCGCCGAGGGAGGCCGGTGGCGTCACCATCGAGACGAACCGCCGCCCCTCGCAGGCGGCGACCACATCCGAGCAGGCCCTCGCGGAACCGGTGCCGATGGCCAGTGCCCCGGCGACCTGCTTCCCGGCCAGGGCGGCGACGACGTCGGCGACGGCGCCGGGGCTGTGGTGGTTGAAGACCTGGGCCGCGCCCGGCGCCCTGACGTAGTCGCCGTTCTTCGGCGACGCCGTGGTGAGGACCTCGTAGCCGGCGGCGACGGCGAGCTGGATCGCGTTGGAGCCCACGGAGGTCGAGCCACCCCACACCAGGACGGTCTGCCCGGTCGGGGCCGGGTCTGCGCCAGGGTGCGCCAGCCGCAGGTGGTCGCTCTGGAACAGCCCGCATGCGGCGGTGGAGACCCCCAGCGGCAGGACCGCGGCGTCCTCATAGGTCAGGGAGTCCGGGATGGGGCAGGACATCCGTTCCAGGGCGACGGTGTGCTCCTGGAACGAGCCCTCTGCCGCGGAGTTGCGCTTCTTGTCCACGCCGACGGCGTGGGACAGCACGCGGTCGCCGACGGCGAAACGCGTGACGGCGGAGCCGATCGCGACGACGTCCCCGGCCAGGTCCGAGCCGAGGACGAAGGGGTAGGTGATCCAGCGGATGACCAGCGACCCGGTGTCCTGGATCACCCAGTCGATCGGGTTGACGGCCACCGCGCGGTTGGCCACGACGATCTCGTCGGCGCGCGGGGTGGGGACCGGCGCGGGGCCGACCTGCAGGCGGGCCTTCTTCGCCGGGATCCACGCGGCGGTGTTGCCCGCCGCGGGGCGGTCCTCCTGGTGCGCGGGCTGTGCTTGCGTGGTCATGCTCGTCCGTCCTCGGTGGTGGGTCCCTCGATCAGGAAGGTGGCGCCGGCGGCCTCGGCCAGCTCCGGCCCGAACAGGGCGCCGGGGGTGTGTGCGCCCGGCCGGCCGTCGCCGGCCAGCAGCCGCTGGGTGACCAGCGCGGCGACCGAGGCGGTGAACTGCGTGCCCTCACCGACGCGCAGCCACCCCTCGCGGACCTGCCCGTCGGGCCAGCGGACGCTGGCGTGCCCCCACGAGGAGGTGCGCGCCATCGACTGCGCACGCAGGGGGATCCTGGCGATCACCCGCGTCGCCAGACCGCCGGCACCGGGCAGGCGGAGCAGCGCCGCGACCACCGGCAGGGCCGCGCGCACCGCGGGATTCGACGGTGCTGCCGGCGAGGCGGCGAGGACCGCATCGGCGTCGCTGGCCCGCCACGCCGCGAGGAGCTCGGCGCTGGCCCCGCCACCGGTGGACAACACATCCCCGTCCGGGGTGGTGATCGAGGAGTAGTGGCCGCCCGCGGCGGCGCGAACCACACGCCCTCCCCGCACCTCCGCCCCCCCGGAGGAGACCACCTCCACGATGGTCGCCGCCAGGGCGGGCCCGACCCGGCCGGCCTCCAGGGTGATCGCCGCCAGGGCGTCGGTGCGCACCGAGGCCGGGCGAGGACGGCCCTGGCACAGGCGCAGCACAAGAGACTCGGTGGCCAGCACCCCAAAACCGGCCCCGCTGACCAGCACCTGACCCGTTGCCGCGGCCTGCCGATCCAAGGCCAGGACGTCGCGGGTCGCGGAGAGCTCGTTGGACACATCGACGTAGTGCGTGCCCTCAGGGCAGGCCCGCGCCACGCGGACGGCGGTCGAGGCGAACGGGCCGACCGTGCTCACCACCACCCCCGGGCGTGCCGCGGCGAGCTGGCCGAGGACCTGGTCGAGCCCTCCCGCTATGGTCCGCGGCTCCCCGTCCAGCCGAGCGGCGAGGCGCTCCAGGCGTACGCGATTGCGCCCGACGAGCGTCAGGGCGACCCCCGCTCGATGCAGGTCAGCTGCGATCAGACTGCCGGTCCGCCCGCTCGCCCCTAGAACCCATGCTTCGGTGCTTCCCATCGGTATCCCCTCGATGTCCCGCGTGTCATCCCGATGTCATGGCGGTCGTCACCGTACACCCTCATGACACGCCATGCCGTCACCTACGCTGACGGCATGAGCCGATGGCGACCGGATGCGCGCGAGCGTCTCGAGCGCGCAGCCCTGGAGCTGTTCACCGAGGCGGGCTTCGCCGAGACGACCGTGCCCCAGATCACCGCCCGCGCCGGGCTGACCACCCGTACCTTCTTTCGGTACTTCGCCGACAAGCGCGAGGTGCTCTTCGCCGCTGAGCAGGAGCTGCCCGACCTGGTCGCCTCCCTCATGGCGCAGGCCCCGCCCGGTCTGGACGTGCTGGGCGTGACCGCCTGGGGGTTGGACCGGGTCGCCACGACCCGCTTCGTAGGTCTGCACGAGCACCTTCGGGCGCGACGCGCGGTCATCCGTGGCGACAACAGCCTGCAGGAGCGCGAGCTGCAGAAACTCTCCGTCCTGACCGGCGCCATCGAGGGCGGCTTCCTGGACCGGGGGCTGGACGGGCTGTCCGCGGCGCTGGCGGCCAGGATCGCCACGGCCGTCTTCGACGTCTCCCTCGACCGGTGGCTCGACCAGGACGGCGAGCAGCCGCTGGCCCAGCTGCTGCACGAGTCGTTCGAGCGGCTGCACCCGCTGATCGGCGACCCGACCGCGGGGACCGGCGCTCAGCCCTGCCAGGCGGCCGCAGTCTCGGTGGCGAAGTCACGGTAGGAGCGCATCGGACGCCCCAGCAGAGCGCGCAGCCGCTCATCGGTACCGGGGGCGGCGACCATCCCCTCGACCTGGAAGCGGCGCAGCATCAGGCGCATGTCGTAGGCCATCCACCCGGGCATGAATGCGGTCAGCTGCTGCTCGAGGTCGTCCAGGACGTCGTCGCCGCCGTAGGAGACCGGTCGTCCCAGCACCTCGGACCAGATCCGTGCGACGGCGTCACCGGTGAGCACCTCGGGGTCGACCACGTCGATGACCTCGGTGGGCAGCGCCCGGTCGGCGCGCTGGCGCTCGAGCAGCGCGGCGGCGGCCACCTCGCCCAGGTCGCGCACGTCGACCATCAGCGCCGAGCGGTTGCCCACCGGTGGGGCGTAGGTGCCGGCGAGCAGGCGGTCCTGCTCCGCCGAGTCGTTCTGCATGTAGTAGCCCGGACGCAGCACCGTGGCGGTGATGCCCAGGTCGTCGATCATCCGCTCCGCGGCGGCCTTGGCCGCGAAGTGCGGCGGGTCGGTGAAGCGGTCGGCGTGGATGACCGACAGGTAGACCACGTCGCGCACCCCGGCCGCACGAGCCAGGGTGAGGGTGTGCAGGGTGCCGGTCAGCTCCTCCACCGCCACGGGGCTGAGCAGGAACAGCCCGCTGACCCCGTCCAGCGCCTCGCGCATGACGCTCGGGTCGGTGAACTCCCCCTGCACCGCGGTGACGCCGGTGGGGAATCGGGCCTTGTTCGGTGAGCGCGTCAGCGCCCGCACCTCGGTGCCGGCGGCGGCCAGGTGGCGCACCGCCTCCGACCCCACCGCTCCAGTGCTGCCAGTGACCAGGACAGTCATCGTCGTACTCCTCTCACATGGCTGACCGGCGCCCTGGGTGGTGCACCGGTTGGTCTCCTAGGTTGAAGACCCCACCGACGCCGATCCGGCCGGAGTGGTCTGGATGACTGAAACCGAACCTGAATACCCTTCTGCCGGTGATCTCCGACGACTTGCACATCGCTGACGCGTTGGATCTGCAGATCCTGCGCGCTCTCCAGATCGACGGCCGTGTTGGATTCGGAGCGCTGGGTCGCGTGCTGGGCGTCTCCGACCAGACGGTCGCCCGCCGCTACGCCCGCATGCGCTCAGCAAGCGGGCTGCGGGTGGCCGCCGCCGGGGACGCGCGCCCACCGGGGCACAGGCAGTGGTATGTGCGTGTGCGCACCACCCCCGATGCCGCGATGGTGATCGCCCGAGCCATCGCGCGCCATCCCGACACCGCTTGGGTGCGGCTGGTCTCGGGAGGCACCGAGATCGTGTGCTCGCTGGACGCCAGCGGCGCCGCCGCCTGGACGAACGTCAGCTGCGCGGGCTGCAGCAGAACCTTCCCGCACCGAACACTGGCGTGGCGGATGCTGAGCGCGGGCGCACCATGCATCTGAACGAGCTCGACCTGGTGCTGTTGACCATCCTGCGCCAGGACGCACGCACCCCGGTCGAGCAGCTGGCCGCCGCCACCGGCACGCCGGCCTCCACCGCCCGCCGACGTCTGGCTCACTCCGCGCGGACGTCGACCCCGATGACGTCACCGCGATGCTCCTCGGGACGTTCCTGTCAACGGCGGCCAACAGCACGTCGGGGCAGACCAGGCGACTGCTCGACCTCGTCGTCGACGCGCTTCGCCCGCAGCCGCACCGATAAGTTTCTGGAAGTTGGTCAAGAAGGACGTTGACGCGGCAACATCCTGGAGAGGACCGGCAGAATGCCGCCAACTTTATGATGCAAGGACCTCGTGCTTACCCGCGACCGGACCCCGCCCACCTCAAACGACCACCCCTGGTGGCGGAATGTCTATGCTCGCGCCCGGCACGGGCGCCTGTGCTCAGAGTCCGCTCGCCACACCCGATGAAAGGAACCATGCGTACCCTGTTCACCGCCGTACCCGTGTTCGGCCACCTGCTGCCGCTGCTCCCCATCGCCCGCGCGGCGCGGGCGGCGGGCGACGAGGTCCTCGTGGTCGCCGACCCACTTCTCGGCTCGGCGGTCGGGGACCTCGACCTCGTCCCGCTCGCCGGTTCGGCTCCTGAGCTGTTCGCCGAGACAACCCGGCGGTTCGGCAGCGACGGCACGGACGTGAGCGACCTGACCGCCATGGCCGGCTTCTTCGCCGTTTCTCGGCCGGCGCTCAGTTACAAGAATCTCCTCGCGACCGCGCGCAGCTACCGGCCCGACGTGCTGGTCGCCGACCACTACGACCTCGTCGCGCCGCTCGTCGCGAGCGCGACCGGCGCGAGGTGGGTGCCGGTGACGATCAGCCCCCCGCTCTCAGCCGCGGGGGTGGAGGCGTTGCGCTCCGGTCTATGCGGCGCGTTCGGCGAGCACGGCCTGCAGGCGGTCGACTCTGCGTGCCGGCTTGACATCTGGCCCCGAGCGCTCGTCGAGCCCGGAACCCCGGCTGACCCGGACACGATCCCCGTGCGCCCCGGGGTGCACACCGGCCACGCCGGCGCGCCGCTCGCCCTGCCGGAGCGTGGGCCGCGGGCACGAGTGCTGGTCACCTTCGGCACGGTGGTGCAGGACGCCGCGCTCCTCGAGCGGATCGTCGTCGACCTGCTGGACCGCGGGTTCTCCGTGGTCGCGACGGGCGCCGCCGAACTGGTCGACGCCCACCTGGGCGGTCCCGGGGCGCGGTTCCTCGGTGTCGGCTTCGTCCCGCTCGACCAGCTCCTGCCCGAGGTCGACGTCGTGGTTTCGGCGGGCGGCGCGGGCACCGTGCTCGCGTGCCTCGTCCAGGGTGTCCCCCTGGTGGTCATGCCCGTCCTCGCCGACCAGCCGTTCATAGCCGCGGCCGTCGCCGCCGTGGGCGTCGGGCGCACCTGCGCGACGGCGGATGAGGTGGCCGGGGCCGTCGAGGGCGTCGTTGACGAGCCCGCCGCGACGACGAGGGCGCAGGAGTTCGCCGCTCGGCTGGCCGAAGTGGACGATGCGGCCGCGGTGTGGCCGAAGGTCGCCGCCGCGGTCCGCGGACACTGACTAGCGCGTCCACCTACCGGGTCAAGCGCTGACGCGCCCCGCACCCTCGCGCCAGCTCGTATCAACCACCCGCTCCTACACGCGCCGGCGAAAGCCTCAACGGGGTCGTCCCACGAGCGCGCGTCGGCGTAACGCCGCCCGCGGCGCGCCTGCCGGGCGGCCAGGACTGCCGGGTCGCGCAGGGGCACCAGGGTGGCTTTCCGTACCCGTCGTCGGCGTCGGCCCGCCCACGTCCGTGACGACCAGCGGCAATGGCGGGTGGCCCTGGCCGGGTTGGCCCGGTCCCTGCACGACGAGCTGATCTGCATGCGACGTTGACCGAGGTAGTCAAGGCGGCGGTTGCGTTGATCCCGGGCACCAAGGAAGGGTCGATCACCGCAGTGACCGGCCGCCGCGAGGTGAGGTGGGAGGCCGCGTTGGGGGTGCTGCCCGGAGGGTGGACCCTGCAGGAGGCCACCGGTGAGGGTCCGTGCCTGGACGCCATTCTACCACCAGGTGACGGCGCGGGTGACCGACATGGCGACGGAGTCGCGGTGGCCGGCGTTCACGGCCCGAGGCCGCGGCCATGGGGGCGGGGTCGATGCTGTCGATCCAGCTGTGGGGCGACGGGACCACCCCGGTGCCTACGACTAGACTGATACAGAGGGGTTCTTCACCAAGGGCCAAATGACGGACACGCGGACGTGAAGACCTGAAACCGTCGGCTGCTCGACCTAGTTGTTCTGCATCATGACGTTGGTGACAGTGGTCGGGGCCGAGGGTGGCCGGGGGCTGGTTGCCGATGGCGGTGTGGGCTCGGTGGTAGTTGTAGTGGATCAGCCACCGTTGGAGGTAGTCGGCGCGCTGGGTTTCTGAGGTCCAGGGTCGGGCGTAGGCGAACTCCGCGCCGAGGGTCCGGTTGTACCGCTCGACCTTCCCATTGGTCTGCGGGCGGTGGGGCCGGGTGAACGTGTGCCGGGCGCCGTCGGGCAGGGCCGCGTCGAACATCCGCGAGCGGTAGCAGGGCCCGTTGTCGGTCAGGACGCGTTCGACGGTGATGCCGTGGGCGGCGAAGAACGTGGTCGCCCGGCGCAGGAACCCGGCCGCGGTGACCGCCTTCTCATCGGCCAGGGACTCGGTGAACGCCAGCCGGGTGCGGGAATCGATCGCCGAGTGCCAGTAGCGGTAGCCGACCCTCTCCTTGCGGGCGGCCTTGTCCTGGGTGCTGCCGCGGCCGTGGACCCGCCACCCGCCGCCGGTCGGGATCGCCCCGATCTTCTTCACGTCCAGGTGGACCAGCTGACCTGGGCGTTCAGTGACGATCCGGCGGATCTGGCGGTGGCTGTTGCCGGTGACATCGAGGTCCCGGAGCCGGCTGATCCCGAGCCGGCGCAGCCACCGGTGCACGGTCGCCGCGGACACCTCGATCCCGTCGCCGGCCAGCTCCTCCACGATCAGGCGCGGCGGTAGCTTCCGGTCCCGGCGCAACGCCTCGACCCGCGCCACCACCGCCGGGTCGGTCCGGGTCGGGCTGCGATGCGGCCGACTGGACCGGTCAGACAACGCCTGCTCCCCACCGCCCAGGAACCGGGTCACCCACTTGCGGACAGTGGCCCGGGCCAGGTGGGACTCCGCGGCGACATGGGCCTGCGGGCGGCCCTCGTCCAGGACCCGGGCAACAAGTCGGCGGCGGCCTTCAGCGGTCAACGGGGCGTTAGCGTGCACGGGGACGGGTCTCCTTCGGACGGGCAGTGGTTGCTGTGGTAGCTCCACACCCAACCGGGCAGACCCGTCCCCGTTCAACCCACCCCAACCCCGAACCCGCTGGTCACAACCTCATGACATGCAACACCTAGTCACCGCCGGGCGGGCCAACCCCTCGCTTATCGTCAGCCACGAAATGGACTTCGACCAGGCCGGGGAGGGCTACCAGAACTTCGACACCCGCGAGGACGGATGGACCAAGGGGGTCCTGCACCCCTGAGACCCGGCGTCATCGCGGTGACCGGGCCCCCGGCGTCACCGCGACGACGCCCCGGTGCGCTGCGCGGCCAGGGATGCGGCGGCGTGGTGGTCGACCTTGCCCATCGGCGTCCTGGGCAGCTCGTCCACCGTCAGGAACTCCTCGGGGATCTTGTACCCCGCCAGCCGTTCGCGCAGAAAGGCGTCGAGCCGGGAGAACGCGGCGTTCCCGGCGTTTCCCTGGGGCACCACGAGGGCGACGACGCGCTGCCCCAGCGCCGCGTCGGGCAGGCCGACCACCGCGGCGTCGGAGACGTCCGGGCTGGCGCGCAGCGCCAGCTCCACCTCCGCCGGCGCGACGTTGGAGCCTCCCCGCACGATGAGCTCCTTCGCGCGGGCGACGAAGCGCAGGTCGCGGTCCGGACCCTGGACGAAGACGTCTCCGGTGGCGAACCAGCCGGGCGGGTCGAACGACTCGACGTCCCCCGGCCCCCGCCAGTAACCCTGGGCGACGACGGTGTTCTGGACGAGCAGCTCGCCAGACTGACCGCGCGCTACGTCCTGCCCGGCGGCGTCGACCAGACGCACGTCGGTGCCCTCCAGGGTCCGGCTGACCGGCCCGTCCTCCAGCCCGTAGGTCATCCCGCCCGGCACCTCCGTCGCGCTCCACATCTGGTGAAGCCTGACCCCGATCTCCTCGCGGAAGCCCCGCTGGACGTCCTCGTCGACCACGTCGCCCCCCGAGATGCAGTGGCGCAGCGAGGAGAGGTCGCGCGGGTGCTCGCGCTGGGCCTGGAGCATCTGGGAGAAGATGACGGGGAGACCGCCCACGAAGCCGCAGCGGTCCCTCTCGACGGCGTCGAGCACGCCGTGCCCGGTCGCGGGCCGGGAGAGGACGGCGATGCTCACGCCCTTCCCCAGCTGGGCCAGCATGAAGGTCAGACCTCCCGCGTGCACCATCGGCGAGGTGTCCAGGGCGACGGCGTCGTCCCCGATCGGTCCTCGACCGAGCGTCTGCGCTGCCGCGGACAGCGTGGCCTGCGTGTGGGCGACCAGCTTGATCTCACCGGTGGTCCCCGAGGTGCCGAGCAGGACGGCGGGCTCGTCCTGCCAGGCACCAGCGTCCGCGCCGTCCTCGCGGTCCATGCCGGCTACGTCGGCGCGTCCGCCCTGGTCGTGGGCGAGAAGGAGATCGGCGAAGACCCTGGTCCCAGCGGGCATGGGCGCGTCGCCGACCAGGTAGCACGTGTCGGCCGGGATCAGCGAGCCGAGCGCGTCCCCGAGCCGCTCGACCAGGGCGGTACCCCCGAGGTGGACCGTCGGGCGCACCAGCTCGAGCACGGGCCTCAGCTCGCTCGCGGTCAGCCGGGTGTTCAGGGGGCACGCGAGCGCGCCGATGCGGAAGCAGGCGTGGTAGGCGATGAACAGCTCGGGGCAGTTCGCCAGATGCAGGGTCACCCGGTCCCCGCGCCGGACTCCGAGCGAGGACAGGCCGCGGGCGAGGCTCTCCGCGTCCTCCAGCAGGCGACGGTAGCTGGACGGCTCGCCGTCCACCAGCAGGGCGACCGCGTCGGGCCGCCTCTCTGCCTGGTCCCGCAGGTGCTCGAACAGCACAGAGGTCACCATGGACGTCTCCCGTCGTCAGACCGTGGAGGGACGAAGAAGTTCACCGCTCAATCACCAGCGTTCGGGCGGTCCGACCCCCACGCAACCGCTGCTCGGTGACGGGGCCTGCACCGGTGGGCCAGGACGAGGCATGCTCGCTCGCTCACGGTCGAACCGCGTCATCGCCGGGATCTTCTACACCGTGCTCCGGATACCGCCTCCCCTGTGGGACTGAACCGGGCGGCTGCTGTCCATGGGCCGGTCGGCCCACGTGCCGGCCAGGTCGTCCGGTGCCAGCTGGTCCGTCGGCGCCGTCCCGGACCGGTAGGCCACCCTGGCTATCAGGTGCGTGGCCACCGGCGCCGGGCAGACCGGCAGACCACCCACGCTTCAACCCGAGATCGCCTGTCCGCCGTCCCGCTAACCGCTCCAAGAATGATCATCGGCGGATCCGGGTCAAGCCGGCAGGCGGTCGCGGAGCACGGCGGCTACGGCCGCTGGATCGGCGAGCATCGGCGCGTGCCCGGTGTTCAGGTGGAACACCGCCGCGCAGCTCTGACCCATCGCCTGCTGGGCCGCCGGTGGAATGGCCTGGTCGGCGTCGCACACCATGTAGGTCATCGCGTCCCGAACCCGGCTCGGTCGGTGGACCCGGCCTTCGAAGCTGCGGGCCGACTGCGGACGCAGGTGGTCGACCGCCGCGCTGACCAGGTCGGGTGCGATGTCGCCGTAGAACCGCTGGGCCGGGTCGACTACGCCGATGGTCCCGGCGTCCTCGTTGCGCTTCCACCACGACGGGTCCGTCCCGACCATGCTCAGCAACGAGTCGCCGGGTGATGGGAGGAATGCGGCGAGATACACCGTGTGCACGACGCCGGGCACCCCGCTGATGGCCTCGCTTGCGGGGATCCCGCCATAGGAGTGCGCCATGACGGCGACCGGGCCGTCTTCTCGGATGAGCTCCGCCCGTACGGCCGCCACGTCGGCCGCCAGGTCGCCCAGCACGTCCGGCTTCGAGCTGGGGAGGTCGACGACATCGACCTTCCAGTCCGGGAGCTGCCGGATCAGCGGCCCCCAGACCCAGGGCTGGTGCC
>JAABVA010003590.1_pt1 | contig 14684 bp, 11 predicted proteins | sample 5560331 | NCBI WGS metagenome assembly JAABVA01 (sample SAMN12812661, study PRJNA571458) | rock metagenome | isolation source: Antarctica rocks | place: Antarctica: Victoria Land, Mt New Zealand sud | collected 2016-01-07 | reverse complement strand
TGGATAGCCCACTTGAAGTTAGCGACCCGGTGCGGCTGCAGGCCGAGCTCGGACCAGATCCGCTGCACGGTGGCGGGGCTGACCCCGACCCGCTCGGCCATCGTGCGGCACGACCAGTGCGTGTGACCTTCCGGCCGACAGGTCGTGGTCAGCTCGAGGATCAGGGCGGTCTTCTCCTCCGAGATCGTGGGTTTGCGTCCTCGCCCGGACGCGACTTTGCCCCAGTCAGCCAGCCCCTGCTCGGTGAAGGCCGCTCGCCAGGCCCGCACCGTCACCGGGGTGACGCCATGCTTGAGGGCGATCACGCTGTTCGCGCTGCCATCAGCCGCGTCGAGCAGCACTGAAGCGCGCCGCACCTCCCGATGCGCTGCGGTGTGCGACCGCGACACCTTCTCCAGGGCCTCCCGCTGGCCAACCGACATCAGCAACCTCGCGGCAGAAGCAGTCATCTACCAAGAATAACCCAAGACTAGTCAGCCATTTGCGAGACACAACACTAGACGGCCCGTTCGGTAGACCGTCCGCTGGCCAATCCGCTGAGACACAAGATCGCAGCGGTCCGGGTTTATCGGCGGACGACCGGGCATCCTGCGGGCATGGCGGCGTGCGAGGTCTGCGGTAACGACTATCGACTGGCCTTCGAGGTCCACGCGGCGGGGTCGGTGCACTGCCCACCCCTACCCGGCCGTCACGCCACCTGAATCCGCCCCAAGGGAACCAGCAGGAGAGCCAGATTCGGTGAGTCAACGCGAAGTATCGACTGTAGTACCGGCGCTCCGGTAACGTCGTGGCTGTGTCCGAGTTGAGCCTCCAGGTCCCAGAATGGTTCGAGAATCGCCCAGACTTGGCCCTCGACAGCAGCCTTCCCGCACACGTCCAGATCGAGCGCTGGCTGACCGACCTCATCGCACGCGGTGAACTGGTTCCCGGCGGCCGTCTCCCCCGCGAGAACGACCTCGCCGTGATGATCGGCGTCAGCCGAATGACCCTGCGCCAGGCGCTGGCAACCATGGAGTCGCTGGGCACGCTCAAGCGCACGACGGGACGCACCGGAGGCACGTTCGTCGCCGAGCCGCGAGTCGAATGCGACCTGACTGGGCTCGCCGGATTCACCGAACAGATCCGTCGCTCGAACCAACATGCCGGCGCACGGGTAATCAGCGCCACAACCATGTCCGCGCCCGGGAAGGTCGCCGATGCCCTGTCGATTGCTCGCGGCGACATAGTCCACGAGGTTGTCCGTGTGCGCACTGCGCAGCGCAGACCGCTGGCGCTGGAGCGGTCCTACTTTCCCGCGTCGCGGGTCCCGGACCTGCTTGAGCACAAGCTCACCTCGTCGCTGTACGAGCTGCTGGCCCGCAAGTACGGCCAGAAGCCGCACACCGCGAGGGAGTCGTTAGAACCGGTGATCGCGCGGCCGGAGGAGGCGGAACTGCTCGACGTGGGTGTCGGCGCGGCGCTGATGCTCATCGAGCGGACCGCGTACACCGCGGCCGGCGTGGCCATCGAGTACGCCCGAGACCTGTTCCGCCCCGATCGGGTCAAGATCACGCTGCAGACTGGCATCGGCACCGCTCGGCGCGCCGCAGATGTGGCCGGTGGTTCTCGCGACTAGGTCATAGCTCAACTGGCCCGGGCGGGCGGCAGCTTTGTGACCTCTGGGACGATCATAATTAGGTCGCCAACGATGCCAAGGTCGGCCAGGTCGAAGATCGGGCCTCACGGTCAGTGTTGATCGCGATGATCCTCTTGGGGGTCTGCATGCGGGCGCGGTGCTGGATGGCATCGGAGATGCCGCAGGCGATGTAGAGCTGCGGCGACACGGTCTTGCCGGTCTGACCGACCTGCTGCGCGTGCGGGTACCAGTTGGCATCGACCGCGGCTCGGGATGCGCCGACTGCGGCGGCCAGCACGTCGGCGAACGTCTCCAGGCCTGCAAAGTCACCGCCAGCCCAGCGCCCGCCGGACATCACGACCTGTACGTCGCGGAGTTCGGGGCGACCGGAGGACGCACGAATCACCGCTCGAGCGGCTCGGGGCCGGTGACGTGCCCGGTGCCCGCTGAACGTGGTGGCGAACGCACGGGTCTCGGTCGGGGCGGCGTTCGCCGTGACCTCGACGGCGCCAGCCTTCACCGTCGGGATAGCAGTCGACGTGGTGACTGTATACTCCATGCTGTAAGCGGTGGCGAGAACCCACTGACCGGCGATCAGGGTGTCGCCGTCGCGGTCGACGGCGACCACGTCGGAGGTCAGGCCTCAGCTGGTTGCGCACCGACAGGCGCGCGCCGTTCTCCTTGGCCGTGGACGGGACGAGGACTACGGTTGGGTTCTCGTGTGCCGCGACCCCGCTGATAGCGTCGACATGCGGGCAGGCAATGTAGCGGCTGTACTTCTCATGTTCGTCGACGTAGACGCGTGCGGCGCCGTGATCGGCGATGGCATCCTCGGTCTCGACGCAGCCGGGACCGAGGAATACTCCGACGGGTTCACCGAGCTGCTGGGCCAGTGTGAGCAATTCCGTCGACGACCGTTGCATCTGTCCAGCGTCGTGCTCGAGGTAGACGATCACAGGGGACATGGAGTCTCCAGGGGTTGTCAGTGGGGAAGGCCGAGGTGCAGCCGTCGGAGGCACGCATTTCGCACTTGATCAAGAATAGGGTAAGCAGCCGGCTGTGTGGGTGTGGCCAGCGGTCGAGGTTCGCGGGGGCTTCGACCTGTGCCATCATGTGCTCGGCCAGTTGACGGATAGCTGCTGGTCGGCGCGGGATGTCGCCGGTGAAGAACACCGCAGTCGTGGGCAGGCTGTCGTCCCAGCCGTGCTGGCGGATCTTCGGAAGAAGATGCCGAGCGAGGTGATACAGCCCTCCCTCGCGCCGTGCCCCATGGCCTGGGTACTGACCCAGGCCAGGTAACGCTCCAACAACGCGCGGTCCAGGTCCGCCAACGTCGTGACGTCCGTTGCGTTGTGTTCAAGGAACAAGCTGAACCGGGTCAGGGCAGCGACGTCGTTCACGGTGGTGGCGACGGTGAGGCCGGAGCTCAGCTGCAGTCGACGCCAGCGTTCCGCCAACGCACCCAACCATGCTTGCGACATGCGGTCGAAGCGCAACTGGTTGCGGGCCTCGGGGGTGTGGCCGGCGTTGCGGGTCAGTCCCGGCAGGGTGTGCAGTCGCCAGACGTCGCGGGGGTACTCCACGTCCCGGACGGTGCCGTCCCGCAGCGTTACGACGACCTCGTGGGCGTGCAGCAGGTAGTGCCCTCTTGACGAGGGTAACCCTCGGCGTACTTGTTCGTCAGTACCGAGCCTCGCGCCTGCAGGTCCGCCGACGGGGCGCTACTTTCCGAGGCGATCATCTCCCGGGTGTTCTGCTGCCGCCACAGCTCTCTGGTCCGCCGCGGCCGCGACCTCAAGATCGAGCTCTGAAAGGGACAGGCCGAAGCTGCTCATGCCGGCTCACCCGCGCGCAGACCAGCGAACAGGTCCGGGGAGATGCGGACAACGACCGCGTCTGCCTCCTCGATCAGCTCCTGCCAACTGCGAGTCCCCTCGACGGCGACACAGCGCATGCCGGCCGATTTCGCTGCCCGTACACCCCAGATCGAGTCCTCGAACACCAGCGTGTCAAGCGGGTTGATCCCCATCCGCTCGGCGCCGACCTGGAATCCCTGCGGGTCCGGCTTGCCTCGCTGCACGTCCTCCTCGGTGATTACGACCTTGAACAGGTCCCCGATCGGACTGCGCGCCAGCACATAATCGACGTCGATGCGCTGGGCCCCAGTGACGATGCCCAGCGGCACCCCGGCCGCGGCGAGGCGCAGGACCGTCTCGGCGGTCGCCGGACGGATCGGCGAGTCCTGCTCGACAAGCTCACAATACCGGGTGCGGCGCTCTTTTAACAGCTCCGCGGCCAGCCGCTCGTCGTCGCCCGCGAGCTCCTCGACGACGACGCCGATGATCTCGCGGTCGCTGCGGCCGGCGAATCGGCTGTAATAGTGCCGAGAGGTCAGCGTCCACTCCAGCCGCTCGAGGAACATTTCCTGATACAGGCGCAGCAGGATCGGCTCGTCGGCTGACAACGTCCCATTGAAGTCAAAGATGGCCGAGCGTCCCGGGGCGGAGGCCCACGCCGAAATCAGGCTCTCGACCCGTGGGTCGGTTGGGGTGGCTACCCGCACGTCCGCACTGCCGTCAGTTGTTGTGTGCATGAGCAGTCCTCCGTGATATGCAGGGTTCGGAGTCATCAGCGATCTATAGCGGCGTGACGTACGCGCCGGAGATGCCGCCGTCGACGAGAAACGTCGAGGCCGTGATGAACGACGAGTCGTCGCTGGCCAGGAACGCGACGGCCGCGGCGATCTCCTCCGGCTCGGCGAAGCGGCCCAACGGCACATGGACCAGGCGGCGCGCAGCGCGCTCAGGGTCGGCGGCGAACAGTTCCTGCAGCAGCGGCGTCTTCACCGGACCCGGGCACAGCGCGTTGACCCGAATGCCCTGGCGAGCGAACTCAACACCGAGCTCGCGCGACATTGCGAGCACGCCGCCCTTGGACGCGCTGTAGGAGATCTGCGAGGTGGCGGCGCCCATGACCGCGACAAAGGAGGCGGTGTTGATGATCGAGCCCTTGCCCTGAGCCTGCATGTACGGGAGGGCGGCCTTGCAACACAGGTAGACACTCGTGAGGTTGACTTCCTGAACCTTCCGCCAGGCGTCGAGCCCGGTGACGAGGATCGAGTCGTCGTCCGGTGGAGAGATGCCGGCATTGTTGAAGGCGACGTCGACGGAGCCGTAGGTGCTGTTGGCGACGGCGAACAGGTTGTCGACCTGCTCGGGAGAGGCGACGTCGACGCCGACGAACAAGCCTCCCACCTCGTCGGCAGCGGTCTTGCCCGAGTTCTCGTCGATGTCGCCGACGACGACCTTGGCGCCCTCGGCTGCCATGCGCCGAGCGGCAGCGAGGCCGATGCCGCTCGCGCCGCCGGTGACGACCGCGGTGCGGCCTTCGAGTCGGTTGCTCATCGCTGTTCAGTCCTCCGTGGAGATGTAGACGTTCTTGGTTTCGGTGAAGGCGTCGATGGCGTCGGGACCGAGTTCCCGCCCGAGGCCGGACTGCTTGTAGCCGCCGAAAGGGGTCCAGTACCGGACCGAGGAGTTGGTGTTGACGGACACGGTGCCGCACTGCAGATTGCGGCTGACGCGAAGCGCGCGCCCCACGTCGCGTGTCCAGATGCTGCCGGACAGGCCGTAGTCGGTGTCGTTGGCCAGACGCAACGCGTCGACCTCGCCCTCGAACGGGACGACCGCGAGGACTGGGCCGAACACTTCGTCGGTCCAGTTGGGCGCCGAGGTCTCGATCGGGGCCAGCACGGTTGGCGCGACCCAATAGCCCGGGCCGTCGGGTGTGCTTCCGCGGAACGCAACCGGTGCGTCGGTCAGATAGGAGGTGACCTTGTCTCGGTGGACCGCCGAGACCAACGGACCCATCTGTGATTGGGGCTCGGACGGCTGCCCGACCCGGAAGTTCTTGACCGCCGGCTCGAGTAGCTCCATGAACCGGTCGTAAGCGCTTCGCTGCACCAGGACGCGGGTGCGGGCGCAGCAGTCCTGGCCGGCATTGTCGAAGACCGCGCCCGGCGCGGCGGCGGCGGCCTTCTCCAGATCGGCGTCAGCGAAGATGATGTTGGCGTTCTTGCCTCCGAGTTCCAGCGTTACACGCTTCACGGTGTCCGCGGTCGAGCGCAGGATGTGCTTACCCGTTGCCGTCGAGCCGGTGAACACGATCTTGCGGATGGTCGGGTGCTCGACCAGCCGAGATCCGGCGACGCCCCCCTCGCCCGGGATCACCTGGAATACGTCCTCGGGGATGCCCGCTGCGAGGGCGAGCTCGCCTAGCCGTAACGCTGTCAGCGGCGTCCACTCGGCCGGCTTGAGGATCACCGTATTGCCTGCAGCGAGTGCAGGAGCGACGCCCCATGCAGCGATCGGCATCGGAAAGTTCCACGGCACGATGACGACGACGACGCCGAGCGGCTCCTTGAAGGTGATGTCCACGCCGCCTGGCACCGGGATCTGCCGACCGGTCAGTCGCTCGGGCGCCGCCGCGTAGTACTCGAGCAGGTCGCGGACGTTGCCGGCCTCCCACGTGGCATTGCCGATCGTGTGCCCGGCGTTCTCGACCTCGATCCGGGCGAGGTTGTCGATGTCGGCGTCAACGGCGTCGGCGAACCGGCGCAGCAGTTGTGCCCGGTCCCCCGGCGCGATCGCGGCCCACTCGGGTGCGGCCATGAATGCGCGGTCGACGGCTGCGTCGACGTCCTCGGCGCTGGCCATGTCGACCGAGGTCAGCACCTGCTCGGTCGAGGGATTGATCAGGTCGAGCATGGGTTCTCCGCGCGTGGTCGCAGTTGTCACGGTGCCGCCGTCGCTTCAGCCATGTCGGCGCCCGCGTGGCGCTGAGCGGCGTGCACGAGGCCGGCGAACAAACGCAGGTCGGTGCCGTCTTGTTCGGGGTGCCACTGGACTCCGAGGACGAAGTCGCGGCTGGGGTCCTCGGCCGCTTCGACGGTGTTGTCCCTGGCCCGTGCGACGGTTGTCAGCGACGGCGCTACCCGCAGCAGCGCCTGGTGGTGGTGGCAGGAGACGACCGCGCTGGTGCCGATCAGCTTCGACAGCAGTGTCTGCTCGACGACGCGGACCTCGACCTGGCCGAAGCGGCCTGGCTGGGGCTGGTGGCCGTTGTGAGACACGCGGGCGGGCACGTGCTGCTCGAGCGTGCCGCCGAACGCGACGTTGATGATCTGCAGCCCGCGGCACACACCGAGCACCGGGACGTCGCGCTCGAGAGCGGCTCTGAGCAGCGCGGTCTCCCACGCGTCACGCTCGGGTCGGTAGTTCGCCTCATCCTGCGCGGCGCCGTTGTAGCGGGCTGGGTCGATGTCCGCGCCGCCGGTGAGCACGAGGCCGTCGAGCCGCTCGATGAGCTGTCCGGCGACATCCTCGGACTGTGGCGGTAGCAGCACGGCAACACCGCCGGCGGCCGCGACTGTCTGCACGTACGGGTAGTGCAGCAGCGCGAACTCGGTGTCCCACACCAGGGTCTTGGCCCGCTCCTTGTATGTGCTTAGCCCGATCAGGGGAGCTCGGTCAGAGACGTTCAAAGCCACGAGTCCTCTCCCAGTCGGTGACGGCGGAGCCGAACGCGGTCAACTCGACGTCGGCCGCGTTCACGTAGTGGGCCACAACCTCATCACCGAAGGCTTCCTTGGCGATGGCGCTCTGGGCGAACAGGTCGCGGGCGGCTGCGAGGTTGGAGGGGACCTGCGCGCGGCCGGAGGTGTAGGCGTTACCGGTGAACGCGGCCTCCAGCGGCAGTTCCCGTTCGATGCCATGCAAGCCGCCGGCAATTATCCCCGCAAGAGCCATGTAGGGGTTGACGTCACCACCGGGGACCCGGTTCTCCACCCGCAGCGACTGCCCGGACCCGACCACTCGCAGCGCGCAGGTGCGGTTGTCCAGCCCCCACGCGATCGTCGTCGGCGCGAAGCTGCCGGCGACGTAGCGCTTGTAGGAGTTGATATTCGGCGCAAGCAGAAGCGTGAGCTCGGCCAGCACGGACAACTGGCCGGCGATGAAGTGCTCCATCATCGGGGAGAACCCGTGCTCGCGGTCACCAGCCAGCGCCGGCTCGCCGGAGGATGAGCGCAGGCTCAGGTGAACGTGGCAGGAGTTGCCCTCGCGCTCGTCGAACTTCGACATGAACGTAAGCGCGTGCCCGTGCTGGTGCGCGATTTCCTTCGCGCCGGCCTTGTACACGCTGTGGTTGTCACAGGTCTCGAGCGCCTCGGCGTACCGGAACGCGATCTCATGCTGACCCAGGTTGCACTCGCCCTTGACGTTTTCTGAGTACAACCCCGCGCCGTCCATGCCGCGACGGATGGCATCGAGCACGCCTCCGGCCTGGGCCACGCCTAACAGCGAGTAGTCGACGTTGTAGCGGTTGGCCGGCTTGAGGTCCCGGTAGTGCGCTCGCCACGCCTGGTCGTAGGCAGTCTCGAACAGGATGAACTCGAGCTCGGTGCCGACGTAGGCCACCAGGTCCCTGGATGTGAGGCGGTCGAGCTGAGCGCGCAAGACCTGCCGGGGCGAGGGGGCGACCGGACGTCCGTCCGCCCACACGACGTCGCACTGCACGAGGGCAGAGCGATCTTGCCAGGGCAGCACGCGCAGGGTGTCGAAGTCCGGGCGCAGGACGAAGTCGCCGTAGCCACGCTCCCACGACGTAAGCTCGTAGCCATCGACGGTGATCATATCGACGTCGACGGCGAGCAGGTAGTTGCACGCCTCGGCGCCGTGTCCAACAACCTCGTCGAGGAACCAGCGGGCCGAGCAGCGCTTTCCTTGCAGCCGGCCCTGCATGTCGGTCATCGCGACCGACACTGCGTCGATCGCCCCGGACTGGACGAGCCCTTTCAACTGCTCGAGCGAGATCCGTCCGGTCGGCAAAGTCACGATGCGCCTCCATGAAGCGGGTGTGTGGTCATCGTCGGCCTTGCTCTCGGATCACGGGCCCTGCTGACCGGTGAGGGTGTGTGCGCCGTTGGTGCAAGGAGTGCTGTTCCCTGTCGCATCTCGGCCTCAACCTACGGCAGGGTTCCAATAACGTCTAGACCGAATGCGCGGCAAAAGTTTTTTCCGTCTAGACCTTTCGGCGGGCCGGACTCGTTGGTAGCGTCCAGCGGCAACCGGCTCCTTGCGCCGATCACCGTCGGTCGGCCGGGCTCCCGGGACATGTTCGGCAATCGGCCGCACGCTCGGGCGGGCAGGAAGAGGTCTTGCATTGACGTCACTTCCCGAACGCAGCCAGGTCGTCATCATCGGCGGCGGAGTCGTCGGCTGCAGCATCGCCTACCATCTGGCCCAGCGCGGAATCGTTGACGTGACCCTGGTCGAGCGGCGCCAGCTCACCAATGGCAGCACATGGCACGCAGCCGGGCTTGTCGGTCAACTGCGGACCTCCAGCAGCCTGACCCAGCTGATGCAGCAGAGCGTCCGCACCTACCAGAGCCTCGAGGAGCACACCGGCTACGCCACCGGGTGGCGCGGTGTCGGCAGCATCCGAGTCGCCTCCAGCCCCGCGCGGTGGGAGGAGATCAAACGCCTGGCGACCACAGGTAGGAGCTTCGGCTTCGACGTGCACCTCGCCTCCGCGAACGAGGCCAAGGAACTGTTCCCGCTGCTCAACACCGACGGCGTCTACGGCGCTACCTGGATCCCCAGCGACGGCTATGTCGACCCCAACCAGCTCACCCACTCCTTCGCCACCGGCGCCCGGGCCGCGGGAGTGCGGATCATCCAGAACTGCCGTGTCGAGCTCATCCAACGCGAGGGACGCCGCATCACCGGTGTCGTCACCAGTCAGGGCCGCATCGAGTGCGACACGCTGGTCAACGCGACCGGCATGTGGGGCACCGAGACCGCCCGCCTGGCTGGTGTCGACCTGGCCGTCAACGCCGTCGAGCACCAGTACGTCGTCACCGAGAAGAGCCCTGACGTGCCATGGGATCTGCCGACGCTGCGTGACCCGGACGCGCGGTTCTATCTCAAGCCCGAGGTGGGCGGCATCGTTATCGGCGGCTGGGAAGAGGGCAGCCGAGTCCCGTGGCGCCGCATCCCGGTCGACCTCGGCCCGGACCTGTTCCCGCCGAACCACGAGCGCTTCGAAGGCATCGCCGAAGGCGCCGCCAACCGCATCCCGCTGTTCGGAAAGCTCGGCATCCAGACCTGGGTCAACGGTCCGATCCCGTTCTCCCCCGACGCCGAACCGCTCATGGGCGTTACCGAGGACCTTGACAATATGTTCCACTGCTGTGGGTTCTCCGCCGGCATCGCGGCCGGAGGTGGCGCCGGCTGGGCACTGGCGAACTGGATCGTCGACGGCGACCCGGGCCTGGACCTGTGGCACTTCGACGTGCGCCGCTTCGGCCGCTCGCACAACGTGCCCGCCTACCTCGAGCGTCGCTCGATCGACTCCTACGGGCACTACTACTCAGTCTCCTATCCCAACATCGGACTGGCTGACCCGCGCGGTCAGCGGCGCAGCAACATCTACAACGAGCTTCAGGCGCGCGGCGCAGTGTTCGGCTCGAAGTTCGGCTGGGAGCGCGCGAACTGGTTCGGCGACGGCAAGACCGAGGAGAGCCCGACCTGGGGCCGCGGGAACTCCTTCCCGTTCATCGCCGCCGAGCACGAGGTCGTCCGCACCGGCGTCGGCGTGGTTGACCAGAGCAGCTTCTCGAAGTACGAGATCGGCGGGACCGGCGCGCTCCCGCTCCTTCAAAAAGTCGCCGGCGGCAACATGGACGTGGCGATCGGGCGAATCGTCTACACGCAGCTTCTCAACGCTAAGGGAGGCATCGAGGCCGACGTGACAATCACTCGTCTCGGTGAGAACGAGTTCTACTTCGTCACCGGCAGCGCGTTCGGCCGCCACGACCTCACGTTCCTGCTGCAGCACGCCCCCGACGACGGCTCGGTTTACATCCGCGACGTCACCTCCGCCTACGGCGTGCTGAATGTCTGCGGGCCGCGCTCCCGTGAGCTCGCGACCAAGTTGAGCTGGACCGACATGTCCAACGACGCGTTCCCGTACATGACCGCCCAGCAGATGGACCTCGGCTTCGCGCCTGTGCGTGCACTTCGCGCCACCTATGTCGGCGAGCTGGGCTGGGAGTTCCACATGCCGACGGAGTACATGGCGGACCTCTACGAACGGATCCTCGACGCCGGCGAGGAGTTCGACATCCGCAATGTCGGATACAAGACCGTCGAGTCGCTGCGCCTGGAGAAGCAGTTCCTCGCGTGGGGGAACGACATCCGCGCCGACAACAACCCCTACGAGGCCGGCCTCGGATTCGCCGTGAAACCAGACAAGCCCGAACTGCTCGCCGGACCGATCCTGCGTCAGGTTCGCGATGAGGGTGTCAAGCGCAAGCTCCGCTGGTTCTCCGCCGAGCCCGACGTCGTCATGTGGGGCGGCGAGCTGCTGACCCACGACAGCCACGAACTCGCCACGACGGTGCGCAGCGCCGGCTACGGGCACACGGTCGGCCGTACGATCTTTTCGGCCTACGTTCCCATGGACTTGGCTGGTGAGAAGGACTTCATCGTCGACGTAGCCAGTGAACGTCACCCGGTTCGACGAGAGACCGGCCCCATGTATGACCCGAAGGGCGCCAAGGTTCGAGCGTGAGCATCGGCACCCTGTGCAGCCAGTCATCAAGATCCGATGCACACGGAGGACGCCAGGTGGGCGCTGACCCGACAACCTGTCGAGGCCCCGCTGGCTCGGTCCAGCTACATGACGAGGTGCTCGATTCCTTCGACATCTTCCGCGGCAGACCACGCACGGTCGAGGTCCTGGAAGGCGGACTCACCAACCGCAACTACAAGATCACCACACCCGATGGCTGTTATGTCGCGCGAGTGTCGCCTGAGGACACCAGCGCACTCGCGATCGATCGAGACGCTGAGTACCACAACTCGGTCCGCGCCGCCGCCGCCGGCGTCGGTGCGCCCGTCATCAGCTACGCGCCCGAGCACCACACCCTGGTCGTGGGTTTCCTGAAAGGAAGGACCTTCACCAATGAGAGCTTCGCCGTCGACGGAAACCTCGACCGTGTCGCCGAGGCTGTGCGCGCGCTGCACGCAGCCGAGCCATTCGACAACGAGTTCAACATGTTCCGCATCCAGCAGAACTACCTGTCGATCGTGCAACGGCATGGCTACCGCCTGCCGGACGGCTACCTCGACTTCGCACCTCACATCACCCGCATCGCAGACGCCACCGCCAGCGACCCAACGTCACTGGTGCCCTGCAACAACGACCTGCTCGCGGGCAACGTTATCGACGATGGCTCGCGACTCTGGCTCATCGACTACGAGTACTCCGGAAACAACGACCCCTGCTTCGAACTCGGCAACATCTGGAGCGAATGCGGTCTCAGCGCCGACCAACTTGAACAACTCGTCACCTGCTACTACGGCAAAGCACTGCCAAGCAAGATCGCCCGCGCCGAGCTGCAAGGCATTGTCGCCAAGTACGGCTGGACCCTGTGGGCGTCCATCCAACAGGCCACCAGCCCTCTCGACTTCGACTTCTGGTCGTGGGGCACGGAGCGCTACGAAGCCGCCGTGTCGCTGCTGAGCAGTCCTCGCTTTGAGCAACTCCTCACCCGCCTGCGAGCCTAGGACTGACGGCCCCGCACCGGCCGATCTGCCGTTACCGGCACAGCACCATAAACCGCCCCATGAAGCATGACGACACCCACACCAGAGACGAGGAACACGATGCCGCAGAACACCCTGCCGTCACCACACGCGACCGAGGTCGATGACAGTTACGATCTTGCGCAGCACGGCTATCGGCAACGGCTCAACCGCAGCCTCGGGAGCTTCTCCTCCTTCGCGGCCGGCTTCAGTTACATCTCCATCCTCACCGGCATCACGCAGCTGTTCGGATTCGGCTATGGGTTCGGCGGCCCGCAACTGTTTTGGACCTGGCTGGTCGTGCTCGCCGGCCAGTTCTGTGTCGCACTCGTCTTCGCTGAACTGGGCGCACGGTACCCGATCGCAGGATCGGTCTATCAGTGGTCCAAGAGTATCTCGAGCCGCGCGATCGCGTGGTTCGCCGGTTGGCTCATGTTGATCGGGTCGCTGGTGACCGTCGCGGCCGTGGCCATCGCGGAGCAAATTGCTCTCCCAGCGATCTGGTCGGGCTTCGCGGTGTTCTCCGACCCCACCAAGAACGCGGTGCTCCTCGGCAGTTGCACCATCGTGGTCACCACCATCATCAACGTCCTCGGCGTCCGCGTGATGTCGAGGATCAACAACGTGGGCGTCATCGCCGAGCTGATCGGTGCCGCGCTTCTCATCGTGCTGCTGCTCGTGCACGCCACCCGCGGCCCCGGCGTCGTGCTGGACTCCGAAGGCACTGGACCCGGTCTTCCGGGCTGGGACAGCCTCGGACGGATCGCTCCGCTCCTGCTGGCCGCGATCATGCCCGCCTACGTGATGTTTGGGTTTGACACCGCGTGCTCGCTGGCCGAGGAGACGAACAACCCGCGTAAGCGCACCCCCCGCGCGATTCTGCAGGCGCTGGCCGCGGCGGGTACGGCCGGCGCACTCCTGCTGCTGTTCGCGCTCATGGCCACAAAAACCCTCGACCCGGCCAAGATCAGCTTGACCGGGTTCCCCGGCATCATCGAGAGCACCCTCGGCACCACTCTCGGCAAGATCCTCCTTGCGGACGTCGCCTTCGCGATCTTCGTCTGCACTCTGGCCATCCAGACTGCCACAATCCGTATCGCGTTCTCGATGGCCCGCGACAAGCGTTTGCCGGGCTCGAACCGGCTCGCACACGTGCTCGAGCACCGACACAGCCCACTGCTACCCGCCATTCTCAGCGGCGTACTCGCCATCGCGCTGCTGCTGGTCAACATCGGCAACTCCAAGATCTTCCTCGTCATTACCAGCGTCGCCATCGCGCTCGTCTACCTGGCCTACCTGCTCGTCACCGCCCCCCTGCTGGTCAAGCGGCTGCGCGGCTGGCCCGCCGACCGCGGCCGGAACGGATGGTTTTTCCTGGGTCGCGGCCCAGGCATTTTTATCAACATCGTAGCTGTCGGCTACGGCACCCTCGGTCTGATTAACTTGGTGTGGCCGCGCGAGATCGTCTACGGCACCGGCACTTATGCGTGGGGCGGAATTATCTTCATCGGCGGGGTGGTAGTCATCGGCGGCGTGTACTACGCACTGGCCCAGCACGGTCGCGAGCACGGCATCACCGACGAGCACCGCGCCGCCGAACCACCTGCCCCACCCGGCGCCGCGCCGACGATGACCCATGCCAAACCGGTCGCCGACGGCGCGGTCTGACACCGCCGCGCCGCAGGTCGGGTGCGATTGGCTTGAGTCGATTGCACCCGCCCCCAGAACGGCCCACCCGTTCAGTTAGTAAGGAGCACAACCCATGACTCAGCCCCTCCCATCTCGCGCTCGCATCGTGATCATCGGTGGCGGCATCATCGGCGCCAGCGTCGCCTACCACCTGACCAAGCTCGGCTACACCGACCTGGTTCTGCTCGAGCAGGGCAGGCTGTCCAGCGGAACGACCTGGCACGCCGCCGGGCTCGTTGGCCAGCTGCGATCCAGCGAGAGCGGTACTCGCCTGGTTCAGTACTCAGCACAGCTGTACAGCGAGCTGGAGGAAGAGACGGGCCTCGGGACCGGGTTCAATCGCTGTGGCGGCGTTACCGTCGCACGGACGGCAGACCGCATGGTGCAGCTGCAACGGACAGCCGCCGCTGCTGAAGCCTACGACCTCCAGTGCGAACTCATCAGCGCCGACCGTGCCAAGCAGCTGTATCCTATTCTCGCGGCCGAAGACCTGGTCGGCGCGATCTGGCTGCCAGGCGATGGCACTGCCAACCCGATCGACGTCACAAACTCACTGGCTAAGGGCGCCCGCGACCGCGGCGCGCTGATCAGGCAGGGCGTCCGGGTCATCGAGGTCAGCCAGCGCGACAGCGTCGTCACTGGCGTGTCGACCGACCACGGCGACATCGAAGCCGAAATCGTCGTCAATTGTGCTGGCCAATGGGCCAAGGCTGTCGGCGCTCTCGCCGGCG
>JAABVA010003586.1_pt1 | contig 14691 bp, 10 predicted proteins | sample 5560331 | NCBI WGS metagenome assembly JAABVA01 (sample SAMN12812661, study PRJNA571458) | rock metagenome | isolation source: Antarctica rocks | place: Antarctica: Victoria Land, Mt New Zealand sud | collected 2016-01-07 | reverse complement strand
TTCGACGAATTCGTCGACTACGCCTCAGCCGCTAGTTGAGCTGAGGCGCACACCAGCCAGTCAAGCGCCGCTCCGGGCCGTCCGATAACGAGGTCGTGACAGTCCCGTTGCCCGAAAGCGCCCGGGTCTCGCGCTGGCTGTGCGGGACGCACGCCGACCGGGCGCGCTTTCTCGACATGCAGACTCGGTTCCGAGACACCCGCCCGTTCGAGGCTGCGATCGGTGGGACGACGCTCGTGGCCGCCTTCTGGTACGGCTGGCACCTGACGGCGCTCGTAGTGCTCGCTTCCTTGACCATGGGTGCCGCCGGCCGCCTGGCGCGCGGGTCAGCCCGGCCGGAGCTGGTGGTCGCGCCGGTCTTCGCCCTGCTGCAGCTGAACCTGGCGGTATCGGTGCTGCTCAGTGGCGGCGGGCTCAGCCCGCTCCTGCCGCTAATGGCTGTCCCCGTGTTCAGCCAGGCGGTGTGCTTCCGTCCCCGCGTCACCATCGCCGGAGCGAGCCTCTCGATCGTTCTCGTCGTGTCAGCGGCGCTGGGAGCAGAGGCGCTGCCTGCCGTCGCGCCGAGCCCCGTCCTGCTGCACGTGCTCGCCTACCTAGCACTGGTGATGTGCCTCGGCATCGGGGGCTATCACCTCGCGGCCTCGGACCTGCGCTCTCGCGACGACGCTGTCATCGATCCGCTCACCGGGCTCTTCAACCGCAAAGCGCTCGACAACCGGTTCGAGGACATCCGGGTCCAGGCGTTGGTGCTCGGCCGCCCGGTGGCGCTGGTGATGTGCGACGTCGACAGGTTCAAGTCGGTCAACGACACCTAGGGGCACGACCACGGCGACCGGGTGCTGCAAGAGCTGGCATACCGGATGCGCAAGTCGGTCCGAACGTTCGACCTGGTCTACCGCCTCGGCGGCGAGGAGTTCCTCGTCCTGCTGCCCGGGCATGATGCGGATGACGCCGCACGGGTGGCCGAGCGGATGCTCCTCGACATCTCGGCCGAGCCGCTGGCCGGCTTGAACGTCACCGTTTCGGCGGGCGTCTCGGGCGCCCGTGGCCACCAGATCGAGCTTCGCGCTCTGGTGAAGGCCGCTGACGTCGCTCTGTACGAGGCCAAGCGCGCCGGGCGAGCACGCGTGCACCAGGCAGCGCCGAGTGCGGCGCCCGTCGGCTGAGCTGCGGCAGCGTCGTCGTAGGGGCAGGAAGGTCAACTAGGGTTCCGGCATGGTCCGCACCCGCTGCTACCGCAACGGGGTCGTCTGCGCCGAGGGCTTCTCGCTCAGCGCGGTGTCCGACCACCTTGACCACGGCGACGCGCTGCTCTGGATCGACCTTTGCACGCCCGCGCCCGAGGACCTGGACCTGGTGGGCGAGGAGCTCGGGCTGCACGAGCTGGCGGTCGAGGATGCGCTCAGCCCGCACCAGCGTCCCAAGCTTGACAGGTACCGCGACCACTCGTTCCTCAACACCTATGCCGTGCGCTTCGACGCCGGCAGCGCGGCCATCTCGACGAGTGAGGTGTCGGCCTTCCTGCTTCCCAACGCGCTGCTGACGGTGCGCAAGTCCGACGACTTCGACATCGACGCCGTCGTCGGCCGCTGGGACTCCTCGGGTGACCTCGCCAAGTTCGGCGTGTCGTTCCTCGTCCACGGGCTGCTCGACTACGTGGTCGACGGGTACTTCGACGCGGTGCAGTCCCTCGACGACGAGATCGAGGAGCTCGAGGACCAGCTCTTCGCAACGGTTGACCAGGAGGAGATCCAGCGGCGCTCGTTCGACCTGCGCAAGAGCCTGGTCCTGCTGCGCCGCGTCGTCTTGCCGATGCGCGAGGTCGTCAACACGCTGCTGCGACGCGACATGCACATCGTCGAGGAGGCGATGGGCCCTTACTTCCAGGACGTCTACGACCACGTGCTCCGCGCGACGGAGTGGACCGAGAGCCTGCGTGACCTGGTCACCAGCATCCTCGAGACCAACCTGACCATCCAGGGCAACCGGCTCAACATCATCACCAAGAAGGTCACCAGCTACGCGGCGATCATCGCGGTGCCGACGGCGATCACCGGCTTCTACGGGCAGAACGTGCCCTACCCGGCTTCAGCCAGCACTCCGGCTTCTACGCCTCGACCATCTTGATGATCGTGCTGTCAGGGCTGCTCTACGTCCTGTTCCGACGCAACGACTGGCTGTGAGCCAGGGTTGACGCCCGCGGGGGAGAAGGGTGAGCACATGGGGATGACCGAGCGGTTGGACCGGCTGCAACGGCGGCATCCGGCAGCGGGGTTCCCGATCGCCGTGGTCTACAAGTTCTTCGACGACCAGGGCAGCTACCTCGCCGCGCTCATCACCTACTACGGGTTCCTGGCGCTGTTCCCGCTACTGCTGTTGCTGACGAGCCTGCTCGGCTTCGTCCTGGGCAAATCGCCCCTGCAGCATGAGGTGCTGCGCTCGACGCTGAGCCAGTTCCCCGTCATCGGCAGCCAGATCGGCGACCCCCAAGGCCTGAAGGGAAGCGGCCTGGGCCTGGTGGCAGGTGTGCTCGGCACCCTGTACGGCGGCTTGGGCGTCGCTCAGGCCGCGCAGCACGCGATGAACACGGCGTGGTCCGTGCCGCGCAACAATCGCCCCAACCCGTTCAAGGCTCGGGGCGTCAGCCTGCTACTGCTCGGCACCGTCGGGCTGGGGGTGCTGGGCACGACGATCCTGTCCGGGCTGGGCAGCAGCGCCGGTGCCTTCGGCGCCAGCATCGGTACGGGGCTGAAGGTGCTCGTGATCGCGGTGTCGGTCGCTGTCAACGCCGGCCTGTTCCTGCTCGCCTTCCGGCTGGCCACGGCGCGACGCATCACCGTGCGTGAAATTGCACCGGGGGCGCTGCTGGCCGCCGTCTGCTGGCAGCTGCTGCAGTCATTCGGCACCGCGTACGTCGGCCACGTGGTCAAGAACGCCAGCGCGACGAACGGTGTCTTCGCCCTGGTCCTCGGGCTTATCGCCTGGATCTACCTCGAGGCCGCCATCGTCGTGATGTGCACCGAGGTCAACGTCGTGCGCAGCCTGCACCTGTACCCGCGCGCCCTGCTGACCCCGTTCACTGACAATGTCGACCTCACCCGCGGCGACAAGCATGCGTACGCGGCCGTGGCAAAGGCACAGCGGTCGAAGGGCTTCCAGGAGATCGACGTGACCTTTCACCCGCCCGAGGATGGCGCGGGGACTCCCGCAGAGCCCGCTACCGAGGCCGCCACCGAGCGGGAGGGAGCCGAGCACCAGGCATCCGAGCACCAGGAGCCGGCTCGCGAGGGCAGAGCTGACTCGACGCGCTAACGAGACCGCCGGCCGGACGACACCGATGCGGTATGTCTGTGGGCGGACCTGCATCTCATATCGTGGGGGCGTGCAGGTGCCCGGCCGGTGACGGTGACAGTTCCCCGGCCTGGCGGGAGTCGGGGCACCCTCCCAACAGCTGACGCCCCGGCACCTGCGCGGCGCCCTGCCGGTACCACCCACCGCGCCCCCGCGCTCGACGGGTTGCGGGCGCTGGCGGTGCTCGCTGTCGTCGCGTTCCACAGCGGGGCGCCCTGGGCGCCCGGTGGCCTGCTCGGGGTCGACGTCTTCTTCGTCCTGTCCGGCTACCTGATCACCAGCCTGCTGCTGGCCGAGCACGTCTCCACGGGCCGGGTCAGCCTCGGTGCGTTCTGGGCCCGCCGCGCCCGGCGCCTGCTGCCGGCCCTGCTGCTTCTCGTGACCGCGGTCCTGGCGGTCTGGCTGTCGTTCGAGCTGCCCGGCGGGGGCTCGCTCCGGCAGGATGCGCTCGCCACGCTGGGCTACGTGGCCAACTGGCACCAGGCGCTGGCCGGGCAGGACTACTTCTCACGGAGCGCAGCGCCATCGCCACTGCTGCACATGTGGTCACTCGGCGTCGAGGAGCAGTTCTACCTCGTGTGGCCGCTGCTCGTGCTTGGGCTGCTCGCCATCTCGCGCCACAGCACGCCGAGTCTCACCCGGCGCCGGGTTGCGGCCCTGGCCGGGGCGGGAGCGCTGGCCTCTGCCATCGAGATGGCGCTGCTCGCCGGGTGGGGGACCGGTGCATCCCGGTTGTACTACGGCAGCGACACCCACGCGTCCGCACTGCTGGTCGGGGCTGTGCTGGCTGCATTCGTGCCACTGGGGCTCGAGCCGGCAGCACAGTCGGCAGTCGAGCGGCGGGCCGGCGAGGGGGGCTGGCGGCGTGCGGGTGCATCGGTTGCTGCTGCGGTGGCGTTCGGCGTCCTGGCCGCCGCTGTGACGCTCGTGCCCGGGACGGCTGCCGGGCTCTACCGCGGCGGCTTCCTCGCTGTCGCTGTCGCCGTCGCGGTGCTCGTCGCCCACGTGGTGCGGCGCCGGGAGTCGGCGGCGGCCCGGCTGCTCGCCCTGGCTCCGTTGGCGGCGCTTGGACGAGCGTCCTATGGCGTCTACCTGTGGCACTGGCCGGCAGTCCTGCTCATCGATCATGCCCGTACCGGTCTGTCCGGCCCCGGGCTCTTGGCGACACGCGTCGCCGCGTCGGTCACGCTCGGGGCGCTGTCGTGGGTCTGCGTCGAGCAGCGAGTCCTGCGGGGCCGTTTCGGGCGCCGGCCCCGGCGCGTGCTGGTTCCTGCCGCCGCTGCTCTGGCGTCTGTCGTCGCGCTGGTGCTGGTCCTGCCCGCTCCACACAGCACCAGTGGTCAGCAGCTGGCCGCGCTGGAGCGCGCGCAGGACGAGGTTCTGCCACCGCTCGCGACCACAGTGCCGGTGGCTGAGCGGCGCCCGCGCGCGGTGCTCGTGGGTGACAGCGTGGCCGCCACGCTCTCGGAGGGGCTGATACCAGCAGCGCGCGCCCAGGGGCTCGACGTCGTCAGCCGCGCGGCGCTCGGCTGCGGCATCGCCACCTACGGCGAGATTTCGGACGGCGAGCACTCCTTCCCTCCCGCGGCGGCGTGCGCCATCTGGCCGCAAGCCTGGGGGGCCGCGATCGACCAGCAGCACGCCGACCTCCTGGCCGTCCTCGTCGGCAGGTGGGAGCTGACCGACCGCTACCTGCACGGCCGGTGGCAGCACATCGGTGAGCCCGACGTGGATGCCTACCTCGCGCAGAGGCTCGACGCGGTTGTCGCCCTGGGCGTGCAGCACCACGTCAAGGTGGCGTTCCTCACCGCACCCTGCTTCGAGGGCGGCGAGCTGCCGGACGGATCGCCGAACATTATGGGCCAGCGCTCACGGGTGGACCGATGGAACCAGCTGCTGGTCGAGGCTGTGGCGCGGCACCCCGGCCAATCAAGCCTGAACGACCTGCACGGGTCGCTGTGTCCGTCGGGTTCCTACACGGCTTCTGTCGACGGCGTGCCGGTGCGCTGGGACGACGGCATCCACATCACCCCGGAGGGCGGGCAGCTGGCCGCGCGCTCCCTCGTCCCCGAGCTGATCGCTGAAGCGCGACCTCGGACGCCCCGCAGCGTGTCCTGACTCCTAGCTGGAGCGCTGACGCGGGCGCCGATGTGCCGCGCGCAGTGCGCTGCCTGCCGCAACCAGTCCGCCGCCAAGGGCGAGGACGAGCCCGGCCTCGAACCCGGTGAACGGGAGGCGGCCGCTGCTACGGCTGGCTACCGCTGTGGGCGCGCCCGTGCTTGAGGTGGCAGAGGTGCCCGATGTGCCCGATGTGCCAGAAGCCGTTTGAGACCCTGACGCTGCGGTGCTGGTACCACTGCCAGTGCCGCTCGTCCCCGTACCGGCCGTACTGCCGCTCGGTCCGGTCCCGGTTGTCCCCGTTCCGGTTGTCCCGATGCCGCTCGTCCCGCCACCGGGTGCGCCGAGGTTTGGGCTGAGGCTGGTACCGCCCGTGCTGGCACTGCTGCTGGCGAACGCGACCGGGCTGTTGGTCACCGGCAGAGCGAGGACGCCTGGATTCGTCTTGTCGTTCAGAATCTGCACGAGGTGCGCGACATCATTGCCGCCGTTCGTCTCAGCCCCGTAAGCGAAGTCGCTCCCGGCGATGACGAGCTGCAGGCTGTGGCCAGCGTCGAACCGGTGAACGATGCCGGGCAGCGTGATGTGGACCCGATCGCCGACGCTGCTCAGCCGCACCGGGCTCACGAGCCCGTGGATAAGTGTCTGCCCCCCGCCCGGGGCGAGGTCGTAGATCTTGGCGAAGACGACGAGCTCGGTCGCCGGGTCTGCGGAAACGGTGCCGGGCGAAGCGATCTTCAAGTCGAGCGTCGGGATGCCGACGACGTCAGCCGGCTTCGACAGGGGAGCGGTGGTGTAGGTCGCGGCGGTTAAGGGAGTGTCGAAGGGCGACTGGACCGGCGACTTGTCCTGCACCCCGGAGGTCTCCGAGTAGCTGGCCGGGTTGACCGGCGCGATGAACGAGTAGGTGCCGCTCGTGCTGCGCGCCCGCGTGGGGGTGAGGGTTGCCGTCGTTCTCGGCGCGTTACCGCCGCTGAGATACAGCGGCACGGGCGTGCCGACCGGGTAGGTCGGGGCGGTGGCATAGGCGGCGTTGGCTCGTGCCCGTGGTGTAGCTCCCCGGTAGGCCCAGTCCCGGAAGTAGCGGAAGCCGATCTGCGGGTCGCCACCGAGCCCCTTGAGGTAGTGGTCGAACCAGCCCTTCACCAGGTCGCCCTGGTACGTGCCGAGCGGGGCGTCGGCGTTGTACTCGCCCGCTGCCGGCGTGCTCTGGCTGTGGCCCCACGACTGCCAGACCAGCCCGACCGTGGTCCCCTGCTTGCGCAGCGCCTCGTAGGTGGCTACCGACTCCTGCAGGTTGAACAGGGTGTCGGCCTGCCCCTGCATCAGCAGGGTCGGGATAGTGATCTTGTCGAGGTACGAGGTCACCGACGCGGCACGGGTCAGGTCCAGGGCCCCGGTGTCGGGGTAACCGGTCGCGTCGAGATGTGCCTTGGCCGAGCAGGCGGCTGGAGCGAAGTTGATGCATGCGGGGAAGCCTGAGGCGCCGACCGTGCGCGACGGTGGGTCCTCCGTAAGGAACTGCACTCCAGCGGCAATGCCATCCGCGAAGAACAAGGACGTCCACTCCTTCTTGTGCACGCCCGGCGTCGTGTAGTTGACCCCCTTGGTGAAGGAGGTGTTGTTCGGGGCGAGCGAGTAGGCGAGGTTGTTCCAGGTGATCACCGGCACGATCGCGTCGATCCGGCCGTTCGACGCTGCCGTCGCGGCGTACTGGATCTCGCCGCCGTACGACCCGCCGACCATTCCCACCCGCGGGTCGAACGTCGCGGCGTTGTCCTGCTGTACGAAGTCGATGTCGGCAGCGGCGCCTAGCATGGCCGGGCCCTTGGAACCCGGTGCGTCGTCCATGAAGCCGAGACCGGTCTTGCCCCCGAGGTAGTCGACGAGCTGCGCGGCGGCGGCGCCGTCGTGGTCTCTGTCATCGAGGAAGATGCGGCAGCTCGACCCGCCGAAGCCCAGGCCCGAGTAGGACAGCACTGCATAGCCATTGTCGGCAAACGCTTTGCCCAACCCCGCCTGGTCGTCCTTCGATCCACCGAAACCGTTGGTGGTCAAGATGGCCGGTACCCGGTGGGTCGCGTCGGCTCCGTTCGGCTTGTACAGGTCGGCGGCGATCGTCTCCTGGAGTGGCAGCGCGTTGCTTACTGGGTCGTCGTCGCAGTTGGGCACGCTGACCTTGATCCGCACGTGCTTCACCGAGTACGTGAGGGCTTGCCCCTGGGCTGGGGTGGTCGACAGAGGAGCGACGAGTACGCCCGCTGCCAGGAGCGGTGCGGCGAGCAGACGACGACGATTCACAGCACGCTCCTGGATCGGGATTCATACAGCGGCCTAGTAGACCGCGAAACGTGCCCGAAATGTACGGCTTTATCAATAACCGGTCGACGGACTGTCAGCAGCGGCGGGCCGACGCGCCTCGGCAACCCTGCTCCGCAGCAGCAAACCGGCTTCTTGCTCAAGCAGGGCGACGGCGAGCAGCTCCCCGTCCTGCGGCCCGAACTCGGCCAGCGCCCGGGCGTGGATGCCGGTGACGAGTTTGCCGAGCTCGAACGGCACCGCGTACTCATCCGCCAGGGCGGTGATTCCCGCCAGCTCCTCGTGGCAGCGGTCGAGCCCGAAGGTGGTCAGGTAGTCGCCGGCCAGCAGCGCCGGGGCGTGCTGCCGGAGGAACTCGCTGCCGGCCGCGCTGGATGCCAGTGCCGCCCGCACTGCCTCGAGGTCCAGACCGAAGCGTGCGGCCAGCAGCAGCGCCTCGCCCGTCGCGACGGCCTGCCCGAACCACAGCAGGTTCACCAGCAGCTTCGTCAGGTAGCCGGCGCCGTGGCCGCCCATGTACGTGATGCGGTTGGCAAAGGCGGACAGCAGCTCGCGGTGGGCTTCGAGAACGGCGGCGTCGCCGCCCACGTAGAGCGAGAGCTCGCCCGACTTGGCGGCCGCCACCCCGCCACCGACGGGCACATCGAGCACACCGATGCCCCGCCGCTCAGCCGCGGCTCCCACGAGCACGCCGACTGCCGGCGTGCTGCTGGTCAGGTCAATCCAGACGGCGCCAGCGGCCATCGCGTCGAGGACGCCGCCCGTGCCTAGCATCGCGTCGGTGACCTCGGGAGGACCGGGCAGCATCGTGAACACGACATCTGCCCCCGCCGCGGCGGCCGCGGGCGTGTCGGCCCACCCGGCCCCCACGCCGCGCGCGGCAGCCTGTGCCTGTGGCCGAACGTCGGCGGCGGTGACGCTGAAGCCGGCCCGCACCAGGTTGGCGCACACCGGCAGGCCCATCCGGCCCACGCCGATGAAAGCAATCCGCGGTGAACTACCCGGCACCGTGCCTCGTGCTCGGGGCTTGCGCTCCGTTCAGATGAGAGGGCGCCCCATCGCCGGCGGCGGCTCCTCGGTGCTGGGCCGGAACTCGGCCAGCACGTCGGGGGAGCCGATGGTGCCGGTGGGAGAAGGGGTGGCTGCCATCGGCGGCGGCGCGAACGCTGGGTCAGCAACGAACGGTGTTGCCGGGGGAGGGGTCACCGGCAGAACCGAGTTGACCTTGCTCTGCAACGGCTTGGGCAGCCGGCCCGCGGCCTGCTGCACCTTGGGGTTCTGGCCGAGACCCTGCACCTTGGGGTGGTGAATAAGCTTCTGACCCTGCTGGAGCAGGTTCTCGTACTGCTGCCGGCCCGCACGCGTGCCGAGCACGTACCCCAGCCCGATGCTTGCCCCGGTCCTGATCAGCCGCATGCCGTGTCTCCCGTCCTGCAACCGCGCGCTGCGAAGCTGCGGGCTGCTCCGTGTCCGTCCGTTCGCCCGTTGCTACCCAGGCGATGCCGCTTGTACCGCCCAGGTCTGGAACCGGCAGCGGTTGCCGGAGCTCGTCCGGCAGGATAAGCGCGGTGTCAGCCACCCCGCCGCCGGCGGCCCCGCAAGCCGCCCTGCCGGACCCGCTTCCCAACGCCGAGCTGCACATTCACGTGGAGGGCGCACTGCAGCCCGAGTTGCTGGTCCGACTCGCAGCCCGCAACGGCGTCGCCCTGCCCACGACCGACGTCGAGGCGCTACGGAGCCGGTACGTCTTCGCCGACCTGCAGTCCTTCCTCGACGTCCACTACGCCAACCTGCAGGTACTGCGTGCCGAGCAGGACTTCTACGACTTGGCGGCCTCCTACCTCGCCCACGCGCGCGCCGGGGGCGTCAGGCGCGCCGAGGTGTTCATCGACCCGCAGGTGCACATGGGCAACGGTGTTCCCCTCGAAGCCGTGATGAACGGCTACGGCGCAGCTTTTGACGAGGCAAGGGCGGCGGGCCAGTCGTGCGACATCATCATGTGCTTCTTGCGTGACCTCGGCCCCGAGGCCGCGGAGGAGATGTTCCGGGCCGCGATGCCGTTCCGTGAACGCATCATCGGCGTCGGCCTGGACTCCACCGAGGTCGGCTACCCACCCTCGCTGTTCCAACGGGTGTACGCGATGGCAGCAGCCGAGGGGCTGCACCGCGTCGCTCACGCCGGCGAGGAGGGCGGCCCCGAGTACGTGCGCGAGGCCGTCGACCTGCTGGGGGTCGAGCGCGTCGACCACGGGCTGCGCGCACTCGAGGACCCCGAGCTCGTCCGGCGCCTGGCCGACGAGCAGATCGCACTCACCGTCTGCCCGCTGTCGAACGTGGCCCTGCGCGCGGTGGACACGATGGCCGAGCATCCAGTGCGGACGATGCTCGACGCCGGCCTGCGGGTCACAGTCAGCAGCGACGACCCGGCGTACTTCGGCGGCTACGTCGAGGCCAACTTCGCCGCCCTTCGTTCGGAGGCGGGCCTCGACGACGACCAGCTGCGCAAGCTGGCCCTGAATTCCTTCGACGCCTGCTTCGTCGACGACGTCGCGCGGGCAGGGTGGAAGGCCGAGCTCGACACCGGCGGCTGACTCTCCGATTACAAGGGTGTCGGCCGGTCGCGTGTGACGCGGCTTACAGTCCCCACATGTCACGCTCGGTCCTGCGGATCGCTACCGCGCTCTGCGGCGCCGCCCTGCTCGCCACGGCCCCGGCCTGCTCGAGCTCGTCGCACAAGGGCGGGGGAGCGGTTCCTGCAGCCGGCCGTGGACCAGACGCCGACTATGCGGCCTTCGCCCGCAACATCCTCCCGCACGGCCAGTACGGCTCGGTGCCGCCGCCAGCCGGGGCCAGCACACAGGCGTCGATGTACGACGCGCTCACTCCCAAGTTCGACGCCGTGTCAGAGCAGGACCTGCAGAGCGACTTCAAGTCCGAAGGGTTCGGGGTCGGGCCCGACGGACCCGCCACCCCCGAGAGCGTCCCGCAGACCGGCGTGCAGATCGTGCGCGACCGCTTCCACGTCCCACACGTCACCGCCCAGACCTACGACGGCGGCATCTGGGCGACGGGGTGGATCGCCGCCGAGGACCGCGGGCTACTGCTCGAGCAGGGGCGCTACAACTCGCGGGTCGCGGCCATCGACGCTCCGGGCCTGGTCGCGCTGAACCTCATCTCGGGTCTGAAGAACTTCGTCCCGAGCGCGCAGACCGAGCAGGTCCTGGCGTGGCAGAGCGCTGTGCTGGAGCAGGCCGGCCCCACCGGCCGGCAGGTGCTGCACGACATCGACACCTTCGCCGCCGGCGTCAACGCCTACCGCGCCGCCACGAAGTCGTCCGCCAAGCCGTGGACGCGCAACGACACCTTCGCGCTGGAGGCACTCAAGGGTCAGTTCGTCGGCCAGGGCGGGGGTGACGAGGCGCGGCGCACCCAGTTCCTGGCGGGGCTGCAGAGCCGACTGGGCGCGGCGCGGGGGATGAGCGTGTTCAACGACCTGCGCCAGCACGACGATCCCGAGCAGGTGACGTCCATCGACGGGCAGTTCCCGTACGAGCAGCTGCCGCAGCACCCCGCCGGCAACGTCGTCATCGACCCCGGCAGCTACCAGGCGGTGTCGCCCGGCGACCAGCCGGCGCAGGTCGTCCCGCCAGCCCGCGCCTCCAACGAGCTGATGGTCGACGCCAAGCACTCCGCCACGGGGCATCCGCTGCTGGTTGGAGGCCCGCAGATCGGCTACTACTACCCAGGGCTCACGTACGAGATCGACATGCACGCGCCGGGTCTGGTCTGGCGAGGGGCCACCTCCGCACCGTTCCCCGGCTACATGCTGATCGGCCGCGGCGCCGACTTCGCCACAACGCTCACCTCGGCCAGCGGCGACATCATCGACCAGTACGCCGAGACCCTGTGCGGCGGCAGCGACACGCAGTACCTCTACCAGGGCACGTGCCGACAGATGGGGCGCTTCGACGCCGGGGTGCTGAAGGGCTCCGGCGGCGCCAAGGACCAGCAGGTGTCGTTCCGGACGACAGTGCACGGGCCGGTCGCCGGGTACGCGACAGTCAAGGGACGCAAGGTCGCGATCTCGTCCAAGAGGTCCAGCGAGGGCAAGGACGCGCTCGACCTGCTGCTTTACCACGACCTGTCTACCGGGGTCGTCGACAGCCCGCAGTCGTTCTTCGCGGCGGCCGCCCGCTCGCCGCAGACCTTCAACTCCTTTTACATCGACTCCCAGCACATTGCGGAGTTCACCTCGGGGCTGCTGCCGATGCGGCCGCCCTCGGTCGACCCGGGGCTGCTGACCGACGGCCGCGGCGGGTTCGAGTGGAACGGCTTCCTCGGCCCTGACGCCCACCCGCACGGGATGGACCCGCAGCGTGGGCGCATCGTCAACTGGAACAACAACATCGCCCATGGCTTCGGGGCGGCTGACGACGAGTGGATGCGCACAGGCCCGGTGGCCCGCGTCGACCTGCTCAACAAGAACCTCGACCGGCTGGCCACGAACGGCACGTGGACGCTCGCCACCATGACGTCGGCGATGAACGCCGCCGGTACCCAGGACGTGCGAGCCGTCGACACCGTTCCGCTGCTCGGCCGCCTGCTCGCCGGGTCGACGCCACCCAGCAAGCGCGCCGGCCAGATGCTGGCGCTCCTGCAGGCCTGGGGCAAGCACGGCGGCAGCCGCCTGGACCGCAACCTGGACGGCGCGATCGACGACCCGGGAGCCGCGGTGATGGACGCCGCGTGGCCGGCAATCGCGGACGCCTTCATGGCACCCGTCCTCGGGCCCCAGCTGGACGAGCTGGCAACCCTCGCCCCGCGCTTCGACCTGCCGCCCAAGGGCCAGTACTCCGGCTGGTACCAGTACTTCGACACCGACATCCGCACCCTTCTCGGCGACACGGTGAGCGGAAAGCTCGCCAACCATTACTGCGGCAACGGCGACAAGGCCGCCTGCCAGGCCGCGGTGTGGAAGGCCATCGAGGCGGCTGGCGCACGGCAGCAGGCCCAGCAGGGCCCGGACCCAACGGCCTGGCGCGCGGATGCCAAGCGGGAGCGGATCACCTTCACGCCCGGCCTGCTGCCGACGACCCTGCGCTACACCAACCGCCCGACCGGCATCCAGCAGGTCATCTCGTTCGACGGGCACCGCTAGCACGCTGCCGCTGGGCACTCTGGGTCCCGATGTCGACGCCGGCCGTGGCAGGTGGTGGGATAACACCCAATTGACCCGGAGGTGGCGCTTTGTCCTTGGTGAGCATCGCGGCGCGGATGCGCCGCCTGCCGATGACGATCGGCGTCACCATCGCCGCCACCCTGACCGTCTCTGCCACCACGGTCGCGGTCGGCCACGCGGCCCCGGTCCCCGCCGCTGGTGCTGTCGCTGGTGCCGGTTAGGAGCCGGCAGCTGTGACCGCTGGACCCACCCGGCGACTGGTGCTGGAGTCAGCACCGCTCGTCGCCGCCCGGGCAGTGAGCCAGCCAACCGCGCAAGCGCCCGCGGCTGCTCCGCACGTCCAGGCGACCGGCTACACCCCGAGCGTGGCTGAGGCGCGCCTGCCGCTCCCACCGGTGACCCACGCACAAAACGACTCGCTCGGATCGACGATCTGCGCGCACGAGCAGTGCGCCCCGCCGGTAGATGCTGCTGCAGCCCAGGCCGTGGCCACGCTCGCAGCGGCGCCGCGTGGGTCCCAGGCTCTGCCGGCCGCACCGGCCACGGCATCGAACGCCATCCCGCAAGAGCAGGCGTCCGGGGCGGCGTCGTCGCCTCGCCAACAGGTGGCTGCGCCCCGGGCTGCCGACCCCGTGACTCCCGCTGCCACTCCGGCGAAGGCCGCTCCTGCTGCGGTGACGCCGAAGCCCGCTCCCGCTCCGCCCCCGCTGCGGCCGGCGGCTGCGGCGACCACGTTGAAGCCCGCTTCCGCTCCGACTCCGGTGAAGCCCGCTCCTGCTGCGGCGACGCTGAAGCCCGCTCCGGCTCCAACGACGGTGACGGCGCCCACTCTTGCTCCCGCTCCGCCCCCGCCCGCCCCGGCGCAGCCTGCTGGCAAGCCTCGGGGGATGGACGTTGCCTCCTACCAGGGCAACGTCGACTGGCCAGCGGCGTTCGCCCGCGGCGGACGGTTCGTCTACGTCAAGGCGACAGAGGGCACCGGCTACGTGAACCCGTACTTCGGGCAGCAGTACGGCGGCTCGCACAGCGCTGGGCTGATCCGCGGCGCGTATCACTTCGCGCTGCCGGACCGCTCCAGCGGGGCCACCCAGGCCGGCTACTTCGTGGCCCGCGGCGGCGGATGGTCGGCCGACGGCACGACTCTGCCGCCGATGCTCGATATCGAGTACAACCCCTATGGGCAGGTTTGCTACGGCATGAGTCAGCCGGCGATGAGCAGGTGGATCGCCGACTTCTCCGCATCCGTGCACCAGCGCACCGGTCGCTACCCCACGATCTACACCACTCGCGACTGGTGGCAAAGCTGCACCGGCAGCGCGAGCTTCGGTGCCACCAACCCCCTGTTCCTCGCCTGCTACTGCAGCGGCCCCGGCCGAATGCCGGCCGGGTGGGGCTATGAGTCGATCTGGCAGTACAACGACCGGGGTGACCTGCCCGGCGACCAGGACTTGTTCAACGGCACGTACGCGGACCTGCGCCGGCTCGCGCTCTAATCATGCGAGCTCCCGCAACCACGCTCGCCGGACTGCCTCTGCTGGACCTGTCAAGGGACGGCCAGACATGGTCGAGGTCATTGGTAGGTGTCACGCCGATGCTGCCTGCTGCGCGGAAGGACCACGACCTCGATGGCTGCTCACGCGGAGCCCAGCCTTGCCGGGCAGGCCGGCACGCCACCTCGCCCCGCCCGCTTCGGCGGGGGTGCCATGGCCCGCGTGCACCGCTTG
>JAABVA010003584.1_pt1 | contig 14694 bp, 16 predicted proteins | sample 5560331 | NCBI WGS metagenome assembly JAABVA01 (sample SAMN12812661, study PRJNA571458) | rock metagenome | isolation source: Antarctica rocks | place: Antarctica: Victoria Land, Mt New Zealand sud | collected 2016-01-07 | reverse complement strand
GGGCTGGCGACGGGTTCTGGCGTTGGTCGGCAGCGGGGGGTTGGTCGTCGTAGTGGACGGCTCCGCGGCCGGCGCGGGTGATGAAGAAGGCGCCGGGCGCGGTCTGGCCGAACGCTCCGCTTACGACGGTTACCTGGCCAAACCGGTGCGCGCCGCCGAGCTCGCCGCCGCACTACGCTGACCCATCGCCTCACCACCAGCGGGTCTCTCGACAGGTTCCGTTTGTCCAACGGCTGCTGTCCGGCGCGGAAGCCGCGCTCACTGAGACCGGTGGACCCGCACCGCCGCGGCCAGCCCCCCAAACTTTGCGGTACCCCCGCGAGCTGACCGCCGACGACGTCCCTGAGAGTCACGGGCGCGCCCAACCGTTTTCGGCGCCGGGGAAAGGCTGGTCCCGGCTCGGCGCGGACTACCGAGTTGTTACCCCCGGTGCGCCGTCTGATCGCGGGACAGTCGGCGCAGGTCGCTGACCGGGATTGCGGTCAGCGTTGCAAGCACTGCCGAGCAGGCGATCGGGGATGATCGCTTGGCGCAGGGAGACGGTGACGACGTTCCTGATCCTGGCTGGTACCGCGACCGGGACGGTCGCCTTCGCTCGCGAACCTGGGCGCTGTCGATCCGGGGCTGCATCCGCGCATCCCGCGGTCAGTGGTGGCGCTACCCGGTGAGTATCCGGTTCGTCCGGGGAGCGCGACCGAAGGGGCCTGCCGGTGGGCAGCCTCTGCCGGCGGGGTCACCGGTGGCCTGACCCTCGCGTCGCAGCGGTCGGTGGCACATGCTCACGTCGTGACGTATTCCGTGGTCGTCCTCGTCGCTGCGGCTGCTGTGTGGTTCTGCCTGGGGGCTTTCACGGTCGTGGGCTTGCGACACCGAGGGTCGGCGACGCCTGTCCGGGTGGTCGCGACGCTGCTGGCCTTCCCGGCCACGTGGACGGTCTGGTACCTCGTCGACCGTCGACCGTCGCACGCTCGGCCGCCTACCTGTACCACCCACGGGGCTGAAGCCGAGTGGCGCCCGGAGGCTGTCAGCGGGGACCGTGCAGGCGGCGGATGACGTAAGGGCGAAGCGCGGTAGCTAGCCCGGGCTGGGCACGGTCCGCGGCCATACCGAGCAACGCAGCAGTCGTGAGCGCCGCGGTTCTGACGTCGTGGGCAGACGCGCGGGCATATGTGGCTTCGATGGCGGGCGGCAGCGAGGCGCCGGGGTTGTCGAGCAAGCTGACGAGTCCGAAGGCGGGGTAGGGCACTTGCTCAGCGATCGCCCACAGCTGCAGTACGCGCTCCCGAGCCCGGCTCAGTTGCTCGAGCGCCTCCAGCACGGACTGGCGGTGCAGATACTTGGCGACGTTGGCGAGGGCCTCCCACCCGTCGAGCATCCAGTTCCTTGGATCATCGGCGGCGGCGGACCACAAAGATGGAGTGAACGTGTCGGTGAGTCGGCCGCTGCGGTCCAGCAGGGCGACGCTTCCCGGTGCCCGGCCCGGCCGGTAGTCGGCGCTGACCACGACCAGGTCGAGTTGTGTGCCGTCCTGGTACTGGACCCACCACCGGGGCCGGCCATCGAACGGCTGCGCGGACACCTCCACCACCGAGCCGAGCCCCTCGACCAGCGCAGTGACCACCTCGACCGGCGGGGGGCCAGCGGTGGCGTAGCCCAAGGCGACGTCGAGGTCGGACAGGGCATCGCCGCGGCCCTCGGCGACCGAGCAGCCGAGCTCGAGCCAGTCCCACTGCTGGTCTACGGTCACGGCCGCGAGCAGCCGGTGCAGCAACGCTCGCTGGGCAGCGAGCTCGGACGGCAGCGCCGAGATCCAGTCTTCCGCCGACGTCATGTCAGCATTGAACTTCCCGTGGTCGTCCGCCGGTGCACGCGCTTGTCAGGAGGTGAAGGTGACGGGGTGCCAGGTGCTGCCGGCGTCGTGGGTCAGTAGTAGCAGTCGACCTGGCCGGGCTGGGTGGTGCCGGTCTCGGGTTTGCCGTGGATGACGACGCCTTGGGTGGCGGTGGTGAAGCCCAGGTCGACGAACCCGGCCCGCCATCGTTGTACTGGGTGACGGTCACCCAGTGCCGGCCGCCGTCGCTGGAGCGCTCGAGTCAGCTGGTCGGCGTAGTCGACCGCGGCACGGACGGGGCAGCTGAGCGCGTCCTGCAGCTGCTCGCGCTCCTCGCTCTTGGCGGCGGGGGCGACGAGCGCCAGCAGCAGCCACAGGCCGAGTGCTGAGCTCACCGGCGTCGCCTGGTCGGTTAGCGCGAACCGGTCGGCGGCGCGGGTGATCAGCGCCGGCAGCCCTACCGCCGATGCGGCACTCATCGCGGGCCCCCTTTCGTGGTCGACGCGTCTGACCGGTGGGACCTCGCCCCGGACAGATGAGTCACACTGTGACGGTGCCGAGGTCCGCGGCCCGCTGGGCTGTTCTGGTCGCTGTCTGTTTCCTCGTGCTGCTGCTGGCGATCGCCGTCACGATGAGCGGCGGCAGCATGCCCTGCACGACCACGGTCAGCGTCATCCGCTATCAGCCGCCGACGTGCCCTGCCGATCGCCACTATCTGGCCATCGGTGTTGCGATAACCAGCGGCGTGGGCGCGGCCGCCGGCTCTGCTCTGCTGGCACGCGCGCTCCGGAACGAGAACCGGCGGGCGCGTCGTCATCGCTCCGACCGGGCTGGCGCCCCGTACAGCCCCCGCTGACTGGCACTGATTACCGAACCGGTCCTACGGGACGGACCGACCTGCTGGTTCTTGTCGTCGGCGGGGTGTGGGGGAGGGGTGCCGGTAGGGGGTCGGCTACCGGGACGCGCTTCGGGCCGACGACCCGAACCTGAGGAGGTTGCCGTCGGGGTCGATGTACGCGCCGTCGACGAGCCCGTATTCGGTGTCGACCGGCGGGACGAGGCGATCATCGATGATGACCTCCTCCACTCGTTGGTGGCGGAGAACGAGAGCGGCCGGCACCGGACCGTCGCAGCTATATGCCGCAGCCCTCGTGCGCCGGCAGCTGTGGCGACACTTGGCGGCATGGACGTACACGCCGTCGACTCCCGTGATCAAAGTTGGGAGGTGGACGCGCCGCACTACCGCGTCTACTTCCACGACGCTTCAGGCGCGAGCGAGGAGCACGAGGTCAGCCGTGCCGATGTAGCTGAGGTCCTTGCTTGGGCCGAAGCTGGGCGCGGGACCAGGACGTACGTGCTGTACGTCTGCGTTTCGCGGGACGGCCTTGGGCTGGTCCGCCTGGCGGGGGTGGACCCCAACAACCGCCAGCCCTGATGAGCCGGCCGGCGATCGGTCTGCGGGACGTTGATGGAGAGGTCGGTTGCCTTCCGCGTGGACGAATTATTTTGCCGGGTGGCTCTGCTCGAGGTACTTCTTGGCGAGGTGAACCTCCTCGCGAACCTCACGGGGAAGGCGACGGCGGAACAACGGCTCGAGAAACCACCGGACCGCCGGCGCGAACCGGAATTTCAGCGTCCGGGTCACCCTGGTGCCTCCCGCGACCTCGACGCACTCGAAGCTTGCATCGAAGGACGCGATGGTGTGCGCCATGCGGTTTCGCGGCAACGGGGACAGCGAGATGTCAATGCGCTTGCCCGGCGTCAGGCGGCTCTGCTGGATGACCTTGGGCTGCCGGACCCCGGCTAGCTTGGGCCGGCACGCGAACTCGAGCAGGTCGCCATCCCGCCGCCACCACAGCACCGGGTTGATCTTCTCGTCGACCTCGGCGTAGCGCTCGATGTCCATCACGAAGTCCAGAAACTCCTCCGGCGTACAGCCGATCGTCTCCTCCATCTGCACCATCACCATAGGGAGAGACTACTCTCTCACTATGAAGGAACCCGCCTCCACGACAGCCCGCGGACGCTTCATCACCGAAGCGGCCCGCCTGTTCGCCACCCAGGGATACGCCGCAACGTCGGTGGCCGACATCCAGCTCGCCTGTGGGCTCGCCGCCGGCTCCGGCGCCCTGTACAAGCACTTCCCTACGAAACAGGCGTTGCTCGAAGAGGTCGTCGGCGTTCACATCGCCACCATGCGCGAAGGCCGGCAATCATTCGCCGAGCAACTGCCGGACAACCTCCAGGAGGCCCTGCACTGGATCGCACGGGCCGTGTGGGCCAGCATGGCCCGCGACCACCAGGCACTGCGCGTGACGCTGCGCGACCTCGACGACTTCCCCGACCTGCTCGAGGAGATCTGGAACGAGATCCGCACCAACGTCTACGACGAATTCACCCGGTGGCTGCGCGACCAGACCGGCCGCGGCACCGTCCAGGCAGCCGACCCCGCAGCCACCGCCGCGGTCCTCCTCGCCTCGCTGACGTACTACCCGATCCTCAACACGCTCATCGGCCACACCCCAGGCGACATCGACACCGAACGCTTCGCCGACGCCTGGGTACGGCACGCCCTAGCCACGCTGACCCACTGACGGCCCCTCGAGTACCGCCACAGGAAGGCTGAGCGGCGTCCAGCTAAGCGGTCACATGGGCGATCTCCCATGAGCGGCCTCGCCTGCCAGCGCCCAGGCGATGAGCCCCAGAGCCCCCAGGACGAGCGCGGTCATCAGGGCGGCGGTGTTGTCCGCCGGCTGCTGCTGAAAAGCCCACACTGAGCGCAGCGCCGCGTCGCCGGCTCCAGCGGTGAAGTAGACGACTGCGGTGTACCCGCACGGCACGGTCCAGGCGAGTCGGGGTGCGAACGCCAATGCGCCCAGCAGCGCCAGTCCCAGGAGGCCGACCAGGTCGCGGAGCAGGACACCAGCCCCGTAGGAACCGGCGGGCAGGGCCGGGGCCAGCAGCACGACACCGGCCAGCAGCAGGGTTACGGCGTGCCCGGCGTGCCAGAGCTGCCATCGGGTCGGGGTCGCTGCCTCGATCTCGGCAGCGGGCGTGTGCAGTGTCCCGGCCAGCACCACCGCCGCTGCGAGAGCGGTGGCTACCGCGACGGGCAGTCGGACCATGCCGTCGAACGCGGACTGACCCACCAACCACCGGGCGGTGCAAAGAGCCAGGACTGACAGCGCGACGACGACAAGCAGGGCAAGGGGAACCCCTCGCCCGCGGGCGTACAGCCCGAGCAGCCTCACCGCCGGTACACGCCGGCGTGCAGCGGGGCGAGTGCACGCTCGGCGGACGCCTCGTCGCAGCCGGCGACGGCTGTCCGGTAGGCGCGGGTGACGGACAGCAGCTGCCCGTCGGTGAGCCCACCAAGCGGGATGCCAGGCAGCGCGCGAGAGGGCCGGGCTTCTAGCCAGGCGGCGAGGGCGGTGACACCGACGCCAACCTCGTGCGAGCTGGGGTACGGCGCGGTAGGGCCGCAGTCCCAGCGCAGCAGCCCGGTTGCCACGTCGTGGCGCAGCACCTTCGGCTCGGCGCCGCTGGTAAGGGTGGGGCCGATGTACAGCGGGTTCAGCGTGAACGCGCCTGTCCTGGCCGAGCGGTAGGACTCAACCAGCCGGACGTGGGCGTCGAGCCCGTCCAGCACCGGCTGCACGACGGCTGCGACCGCCGCCAGCTGCCTGCTGTGTCGCCGCAGCAGGCAGACCTGCACCGCACCGTTCTGGCGGCACACCAGCGCCTCACCCCGCCGGTCCACGGTGAATCCCCCCTCCCCGGCCCGGACGATCGGCACGCCGGCCAGGACCGCGAGGGCCAGCAGCGGCACACCCAGCCAGCGGCGGCGGGTCGCCACGAACGCCACGACGGCCGCGGCCAATGCCAGGAAGAACCCGGCTGAGGCCACCGGCCACCAGCCCACCGGGCGCCGGTCAGGCAACCCGGTCAGGTCGACGCCGGGTGAGAGGAACCGCAGCCCGTCGCCGCGGTAGCTGAGCGCCGCGATCGCGATGAAGGTCGCTAACGCGACCAGCGGAGTCGTCACCCTCCACCGCACCAGGCGCCCGGTGGCGTACCCGAGCGCCGCCAGAGCCAGAACCGCGGCGAGCGCGCTTGCTAGCACCCCGAGCAACGGACCGCCGTAGGAGGCCCGGCTCGTGGTGGCTACCCCGGCGGCGCCGGCGACCAGCAGGAAGGCGGCCGCTGCCGACGAGGCTGGGGACGCGACCGCGGCGAGCGTGCGGTGCAGCTGCGGCCGTGAGGTGCTTGCGAACAGCTCCCCGACTCCGCGCCGGTCTTCCCGGCCGCCCTGCCACGCTGCCGCGGCGACCACGACCGGGCCGAGCAGGATCAACAGGCTGCGCAGGTAGTACGACGACCCGGCCCACTCCCCGACCCAGTAGCGCTGGTGAGCCAGCAACCCGGCCACGAGCACACCGCCCATCGGCAGGACCGTCCAGACACCGACTCCCCGGCGAAGCTCGGCTGTCCATGCCGGTCTCACCCGCGTGCTCCGCGCAGCAGCGCGAGATAGCCGCGCTCGCTGGGGGTGTCACCTTCACCGTCCGCGCCTGCCGCGGCCAGGTCCTGCGGGGTGCCGGTGAACACCACCCGGCCGCCCTCGAGCAGCACCACGCTGGTGCAAGCGGACGCGACGTCTTCCACCAGGTGGGTGCTGACCACCACGCATGCGCTCTCGCCGAGCGTGCGCAGCAACGCCCGGAAACCGACCCGCTGCTCGGGGTCGAGCCCCGCAGTCGGTTCGTCGAGCAGCAGCAGCTCGGGGTCGTTGACGATCGCCTGGGCTATCCCGGCCCGGCGGATCATGCCTCCGGACAGGGTCCGCATCCGGGCGCCGGCCCGGTCGGAGAGCTGCACCCGCTCCAGGGCCTGGTCCACCGCCAGCGGGAGCCGGGCGGGTGGGACCTCCTTGAGCCAGGCGACGTACTCCACGAACTCCCGGACGGTGAACCCTGGGAAATAGCCGAAGTTCTGCGGCAGATAGCCCAGTCGGCGGCGGACCTGGGTGCGCTGGTCCCGGTCGGCGATGTCACGGCCCAGCAACACCACCCGGCCGGTGGCCGGCCGCAGCACCGTGGCCGCAACCCGGACCAAAGTGGTCTTGCCGGTGCCGTTGGGTCCCAGTAGGCCGTGGACGCCTGAACCGAGATCGAGGTCGAGGTCGTTCAGCACCTGCCGGCGGCGGTAGCGAACGCCAAGGCCGGCTACCCGGACCGTCATCGCAGCACTCCCGGGTCCTCGAACTCGGCCCGTCGAAGGACGAGCAGCACAGCACCCGCGACGGTGACCGCGACCCAGACCGGCCCGGCGGTGGCGCTTAACGCGGCGGGCAGCCGGGCGGTGAGCACCGCCGGACCGAGCGCCACGGCAGCCCACAGCGCCGCCGCGCACCCACTCGCTGCCTCGACGCGCAGCCGAGTGCTCAGCGCGAGAGCCAGCGTCACGAGCGCCGCCGCCGGCAGAAGCCAGGCCACGACACCGGTGCCGGTCAGTAGCGACACCACGAGCAGGGGCGGTAAACACACTGCAACGACCGCCGCGCTGCGCAGCAGTAGCAGGCGCAAGGGCGACGTCGGCGTGCTCAGCACCAGCTCCGCCGAGCGGTCGATCGCCGGCGAGGAGCCCAACGCGATCCCCAGCAGCGGCAGCAGCGGCGCGACGAGCAGGACCAGCGGCAGCCGTGTCACTGCGGTGAGGTCAAGGACCAGGGTCGCCAGGACCACACCGGCGACCCCAACCAGCCACGGGACCTGCAGGGCCGGAATGAGTGTGAGTCGTAGTCCACCTCGAGGCGGACGGGCCGGGGCGGCCTCGTCCTGCCCGTCACCTTGGGCCTGGTTCAGGACCGCTCCGCGGATGCGCCCCAGCGCCGGGTCGCTCACCACGCTCGCTACCGTCTCCGCGCACCGGGCACAGGCCGCGACGTGAGTCTCCAGCGACCAGCACTCGGGGGTGGCGAGCCGGCCGTCGGCGTAGTCACGGACGGTCCTGTCATCCACGTGCCACGCGCTCATGCCAGCCCGGCCCGCAACTGCAGCCGCGCGCGCGCGGCCCGTGTTTTCACGGTGCCCTCCGGGATTCCCAGCACAACCGCCGCCTCCCGCATGGTGAGCCCGTCAATCACCGTCGCCTGCAACACCTGCCGCAGCTCGGGCGACAGGCGGTCTAGAGCCGTCCCCAGGTCGCCGTAGGCCAGTTCAGTTACCAGCAGCTCCTCTGGTCCTGGGACGGCGGTCTCCTGCAGCGGCACGACCTCGACGCGGCGACCGCCGACGCGCAGCGCATCAACCAACCGCCGGGACGCTAGGGTCCACAGCCAGCCGCCGGGACTACCGGCGGCATAGGAACCGGCGCTACGCCACACTGCCAGGAACGTGTCCTGCAGCACCTCCTCCACCACGTCGCCGTCGCCGCAGCGCCGCCGCAGGCGCAGCAGCAGCCACCCCGCGTGGCGGTCATACAGCAGCGCGAGCGCCTCGGCGTCGCCGCGGGCGATCCCTGCCAGCAACGCGTCGTCCGTCACCTCGCCCACATACCGCCTATCGACCGCCGGAGGCCGGGCGGTTCGCCGAGCCAGCAGTCCCCTTCCCGCTGACCTTCCTCGAGCGACACCAGCCCACGAGGTGAGCAGCGTCAACCGGGCGTAGGCGGCACTTTCCGTTCCGATGTTCCTCATGGGCCCGGCCCGGCCGGCCTAGCCGACAGCCGGCGGGGGTATTTTCGCGCAATGACGAACCCGGCGATCCGCCCGCAGCCCACCGGAGACGTCGACATCGCCGTACCCGACGACGAGGAGCAGGCTTCGCCCTCCGGCCAGCCCGAGCCCGAGCCGAGCGTCGACCCAGCCAACCTCGACCATCCCGAGGAGCTGATGGGCGAGTAGACGCCCGCCCACACCCCAGCGGAATGCGCAGCGCGGCCTGCCCCGCGCTAAAGGCCCGGGGGTGCGCGGCCGCGGTCCCGTCTGCCAGGGCAGGCTCCTGCCTGCCCGCCCCTGCCCGTTCCAGCGGCCGCAGAGGCTCCACGGTCAAGGGCGGCGTAGCCGAGCGCAGCGGTCCCTTGAGGGTGGAGGAGCGGTCGCGTAGGCAGGGACCGCGGCCCCGGCGAAAGGGTCCGAGCGCAGCGAGGTCTTTTTGGTGCTTGAGCCGCTCGCTGAGCGGACACGCCGCCCGTCTGCTAGTGCTGGTCCCAGAACCCGGCGGGGGCCTTCTCGACGGGCAGCGGCGGTGCGGCCAGGTGCTTGCCCTCACCGCAGGCCCGGAACGGGCCGCGGTCCCGGTCGCGGAGCCGGTCCATTTGGGGGTCGGCGACGTCGCGCAGCCAGCGGGCAATCCCGGTCGTCGGTTCGAGCCGCAGCGCCTCCCATGCCCGCCAGACGGCCTCGAGGCGGACGCGGGCGTCCTCGTGGTCCCACCAGGAGGCGCACCATGTCCCGTTGCCGGTGAGGTGCTGGGCGTAGAGCGGGGCGATGACGTGCTCGACGAACTCGGCGAGGGTGGCCCACCTGAACGGAACGGTCGCCGGCTGCGCGGCAGGTGGCGGGCCGGTGCGCAGGTCGGCGACGGCCTGCTCCAGGTCGTCGAGCTGCTGCGCCTGGCGGGCGAGCTGTGCCGTCACCGCGTCGTCGGTCATCCGACTCCCGCCGTGGTGGCGCCGCGCCGACTGATGCCCGCCGTCGCGGTCTGCACCTCGCTGGCGACCGCGCCGGCCCTGGGCCCGTCGTACCAGGGGAGCAGGGCGAGCAGCGCCGGGCGGGTGCCGGTGGCGAGCAGCAGCGCGCTGCCTTTGGGCAGGGCCCGCAGCTCGGCGGCGGGCAGGATCCGTTCCCTGCGGGTGGAGCTGGTCCGGGTGGTGCGACCGTCGCCGTGCGACCAGCTGTCGGCCGGCACGTCGTGCTCGCCGACGAGGCGGGAGACGTCCTCGACGAAGGCGGCCTCGTCGAGGCCGGCGCCGAGCAGCTTGACCGTGGCGGCGCTCCACAGGGTCCGCATCCCGGTCCGGCCCCAGACCGCCTCACCCTGGGCGTAGGACTGCAGGATGGTCAGCGGCAGGATGCCGCGGGAGCCCAGGTGGGAGTACAGCTGGGGCAGGTCGGCGATGCGGCACACGTTGGCGGCCTCATCCAGGACGGCGAGCAGCGGCGGGTCGAGCCGGCCGCCGCGGTCCTCCGCGGCGTTCACAGCGCAGCGCAGCACCCGGTCGGTGAGAGCAGCGACCAGCGGAGCGGCTGAGCCGCCGCCGTCCTTGCTCAGCAGGTACAGCGTCTGCCGGGAGCGAACAAACGCCGCCGGGTCGAAGCGGTCCAGTACGGGCCGTTGGGTGGTCCAGGCGGTGATCTGCGGGTCGCGCAGGCACCGGACGGCGGTGCGGGCGGTGAACAGCACCGACCCGCGGGTTTCGGCCGGGGCTTCCATGCTGGCCCGCAGCGACTTGGCGAGAGCGGGGTAGCCGGCCTGCTCCAGCGTTGCGACCGCGGTCGGGTCCAGCTCGGACTGCAGCCATGCGTAGGCGGCGGTCAGGTCGACGCCGGCCAGGTGGCCGGCGAGGAACAGGGCGGCGAGCAGCTCGGCTGCGGCCGGCCCCCAGATGTCGCGGGTGTGCTCGTCGTCGACGGTGAGCACGAAGTGCGAGGCGAGCCGTTCGGCGTCCTCGACGCCGGCGAGCTCGGATAGCGGGTCCCAGTACCAGAGCTGCTGGGCGCGGGCGATCTGCTGCGGGTCGAAGGTCCACACCCGCTGGCCGGTGTCGGCGGCGCGCAGCGCAGCGGTCGCTGCCCACGCGTCACTCTTGTTCGAGGTGAGCACCACCGGGCCGGGGGCGGCGAGCGTCGCCGGCACCGCCAGCGCCGTCGTCTTACCCGACCGGGGTGCCATGACGGCGAGCGCGACGTCCTCCCAGGAGGCGGTCAGCACCGGACCGCGGGGCAGCAGCCGGCCGAGCGCCAGGCCGGCGTCGTGCGCGTGCAGCCTGCCGCGTGGAGCCAGCGAGGGGCGCAGTGCCCGCGCCTTGGCCGCGGCAGGGCCGGCCAGCATTGGGGCGACGTCGCCGCGGCGGGCCAGGGACCGGGTCGCACCGGCCGGCCGGCGTCGCCACAGCCGGCGGCCCAGCAGGGCGGCCGGAGCGAGCAGCAGCCCGGCGAGCACGAGCGCCGCGGCGACGATGGCCGCCGGGTCTAGGGCGGGCCACAGGCCGGTCGGGCCACCGGCCCGGGCCAGGTCGACGAGCAGCGAGGCGCTGAGCGGAACGGCTGGCCAGCCCCGGCCGGTGGCGACCGACACCAGGCCGGCGCCGGCCCACAGCGCCCCCGTGGCGATCGCGACCAGCAGCGCCAGCACCGGGACCACCCACGCGGCGGCCAGCTCGCCGCCACCGGCCCGGCGGCCGGTCACGCCGCCCACCTGCTGTTGGTGTCGTGGACCCCGGAGGCGGTCTCGGCGGCGGTCAGCTCGGTCCGGAACGGCACGCCGGGCCGTTGGCCCACCTTGAGCAGGAACCGGCCCCGCCCGGGTGGCTCGGCCGCAGCCGACCACCCCGGCGGCGTCGACCACGACGTGACCATGTCGGCTTCGGCGGTGGTGAACGGCACGACGCCGGCGAGGGCGGCCAGCTCCTGGCGGGGCAGCCCGCCGACGACCAGGGCGCCGCAGCGTTCGAACAGGCCCCGGGCCTTGGCCCGGTCGTCCTCGCTGCGCAGCGCGGCCAGGTCGGCCAGGGAGTGGGTGATCAGGCACTGCCCGACTCCTTGGGCGCGGTTGAGCCGGCTCAGCTCGTCGACCCGGTCGACCAGGCCCTCTCCGGCGCGCAGCACCCGCCACAGCTCGTCGAGCACGACCAGGAACCGGCGCTGCGGGGCGGCTCCGGCGTCGGCGAGGGCGTTCGCGGCCTCCACCGCGCCGAACCCGGCTGACCAGCAGGCCAGCAGGGCGGCGGCTTGGAGCTGCAGGTCCCCGGCGGCGATGCCGGAGACGTCGACGCAGACCGCGGGGGCATCCAGGCGGAGCCGTTCGGTCGTGGGCCGGGCGAACACCGCCCCGAGCGGGCCGTCGGCCAGGGAGCCCAGGCTGCGCATCAGCGGGTCGACCGCGTCGCGGTAGCGCTTGAGGTTGCCGCGGTCCAGGGTGACCGCCTGGACCGCGCCCGGCCGGGCTTCGAGCAGGGCGATGAGGTGTTTGAGCAGCGGCGCGAGCTGGCCGTGGTGGGCGACGGCGAGGGCCCGCAGCGCCGCCGACAGGATGGTCAGCTCGTGGTCGGTGAGCCTGCTGCCCCGCACGACGGTGAGCAGCGCGGCCAGCAGGTTGAGCCGGCGGCCGTGGGCCTCTTCGGTGAGGCGTTCGCCTTCGGCGCCGCCGAGCGCGAGCGCGGCTTCATCGAGGCCGCCGGCGTCGAGGACGTTGAGCGAACCGTGGCCGCGCCCGAGGCGGACGACCTGGCCGCCGAGCGCGCGCACCAGCGCGGTGTAGTCGGGGCGCAGGTCGCCCAGGATGAGCGGGACGGTGCCGCCGGCGGCGGCGCCGATGCACAGCCGGCGCACCAGCGAGGACTTGCCGAGCCCGGGCAGGGAGAGTAGCCCGACGCTGGGGTTGGACAGCAGCCGGGCCCGGGTGAACCAGGACAGCGGGTCGAAGCAGACCGTCTGGCCGGTCAGCAGGTGCCGGCCGAGGGGGGTGCCGATCGGCGGCGAGCCGGAGCCGACGGCGAACGGCCACAGCCCGCAGGCCTGCACCGTGGTGGCGCGCCACTCGGGCGGTGCTTCGACGTAGGAGGCCCGGCCCAGGCCCCGGCCGGTGTAGCCGCGGCGGGTGATCACGCTCATGGGGCGGCTCCGGTGCTGGCGACGTGCGCGGGCAGGACCAGGCCGACGCCGAGCGCCGCGGCGAACGCCGCGGCTTGCGAGCCGTAGCACCGGCGGAGCCGCAGGCGGGAGGCGCGGCCGAGCTGCACGACCTGTTCGGCGACCTGTTCCAGGGCGGCCGGGTCGGCGGTGACGGTGACCAGCAGCGCAAAACGGGTCAGGCCGGCGCCGGCCGCTTCCTCCCGAGCGGTCTGGCGGGCAGCGGCCAGCGCCGCGGTCTCGGTCGCCTTCGCCTCCCCGGCGCGGGCGCCTTCCCAGCCGATCGCGGTCCGGACGTCGGCGTCGACGATCGCCGCGGCGTCCCCGGCGCGGTGCGGCCGGAAGGTGAGGGTGACCCGTTTGCGCAGTGCGCCCTTGCATTCGCCGAGCACCGCGGCCAGGACCCGGGAGGTGACCGCGCCGCGGGGGGCGTCGACCATCGACCAGGTCACCGACGCCGCGGAGTCGTGTCGGTAGGACTCGAACGCCTCGACGGTCCCGACCGGGCCGGCCTCGTCCCAGCTGCCCGGCATGTCCCGGCCACTGGCGGCGGCGTCCAGCTCGTCGGCGACGGCCGGGTCGTAGGCGACCCGGACGGTGCGGGCCAGCCCGGCAGCCGACAGGGGGGTGACTTCGCCGGCTCCGGTGCCGGAAAGGCCGGCGACCAGGCCCGGCAGCCGGGCAAGGACCAGCTGTCCCATCTCGTCGGCGGTCCGGGTCCGGGGCCGGCGGGTCCGCCGGCTAAGAATGGCCCGTTCGGTCACGTCGTCGCGTTTGGCGCTGAACGTGAGAGCGACCCGGGCGGTGACGTCGGGGGCGGCTGCGGGGTAGGTCGCGGCGCACTCGCGGAGCACGTCGGCGGCGAAGGCGGGGCAGCCGGCGGTGATCTGCCGGCCGACCTCGGCGGCGAGCCGGTGCCCCGGGTCGGGGGCGGCCTCGACGGTGACGACCGCGGCGACCAGCGCCGGCTCGTGCCCCAGGTTGGCGAGCCAGCCGGCCCAGCCCGCGACCCACGCGTCGATGGTGTCCTGGTCGACCAGGGCGTCGCCTTCGGGGGCGATGCCCAGCTGCACGGTGTAGTGCCGGGCGGCGGGGACGTGCACCAGCGCGACCCGCTGCCCGGTGGGGGTGGCGACCTCGAGCAGCTTGGAGGAGGCGAGCAAGCCGGGCAGGCGGTGCTGGCCGAACGCGACCGGTTGGCCGTCGCCGGGCCGCGGCGGCACCTTGGCGGCCAGGTACAGGTGCTGACCCCGGGCCTTGCCGGCAGCCCAACCAGCCTGCCCGGCGGCGACCTGCCAGCCGTTGCGTCCCGCTGGGGACCGGTACAGCGCCGGGGCCAGCCCGGCGAGCAGCAGCACCAGAGCGACCAGCCCGGCGGTGAACCCGCGGGCCTGGGCGGTCAGCAGCACCAGGACGACACCGGCGAGCAGCACCGCCGAGCCGACGATCCCCAGTCGGGGAATCAGCCCAGGAGTGCGGGGCCGCGCCCAGTTGCCGTAGGTCGTCGGCCCGTCGGCGGCACTGCGGGCAGTACGGCTGGCGGCGCGGTCGGCGGTGGCGGTCATGCGGCCTTTCCCTCGCTGCTGCTCGTGTGGTCGGTGACGGCGCTGCCGGCGGCGCCTTTCGCGGCCTTGACGGCGCCGGCGGCGGCAGCTGCTGCCCCACCCACCGGACCGGCTGCACCGGCGGCCCCTGATGCTCCTGCGGCCCCTGGGCCCGCGCTGGCAGCAGCCGTCCCGGCCCCTGCTGCGGAGCCGCTCCCGGACCCGCCGGCGGCCGCCGCGCCCCCGCCGCCGTTTCGGCCGGCGAACATGCGGGGCCCCGGTCGGTAGCACGGCGGCGGCGGCGAGCAGCCCGCTGCCCCCACCGCCCTGTGAGGTCGCAGCGGCCACCGCGGGTGCCATCAGCCGCATCAGCGCCGGCAGCGCGACCAGGGCGAGGGCGGCGATCGCGAGGCCGCCGAGGATCTGCTGCGGACCGGTGCCGTCACCGATGAGCACGAACGCCGTCG
>JAABVA010003583.1_pt1 | contig 14703 bp, 11 predicted proteins | sample 5560331 | NCBI WGS metagenome assembly JAABVA01 (sample SAMN12812661, study PRJNA571458) | rock metagenome | isolation source: Antarctica rocks | place: Antarctica: Victoria Land, Mt New Zealand sud | collected 2016-01-07 | reverse complement strand
AGCGGGCCGTGCTCAAGACGTCCACGCAATCGAAGGCGAGGTTGCCGATTCTTGCCGCCACGGCCCGATCGTACGGTCCACGATCGACGTCACCGGCACTGACCGCGCCCCGCTGACCGGCGCATCAGCAGCGTTCCGCAAGCCGAAGGGCAACCGGGACGCGCGCGTGGCTGCGCGGTGACGCTGTAATCATGTGTCACAGACGGTCCTCCACCGGCACATTGCGGAGTGCCACTTACCGGTGGTCCGGGTGCGCCACCTCGACCTGGATGGTGAAGACCCTGCGCAGGCAGCCAGGGTGCGCCATCAGGGTAAGGGCCACGCGACCCGCTTGTCGGTCCACGAAACCCCTTCGTGGCGGCAGAGGCAGAAGGGATGACCAGCCGGGTCGGTGTAGACCTGCCAGCCGTATCCCGCGGGTCCGATGAAGTCCTGCTGAAGTGTCGCGCCAAGCTCGCCGACGCGGCGCTGTTCAGGCTCGATCAAGTCCACTTCGAAGTCGAGGTGGTATTGCTTAGGGTGTTCGTCGTCGGGCCAGCGCGGAGGGCGGTAGTCCTCCAGCCGCTGGAAGGTCAGACCCACCTCGCCGAAGAGGATGCCGGCAGAGTCGTCGGAACTGCCCTCCACGAGGTCGCGGCCGGTCACCTCGGCGTAGAAGGCCGCCAGCCTCATGGGGTCCGGGCAGTCGATGATGAAACCCAAGAGTTGCAGCATTGGACGATCTTGTCACCGGCAAGGGCACGTGCCCTGTCGCGACGCGCACCCGCCACCGACCCGTGGACTCCTGGGCCTGAGTACGGATCGTAGGAACTCGATGGCGCTCGTCCGGATGAGGCGCTTGGGTAGAGGCATGTCTGACGTCCGTACGTCGCGCCTGCTGCTGCACCCGATTGACGTCGCAGAGGGAGAGCGGGTCGTCGCGCGGACGCCTGGGGTTTCGGACTGTTGGGCGGACGACTTCCCCTTCGACGGCGACGTCCGCGGGGTCGAGGCGTTCCTGCGCGGCACCGCCGCCCACGGCGAGCAGCGGCCCTTCGGCCACTACCGGATCACGCGGCTCGCGGACGGCCGCGCCGTCGGCGGGGTCGGGTTCAAGGGCCAACCCGAAGGCGACTGCGTCGAGATCGGCTACGGCCTGTCTGAGTCCGCCCGCGGCCACGGGTACGCCGCAGAGGCGGTCGCCGCCGTGCTCGCCGTCGCCGCCGACCACGGCGTGTTGAAGGTGATCGCCGATACGACCGACGACAACGTCGCATCGCAGCGCACTCTCATGCGCGCCGGGTTCCGTCTCGTACGAGCCGACGACAAGCTCAACTTCTACGAGGTCCTCCTCGCCGGGAGGGCGCCGGATGAGTCCGAGCAGCCTCACGCTGCCGAGGCAACTGCGGAGCCTCGCAGGAACGGGTAGCGCCGGCCACCCGTGAGGTCACCTCGCGGCCGGGCTACGACTTCCCGCAACGGCTACCGGGACGCCGCGCCAGGGGCTTTACCGTCCGATGATGCACCTTCGCCTGGAGCAGCCATCGGACCACGCTGCTGTTCGGGGGCTGCACCTGGCGGCGTTCGGTAACCACGGGCAGGTTGTGGCCGACCTTGTGGACGCGCTGCGGTCCGCTACCACCGGCGACGTCGGGCTCTCGCTGGTCGCCGAGGACCCCCACGGCGACGTCGTCGGACACGTGATGTTCACGCGCGGCCTGCTCGATGCCTCGCGACGGCTCGTCGAGGTGCAGGTGCTCAGCCCAGTCGCGGTCCTGCCAGGACGACAGCGGCAGGGCATCGGTGGCGCGCTGATCAGGGCTGGGCTCGACGCCGTGGTGGAGCGGTCGGTGCCGGTCGTCTTCCTGGAGGGCGACCCCGGCTACTACTCGCGCCTGGGCTTCGCCGGCGGCGCGGAGCAGGGCTTCCGCAAGCCGTCGCTGCGCATCCCCGACGCCGCCTTCCAGGCGGTCCGGCTCCCCGCTCACGAGCCGTGGATGACCGGCACGCTCGTGTACTCGGAGACCTTCTGGCGCCTCGACGCGGTCGGGCTTCGCGATGCCGACGCGTAATGGCGAGCAGCTGCGGTGACGGCGGGAAGCGTCGAGGGCCGCTCGGACGCGCCGCCCTGCGACACGGTCCTGGCGGCCTTCGAGCTCGAGGGTCGGCCGGTGCCGCTGGCTGGGGGGCAGGGCAGGGCGTGGCTCGTCGACGGGGCAGTGCTCAAGCCACTGGACATACCGCTGCCGGCCCTGCGGTGGCAGGCCCAGCTGCTGACGCGGCTCGACGGCCGAGGCGACCTGCGGGTGTCGGTGCCGCTGCCCGCGAGCGACGGCGCGTGGACAAGCTTCGGCTGGACGGCGTGGCGTCACCAGCCCGGCGTGCACCTGCCCGGTCGCTGGCACGAGATCGTCGCGGTCGGCCAGCGGCTGCACGCCGCTCTACACGACGAGCCCGAGCCAGCACTCCTCGCGGACCGCACCGACAGCTGGGCGGTCGCGGACCGGGTCGCGTGGGGCGAGCTGCCCGCCGAGGAGCATGCCGGCACCAAGCACCTGGACACGCTGCTCGCGGCTCTGCGGCCGGTGACCGGCACGGCTCAGCTAGTCCACGGTGACCTCACCGGCAACGTCCTGTTCCACCCCGACCTGCCGCCCCTGGTCATCGACCTCAGCCCCTACTGGCGGCCGCCGGCGTTCGCGACCGCCGTGGTGATCGCCGACGCCCTGGTGTTCGAGGGGGCGCGCCCCGACGTCGTCCAGCCCCTGCTGGCGGACCCGGACTTCCCGCAGCACCTGCTCCGGGCGCTGGTCTTCCGGGCGGTCACCGACCACCTGGTCCGACCCTACCTGCGCCGGACCGACGCCGACGACCCGTACCGCCCGGCCGTGGCGCTGGCCGTCAGCTTGGCGCAGGCGTCCCGATAGCCGACCGTCTATCTGGAGCGCCGCAGGTCAGAGGCGGTGCACTGGCCAGGCTGTCCCAATAGCCCCGTCTGAATTGGCAGTCCCGCACAGGTGCCCCATACGGCACAAGATCGACAGCCAGTTCCTTGGAAGTGGGACGGCACCTGGTGGGGTCACGGGTGGCCGGTGCTAGCGCTGGCTGGGTCGTTCCAGTTGTTGTGTCCACGGCGGCGTGTCGTGCCGGTGCTACTGAGCTGACTTCTCGTACGGTCGGGTGGTGGATTTGGGGTATGCGCGGGTGTCGACGGCCAAAGCAGGACCTGGAGCGGCAGGTGGATGCGCTGACCGCGGCTGGGATCGCGGAGAAGCTGATCTATCTGGACCGGAAGTCCGGGGCGACGACGGACCGGCCGGGGCTGCGGGCGGTGCTGGACTACGCCCGGAAGGGTGACGTGATCGTGGTGCACACCCTGGACCGGTTGGGCCGCACCGTGCGGGACACCTTGAACTTGATCCATGAGCTGTCCGAGCGGGGCGTCGGGGTGCGCCACCTGGCCGACCCGATCAAGGTCGACTCGGCGAACCCGTCGGATCCGATGGCCCAGTTGGCGGTGGCGTTGCTGGCGTTGTTCGCGCAGATGGAACGTACCTACATGTTGGAGCGGGCCGCGCACGCCCGGGCGGTCGCGACGGCCAAGGGCCGACTGGTGGGCCGGCCCAGTGTGGTCAGCGAGCACCAGTTGCGGTACGCCGAGCACCTGCGCCTGGCCGGGGACACGATCAACGAGATCGTGGCCAAGACCGGGACCACCCGCTCAAGTCTGTACCGGCACCTACCGGCCCGACCAGCCGAGCCGGTCACGGCGGCCGGGCCAGCCCCGGACGAGCGAGCCGGCGGTGAGCCGGAGCTGCTGGGCGCAGGCGCGGGCGCGGGGCAAGGGGTTGCTGGTGGCTGAGGCGGCGGAGCGGTTCGTGACAGTCCTGTTGACGTTGGTGGTGCCGGCTGAGGCGGACCCGGAGGACGCCGCGCAGCTGGTCGCGGACGCCGCCGCGAGCAGCGCCCTGCAGGTCACGCACGCCACCGCAGTGGAGGGCCACCTTCCGGTGCCGGGCGCGACGGTGGTGCGGGCCGGCCGCAGCCAGCCGTGGCTGGTCGTCGCGGCGGGCCTGGACCGGGTCGAGCTGGCAGACCTGGCCGGGCAGGTGGTGCACGTCCCGCGCCGCACCGTGCTGCCGGACCCGCTGGACCCGGCGATGCTGCCCGTCGGCGCCCTGGAGCAAGCCTGAGGCGCCGACGCAGGCTGCCCTCGGCGGCCCGCTCAGTGCCCTGTGTCCGCGACAGCACACCGGCTGCTCACAGACACCAGCGGGGGAGTGCGTTGACGACGTGGGCGTGGGCGCAGCTCGCCGAAGGCTCCTACCGTCTGCCAGGGCCGGCAGTGGTGACCAGCCCGTGGGTGCTGGAGGCTCGGGCGCCGCGGTCGCGGCGCCGCGGCTTCACCCGGGTGAGGCGCCCTGAGCAGTGGGGCCGGGTGCGCACAGCCCGCAACATGGCCGCGGACTGCAGCAACCCGTTAGAGGTGCTGGTCATCAGCGCTGAACACCCGGCCGATGTCGACGCCGTCGGTCTGCGCAACTCCACCCCGGGCGCTGCGGCAGCCGGCGGCACGCACTGGGTGATGGGCGGGGTGTTCCACGAACCCCACCCGCTGGCGTTCCACGACCAGGTCCACCAGGGCGGCCGGCTGCTGCTGCTGACCGGCGACCTGCCGGCTTACTGGTCGGGCGTCCGCACCGGCGCCACCACCAGCTTCGCTGAGCTGTTCCCGGACGGCGCGTGGGCGGCGTGGGTGCCGCTGCTGCTCCACCTCTATCCCGACGGCGTCGGGACCCGCCCGGTCTGACCACTGGCGAGCAGTCCTCCCAGTGACTGTGAACGGGCGTCGGTCGCCGCACCTTCACCGGGCATTTGTGCGGGCCAGTCGTGCGGGAACGACTACCAGGCTCACAAAATGCACGGTGCGGGAGCGGGTGTTCCCGTGGGACGGTCGGCTGCTGAGACACGCGCTCATGCCGATGAGCGGACGCGCATGCGGCCGGTTTCGCCGACGCTTCAAGCCTCGTCCGCGTTCGCCTCGCCGACGGCTGGTCGAAGGGGCGCATCCGCGACGAGCTCCGGTGCAGCCGGGCGCTCGTGGACAAGTCGTGGCGCAATGTCGCGCTGGCTGGTCGAGCGGCTAGTCGAACAGTTCGCTGTCGGACTCGCGTACCTCGTCCACGACCCAGTCGGCTACGTCTGCGGGATAGCCCTCCCAGCCGAAGACGGCTTTGGCTTCCTGCTGGGCGACCTGGTCCGTCAGGTACAGCGCCGTCGCCACCTCTTCGTCGGTCGCGTCGCCAACGAGCAGCTCGCGGTCCGGTCCGGGCGCGATGACGCGCCGGACAATCTGTGCGGCCGCTCGAACGTCGAGCAGGGCGAAGTTCGGGTAGCTGACGGTTAACAGGTCGCGGGTGTTAGCGGCTTCCGCCTCGACGCCCGAGATGACCGTCGCCAGCAGGTCGAACTCACAGATGCTTGTCAGTAGTCGGTCGGGTTCGCCGACGACGTTCCCCGGCAAGTCGGGACGGAGCACCTGATGCTCCGCCTCGACCGCACGCGCGAAGAGCAGCAGAGAGCCCTGTTTGAACAGCTTCTCCTGGTGCCCGCGGGTCAGTGCGTACCGGTGCCACGTGCGTGACGACGAGCGTTCCTGCAATGTCGGCATGGGCATCAGTGCGAGTTGCCGGACCGCGGCCCAGTACCGGAGCCGTACAGCGAGGGCGCCGACGGCGTAGAGGCGCTCGGCGCCACGAAGCGCGACGACCTCATCGGGGACCGGGGTCGACGTACCTTGCGGTCCCGGGACGTAGCGCTCGGCCACCGCCTGTTCCAAGACGACGGAGAAGCAGGCAAGTGCGAAGTCGAAGAACTGCGGCCGTTGCAGGTCGAGTGCGAGCGCGACAAGCGCGGCGACCCGGTCGAGCAGGGTGGCCAGCTCCTGGTCGTTGCCGGCGTCTTGAAACGTCTTCGCGTCTCGTTGTGCGATGCGGAGCATCCGTCGGACTGGGACGTCGTCGTCTCGACGCAACATCATCTCGACCGTTGCAGCTTCGAAGGCCTCTGCGTCGAGTTGCCAGGTGTACGTCGCGGACGCGGCGGTGGCGGAGGCCTGCGCCGAAGTCGCGGCTTCTAGCCGCCGGAACTCCTCGGCGCGCTCGGCCCGCCACGCCTCCTTCTCGCGGGCAACGAGCCGCCTGCGGACGCGCTGGATGTCAGCCTGCTCCCACTTCTCGCTGCGGCTGCCGTGGCGCGCGTAGACGTCGCCTTCACGAAACTCGAACGTCTGCTTGCCGTTCTTGTCCTGGTACTCGCCGTTCCTCGCGAAGACGCACCAGCCGTCGGGGTGTGGGGCGACCCACACGACCGCCAGCTTCTCCGGCGACGCGCCGAGGTCGATCTCGTGGAGCGCACTGCGGATTTCGAACCCTGGTGGCAGGTACCTCGCGAGCTTGCCGCTGAGCTTCGCCTCGTCATAGTGTGAAGCCTGCTGGTCGGTCAGCCCGACGGGGACGCCGTTGTCGTCCGCGCCGACGACGATGTAGCCGCCGTCAATCATCATCGCGCCGGCGTGACGGGCGAGCTTGACTTGTCCTTCGGCGCCGGAGAGGTCGTAGACCTCCTTGTAGTCGAGCCAGGAAAGCTCCGTCTGCACGGCAAGAAGTTCGAGCAGTTTGTCGCGGGTCACCGTGCCGTCGAGGGCGAACGGTGGCTCGTGAGCAGAAGCCGTCGTCACCCGACCATCTTGGGGTGGTGCGCCGGTTTTCGGGCTCGATTTCCCCTCGCTCAGGCGTGCCTGCACAGGAAAACGCCCCGGGACTGCTGTCCGGGGACGCCTCGTCACTGCTAGTCAGCCGTCGCTGGCCGCGTCGACGACCGCCGCGGCCACCGATGGGGTCATCCAGTAGCACACGAGGTCGCCCTTCTCCTCACGCTCCCAGGGGAACTGGCCCTGGCAGTAGTGGAACCGCGCGGACTCGGCGAGCGTAGGCCGTCGTCGGTCGCGGGAGTTCGTCTGAGGAGAGCCCTATCCTCGGACACGCGATGACGGCGCCGAGAACACACCCGGCTGCGCCGGCGAGCACCCCCGAGGCTACGGGCGGTGTCGGCACCGTCTTGGAGTTCGAGTTCTCCGCGCTCGCACTCGCGGCGCTGATCCTTCACGAGCCGCTGCTGGGCCTTGGTGCGCCGTGGATCCCGTCGGCTGTCGCTGCGCAGCAGGAGGCGTCGAGCCCGGTAGACGACATCGTCGTCACCGCCGACGCTCGCGGCGACCGGATGACGTACTACGTCGCGTCGCGTCGGTTGCCGGTGATCGGGCCTAGCAGCCGCGACACAGTCAAGATGTTCGCCGACTTTCTCCGGCTTCTGCGCGAGCGCGCCGGCTCGTTTACGGACGGCTCCGCGCTGATCGGGCTCGCGGTGGCGGGGCCGCACACGCCCGCCACCGAGGTCGACAGGCTCACGGCGATCGCCGCCGAGCAGCACCACCCGGCAGCGTTCCGAGCGGCGGTCGCCACGCGGTCCGGGCCGCTCCGGACCCGGTTGGCGCTGGTCGATGAGATCGTCGCGGAGGCAGCCGGCCGGCTGGTATGGCCGGACGCCGTGCGCGGCGAGCAGGACTGGTCTTGGTTCCTTCTCCGGAACCTGCGCGTCGCGCAGCCGCGGCTCGAGCGGGAAGGGCCGGACCTCGTGTACGTCGTCGGGCGCCTGGCCGGGCTGGTCGGCGCCGACGACCCGATGACGTGCTGGCAGCGCCTATGCAAGATCGCGCAGACGGTCGCGGGCACTGCGGGCGCGGTCGACGAGGCGACGGTCCGCAAGCAGCTGCGGGGGCACGTGCGGGTCGCGTCCGCCCCCGCGCTGGCCGACGCGCGCGCTGTTCTCGACGCGCGCGACGCGGACCTGCGCGCCCGCACGCCCGGCCTGTTGGTCGGACCGAGCGCCGCGCAGCGGCGCGAGCTGGCGCTGGAGCGCGGCGACGCCCGCCACGCTCTAGCTGAGCGGCTCGCGACGACCGGCGCGGCCGGCGGCGCGCTCGTCGTGCGCGGGGAGCCGAACGTCGGCAAGTCGACGCTCGTGTTGCACGCCGTCGACGATGTCCGCGCGGGCGGCGGCGCGGTGACCGCGCTGAGCCTGCGCGATCTGCGCGGACAGCTGACCGCGCTGGAGGGCCAGCTGCGGCATCCGCTGCGTCGCGTCTTCGCGGGGTCCGCCGTCGCGCCGGAGAGGCTACTGGTGCTGGACGGGGCGGAGGCGGTTCAGGAGGGAGCCGCCGCTGACTTCAGCGCAGTCGTGTCCGCCGCGGTGGACGCCGGTCTGGGGGTGGTCGCGGTGTGCAGGGACGACGCCGCCGCGGCGGTGAGCGCGCAGCTGGCCCAAGTGGCGGCGCAAAACCCGCAGGAGTTCCTAGTCACCTCGTTGAACGACGCCGACGTCGACGTCGTGCTGTCCGCGTTCGACGCGCTGGCCCGGCTTCGAGATCGGCGCTCCCGCTGGTTGCTTGGCCGCGTCGGGCTGGCGGCGATGCTGCTGCGCGGCGGCACGGGGCTCCGGACGGGGCCGCTCGCCGAGGCGGACGTGTTCGACGCGTGCTGGCGCGGGTGGGTGCGCCGAGACGAGCAGAGGCCACCAGGCGAGCCGACGCCGGACGAGCGCGAGCGCGCCATGCTCGCACTCGCCCGGCATGAACTCGGCTCGGAAGACGGCAATGAGTCGCCGGGCGCGTTGGCGTCCCTGCGGTCCGACGGGCTGCTGCTGCCGTTCGGCCCCGGAGCGTCGTGGCGCCCATCGGAGGCGTTCACCGACGACGTCGTCCGAGACCTGGCGACATCACGGCTTCTGCTCACGACGGGCGTGCGGATGCTGGCAAGCGCATCCGCGCCGCGATGGGCGCTGCACGCCGGGCTGGTCGCGTGCCAGGGACAGATCCTGCGCGGAGCCGACGAGCTCGTGCCCGCGATGGCCGCGATCGTCAGCGATTGCGCCGCCGTCGCGGAGTCGTTCGGGGAGCGCTGGAGCGACCTGCCGTGGGAGGCGCTGCTGACGTCCCCCCTCGCGAGCCGGCTGCTGAACGACCCCGACGCCGCGCTCACCGGCAAACAACGCACCTGGCTCGCGGAGCTGCTGCGCGTCGCACGCCAGAGGTTCGTCAACGCAACGATCGGAGACCCGCTCGCGCTGGAGCCGCTCGTCGACTGGCTCGCCCGGCAGCGCCTCGCCGACGACCCGGTGCCGCGCGAGGCGCGGGAGCCAGCGGACGAGGTCACTCTGGCGTGGCTGCGCGGCCTCGCGATACGGCCTGACGCGACCATCGACGATGACGCGCGCGCCGTGCGCCAGCGGGTTCGCGATGCCCTGCGCTCTCGCGCCTCCGACGACCGCGTCGACCCGAAGGTGTTGCTCGGCACCGCTCTGCTCGGCGGCGACCTGGAGCAGCAGGACCGCGACCTGCTGGTCGGCCTCGCAGCGGAGCGGCCCGGGTTCCTTGCCGACGTCGTCGAGGACGTCGCGGTGGCCCGGGCGCTGGCCGAGTCGAACGCGAAGCTGCTCGCGGACCTCGCGCTCGCCTACTACAGGGCCGACCGCCGCGACCGGCATGCCGGCTGGGCCGACGACGGGGTGCGGCGGCACACCCACCTGCCGGGATTCGGTGCCCCAGCGGCCGCATGGTACTTCGGGCCGTTCTGGGCGCTGCTGCAAGCCGATCTTACGCTAGGGCTCGCGACGATCAACGCGCTGCTCGACCATGCGGTCACCGACGGTAGCGCGCGGCCCACCCGCTCGTGGGACCTGCTCGGAACCGGCCCGCGCGACTACTTCGGCGACGGGTCCACCTACACCTGGTACCGGGGAATGGGCGTCTGCCCGACGCCGTGCACGAGCGCGCTGCTCGCCGTCGAGAGACTGGCGGACTCGTTCGTTCGCGCCGGCGTGCCGGTCCGGCGCGTCGCGTCGCACCTGCTTGCATCGGCAACTGCACTGCCGATGGTCGCGCTGGTCGTCGGGTTTGTCGTGCGCCACTTCGACGCGGTGACCGACGAGCTCGACGACATCCTCGCAACGCCGGAGCTGTGGGATCTTGAGATCGCGCGCGCGACCCACGAGCACACCGGCATGCTGATGCACCACGACGAGCATGACATCGCAGGTCGGGACCGGCGGCGGTGGTCGCTTCGCGACGTCGCGATGACCCTCGTCGCCAACGCCAAGCTCAACGCAGACGACGCGGCGCTGCAGCGGCTGGAGCGGGTCCACGAGCGGCTGCTCGCCGCGGCCGCGGCCGAGGCCGACAGCAACGGGCGCCTGTCCGTGACGGTGCGGATGAACGCCGGGTTCCTCGTCGCCGACAGCTACAGCCTCCAACCGCTCCCGGACAGCACGGTAGTGGTGCAGTACGACGAGCCGGCGGACGTCACGGCCGAGCTCGCCGAAGAACGGGTGCGGCTCGCGCGCGTGGAGACCGTGCTCGGCCTGTCAAACGGGTATCACCTGCGGCTGACCCCGCCGCACGGCAACGACCCGCCGGACATTGACGCGGATCGGCTGGTCGCGGACCTCGCGGCGGTGCGCTCGCTCGGCGACGCGCCGCTCGACGACCGGGAGTACCAGGCGGGCGTGGCCGTGGCGGCTGCGGTCGTCCGCGCCGCAGCGTGCGGCGTCGACCTTGCCGCGGCGGGGATCCCGCTCGACGGCATCCTATGGGCCGCGTCGGCAGTCCTGGGAGCCGCGGAGGCGGGGACGCAGTATCCGCTCGCGATCGAGGAGTCGCTCTACAGCAGCGGCGCGGACCGGGTCGCCGCCTCCGCCGTCCCGAGCCTGCTGCGCCGGGGCTTCGCCGACACGCTAACGGCGTGCGGCGCCGACGCGCCGATGGACGCCGAAGACGTGCAGTACGTCGCGACCGCCCTCACCGGCCTCGCAACCAGCCGGTTCCACGAGGTGCGTCGCTTCGTCGCGCTCGCGCTGCGGGAGGTATGGGCCGAGCCGTGTCACGACCTGCTCGGCGCCTGCCTGCACCGGCGCGCGTGGACCGCGGTGGAGGAAGCAGCGGCCGATGTCGCGCTCGCTCCGTGGCACGACGGCCGCCGCGACTACACCCGGCTCAACGCGCCAGTCTTCGAGGCGCTGCTGTCGGCCGACGAGAAGGATCTCGCGCGACCGCGGCTATCGGCCGCGCTCGCGATGGCCGCCAGCGCGTCCACGTCGGCCGCGTGCCTGGCCGCCGACGCCGTGCCCCTGCGCGACGCGCTCCTCGACGCGTGGGCGCGGACATCCGTCCACTACGGCCACGAGGGCTATAGCACGCGCCCGGAGGAGCACGTCCTCGTGGCTGACGCTCTACTGGCTACCGCTGACGCCGATCCGGAGCTCCTGCCCCGCGCGATCAGTCTGCTCGGTGGCCTCACCGAGGCGACCAGCGACCTGCTCGACGCGTGCTGCACTGCCGCCGCGTACAGCCGGAAACGCCGTGACCAGATCGGGCGCGCTTGGCCGACGCTGATGGCCGGCGTCCTCGAGCATCCCGCGCCCGCTGAGCCCGACACGCGCCACCGCGGATCCCGCGAGCGAAGCAACGCCGTCGCCGCGTTGATCCCCAGCCCACAACCGGTCACGTTCGACGAGGACATGGACGCGACGATCCGGGCCGCGGCGGAGGGATGGCCCCGCGTCGCCGATCTCACCGACCTCATTGACCGGTGGCTGCCCCTGGCCGGGTCCGGCCGAGCCGTCGACAACCTCGTGCGTCTGCTGCGGACCGCGCCTCGGGATGAGCAGATCGACCGAGGCCTGCCGTGGATCCGCTCGCTCGTCGTGCGCCTGGGACGCACCGTCACCGACAGCTTCACCGTCGTCGGCTGGCTCCAGAGCATCCGCGGCTCCAGAAGGCTCGCGGAGGGATCACGTCACCACTACGACGTCCTCGTCGACGCTCTCGCCACCGCAGGAAGCTTGGCGGCTCAACAACTACAAGCCCAAGACGAGTAGTCGCCTGGCCGGCCTGCGCCCGCGGGTGCGCGTGCCAGCCGACGATAAGGACGTGCCCGCCGACCGTCGCGTCGTCGGACGAGCACGCTGGTGCACACGTCGGCTGGCAGGCAGGAACCGCTTTCGCGCCAGCGTCGGCCGGGCGCTCTCGGCCGGCCGGGAGCTGGGCCGGGCTCTTGGCGACGATGGTGCAGAACCTGAAGCGCGACGGCGCGACCCCCCTGCTGGGGACACTGCTTGCTCTGGCAGATGCGCTCAAGTCGACCCGCCGGAACCGCTCTCCGCGCCGCAAGCCCCGGCGTACGTCGGACGTCCACATCTGCCGCAAGTCGCGACGAGGGTTCGTGTGTCTGGGTAGCCGAGCTCCGGTCGCCTCGCTCTGCCGCGGGGATGCGGCGCCTGCCGTCCTCCGTGGGGAGTGGGGTCAGGTGGAGGCTACGAATCGCTTATGGACCGCCAAGGCACCCCGGTCGGGCTCCTCAGGATGCGCGAGCGGCTATGGCGGCGTACTTCCGATCCGGGCGCTCCACGAACTCCTGCCGCAGGCGCTGCATTTCGGCGAAACCTGCCTTCACCAAGTGCTCTGCGAAGGCGTCGACCGGCCACCGGTAGGCGGTGGTGACCTTGTGATCGAACTCGGCCAGAACATCCTGGCTGTCGAAGAAGCCGGCGACCAGCATGCCGCAAGGGGCGAGGAGTCGGCGGAACTCGGCGAGCACCCAGTCGAGGTCCGCGGGTGGCAGGTGGATCGTCGAGTACCAGCTCAGGATGCCTGCCAGGGAGTGCTCGGGGACATCCACCTCAGCCATCGAGCCGAGCCGGAACTCTGGGCCGGCGTGGGCCGTCCGGGCATGCGCGATGAACTCCGGCACCATGTCGACGCCCGTCACGTCGGCGCCCAAGGAATGGAGGTAGGCCGTCCAGTGACCTGGCCCGCAGCCGAGGTCAAGCACCGGGCCGGGAAGGCCGGTCAGGTGCCGCCGGATGAAGGCCGCGTCGTCTTCGTGCGCGTGGCCGACGCCGTCAAACAACTCGATGTACTGCTGGGACGCCGACGAGTACGCCTCACGCACCGGGCGGAGATCCACTACGGCATCGTAAGACCCAGTTCCTCATGCCGCGACGACTGTCTGCCGACGTCCGCATCTGCCGCTGAGCGCTCGCCCCGGGGTAGCCGCCGGCCCTTGCCCGTTCTGCCCGCCGGGCTGTCTCGGATGCGGTGGCTACCGGGACGGTTCGATCTGCGCTACTCCCGGTGTCCGGCACCGGACCGCCCGGCCGCGGCGCGTCCTGGCGAGCCGGTGCCCCGGTGTGTCATAGCGCGCTTGTGGGCGGGGGTACTCCTCTGCTGCGCTGAGCGTCTGCGCGGTGCCGTCCCAGAATCCCTCGGGTGCGGGGGTTAGGGGTAGGGCGGGGGGCTGGAGGTGACGGTCGCCGCAGGCGGCGAACGGTCCTCGGTCGGGGTCGCGGAGCCGGTCGATCTGGGGGTCGGCGATGTCCCGGAGCCAGCGGGCGATCCCGATGCTGGGGTCCAGGCGCAGGCTTTCCCACGCCTGCCAGACCGCGTGCAGCCGGACCCGGGCTTCTTGGTGTTCCCACCAGTGGGGGCACCAGCCTCCGCTGCTGGTTTCGTGCCGGGCGTACAGCGGCGCGATAACCGCCTGGACGAACTCCGGCAACGAGGCGCAGGCGAACGGCGGGCCGGCCTCGCCCGCAGGTGCGCCCGGCGGTGCCGGGCCTGTCTGGGCGGCACGGAGGTCCGCGGCGGTGTGCTCCAGGTCGTCGAGCTGCTGGGCCTGCCGCCGTAGCAGCACGCTCATCTCCTCGGGTGTCACGGCCCGACCTGCTGCAGTCGGGCCGGCCGGGCAGCCACCCCCGCGACGGCGGCGTCTGTTGCCGCGGTGATGGCTGGGGCGCGTGGGCTGTCGTACCAGGGCAGTAGGCGCAGCATCGCCGGTCGGGCGCCGGTGGCGAGCAGCAGCGCGGTGCCTTTGGGCAGCGCCCGCAGGTCCGCGGCGCTCAGGATGCGTTCCCGCCTGGTGCTGCTGGTCCGGGTGGCCCGGCCCTGTCCGCTGGTCCAGGAGTCGGCTGGGACGTCGTGGTCGCCGACCAGGCGGCTGATGTCTTCGACGAACGCGGCTTCGTCCAGGCCGGCGCCGAGCAGCTTGATGGTCGCGGCGCTCCACAGCGCCCGCATCCCGCCTTTGCCCCAGACCTGCTCGCCTTGGGCGTAGCTCTGCAAGATCGTCAGCGGCACGACGCCACGCGATCCCAGGTGGCTGTAGAGCTGGGGGAGATCGGCTATCCGGCAGATGTTGGCTGCCTCGTCCAGCACCGCCAGTAGCGGCGGGTCGAGCCGGCCGCCGCGGTCCTCCACTGCCCGCACGGCGCAGCGCAGTACCCGGGCGGTGAGGGCGACCAGCGGCGCGGCGCTGCCACCACCGTCCTTGCTCAGTAGGTACAGGGTTTGCCGGGAGACGGCGAAGGCGGCCGGGTCGAACCGGTCCAGCCCGGGGCGCACCGTCGTCCAGGCGGTGATCAGCGGGTCCCGTAGGCAGCGGCAGGCGGTGCGGGCGGTGAACAGCACACTGCCGCGGGTCTCAACGGGGGCTTTCATGCTGGCCTGCAGCGACCGGGCCAGCGCGGGGTACCCGCCGTGGTGGAGCAGGGTGACGGCGGTCGGGTCGGTCTCGGCCTGCAACCAGCCGTAGGCGCCGGACAGGTCGGTGCCGG
>JAABVA010003582.1_pt1 | contig 14703 bp, 18 predicted proteins | sample 5560331 | NCBI WGS metagenome assembly JAABVA01 (sample SAMN12812661, study PRJNA571458) | rock metagenome | isolation source: Antarctica rocks | place: Antarctica: Victoria Land, Mt New Zealand sud | collected 2016-01-07 | reverse complement strand
TTGCGGATCACCTGCTCCGGAGTATGCCTGCGTCGCTTCACGTGAGTCGTTCCTCCCTCGCCCATGATCGTGGGCGGGTAGAACTCTCACAAGCACCGGACCGAACTCAGGGGGTCGGGCCAACGTCGTCGCGCTACAGGGTGCGGAGCGTGACGGGAAGGCCGTCGCCGGGGAACGGCCCGGTGCCGTAGTCGATGACCGGTTCGTAGTCGGCCGGGACTGTGCAGCGGTATCTGAGCAGGAACTGATGGAGGATCGCTTTGACTTCCATGCCGCCGAAGTGCATGCCGATGCACTTGTGGACGTGCCCGCCGAACGGCGCCCATGCGTATCGATGGGAGGCGTCCTCTCGGCGTTCGCGTGAGAAGCGCTCCGGGTCGAAGGTGTCCGGGTCGTTCCACCACGGCTCCATGCGGTGGGTGGGGTAGATGCCGAGCATCAGTCGGGTGCCGCCCGGGATGTAGTGCCCGACGATCTCGGTGTCCTTGATAGCCTGCCGCGCGAGCATCCCGACCGGGGCGTTCATCCGCAGCGTCTCGCGGAACACGAGGTCCATCGAAGAGAGCCGATCGAGGTCGCCGTAATTGATCGTCGGCGTGCCGAGAGCGCGCGACTCAGCGCGGAGGCGATCCTGCCATACGGGGTGCTTGGCGAGGTAGTACACGATCATCGCAAAGGTGATCGTGCTGGTGTCGTGCGCGGCCATCAGCACGAAGATCATGTGGTTGACGACGTCCTCGTCGGAGAACCGCTCGCCGTCCTCACTCTCGGCCCGGCAGAGCACACTGAACAGATCATCACCGTTGCCGGAACGCTTGCCGGGAATCTGGACGCGGAAGTACTCCTCCAGCAGCCGTCGGCTCTCCAGCCCGCGATGCCATTTGCCGCCCGGCACATCGGCGCGGATGATCGCTTGGCCGCCGTGCACGGTGTCGACGAACGCGCCGTTGAGCCGGTCGGCCTGCGCGCCGAGCTCGCCGCCGACGAACACTTCGGTGGCGATGTCCAGTGTGAGCTGCTTCGTGCGCTCATACAGTGGGAAACAACTCTCCGCTCCCCAGTCGTGCAGCCCACGCTCGATCGTGGTGTTCATCGCCGCTAAGTAGGCGACGAGGCGCTCTCGCTTGAACGCCTGCTGCATGATCCGACGGTGATGGCGGTGCTCCTCGAAGTCCATCAGCATCACGCCGCGGTCGAAGAACTGGCCGATGAAGTAGTCCCATCCCTCACGGTTGGAGAACGCTTGATCACGGTTAACCAGCACCGTCTCCAGGGCGTCCGGTCCGAGCACCAGAACGAGCTGCGTGCCCACCACGTTGACCCAGGCGACCTGACCGAACTTCGCGTGCAGTCGCCGTGAGACAGCGAGTGCATCGCTGAAGAATTCGAACGAGTGCCCGAGCACGGGGAAGCCGGGATCGCCCATCACCGGTTTGAGGCCGCTGCCCGCCGGCGGCTCGGCGAGCGGACGAATCCGGGTCAGCGGCAGCCGGGCCAGCACCGTTGCGGCGGTTCCGCGGGCTCGCACCGCAACAGTTGCACTCATAGAGACTTCGCCTTTCTCGATATCGGGTATCTGGTACGGTACCGTGCACGATGACTGAGGTCAAGGGCGCGGCCGGCCGCGCCTACGGCGGGCAGACGGCGACCGAGCGTGCCGCGCAGCGCACCGGCGAAATGATCGCCGCCGCGTTCGCGCTGGTGGCCGAGCACGGGTGGCGCGATCTCAGCATCGAGTCGGTCTGCCGCCGCGCGAAGTTGAACAAGCGCTACTTCTACGAAACCTTCCGCGAGCTCGACGCGCTGATCGTGGCCGTCGTCAACCAGCTCGCCGACGACGCCATCGCCGTCACGCTGGCCGCCGTCGAGCCCGGCATGTCGCCCACGCACGCCGCCCAAGTGTCGGTCTCCACGTTCGTCACCCATCTCACCGACGACCCCCGCCGCGCACGAGTCCTGTTCGGTGCGGTGCCGGCCGCCGACGCAGCCGCCGGACATCGCGCCCGCGCGATTCGACAGCTGATCGGCACCGTCGCCGCGCAAGGCCGCAGCATCCACAACCTCGCCGAAGACCCGATCGTGCCGCTCACCGCCGCGATACTGATCGGCGGGACCAGCCAAGCCGTGCTCGACTGGCTCGACGGCCAGTTCGACAGCACCCGCCAGCAGCTGATCGACGATCTCACAATCCTCTGGCAAAGCATCGCGGATACCGCCGCCACAACCTCCCGCGACCGCCAACAACCCTGACCACCCTCCATCGTGCCGAGCTGAGTCCATCGTGCTCGGCAGCCACCTCCCGAGCGCAAGGATCCTTACCGTACGTTCCTGTTCCGTTACTACCGGAAGGCCAAGGAGCGCACGTCCTCGATCACCTTCCCGAACGCGACCGGCCCGCGGTCAAGCGCAAGATACGTGCGGCGTGGAAGCTCAGCGACCACCGCGCGGCGATCGACCGGCTGCAAGCGCTCGCCGGCGAGCTCGCGCACTCGCATCCCGGCGCGGCCGCGTCGCTGCGCGGCCTCGAGGAGACGGTCACGCTGCAGCGCCCGGGCGTCCATCAGCAGCTGCACAAAACGTTGTCCTCGACGAACCCGATCGAGTCGATGATCGGCATCTGCCGAGCGACCAGCCGCAACGTCAAGCGCTGGCAAAACGGCGACATGTGCCTGCGCTGGACGGCCGCCGGGATGCTCGAAGCCGAAGCCCAGTTCCGCAAGATCATCGGCTACACGCACCTCGCCGCGCTCGCGGTCGAGCGAGACGTCGCCGCCGCGCGCGCCACGACGAGCCGCTCGAGCACCCCACCCAGCCCGACCACAACTACGACCGAGCCCGCCGCTACGCTCGCAGCCGCTCACTGATCACCAGACCGCCACCGCGAAGTTCCACGGCGAACGGGACAACCTCGCAGCTCGCTATGCACGATCGAGCGTCCATCCGGCCCCAGGTTGCGATACAGCTCCTCGGCGCCAAGCGCCTGCTCATAGAACGCCACCGCCTGGGCGGCGTCGCGGACCACCAGATGCGGCGTGATCGTGTGGAAGTCCTCGGGCACCGGCATCGCCTCGCTCATCTACCTGCTCCTATCGGTTCGGATTTGGCGGCGTCGATCACGCCACGCTCTACCGCCACGTTGACCAGGACGGCGAGCCGATACGCCTCGGCTCGCAGCGCCTCTCGACCCAGGCTGGTCAGCCGGTATTCGCGACGGCGCTCGTCTCCCATAGCGTCGGTGCCTGGCAGCTCGTCGATCAGTGCCTCGATGCGCATGCGCTGCAACGATCGATACAGCGTTCCCGGTCCCAGCCGAGTGGCGCCGCGGCTCAACATCGCGACGTCGTGCATCAGCCCGTACCCATGGCGGGGACCGTCGGCAAGCGCGAGAGCGATGTGAAATATGGCGGGCGTCATCACGGAGGGAGGCGATAATTCAGTCCGCAATGACTATATCCACTGTGGATGCTAGGTGCAACAAGCCAGGCTCGACGCGACGAGCGGGCGACCCGATAGGGCGCTCCCGAGAGCCGATCCGCTTGCGGCTGACCTTCGTGGCAGTCATTCGATGGTGAGTACGGCCTTGGCCGTTACGCGTCGTTGCTCAAGTGCGGCGAGCGCCTGCTCGGTGGCGTCCCAGCGGTCATGCAGGCCGATCTCGACTCGCAGATCGCCGTGGTCGACGAGCTCGAGCAGGGTGGCGAGGTTCGCGCCGGCGGTGTGCTCGTGGCGGTAGGAGAAGTAGGTCTCCAGGCGCGCGTCCTCGTGACCGCCGACGAAGGCGAAGACGTCGATGGGCGTCTGTTCGCCGGAGGAGTTGCCGAACATCACGATCGTGCCCTGCGGCGCGATGCGTGCGATCGCGCCGGCCAGCGCCTGGCCGCCTACCGATTCCAGCGCGAAGTCGACGGTGCCGACCTGGTCGTCGAGCGTCTCGACGACGTCGGCGGCACCGAGGTCGCGTAGGCCTGCCACGTGCGCGGAGCGGGCCAGCGCGACGACGTGTGCTCCCGAGCGCGCCAGCAGTTGCACGGCCAGCCCGCCGACGCCGCCCGAGGCGCCGGTGATCAACGCGCGACGACCGAGCAGCGATCCGCCGCGGCGGACGAGGTTCAGCGCCGTCGTTCCGGCCATGGGAAGAGCGGCGGCCTGCTCGAAGCCGACGCCGTCGGGCAGCGCGGCGATGCGTCCGGCGGGCGCGACGGCGTATTCGGCCCAGCCGCCGCCGTCGACGAGCGCCGCGACGCGCTGCCCGACCCTGAGATCTGACACGCCGTCACCGAGGGCGATGACCTCGCCGGCGATGTCTTGGCCGGGGCGCCAGCCTTCTCCGTGGGCGGCGAGCCGCGCGAGCTCGCCGCGGTTGATCGAGAACGCCCGGACGGCCACAAGGACCTCATCGCCAGCGGGCCGAGGGACGTCGACGCCGCGACGCTCGATGCGCCGGGCGCCGCCGGGCGTAGCGACCAGGGCTTGCATGCGGGCCGGTGGTGTGAGCGTCGTGGTCATGGCCCTGACTCCATCGCGCCTGCACCGATCGGACAAGGCTGGCCGGCGCACTGGCTGGCATCATGCGGTGTGATGGATCTTGAGGTGCGTCAGCTGGAGGCGTTCGCCGCCACGATGCGAACCGGGAGCTTCACCGCCGCCGCCGCCGCGCTTGGTATCGGCCAGCCCGCGATCAGCCAAGCGGTGCGCCGCTTGGAAGACCGGGTGGGAGTCGTGCTGTTCCAGCGCACCGGACGCAGCGTCACTCCAACCGCCGCCGCCGCTGCGCTGCTGCCTACCGCCGAGGCGGCTCTCGACGCCCTGGGCGCCGCGCAGCACACCGCAGCCGCACTTGCCCAAGGGAGCGTCGGCAGCCTGCGGCTGGTCAGCACGCCAGGGAGCCTGGGCGTCCTGCGTGGGCTTATCGACGCCTTCAGCGCAGCCTACCCCGAGGCCCGGGTCGAGCTGGTTGCGCGCCCGGCCCGCGGCAGGCGCGAGGGCCTGCGGCGCTCGGAGATCGATGTCGCGCTGGTGCGCACGACGCAACCGGCACCCGGCATCGCCTACACGCGCGCGCAACGCGAGTCGTGGAGGGTGATCCTCGCCCGCGGGCATCCGCTGGCGAGCACCGGCGAGCCGCCCGCCCTAGCGGCCCTGGCCCGATGGCCGTTCGCAAGTCTGCAGGATGCCTCGCCAGCGCTGGACGCCTATCTCGCCGCAGTCCAGGCCGAAGGGAGCACCCCGCAGCCCGGACCGTTCGCCACCACGACCGACGATCTTCTCGCCCTCGTGGCCGGCAGCGAGGCCTGGACGCTGCTCACCGCGCCCAACGCCCCACCGCCCTGCGCGCCCTGCGCGCGCCGGCCGCACTCGGCTACGCCGACCTGTGGCTCGCCCACCGCACCGACCCCGCCCCACTCGAGCGCGCCCTGCTCCTGCTCGCCGCCGACCGCGCGCACCGGGCGACCCACTCGCCAGCCAACTGAGCTGGCGCCCAAGCGATCGCACCATCCGCACGCCGTTCAAGAACGTCTCACTCAAGGATCCCCTGCCGGATGGCGAACGCTGGCGCCCGTCGGCGTAGCAAGCTAACTTGTCAGACCGATGCCCGAGCCGGTCATCGCTTCGAGCGCTCGGCGGCACAGAATCAGTGACGAAGACATGCTTCACGCCTGCGCCCATCCAATTCGCGCCTTCGAGCTCGACGAGGGGTTGACGATGCTTATCGGTGGCGGCATAACCGGCGCGCTGCTCGAAGTCGGCGTTGTGCAGGAATGGAGGGCACTGTGCTCGTTCCCGCCATGACTGCCCGCGAGAAGTTCCTGCGCTGACCGCCATGCCGCGAACCGTCCAGGACATCCTCGATCACAGCGACGAGCTGGCCAAGCGCTTCGAGGACTACGAGCCCGCGGCGGATGATGAGCGTGATCCGGAGGCGTTCTCCGCTCTGCGTCGGGCAGTGGAGTCGCGCGCCCAAGCCGAACGATCGATCGCGGAAGCGGTGGCACGGGCGCGCGCGAACGGCTACTCCTGGCGAATGGTCGGAGCGCTGCTCGGAACGTCCGGAGAGGCCGCCCGACAGCGCTACGGCTCCTACGCCGCCTGAGCGAGCGCCCGCCAGCGGGCGCGGGCTATCGGCGCGTTGTCTCCGTGTCTCGTTGGCGCCGCTGGTCGCGGGCGAGGGCGCGGTACACCGTCGAGCGGGCGACGCCAAAGAGATCTCCGAGTTCGGCGGTGGAGTGCTCGCTGGCGCGGTGCAGGGCGACGAGGTGGGCTTCTTGGCGGGAGTTGAGCTTGGGCTGCTTACCGCGCAGGCGCCCCTTGGCCTTGGCGACCTTCATGCCTTCTCGGGTCCGCAGGCGTATGAGGTCTGCTTCGAACTCGGCGACCACCGCGAGCACGTTGAACAGCAGCCGCCCGACCGGGTCGGTGGGGTCGTGGATCGATCCGCCGAGGCTGAGCTTGACCGATCGGCGGGTGAGGTCGTCGAGGATCTCCCGCGCGTCAGGCAGGGAACGAGCAAGCCGGTCGAGCTTGGTCACGACGAGGGTGTCGCCCTCCCGGCAAGCGGCCAGCGCCTCGCGCAGCCCGGGGCGGGCGCGGTTGGTGCCGGTCAGGCCGTGGTCGACATAGACGCGATCCGCGTGGACGCCAAGCGCGTCAAGCGCGTCGCGCTGGGCGGTGAGGTCCTGCTCATCGGTCGACACGCGGGCGTAGCCGATCAACAAGGCTGTCATGAGGTGCTCCTGACAATCGGGCCGGCGCCGCACGTCACCCGGCCCGGCGTCGGTCGCGGGCGTAGCCGGGGTCGCCGGCTGTTTACCGCGAGGCCTCACGGGACCGCAGCCAACGCTGCCTGCAAGGCGTTGGTTGAACGGACATCCGGCCCGGCTGATCCGTTCCCTGGTTCTGGCGAGGAGCAGGGACGCCACCAGCGCGGGCGTGACACCTGCTCCGGTGTGAACGCGGTACTCCGCACGGACAGCGCCGGCGCTTCCTAGTTCGTTCCAGAGGGAGAGCCTGACCGGCCCGGAAATTCTGGCGATCGAGACTTCTGCATCCGGCGGCAGCAGCGGGCCCGTCGTGGCTGCCCGCACCGATGAATCCGCAAGCGGATCCCCTGCCCGTCCCCCTGCCCGCCGAGCGCCGCGTCGTCGGCACGGCGCAGCAGCACCTCGCCGGCCACGTGCGCGTGGCGGTGCGCCGGCGCGGGCGGCCCCTGTTCCCAGGGCGAGAGCCGACTCGCGGGGCTCGAGCGGGGGCACCGCTGAAGCCCTGGAGCCGATCCTGAGCTGAAGGGTCCGGGACCACTCCGTCCGGCCACCGGCACCATCGGCGGGACCGAGTTCAGTTCAGGCGTTCCACGATCATGGCCATGCCCTGGCCGCCGGCGACACACATGGTCTCCAGGCCGATCTGCCCGTCGTCGCTCTCCAGCCCGTTGAGCAGCGTGGCCATGATGCGCGCGCCGGTCATCCCGAAGGGGTGGCCGAGGGCGATGGCGCCGCCGTGCGGGTTGAGCTTGTGCTCGTCGATCCCGATCTCGTCCATGATCGGCAGCACCTGGGCGGCGAAGGCCTCGTTGAGCTCGACGATGTCGATGTCGCCGATGGTCATCCCGGCGCGGTCGAGGACCGAGCGAATGGCGACGATCGGCGCGACGCCCATGATCTCGGGCTCCAGCCCGCTCGTTGCCGAGGCGACGATCCGCGCGCGGGGCGTCAGCCCGAGCTCGCGCGCGCGCTCGTCGGACATGATCAGGACGGCGGCGGCGCCGTCGTTCAGGGGGCAGGAGTTGCCGGCGGTGACGCGGCCGTCGGGCCGGAAGATGGGCTTGAGCTTTGAGAGCTTCTCCACCGAGGAATCGGCCCGGGGGCCGTCGTCGGTGTCGAGGGTCGTGCCGTCGGGGAGCTGGATCGGCACGATCTCGCGGGCGGAGAAGCCCGAGTCGCGCGCCTCCACGGCGCGGTCCTGCGAGCGCTGGGCGTAGGCGTCCATGCTCTCGCGGTCCACGTCGTAGCGGTCGGCGACGTTCTCGGCGGTCAGGCCCATCTCGATGTAGGCGTAGGGCTTGCCGTCCTCGCCGTTGAGGCGCACGTTGCGGTCCTCGGGCAGTGTGATCTCCGAGTGCAGGCTGACCCGGGTCACGGACTCGACGCCCGCTGCGATGAACGTGTGCCCCTCGCCCGCCTTCACCGCGTGCGCCGCCCCGCGGATCGCCTGCAGGCTCGACGCGCAGTAGCGCGACACCGTCATGCCGGTCACCGAGTCGGGCAGCCGCGAGAGCAGCGCCACGATGCGGCCCACGTTGTAGGCGGCCTCGCCCTGCGGCAGCCCGCAGCCGACCATGAGGTCCTCGACGGAGCTCGGCTCGACGTCGGGGTTGCGCTCGAGCAGGGCGTCGACGACGTGCGCGGCCAGGTCGTCCGGGCGCACGCCCGTGAGCGACCCCTTCATCGCGCGCCCGATCGGCGTGCGCACGGCGTCGACGATCACGGCTTCGGGCATCGTCCCTCCTGGGGATCGTTCAACGGGTTCAGCGGCCCTGGAACCGCGGCTCGCGCTTGTCGGCGAAGGCTGTGAAGCCCTCACGGGCATCGTCTGAGTGAAAGGCGCGCAGGAACGCGTCCTTCTCGGCGGCCAGCCCGTCATCGAGCTCGTCGCGGGCCAGCAGGCGCTTGATCTCGCCGACGGCGATCGGCGGCTGCGCGGCGAGCTTGCGCGCCAAGGCCAGCGCGGCGTCGAAGAGGTCGAGGTCGGGCACGACATCGTCGACGAGCCCGGCATCCAGGGCCTCCTGCGCGTCGATGGGCTGGCCGACGAGCATCATCCGCCGCGCCAGGCCATCGCCCACCAGGCGCGGGAGGCGCTGCGTGCCTCCGAAGCCCGGCAGGATGCCCAGCGTGACCTCGGGCTGGCCGAAGAGCGCCGAGCTCGCGGCGATGCGGAAGTCGCAGGCCATCGCCAGCTCGCAGCCGCCGCCCAGCGCCGGCGCGTTGACGGCTGCGATCGTGGCGGTCGAGGAGCGCTCCATGGAGCGCATGAGCTCGTGCGCGGTGTCCAGGAGCTCGGCGCCGTCGTCGGTGCTCATGTCGCCGAACGCCTTGACGTCGGCCCCGGCGGAGAAGCTGAAGATGCTCGCCGAGGTGAGCACGACCACCCGCGCGCTCCCGTCGAGCTCTCGCCAGACCTCCGCGAGCTCGCGGACGACTCGCGGTGAGAGCGCGTTGGCCGGCGGTCGGTTCAGCCAGACGACCACCACGTCGTCGCCGCGCGGCTCCACGAGGATCGTCGCGCGCGAGCGCTCCGCGTCGGGCTGCGGGTAGGCGAAGAAGCCCTGGCCGGTGCTCTGGCCGAGGCGGCCCTGCATGACGAGGCGGCGCAGGAGCACCGGCGGCTCGAAGCGCTCGCCGAACTGCTCGGCCGCCGCCTCGACGCGCGCCAGCACGGTGTCCAGGCCACGCTCGTCGGCCCGCGCGAAGGGACCGGGCGTGATCGCCGCGCCGGTCATCATCCCGACCTCGATGTCGCGCAGGGAGGCGTTGCCGTCCTCGTGCACGAGGACGGCCTCGACGAGCATCCGCAGGCCGAAGCGCTCGACGAGCGGGACGACCGGCGGCGTGCGCGTGAGCGGGATCGCCCCCGCGCGCAGCTCAGGCCGCGTGCTCATAGAACCCCCGCCCCGTGTTCTGCCCGAGGTTCCCGCCCTCGACGAGCTCGGTCAGCTCGCGCGAGACGTAGAAGCGCTCGCCCAACGACTCGCGCAGGTGCTCCGCGACGTGCATCACGGTGTCCAGCCCGAGCAGGTCGGAGAGGTAGAAGGGGCCCATGGGCGCCGCCTTGGTGGTCATCACGGCCGCGTCGACGGCCATCGGGTCCAGCGACTCTTCGTGCTGGGTGAGCCACATCTCCGAGATGGCGGCCATGAGGACGCGGTTGACCACGAACCCGGCGGAGTCCACGGCGCGCACGGGCTGCTTGCGGATGTCCTGTGCGAAGGCGGTGGCGATGCGCACCGTCTTGGGCGCCGTGTGCCGCCCGGGGATGACCTCGATCAGGCGCGCCTGGGAGGCGGGGTAGAAGAAGTGAAAGCCGACGAACTGGCCCGGGCGCGTCGTGGCCTCGGACATCTCGCCGATCGACAGCGACGAGGTGTTCGAGCTGATGATGGCGTGCGACGGCGTCGCCGCGTCGATCTCGCCGAGCACCACGCGCTTGAGGTCCATCCGCTCGGGCACCGCCTCGACCACGAAGTCGACCTGGCCGAAGTCGTCGTAGGAGGTCGTGCCTGCGATCCGGGCCAGGACCGCCTCGACCTCGCCCTCGGCGTCGTCCTCGGAGACCGTGCCCTTCTTGACCAGCGCCTTGACCTGGGCCTCGGAGACCTGGCGGCCCTTGGCCAGGCCCTGGTCGACGAAGCGGTCCTCGACGTCCTTGAGCACCACCGGCACGCCGGCCGAGGCGATCACCTGCGCGATCTCGCCGCCCATGGTGCCGGCCCCGACGACGGCCGCCCTGAAGACGAACATGCCCCTCCCCTGCACGGCGCCGCTCCGAGCGGCGCGCCTCGACCACGGGCCGGATACCCAGCGCGCTCGCGCCTAAACCCACCGCCGGTCGGACGCCCGCAGCCCGGACGGGACGGGGCTTCCGCCCGCGCGTGGCGTCCCGCGGCTCAGCCGCCGAAGGCCGTGAGCACGGCCGGCTCGCGGTGGGCGTGCAGCGCCCCGATCCGGCCTGAGGCGGCGTCGACGTCGAGGACGAGCAGGCGGTGGGCGCGAAGCTGGGCGCGGTCACCGCGTTCGCGCAGCAGGACCGCGGGCCGCCCGTTCGGCACGTTCGCCGACGTCGTCGTGATCTGGGCGCGCGACGAGGCTGACGACGAGGTCAAGGCATTCCTAGTCGAGAAAGGGACGCCGGGCTTCGAGACCCGAAGATGGAGCACAAGATCGCCCTGCGCGCTGTGCAGAACGCCGACATCACCCTTGCGGACGTCGAGGTCCGGGAGAACGCGCGGCTGCAGAACGCCAACACGTTCATGGACACCGCCGGCATCCTGACTCATCGCGGATCGCCGTCGCGTGGGAAGCGACGGGGTGCGCGCGCGGTGCATACGAGGTCGCCCTGCGCTACGCCACCGAGCGCCACCAGTTCGGTCGACCGATCGCAAAGTTCCAGCTCGTGCAGGACCTCCTCGCCCGCATGCTGGGGAACATCACCTCATCCCAGTGCATGGCCCTACGGTTGGCCCAGCTGGCCGAGGCCGGACAGGCCGGCGTGCAGCACGCCTCGTTGGCCAAGCGTTCTGCACGGCGCGGATGCGCGAGACCACCGGCTGGGCGCGCGAGCTGCTCGCTGGCAACCGGATCCTGCTCGAGTACGACGTTGCCCGGTTCGTCGCGGACTCCGAGGCCATTTACTCCTACGAGGGAACGCGCGAGATCAACTCGCTCATCGTGGGACTGGCGATCACGGGCGAGTCGGCGTTCGCCGGGCCGCACAAGTAGCGTGTGCGGGCGGGAGAGGTCCTAATGGAGGAGGCGGGTATGGCGCAGAGCGGACAGGGACGGAAGCGTGCCACGCGCACGACCGCGGCAAAGCGGAAGCCGCCGGCAAAGCGGAAGCCGCCGACAAAGAGAAAGCCAACCCAGGCCGAGCGTCACGCGGCGCACGCGGCCGAGCGGATGGAGAAGCGCCGGGAGCAGGCCGCTGGCGGGTTGTCGGGCGCGGTGTACGACCGAGCGGCCCAGTGGTCGCTCGACGGCCCCGACAAGGCGTCGATGGAGGTCCAGAAATTCTTCTGGAACCCGCTGATGGACTACTGGTTCCGCATGGAGATGGAGGGGTGGGACCGTCTCCCGGAGCCGCCGGCGCTGCTGATCGGCATCCACACCGGCGCGCCGTTCGTGTGGGACGCGTGGACCGTCGGCGTGCAGTGGTGGCGGCGGTTCGGCACCGAGCGCATCCTGCACGGAACCGCACATGACGCGCTCATGGCCGCACCGCTCGTGGGGCGCTACTTCCGCAGCATGGGCGTCCTGCCCGCCGCGCCCGACTCGATCACCGCGGCGCTCGCCGCCGGCCACGACGTCGCGCTGTGGCCGGGTGGCGAGGTGGACTCGCTGCGCCCCTGGACCGACCGCGACAAGGCGGTTCTCGGCGGGCGCACGGGCTTCATCAAGCTGGCGATCCGCTCGGGGGTGCCGATCGTCCCGATCGCGACCGTCGGCGGCGCCGATTCGATGCCGGTGCTGCTCACGGGGAAGCGGCTCGCCCGCTGGCTGCAGCTCGACAAGGTCGCGCGCCTCAAGATGTTCCCGATCGCGATCAGCGCACCCTGGGGGGTCGCGCCCGCGATGCTGCCCGAGATACCGCTGCCGACCAAGATCCGCACGGCGTTCCTCGACCCGGTCGAGATTGATCCCGACCCGGCCCGCGCCGAGGACGACGAGTACGTCGACGCGAAGTACGAGGAGGTGCGCGCGAGCATCCAGCGCGGCATGGACGCGCTCGCACGACGCCGGCGTTTCCCGCTATTGGGTTAGGGAAGGCGGGCGGCTTTGCGGCCGACCGATCCGGGTGTCGCTTTGCCGACCACTCGGGACCTCACGGCCGCGACCTAACAGCGAGGCTCGACTCGGAGCAAACTGGCGGGCCGCGCGGCAGGTGTCTAGCTCAGCGCGCCGCGGGTAATTTGTCGTTCGAAGCAAGAGGGGGGACAAACCCGGCCCGTTCCTCCTAACCCCCCACAGGGTGTAGGCGAGGCGGTCCGAGGCGGTGCTCACGGCAGAGCCTTCGATCGGCCATGGTTGACGTACCAGCTTCCTTTGGAAACCTCGGCGGACTTGAGCACCACCTCGGTGAGGTAGACGAGCTCGGGTATGTTGTGGTCCCTCGCCGTTTCGAGTGGGTAGCTCGTCTTTCGCGTGGCCTACGGTCGCGCGATGCGAGACATCGAGCTGCCGTGTTCCGTGGGCGCGGCCGGGCAGCGGGTTCTCGCTGCTCTTCGAGGCGCTCGTCATGACACTGGTTGCCGAGATGCCCGTCGCCGCCGTCGGTGAGCTCGTCGGCGAGTACGACACCCGCATCTGGCGGGTCGTGCACCACTACGTCGACCGGGCGCTCGCCCGTCAGGACCTCTCGCGCGTGACCCGCGTCGCCGTCGATGAGACGAGCTTTCGTCGCGGCCAGGACTACGTCTCGGTCTTCGCCTGCCTTGACCAGGCCCGGGTGGTGTTCGCCACGCCGGGCCGCGACGCCGACGTCTATCGGCGCTTTGCAGCGGATCTGGCCGCTCACGGCGGCAGCGCTGAGCAGGTCTGCGAGGTCTGCCAGGACATGTCAGAGAGCTACCTGGCCGGGGCGCTTGAGCACCTCCCCGAGGCCGAAATCACCTTCGATCGCTTCCACATCAAGGCGCAGCTGACCAAGGCCGTTGACGAGGTCCGCCGCGCTGAGCGCGTCGAGCACGGCGAGCTGCTCAGACACACCCGCTACCTGTGGCTCAGGAACCCGCGCAACCTCACCGACCGCCAAGCCGAACGCCTCCAGGGCCTGCTGCGCCTGCCGCTTCAGACAGGACGCGCCTACCGTTGGATGCTGCGCTTCGACGGCGTCTATGAGATCGATGATCCCGACGAGGCTGCCGCCTACCTGCGCCGCTTCACCCGCGGCGCACGCCGCTCGCGCCTGGCCCCGATCATCGACTTCGCGCGGATGATCGACGAGTACTGGCTCGGGATCGTGCGCTGGTGGCACTCACGCATCTCCAACGGCCTGCTCGAAGGCCTGCACTCGCTCGTCCAAGCCGCCAAGCGCCGCGCCCGCGGCTACCGCTCCACCCGCAACTACATCGCGATGATCCACCTCACCGCCGGCAAACTCGACGTCGGCCCTACCCATGCAAAGTAGCGAGGAGCCCGGCGCCGAGTCGGTCGGTAAGGCCGGGCACGTGCGGCCAGTTTCTGCACGCTGATATCAGCGCCGCGCTTGGAGGTGCTTCGGCCCACCAAGCGATCCGGTTCTAGTTGGGGGTTGAACGCTACTCGGCCCTTCGCGCGAGCCGTTACCCGCACATGAACGTCCGTTCATGTTATCCTGGGTGGTATGGCCATGAGCGCGACGGCACCGCAAGCGAGCAGCCGCTCAATCAGGAGATGGCACGAAATGTCGCCGAGACGATGCAAGCGCTGTCGGCTCCCAGCCGCGTGCGCATCCTGGATTGCCTCAGCGAAGGGAGCTGCTCGGTGGGGGAGCTCGCCGAAGCCGTCGACATGGAGCAATCCGCAGTTTCGCATCAGCTTCGGATCCTTCGACACCTACGTCTTGTGGTCGGGGAACGCAGCGGGCGAACCGTGAACTACTCCTTACACGACGATCACGTGGCCGTCCTCCTGCAGGAAGCGGTCTCTCATGTCGAGCATCTGCGCCTCGGGCTAAGCGACGCTTCATCAACCGCAGCGGTTGGGATTGCCGCCCGATGAGCGCTTCGCCCCACACCCACGACGATGACCACGTGCATGACCACAGTCACGGCCCCTTCGTCGACACCTCCATCACGCGATCAAAGGCCGGCGTCGAGGCCGTCAGCATTGGCCTGGTCCCCGGTAGCGCGTTGACAGTCTGCTAGTGCGGTTTTGATCGGCGTGAGGAGCGTCGGAGCCGAGTCCGGAGGGCGAGGCGGAGGCGCTTCTCACGTCCGGTCGGCCGCCGAGCATG
>JAABVA010003579.1_pt1 | contig 14708 bp, 10 predicted proteins | sample 5560331 | NCBI WGS metagenome assembly JAABVA01 (sample SAMN12812661, study PRJNA571458) | rock metagenome | isolation source: Antarctica rocks | place: Antarctica: Victoria Land, Mt New Zealand sud | collected 2016-01-07 | reverse complement strand
CTCATCGACCGTGGCAGCTCCCCTGCGTCGAGCCCGACGGCGCGCAGCGCTCCGGCCGGACCGAACAGTTCATGCAGTGCGTCGGCGGGGGACCTCGGCGCGCAGCGGCGCCGTACTCGCCGGTCACAGGCGGTTGCCAGCTCCCAGAGGGACTCGGCGAGCTTGCGCCCTGCCTTGCGCGTCGCCTGGGCGGAGGGCGCGGGGTCCGGCCGCGGGACGCGCGTTGTCGGGGTGTTACTCCGTCGCGGCGCGACGGGTGTGCGTTGGGGCCCCTGCTGCACCGACGTTGTGGGTGCCGGCACGGGTGGGTTCGGGTGGGCGGGGGGCTGCGCGGGTGCCCGCCCGGGCTGGGCGTCCGGCTTGGCCAGGCACAGTCGGCAACCCAGCCGGGTCTTCGCCGCGACCAGTGGCGCGGTGCTTCGACAACCGGGGCAGCGCACGCCGGCGAAGGTGCGGGTGTGCGGGGACCATTCCAGGGTCAGCGGGTACCGGCGCTCACCGCGGCGGATGTCGACGGGCAGGCACAACACCGGGACCTCCAGCACCTGCAGCCGGAACGGCCGAATGGTGTGGGTGGACCGATACTTCTCGGTGATCTCGGCGAGCCGGCGTTCACGTTCGGCGCGGGTGGCGGTCATCCTGGCGTTCAAGGTCGCTGCGCGCTCGGGGGTGGCCGTGTCGAGGCGCCGGCGCAGCGAGTGCAGGACCTCGTCGTAGTAGGCCACGGCCCGCTCCGTCTCCCGGGTGTGGTCGTCGCCGATCTGCCTGGACAGGTCGGCAGCGCGCGCAGCGGCCCGCCTGTCGACCTGTTCGTGCGCGTACCGCAGCGCGGGCACCAGCTCGGCGGGGCGCGGAACCTGGCCGCCCCGCTCACCGTCCCTGTCGTTCAGGAAGCGCGACAGCGCCACGACGACGTGGCGGGGCAATTCCCGGCATGACGGTATGTCGACCCAGCATTCCTGCTGCTCCTGGAAGTTGACGTCGGAGGACAGGGCGAACGTCACCAGGGCACCGACGCGGAGCATCGGCCGAATGCCCGGAGTGACGCCGCCGGCCACATCGATACGGCCATGGTCGACGGGGAACTGTTCACGCGCGGCCGCGACGAGCTGCTGGGTGCCCGGCACCGGTCCCGGCGGCCGCGGCAATGGGAGCAGCCCGCAGTCGCCCTCGCCGAGGACCGTCTCCGCGGCCTGCATCAGCAGGGGATGCCCAGCAAGCAGCAGGGTTGCGCCCTCGTCGCGCGCCACGTCGGGATCCGCCGTGACCACCATGTCCTCGCCGTGCTGAAACTCCTGCCGCAGGGAGTCGGGGACGACGACCGTCGCGGTGTCGCCGGCGTCCTCCCACAGCCCGCCCGCGTGCTCCACGTAGCGCAGCCAGAACTGCATGCCCGCATCGGCGCGGCCCATTCAGGTTTCCTCCCCGTCGACGAGCGCGTCCACGGCGCCGCGGGACCCGAGATAATCTCGGCTGGCCCCCGCGAGCTGGGCCCCGAGCGTTTCCAGACGCTCGGCGAACTCCGCGTCGTCGGCGGAGTCGATGAAGGCGTCGAAGACGGAGCCCTCGAAGTCGAAGTCGTCGTCGATGCGGCCGAGGATCATGTCGAGCTCACCGACGACGAGCTCGAAGAGGTTGATCTTGGCCTCGAGCACATGCAGGATGCGCTGTTCGATGGAGCCGCGCGCGACGAGGTTCGTGAGCACGACGTCGTGCTCCTGGCCGATGCGGTGGATGCGGCCGAGGCGCTGTTCGATCTGCATGGGATTCCACGGGAGGTCCACGTTGACCATCACATGGCAGAACTGGAGGTTGCGCCCCTCACCGGCCGACTCGGTGGTGAGCAGGACCGGAACCTCGGCTGAGAAGGCGGCGATCGCCTTCTCCTTGTCCTGACGGGAGAGGCTGCCGTGGTAGCGGGCCGCGGGTATCCCCGCATCGGTGACGGCCTCGGCCAGCGTCTCCAGTGTCTTCCGGAACGCGGTGAAGACGATGACCTTCTCCTGGGTCTCGGCGTAGGACCGCAACCGCTCCAGCAGCGCCGTGGTCTTTGCCGGGCACCGGATGGCGCCCGCCTGCGCACTCAGGTCGTGCCAGCCCACCTTGGCCAGCGTCGGGGTGACGGCGGCCGGGCTCGATCCCGCCAACCGGGTGAGGCCGCGCAACGTGAGTCGGCGACTGGACGGGGAGTCACGAGCCTCGGCCCTGACCCGGCCGACGATGTCGGTGTACAACCGGGCCTCGTCGGCACTGGGGGTCACCAGCACCGTGTCGGCGAGCCGTTGCGGCATCAGGAGCGCGACCTCGCTGCGCCGGTGACGCACCATCACCTCGCGGGTGCGAGCGCGCAGCTCGACGAGGTTGCGCGGCGGCTGCGCAGTAGTGCCTCCCGGCACCCGGGGCTCGGCGTGGGCGCGGCGGAATTCGGCGGGGGTACCCAACAGCCCGGGTGCGACGAGGCTGACCAGCTCGTAGAGGTCTTGCAGCGTGTTCTCGACCGGTGTCGCCGTGAGTAGCAGGAGGTACCGCGAGGTCAATGCTCTGGCCAGGCGCCCCGAGGCGCTCCGGGAGTTGCGCAGCCGATGGGCCTCATCCACGACGATCAGATCCCACGGCTCGGCGACGAGGCTCGCCCGGGTCGGGTCACGACGCGCGGTGGCGATCGACGCCACCACGATGGGGCGCCCGTCCGCCGCACCCCAGTGCTCACCCCGGGCCAGAATCGTGGGCAGGCCGAACTTGCGTTCGAGCTCCTCCCGCCACTGCTCGACCAGGCCGGCCGGCGTCAGCACCAACGCCCGGTCCGCCATGCCGCGCATGCGCAGCTCCGAGAGCACCAGACCGGCCTCGATCGTCTTGCCCAACCCCACCTCGTCGGCGAGGATCGCGCGCCCCCGCATGCGCCGGAGGACGGTCTGAGCGGTCTGCAGCTGATAGTCGAACGGGGTGAAGGTCAGGCCGGGGCCCGACAGCAAGGTGTCGAAACCTGGGCGACTCCACACCGAGGCCGCGGCGTCGACCAGGGCAGACCGTGCGCTGTCGACGTCTCGGGCGGCTCCCAACTGCCGGTACAGCCGCTCGAAACCGGCCAGGTCGGCGGGTAGTCCCCCAACCGTCAACTGCGGCATGGCGTTCACGAAAGGCGCCCGCCCTCGGCGTCGTTGACCCCGATTGGCACGGTCACCCTCCGAACGTTGCTGGCGATACCCGGCTGGTGGACGGGCCGTGATGCTACGCGCCGACGACCGCGGTCGACTCGCGCCGTGCCCCCGGCCGGTCGGTCCCGGTTCATGGCGCGGTGAGGCGGGTCAGCAGTGGGCTGGCGATCACCAGGGCGCCGGCGACCGCGGCCACCCCGACCAGTGCGGTGGGCAGTGTGGTCGCACCGGCAGCGAGTCCGACGGCAGCTGGGCCGACGACGAAACCGAGGTACGCGACGGTGATCACGGTGCCGGTGGCGGCGCCTGGGCGGCCGGGCGCGGAGCGCGCGGCCAACGCGATCAGGGTGGGCGCGCAGATGCTGGTACCCGCGCCGGCGATGGCGATGCCCGCCAGCACCGGGCCAGCGTGGTGGCCGAGCGCGGCCAGGGCACTTCCCGCGGCGGCAAACCCCGCACCGGCCCCGAACAGCAGCGCCGGGCTGAACCGGTCGGCGAGGCGGTGACCGCCGAACCTGCCGGCGGCGGCAGCGAGCGCGAATGTCGCCGGGGCCAGTGCCGCCACCGACAGCGACGCACCGACGGTGGCGCGCAGGTGGATCGACCCCCACGACTGCCATGCGTTCTCCACCAGGTACGCCAACGCGGCCAGCGCACCGATGACCACCAGCGGCCACGACCGCCTGCCCGGGCCGCCGGCGGCAACCACGGCCGCTCGCGCGGTCGGCAACTCAGTCGAGTCGAGCCGGCGGCCGCACCCACTAGCACCACGCCGATCGCGATCAACGCCAACGGCCTCCCACCACTGGCACCCGGCGCGGCAGCGACGGCGAGGCTGCCGACCACCACCGCCAGGGAGAACACGCCGTGTGCCAGGCTCACCACCGGCCGACCGCCCGACTCTGCCCGCACGGCCGCAGCGTTGATCGCCGCGTCGACCGCCCCCGAGCACACCCCCACCCCCAGCAACGCCACCGAGAGGACCACGACACCCTGCACGAACGCCGGGACGACGCCCGCCGCGCCCAGCCCCGCCACCGACACCGGGAGCACCCACCGTTCGGCCCGGTCGGTCAGGGCCCCGATCCACCGGATCGACACCAACGCCCCGACGCCGACCCACAAGAGCGCGGTCCCCAGCTCCGCGTCGTTGACCAGGGCATGCGCCTGAAGCCGCGGCAACGACGCTCCCCACACCCCCCAGAAGGCACCGAACACTGCGAAACCGGCCAGGGCCCTGGCCGACCCCGGCCGCGCCCTCACCCAAGATCGCACACCACCCGGTGTCACAGCCGGGCGATCAGTACGATCGTGGCAATCCCAGTGTGTGCTGACTCACGTAGTTGAGGATCATCTCCCGGCTGACGGGGGCGATGCGGGCGAGCCGGGAGGCGACGAGCAGCGAGCCCAGCCCGTACTCGGTGGCCAGGCCGTTGCCGCCGTGGGTCTGCACCGCCTGGTCGACGGCCGCTACGGACGCCTCGGCGGCGGCGTACTTGGCCATGTTCGCCGCCGCGCCGGCCCCGGGCTCCCCGGCCGCGTAGAGGGCCGCAGCCTTCTGCGTCATCAGGCGGGCGAGTTCCACCTGGATCGCGCAGTGCGCCAGCGGATGCGCGATGCCCTGGTGCGCCCCGATGGGGGTGGACCACACCTGCCGGGTACGGGCGTACGCCGTCGCCTTGTCCAGCGCGTAGCGCGCCATGCCCAGCGCGCTGGAGGCACCCATGATCCGCTCCGGGTTGAGCCCGGCGAACAGCTGGGCGAGGCCAGCCGCGGGGTCTCCCACGAGGGCGTCGGCGGGCAGGCGCACGTCGTCGAAGAACAGCGTGAACTGCTGCTCCGGCATGGCGATGTCCATCTCGATCACCCGGGCGGTGAGGCCCGGGGCGTCGGTGGGCACGATGAACGCCGACGGCAGCCCCAGCGAGCCGTCGGGTTGGCGGTGCCGCGCGACCACGAGGACGTGGCTGGCCTCGTCCACCCCGGAGATGTAGTACTTGCCGCCGTTGAGGACCCACTCGCCACCATCCTCGCGGACGTTCGTGGCGAGGTTGTGGGAGTTGGAGCCGGCGTCGGGCTCGGTGATGGCGAAGACCATCGTGAGGCTGCCGTCGGCGAAACCCGGCATCCAGCGGTCCTGTTGCTCGGGCGTGCCGTACTGCTGGATGACGGTGCCGCAGATGGCCGGCGACACCACCATGAGGAGCAGCGGGCAGCCGGCCGCGGAGAGTTCCTCCATTACCGCGGCCAGGTCGCCGATGTCGCCGCCGCCTCCACCCCACTGTTCCTCGACCGCGACGCCGAGGTAGCCGGCCTTGGCCACCGCGTCCCACAGCTCGGTGGTCTTGCGGCCGGCCGCGACGCACTCGCGTACGTAGTCACCGCCGAACGTGCCGGCGAGGGCGAACACCGCCTTGCGCAGCGCCGTGCGTTCGGATGACTCCGTGAACGCCGTCATGACTGCTCCTGCTCGTGGGGTGGTGACGGGTCGACGACGGCGAGCACGGCGCCCGCGGGTACCTGGTCCCCCTGGGCCACCGCTACCGTGGTGACCGTGCCCGCTTCCGGTGCCAGCACCCGATGCTCCATCTTCATGGCCTCCAGCACCAGCACCTCCGCACCCGCGGCCACCTGCTCGCCTGCGGCCACGCTCACCCGCAGCACCGCGCCGGGCATGGGGGCGACCATGGCGCCGGCCACCGCCTGCGGGCGGGGTTCGGGCAGCGGCTCCCGGTGCAGCAGGCTCACTGCGCCCAGGACGGAGTCCACCTCGACCTGGGCGCCGTAGGTGGTGACGGTGAACGTGTGCTCCACGCCCGCGACGTCCAGCACCGTGCGATCGGGGTCGACGGACACCAGCCGGGCCCCGGCGTCGCTGCTGAGTACCCCGCGGGTGACGGTGTGCTCCACCACCACATCGTGGGTGTCGTGGGTGAACCCCGTGCGGGTGGGCGCGGAGCGCACGTTGCGCCAGTTGGTCGGCAGGTGCGCCGCGACGGGGGAGGCGGCCCGGGCCACCTCGGCGAGTACCAGGGCCGCCGCGAGCGCGCTCAGTTCCCCGTGCCGGGGTGGCGCGCACAACGTCGCCGGCTCGCGCGCCTCCAGCCAGCCGGTGTCACAACCCGTGGCGGTGAACTGCGGATCCGTCAGCAGCCCGACGAGCAGCTCACGGTTGGTTCGCAGGCCGTGCACCTGCGCACCCCGCAGCGCGGCGGTGAGCCTGCGCAGGGCAGCCGCGCGGTCGGGGCCGTGGGCGATGAGCTTGGCGAGCAGGGGGTCGTAGTGCACACCCACGGTGTCACCGTCCACCACCCCGCTGTCCAGCCGCAACCCGTAGGCACCCGCGGGCACCGCGAACTCGGTGTCCACACCGGGCACGTGCAGCCGGTGCAGCACCCCGGACTGCGGGCGCCACCCGGCGGCGGGGTCCTCCGCGTACAGCCGCACCTCGACGGCGTGGCCCCGGGCGGCCGGGGGGTGCGGCGGCAGCGCCGCGCCCTCGGCCACGGCGAGCTGCCAGCCCACCAGGTCCACCCGGTGCACCGCCTCGGTCACCGGGTGCTCCACCTGCAGGCGGGTGTTCACCTCGAGGAAGGCCAGCCGTCCGTCGTCGCCGAGCAGGAACTCCACGGTGCCCGCACCCACGTAGCCCACGGCCCCGGCGACGGCCCGGGCCGCGTCGTTCAGCCGGGTGCGGGTCTCCGCGTTCACCCCGGGGCTGGGGCTCTCCTCGACGACCTTCTGGTGGCGGCGCTGCAGCGAGCAGTCCCGTTCGGTGAGCGTCCACAGGGTGCCGTGGGTGTCGGCCAGGAGCTGGACCTCGACGTGCCGGGCGCCGCGCAGCAGCGGTTCGCAGAACACGGTGCCGTCGCCGAAGGCGGACTGCGCCTCGCGCCGCGCCGCGGCCAGCGCCCCGTCCAGCTCGGACAGGTGGTGCACCGCGCGCAGACCGCGCCCACCCCCGCCCGCCGACGCCTTGACGAGCAGCGGCAGCTCCGACTCCGTGACCCGGGCGGGGTCGAGCTCACCCAACACGCGTACCCCCACCGCCGCCACGAGCTTCTTGGCGGCCACCTTGGAGCCCATGGCGTCGATCGACTCCGGCGTCGGCCCGACCCAGGTCAGTCCCGCCGCCAACACCGCGCGGGCGAAGTCGGCGTTCTCCGCGAGAAAGCCGTAGCCCGGGTGCACCGCGTCGGCCCCGCAGACCAGCGCGGCCGCGACGACCGCGTCGATGCACAGGTAGGTCTCGGCCGGCGACGATCCGGACAGGCGCACGGCGGCATCGGCCTCGGCGACGAAGCGCGCCCGGGCATCGGCGTCGGAGCACACCACGACCGGGGAGATGCCGCGCTGGCGGCAGGCGACGATGACCCTGCGGGCGATCTCGCCGCGGTTGGCGATCAGCAGCCTGGTGATCACGCGTGTCACATCCGGAAGACGCCGTAGTGTTCCGCGCCCTGGACCGGGCCGGAATGGATCGCCGAGAGGCACAGCCCCAGAACGGTTCTCGTATCGCGCGGGTCGATCACCCCATCGTCGTACAGGCGCCCGGAGAGGAACGCCGCCAGCGACTGGCTCTCGATCTGCTGGGTCACCATGCGCTGCATCCCGGCATCGGCCTGCTCGTCGTAGGGCGCGCCCTTGGCGGCGGCGGCCTGCCTGGCGACGATAGACAGCACTCCGGCGAGCTGCGCCGGGCCCATCACGGCCGATTTCGCGCCCGGCCAGGTGAACAGGAACCGCGGCTCGTAGGCGCGCCCGCACATGCCGTAGTTGCCGGCGCCGTAGGACGCGCCGAGGGTGACCGTCAGGTGCGGCACGGTCGAGTTGGATACCGCGTTCACCATCATCGCGCCGTGCTTGATGATGCCGGCCCGTTCGGAGGACGCACCCACCATGTAGCCGGTGGTGTTCTGCAGGAACAGCAGGGAGGTGTTCGCCGTGTTGGCCAGTTGGATGAACTGCGCGGCCTTCTGCGCCTCCGCGCTGAACAGCACCCCGCGCGCGTTGGCGAGGATGCCCACGGGGTAACCGTGTAGTCGGGCCCACCCGGTGACCAGGCTCGCGCCATAGCGGGGTTTGAACTCGTCGAACTCGCTGCCGTCCACGATGCGGCCGATCACCTGACGTGGGTCGAAGGGCACCCGTAGGTCGCTGGACACCAGCCCGAGCAGCTCCTCGACGTCGAGCACGGGCTCCGCCACCGCTACCGGGGCGGGCCCGAGCTTGGTCCAGTTGAGCCGGGTGACGGCCCGCCGCACGAGCCGCAGTGCGTCCCGCTCGTCGGTGGCCACGGCGTCGGCCAGCCCGCTGACCTCGCCGTGCATCGCCGCACCACCCAGGGCCTCGGCGTCGGCGTCCTCGCCGGTGGCCATCTTCACCAATGGCGGACCGGCCAGGAACACGGCCGACTGCTGCTCGATCATGATCACGTGGTCGCTCATACCCGGCACGTACGCCCCGCCCGCGGTGGCGTTGCCGAACACTGCGGTGATGGTCGGGATGCCCGCCGCCGAGAGGCGGGTGAGGTCGCGGAACAGCCCGCCGCCCGGGATGAAGATCTCCGCCTGGCTGGGCAGGTCCGCACCACCGGACTCCAGCAGGGTGATCACGGGCAGCCGGTTGGCGCGCGCGATTTCGTTGGCCCGCAACGCCTTGCGCAGCGTCCACGGGTTGCTGGCTCCGCCCCGGACGGTGGGATCCGACGCCACGATGAGGCACTCGACACCCTCGACCACGCCGATGCCGGTGACGAGGCTGGCGCCGACGGTGAAGTCACTGCCCCAGGCGGCCAGCGTGGAGAGCTCGAGGAACGGCGCGCCGCGGTCGAGCAGTAGTTCGATGCGCTCCCGGGCCAACAGCTTGCCGCGGGCGTGGTGGCGACTGACGTAGCGCTCACCACCGCCGCCGAGCGCCGTGGCGTGCTCCTGCCCCAGCGCCACGATGGCCGTCAGCGAGGCATCACGGTTGCGGGCGAAGTCTGCTGTACGTATGTCCACAGTGGAGGAAATTACCGGGCCGCTCACCAGCCCCACCGCTTCGCGGCGAGGTCGGTCATGATCTCGGTCGTCCCGCCACCGATCGACAGGACCCGGGCGTCCCGGTAGTGCCGCTCCACCTCTGCCTCCCGCAGGTAGCCCATGCCGCCGTGCAGCTGCACCGCGGCGTCCACCACGAAGTCGGCCGCAGCACACGCGGTGTTCTTCGCCACGCACACGCCGCCGATGTCCTCCGCGCCTGCGGCCACACGCACCGCGAGGTCGCGGGTGAATGCCCGCGCCAGTTCGATCCGCGAGCGCATCTCGACCAAGGTGTGCCGCACCGTCTGTCGGGTGATCAGCGGCCGGCCGAACGTCTCCCTGGCCCGGACCCATTCCAGGGTGAGGTCCAGGCAACGCTGCGCGGTGGCGTAGGCCTGGACGGCGAGGCTGATGCGCTCGGTTTGGAACTCACCGGCGAGCTGCGCGAAACCCGAACCCTCGGCACCCACGAGGTTGCCCGCGGGCACCTCGGCGTCGACGTAGGACAGCTCGGCGGTGTCGCTGCAGTGCCAGCCCATCTTCTCCAGCCGACGAGTCACGGTGAATCCCGGTGCGCCCGCCGCAACGACGAGCAGGCTGATGCCACCGGGGCCGGGGCCGCCGGTCCGCACCGCGGTGGTAACGAAGTCGGCCCTGACACCGGAGGTGATGTAGGTCTTGGTGCCTTTGACGACGTAGTGCTCACCCTCCCGCCGCGCCGTTGTGCGCAGGCCCGCGACGTCGGAGCCACTGTCGGGCTCGGTGATGGCGAGCGAACCGATGAGCTTGCCGGCGAGTGTCGGGGCGACGAAGCGGTGGAGTTGGCTCGGGTCGCCGGCGGCCACGATGTGGGGAAGCGCGATGGCGTGGGTGAGCAGTCCGGCGCACAGACCCGAGCTCCCGCCGGCCGCGATGAGCTCCTCGGTGAGCACCACGCCGTCGATCAGGTCGCCGCCCGAGCCGCCGACCGCCTCGGCGAACCCGATACCCAGCAGACCCAGCTGCCCCGCCCGCTCGTGCAGCGCGCGGGGCAGCTCACCGGCCCGCTCCCAGCCGTCCAGGTGCGGGGCCACCTCGCGCTCGACGAACCGGCGCACCGTCGCGCGCAGTGCCTTGCGTTCGGGGGTGGCGAAGTGCTCGGCGGTGCTCACCGGCTGATCACCGCAGCTCCGACTGCTCGGACTCGTCCGGCACCTCGGGCTCGTCCAGGATCGAGGCGGGCAGGTCGACGAGCCGGCTGCGTAACCACTCCCCCACGGCCTTGCCCTGGGGATCGAAGCGGTACGCGCCGGCCACGCCCTCACCGAGCAGGCCCACCAGGACGAGGTTGACAGCGCGCAGATTCGGCAGCAGGGTGCGCCGGATGTCGAGCCCGGTCGTCTCGGGCAGCAGCTCGCGGACCCGCTCAGGGGTCAGTTCGTGCGCCAGCCACCCGTAACCGACGTCGGTCTCGGCCCACACCCCGACGTTGACGTCGCCGCCCTTGTCCCCCGAGCGGGCGCCGAACACCGACCCCAGCGGAACTCGACGGGAGGGGCCCGCCACCACGGGGGGCAGCGCCGGATCTTGCACCGGCCGCAGCCCGAGCACCACCGACGGTGGAACCTGCCCTACGACCGTCCCGTCGGGGCGCACCGCTGTGTGCGGCGGCACCGCGTTGTCGACGGTGAACGGCGTGTAGCGGCCGTAGGGGGTGCCGTCGGCGGGGGCTGAGAGCACGTGGAACCCGGCGATGCTGCCCAGCGCGAGCTCGACGACCGCCGCGCTGAACGCCCGGCCGACGACCGCTTGGTCGGGGTCGCTCACCGCGCAGCGCAGCAACGCCGTGGCCTGCGCCTGGGTCGGCGCGTCGGGCACGTCGAGACGGCGGAGCTCCCAACGCAGGCTCTGCGGGCGCGGTTGCAGCGCCGCCTCGAGCTGCCCCGTGACGAGGGCGGCCTTGGCCTCGATGTCGAGCCCGGTGAGCGCAATGGTCATCTCGTTGCGGAACCCACCGAGGGTGTTCACGCACACCTTCGTGGTCGGCGGTGGTGCCTCGCCACGCACCCCATAGATGCGCACCCGGTCCGGGCCGTCGGACTCCAGGGAGATGGTGTCGAAACGGGTGGTGACGTCCGGCCCGGCGTAGCGCGCCCCGTCGATCTCGTACAGCAACTGCGCGGTGACGGTTCCCACCGTGACGGCGCCCCCGGTGCCGCGATGCTTGGTGATCACCGATGATCCGTCGCCGTACAGCAGCGCTACCGGGAAGCCGGGGTGCCGAACGTCGTGGCGATCGCTGAACGAGTAGTTGCCACCGGTGGCCTGGGTGCCGCACTCCAGCACGTGACCGGCGACGACGGCCCCGGCCAGGGCGTCGTGATCACCAGCGCCCCAGCCGAAATGGGCCATCGCCGGGCCCACCACCAGGGAGGCGTCGGTGACCCGTCCGGTGACCACCACGTCGGCCCCGGCGCGCAGGCACTCCGCGATTCCCGTCGCGCCGAGGTAGGCGTTCGCCGTGAGGGCTCCCCCGAAGCCGAGTTCCTCGGCGTGGGGCAGCAGGTCGTCGCCCTCGACGTGCGCCACGACGACGTCCAGGCCGAGCCGGGTGGCCATCCCCCGCACCGCTTGGGCAAGGCCGGCGGGGTTGAGGCCGCCGGCGTTGGCGACGATCCGTACGCCCCGCTGGTGTGCCTCACCGAGCCCGGTCTCCAGCTGGCGCAGGAACGTGGTTGCGTAGCCGCGGCTGGGATCCTTCATCCGCTGACGGCCAAGGATGAGCATGGTCAGTTCGGCGAGGTAGTCACCGGTGAGCACGTCGAGCTCGCCGCCGGTGAGCATCTCGTGCATCGCGGTGGCCCGGTCGCCGAGGAAGCCCGAGGCGTTGCCGATCCGCAGCGGCGCCCTGCTCACCCGCGAGCCGCCCGCCCGGCGCCCCGGGGGCCGGCGAAGGCCTGCGCGATGGGCAGCCACTGCGTGGCGACCGGGCCCGCCGCCACCAGCGCCAGGTCGTCGAGGTGGCGCCGCTGGGTCACCAGCAGGCAGAAGTCCAGCGCCGGCCCACGCACCACGTCGACGGCACCGGGGTTCCACGTCCACAGCCGCCCGTCGGGGCCGGTGAGCTCCACCCGCACCGGAGCCGCGGGTGGCGCGAGCCCGTTGACCAGGTGCGCAAAGGCGTGGGTGCGCACCCCCAGGTGGGCCACGTGCCGCAGTCGCGCGGTGGGTTCCCGGTGCTGGCCCAGCGCGTCGGCCACGTCCTGTCCGTGCGCCCAGGTCTCCATGAGGCGGGCGGTGGCCATCGAAGTCGCACCCATCGACGGGCCGAACCACGGGATCTTCACCCCGTCCGGGGCGCCCGCCAGCGCCGCCAGCAGCCGTGCCCGCCCGGTGCGCCAACCGTGCAGCATCGCCGCAGGCGCCCGGGCGGAGCCCGTGGCGGCTGCGGCGTCGACGAACCCGCTGGGGTCGGCGGCCGTCTCGGCCAGCAGCGGGGCGAAGCCGAGGGTGCCGGTGACGGCGTCGGTGACGGCGAGCAGTGCGGCGTGGTCGGTCCAGGCCAGGTGCGCCACCTGGTGGGCGATGTCCCAGCCCGGGGCCGGGGTCGGCCGGCGCCAGGTCGCACCGTCGAGGTCCGCGACCCGGGTGTCGAGGTCGTCGTTCTCGGCCCCCAGGTCGGCGACGACGCGGGCCAGTGTCGTGGTCATGGCGTGCTCATGGCGTGGTCGTGGGGGGTGGTCAGCCTCAGCTCGAGCTGGGTGGACCACTCGGCGACGATCCGGGCGCGGCGGGTGCGGTCGTCGGTGAGCTGGTTTGCCAGCGCGAGCCCCCGGGCAAGGTCGAGGGTGGCCTGCACCGCCTCCCGCACCCCGGGACGGGCCTCGTCGGCGGCGAGCAGCTCGACCGCCAGCCGGTGGCTCTCCCGACCGAGATGCGACTGCAGCGGCACCACCAGCACGCGGAGGGCGGCGTCGGTGCGCGCTGCCACCCACAGCTCGAGGGCGGCGGCGAACAGCGGGCTGACGTAGAAGTCGACGAGGAGCTGGACGACGGCACGCGTGCGGCTGGTCTGGTGACCGCCAGCCACCAGGGCGGCACGCTCCCGCAGCTCGCGCACACTCTCGGCGCCGACGTGCTGGACGGCCGCGGCCACCAGCTCGCCGCGGCTGGCGAAGTGATGCAGCTGGGCGCCGCGTGACACACCTGCGCGCTCGGAGACCAGGGTCGTCGTCGTGCCCGCCCAGCCGAACTCGACCAGGCAGTCGACCACCGCTCGCAAGAGCTTGGCCCGCGTGTCCCGACTGCGGTCGGCCTGCGTCTGCCGGGGCGACCCTGACGGTCCTGCCGCCGACGGCAGCGCTGCGGCGGCCCTCCAGTTGGTGCTCACCCGCCGATCCTCGTCACCCCGCAACAAACAGTCAAGTCTGCTTGTTCGGTGGGGTCGCCAGCAGACTTAGCTGCGCGGGCTCCGGTGTGGCGCAGCGGTTGCCCCGGGCTCGGCGTTTCACCGGGAGCGCGCCCGCGGGGAAGTCCGCCTCGTGCTCGCCCGGAATCCCCGTGGCCGCGCGTCCGGTCCGCGTCGCGAGCCCGTGCCGGCGCACCAGCGGCACCCATCGCTGGGCGAGTAGTCGCCGGTAGGCGGGATCGACGTAGGCCCCCGAGCGGTAGAGGTGCAGGTAGCGCTCGACGAGGTCGGGGCGCTCACGGGTGAGCCAGCCCAGGAACCACTCCCGGGTGCCGGGACGCAGGTGCAGCGCCACCACGCTCACCCCGGTTGCCCCAGCGGCTGCCACCTCCCCGAGCAGCTCGTCGAGTGCGGCGACGGAGTCGGTGAGGTGCGGCAACACCGGAGCGACGAACACCCCGCACGGCAGGCCCGCCGCCCGCAACGCCCGCACGAGGTCCAGCCGGGCGCGGGGGCTGGGCGTGCCGGGTTCGACCCGCCGCTGCAGCACCGGGTCGACCAGGGCCAGCGACACCCCCACTCCCACCGGCACCCGCTCCGCCGCCGCGGCCAGCAGGGCGATGTCCCGCCGCAGGACGGTGCCCTTGGTCAGGATGGAGAAGGGCGTGTGCGCGTCGGTCAGCGCCTCGATCACGCCGGGCATGAGCGCATAGCGGCCCTCGGCCCGCTGGTAGGGGTCGGTGTTGGTGCCCATGGCCACGTGCTCACCCCGCCAGGAGGGCGCACGCAACTGACGGGCCAGCACCTCGGCGACGTTCACCTTCACCACCACCTGGCGGTCGAAGTCGTCACCGGCGTCGAAGTCGAGGTAGGTATGGGTGTTGCGCGCGAAGCAATACCGACACCCGCGGTGGCGCCAACTACGGCGTTTCGCTTCCGAGAGGACACCCACCATGAACTCACCCACCATGAGCACACAGACAACCGACCCGAGCACCACATGGCTCGGCGAGTACGTCGGCGAGCTAACCGCCAAGCAAATCGACCAGTTGAACTTTCTCCGCTCCTCCATGCAACCGGGACCGGGATTCAGCGAGGACGTTGACCGGGTGCTGCTCGGCGACGCGGCAGACGAGGTCG
>JAABVA010003578.1_pt1 | contig 14721 bp, 14 predicted proteins | sample 5560331 | NCBI WGS metagenome assembly JAABVA01 (sample SAMN12812661, study PRJNA571458) | rock metagenome | isolation source: Antarctica rocks | place: Antarctica: Victoria Land, Mt New Zealand sud | collected 2016-01-07 | reverse complement strand
TCATCAAGGCCGAGGCGCCGCGGGGTCTCTCCGGAGCGGAGGTCAACTTCGAATACCCTAGCGTCACGGCGACCGAGAACGTGATGATGGCTGCCGTGCTAGCCCAAGGCACGACGATCATCGAGAACGGCGCGCGCGAGCCGGAGGTCGTGGCGCTGGCCAACTTCCTGAACTTTATGGGCGCGCGGGTCTACGGCGCGGGTACGGGGCGCATAGTGATCGAGGGCGTGGACGAGCTACGCCCCGTCGAGTATGCGGTCATCGGCGACCGCGTAGAGGCCGGCACGTTCATTATGACTACCGCGGCCACGGGGGGTGACGTCACCGTCAGGGGCTTTGACTCCTCCCACCTCAAGATGGAACTCGCCAAGCTGCGCGAGATGGGCGTGGATGTCCAAGACATCGAGGACGGCGTGCGGGTGCGAGTGGAAGACCCTGCATCTCTGGGTAGCGTAGACGTCTCGACCCTTCCGTTCCCCGGCTTCGCCACCGACCTTCAGGCCCAGATGCTGGTCCTCCTGCTCCAGACCTCGGGGGCCGGCATCATTACCGAGAACGTCTATGAGAATCGTCTCCAGGTCGCCGAGGAGCTCAACCGGATGGACGCCAGCATAGACCTCTTCGGCGGGCATCGGGCGCTCGTCAAGGGACCGAGGCGGCTCTCCGGAACCATCGTCCAGTCGCCGGACCTCCGGGGCGGGGCGGCCCTCGTCATGGCCGGCCTCGTCGCCGAGGGCATCACCATTGTCGACGGTGCGCGCCACGTCCTGCGTGGCTACGAGGCGTTCGAAGAGAAGCTCTCATCCCTGGGGGCCACGGTCTCCCTTGGAGTCGAGCCCGCCGTGCGTCGCTGAGACCTTCTCTTACTCGAACTGGCTGGTAAGATCCGGCTACGGTGGGCATCGACCAGCGTGATGCCTGCGGCTTGGTCATCTCCGTCGAGTTGAGCCAGGGCCGCTAACGCAGCGAATAGGAAGACCGCTTGGGTTTCGAACGCGGTTCTGATACCGCTGTTGCTGATCGCGCTTCAGGAGTCCGCGAGCGTATCAGGCGGGTGCGGCGGCGATCACCAGGAGCGTCAGCCCTTCGAGAGAAGAAAGACGAGGACGGCCAGATTCGCTCCCGAGGAGAACGGTAACGAGGTTAGTGTATCTCTCCCCGGCCCCTTCGTCCGGGTCTTGCTTGTCTCTAATGCCTTGAGCACCCGTTTGAGCCGAGTAGAAAAACTCCTTGAGCATTAAGTGGAACCGTTTTTCAGTTGTAAGCTGGTAATACGGGATCCGCTTGTTCACTTACTGCTTCGAAGCGCCAGCGAAAGGTCATGAGCGCGAAACGCTAGCTGGAGCATCAGGCGTGGCGTCACTATACAGCCGGATTCCGTATAAGGTGTTCTATGAGACGGTTCGAGGAACGATTGATAGTATGCGCATAGCGCTTATAGTTCCTGGCTAGAGACGGAGCCCTGCAAAACTGAAGATAGCGGCCAATAAGACTGAAGTTCTCTCGCTTACCCGGCGACTGGTCCGGCATCGGTCTTATACGCCTGGGGCGGCTGAGTCTATCGTGGACTTTATCAACGGCTGGTTCGAGGCGCGGGGGCTTGAGACGAGCCGCTACAAGGGTGCGGGACCGCAGGGGGAACTCTCCTCGCTGGTGGCGAGGGTGGGTTTGGGAGGGCCGAAGATACTCTTGCACGCTCACGCGGATGTTGTGCCGGGTGAGCAGGAGCAGTTCGAGGCCTACGAGCAGGACGGCGAGCTTCTCGGCCGCGGCGTCTACGATATGAAGGGGGCTCTTGCTGCGATGATGTACGCGGTCGAGGATCTGCACGTTGCGGGCTGCGAGGCGACGGTGGAGCTACTCGTCGTGCCGGACGAGGAGAGGGAGTATGGGGGGCGCAAGGGGGCAGAGGTCCTGATCGAGAACGGCCACACGGGCGACTTCCTCATAACCGGCGAGCCGACGGATTTCCACATAGGCATCCAGGCGAAGGGTGTCCTGGATCTTCGGGTATCCTTGAAGGGGAAGAGCGCGCACGGCTCGCGGCCCTGGCTTGGCAAGAACGCAGTCCTTCTGGCCTATGAGCACTACAAACGGGTGTTGAAGTTGCCGTTTGCCGGGGAGAGGAGCGAGCTCTTCCCGTACCCGAGCATCAATATGGCCCGGATCATCGGCGGCGACGTCATTAACCGCGTACCGGACCGCGCGACCTACGACCTAGACATCCGCTACCTGCCGAACCAGGATCCGAAGGAGATAACACGCCAGATCCGCTCGATAGACCTGCCCGCCGAGGCAGAGGTCCTCTTCACCCACGAGCCGACCTACGTCTCCCGCAAGAACCCGTTTGTAAAGGTGCTGCGTGAGGTCGCCACCCGTCACTTCCACGGCAACCCGGTCGGGGTCGGCCGCCACGGCGCCTCCGACATAGTCTTCTTCCAGCGAGCCGGCATCCCCGGCGTCGAGTTCGGCCCCATAGGCGGCGGACACCATGGCCCCAAGGAGTTCGTCGTCTCCGACTCTTTGGAAACCTACCGGCAGATGCTCGTGCAGTTCGTACAAATACTCGCCGCCAACGGGAGCTAAACGGGCTTTGCTACCATTAGTAGCTCCTTGAAAGTTGTGAACGGCGCGAGTATATTGCGTTTAGTTTTCGTGTAGCGTCTCGCGGTAAGAAAGGCCGGTTTTGGCTCTAGCTCTGTTGCTACAGGAGATTGGCTACGGCACGCTCTACGTGTACGTGGGCCTGTTCATGCTGCTGATTGTCGGTTTCGTTGCGACTACCCTGGTCCTGGCGCGGCTCATCTCGCCGAGCCGGAAGAGTTCACGTGCCAAGGGCCAGAACTACGAGAACGGAGAAGTGACGGTCACCGACCCGTGGCGCCCCTTCCCGGTGCGCTACTACGTCTTCGCGCTGCTCTTCCTAATCTTCGACGTGGAGGCGGCGTTTCTATATCCGTGGGCCGTTATCTACCGTGGTCTGGGTCTTTACGGCTTCGTGGAGATGGTTATTTTCGTGCTTATATTAGGCGTGGGGCTCGCCTACGCCTGGAAGAAGGGAGCCCTTAAGTGGGTTTGATGCAGAAGTTCAACGAGCCGAACATCATTACGACTAGTTCGGACAAGCTCTTCAACTGGGCCAGGAAGAACTCTCTCTGGCCCTTGCAGTTCGGGCTCGCGTGTTGCGCCATCGAGATGATGTCTACTGGTATGGCGCACAACGACCTCGACCGATTCGGGGCCGGGTTCTTTACGGCGTCGCCACGTCAGGCGGACGTGATGATCGTCTCGGGCACCGTCTCGACAAAGATGGCGGAGCGGATGACGCGGCTCTACGAGCAGATGCCTGAGCCTAAGTGGGTCATCGCGATGGGCGCCTGCGCTATAAGCGGCGGCCCGTTCCTCGACGGCTACTCCGTCCTAATGGGGGCGGACAGGGTCATACCGGTCGACGTGTACGTGCCGGGGTGTCCACCGCGGCCGGAGGCGCTGATCTTCGGGATCATGACGCTGCAGAAGAAGATCGAGCGTGACCAGCAGGTCGGCTACGAGAGGCCGCGCCCGGCGCTCGTCAACGACGACGGCGAGATCATGGAGTACCTCCCCGAGCGTGAGTACACCAACATCAGCCAGGGCAAGGCCCCGCGCTTCGAGGGCATAAAGCCACTCAAGCGCACCTACGTCTTCGAGCGCAAGGGGATGCCGCCCGCCTCCCAGACTGACGTTGGCTGGATTCCGAAGGAGGCCAAGAAAAAGTTCAAGGAGCAAGAGAAGGCCGCCGCCGAGGCGGGCGTTCAGAAGAACGGTTCCCCCGAGGAGCCCGCCGACCCGAAGGGGACCGCCTAAAGTGGCCGTCACGCTGCCCGAGGGGAGTCTGGACGAGAGGCTGGAGCGGTACCTCGAAGGTTTCCGTGGCCGGCATGGGCTGAAAGAGTCGGAGATTGAGGGGAACACGGTGCGGGTCGTGGTAGAGCCGGGGCTCGTGCCGGCGGTACTGACGACCGCGCGGGAGAGACTGGGCATATTGCACCTCTCGTTTATCACGGTGGTTGACAGGGTCGGGTCGTTCGAGTTGACGTACGAGCTTCTGGACCTGCGCGGCGGGCAGGTCAGGGTCAGGACGACGATTCAGGGTGAGGAGCCTGTCATAGGCTCGGTGACGAAGATCTACCCGACCGCAAACTGGCACGAGCGGGAGGCCTACGACATGTTCGGGGTCGCGTTCAAGGGGCATCCGGATCTCAGACGCCTGTATATGTGGCAGGACCACTTCGATCACCACCCGCTACTGAAGAGCTTCGAGATCAGCACCAAGCGCACCTTTGAAGGGTTGAGGTAAGAGATGCTTAGTGAAGAACGCCGTATCGAGGGCGTAACCTTAAGCGGCAAGGCGAGCGGCAGGCTCGCTAACCCCGATGTGCGGGACGAGTTCGGGCTGGAGACGATGGACATGAACATGGGGCCGCAGCACCCGGCTATGCACGGGCTGTTGCGGCTCATCCTCGAGCTCGACGGCGAGACCGTGGTACGTTGCGACCCCGTGATGGGGTATCTGCACCGGAGCAAGGAGAAGATCTCCGAGAACCGGATGTACCCGGCGGTCATCCCGATCACGGACCGCATCGACTACATGCACAACATTGCCATGGAGTATGGTTACGTCCTGGCGGTCGAGAAGCTCCTAGACGCGGAGATGCCTCCGCGGGCGGACGCCATACGAGCGCTGATGAACGAATTCGGGCGTATCATGAGCCACATCCCGTCCATCGGCTTCCTGATGCTGGAGCTAGGTGCGTTTACTCCGATTCTTTACGCCTTCCGCGAGCGGGAGCGTATACAGAACATCTTCGAGGCCGTTACGGGCGCGAGGATGATGTTCCACTACATCCGCATCGGCGGCGTGAAGGCCGACCTGCCAGAGGGCATGCCCGAGCAGATGTGGGAGTATGTCGAGGGCCTGGAGCAGCGCATCCAGCCGGACTTTATCGACCTGATCGAGGGAAACGAGATCTTCGTCGCCCGAACGAGAGGCGTCGGAAAGATCATGCCCGAGAAGGCGATCGAGATGGGGCTGACCGGAGTACCGTTGAGGTGTACCGGGGTGGAGTTCGATGTGCGCAAGCACTACCCCTACGGTTGGTACGAGAACCTCGACTTCGACGTGATAACGGACGATGCGGGTGATGTCGAGGCATCTTACCGGGTCAGGATCGCTGAAGTCAGGCAGAGCATCCGGATGATCAAGCAGATCCTCGAAGACCTGCCCGAGGGCGAGATCATGGCGGATCTCGGCCGGCGCATAAGGCCGGCCGAGGGCGACGGCATTGCCCGGGTCGAGTCGGCGCGCGGTGAGTACGCCGTCCACGTCGTTTCCGACGGCTCGGACACGCCATATAGGGTGCATTACCGGACGCCGTGCAACACCAACATGCAGCTCTTGCAGGAGATCGTGCCCGGACACTACCTGCCGGACATCATGCCGATCATGGGCCTCATAGACCCGGTCTCCGGGGCATGGGACAAGTGATGACGACGGTACTCGAATATCTGAACCAGGAGCCGTTGCGTTTTATCGTCTCGGCCGGGGCGATTCTCTTCCTCGTGCTGAACCTCGCGGCGGTCTTTACGATGGCCGAGCGCAAGGTGTCGGCATACATACAGCTTCGGTACGGGCCGAACCGGGTCGGGCCGCGGGGACTCTTGCAGCCGGCGGCGGACGTGGTCAAGCTGTTCAGCAAAGAAAACGTCTCGCCTAGCAGGGCGGACCTCTGGATCTTCCTTGTCGCGCCCATCGCTATGTTCTTACCGGCGGCGGTCGTCTGGATGGTCGTGCCGTTCGCGCCCAACGCGGTGGTCGCGGATTTGAACGTTGCGGTCGTGTTCTTTATCGCCATTACGTCCATCGGGGCTCTCGGCTTGATCATGGCCGGCTACGGGAGCCGGTCTACCTTCTCGCTCCTGGGCGCCATGAGGGGTGCCGCGCAGATGATCTCCTACGAGGTGCCGCTGATCCTGAGCCTGCTCGGGGTCATCATGCTCTCCGGAAGCCTCTCGCTCGTGGATATTGTGAACGCCCAGGACGGCGGATTCTGGCACTGGTACTTCCTGCCGCAGCTCCCGATGTTCATCGTTTTCTACATCGCGGGTATCGCGGAGGCGAGGAGGGTGCCGTTCGACCTGCCCGAGGGCGAAAGCGAGATCGTCGGCGGGTTCATGGTCGAGTACTCCGGGATGACGTGGGGTCTGATCCAGGCGGCTGAGTTCGCCTCGATGGGTCTTATTTCGGCGATCACCGCGACGCTGTTTCTGGGGGGCTGGCAGCCGCCCATCGAAGCGTTGGATCTTGGTAACTTCAACTGGATCTGGTTCGGTCTCAAGACGTCGCTGCTCGTATTTACATTCCAGTGGATCCGCTGGAGCGTCCCGCGCCTGCGCATGGACCAGCTCATGGACTTTGGCTGGAAGGTACTCGTTCCGGTGTGCCTCGTCTGGCTGTTCGTCACCGCTGGTCTGATGCTCCTACTACCGTCGGTGTTCTAAAAAGGAAAGGTTTATAGATGCCCCAGCTAGGACAGGGAATCTTGAAGGGGATGGGGATCACCCTCAAGCACCTCTTCGACAAAAAGATCACACGCCAGTACCCCGAGTACAAGCGCGACCTCGGCGAGCGCAGCCGCGGGATGCTCACCGTGGACATGGACCGGTGTATCGCGTGCCTGCAATGCATGAGGATTTGCCCGGACCACTGCATATCAATCGAACAGACCAAGCGCGACGCTGACGGTTCGGGCAAGGCGAAGCCCTATGCGGTCGGCTTCGTTATCGACGACTCGCGCTGTATGTACTGCTCTCTGTGCGTCGAGGTCTGCCCGGTCAACTGCATCTACCACACCGAGGAGTTCGAGGCCCAGGCCTACAACCGCCTGGAGCTAGCCAGGCAGTTCGGCGAGCGGCCCGTAGACCCGACCATCGACCCCAGGCCCGCCGTCAAGAAGAAGAAACCGGCCGAAAAGGCTGCCGCGGGCAAGGGTGCGAAGGCGGCGGCGGACGGATACGGGGCTCCGAAGAAGGCTCCCAAAAGGGCGCCGAAGAAAGACACGGCGGCCTAAGTGGTAGTCGCGTTCATCTTCCTGGCGTCGATGACCTTGCTCTGCGCGATGGGCGTGGTCCTGAGCCGGAACGTAGTCCATTCGGCCCTGTTCATGTCGGGGTCTTTCTTTGGAGTGGCGGGGTTCTTCGTGATGCTCAACGCCCCGGCGCTGGCGGCGTTTCAGGTGCTTATTTACGTCGGGGCGGTTACGGTGGTGATCCTGTTCGGGATCATGTTTACCCAGAAGCCCCAGGTGCGGCGCCTCGGATCGATCCTACAGAGGCAGCGCTGGTCGGGGTTCTTCGCGGCTATCGGGGTCGGCGCGTTCCTAGCTTATATCATGGGCTTGCAGAACTGGGACTACACGCAGCCGGGTAACGGGCCGCAAGAGGTATCGGCTCTTGGTCAGATTCTGCTTGGGGTGAACGGCGCGCCGCCGATCTTCTCGCTGCTGTTCGAGGTCATCTCGATCTTGCTTCTGGTCGCGGTGATCGCGGCCATCGTGGTGAGCCGGCGAAAGACCGGCGATGGCATCGACCGTCAGGGGACCGACCGCGAGGAGGTGAGCCGCTGATGCCGCCTCAGGCGCAACAGTTTTTGGATACCCTTAACGCGCAGATACCGCTGGAGGCGTACCTCATCGTCGGGGCGCTGATGTTCGGCATTGGGGTGTGGGGGGTGCTCGTGCGGCGCAATGCCGTGGTGGTGTTCATGTGTGTCGAATTGATGATAAACGCGGTCAACCTCACGCTCGTGGCGTTCGCGGACTACTTGCCGAACGCGGGCGGGGCTGGGGCCGGGTATGCGGTGTTGGTGATCGCCGTAGCAGCGGCTGAGGTCGCGGTGGGGCTGGCGATAGCTTTGGCGGTGTACCGCTCGCGCAAGACGGTGAACGTGGACGAGATCAACCTGATGAAGGGCTAGGAGTAGATGGGGCAGAGCGTTTTTGGACAGCTACTTATCGCGGCCATCCCGGGCCTTCCGGCTTTGGCATTCTTCGTGCTGGCGCTCTCCGGCCGCTACCTCAGGGAGGCGGCCCAGTTCGTCGCCATCTTCGCCGTAGCACCCGCGCTGATCTTCTCCGTCTTCGCGCTGCTCGAAGTCGCCGGTATCATCGGGCGGGACGGCGCGGTTCCAATAGAGTTTGCGGTCAACTGGATCGACCTCGGCAAGGGCGGCTCCTTCCCGATGGGGGTCTACATAGACGGCCTCGCGGCGGTGATGCTCGTCGTGGTGTGCTTCGTGAGCCTGATGGTGCAGCTCTACTCGGGCGCTTTTATGGAGGACGACAAGCGCTTCGCCTGGTACTATGCGGTTCTGAACCTGTTTACGGCGTCCATGCTCGGCCTCGTCCTCGCGCCGAACTTCATCGAACTGTACATCTTCTGGGAGCTCGTCGGTCTGTGTTCGTATCTCCTGATCGGGCACTGGTTCGAGAAGCCTTCGGCGGCCAAGGCGGCACAGAAAGCGTTCATCGTGACGCGCATTGGGGATGCGGCGTTGTTTATCGGGATCATTATGTTCTGGCGCGCTACGGGAACGACTTCTTATCAGGGGATCTCCGAGGCGGCGCAGGCCGGGTTTATCGGAGGCTCAGTCCTGACGGCGGCGATTATCCTGGTCTTCATTGGCGCTATCGGCAAGAGCGCTCAGTTCCCGCTGCACGTGTGGCTCCCGGATGCTATGGAGGGCCCGACGCCCGTCTCCGCCCTGATCCACGCTGCCACGATGGTCGCGGCGGGGGTTTACCTGGTGGGGCGCACCTACGAGATCTTCGTGCAAAGCCCGACCGCGATGCTGGTGGTCGCGTACATCGGCGGCTTCACGGCACTGATGGCGGCGACGATGGCGCTCACGAAGAAGGATATAAAGCGCGTGATAGCGTACTCGACGGTCTCGCAACTCGGGTACATGATGCTTGCGTTGGGAATTGGGTCGTTTACAGAGGGGTTCTTCCACCTCTACAACCACGCCTTCTTCAAGGCGCTCCTCTTCCTCGGGGCGGGGAGCATCATCTACGCAATGGAAAGCTACAACATGTTCGAGATGGGCGGCCTGCGGCGCAGGATGCCTATTACGTTCTGGACGATGGTGATAGCGGGGCTCTCGCTCTCGGGGATCTTCCCGTTCGCGGGCTTCTGGTCGAAGGACGCCATCGTGGCGGCAGCGTTCGTGAACCACTACTACGTGCTCTTCGGGATGGCACTCTTGACCGTGTTCCTGACGGCGTTCTACATCTTCCGGGCGATCTTTGTAGCGTTCATGGGCGAGCCCAGGACGGAAGGGGCTCGGGAGGCCGTTGACCCACCGGGGATCATGACGGGTCCGATGGTGATCCTGGCCTTCCTCTCTATCGTGAGCGGTTGGGTCGGCATCCCCGAGGGCTTCGGCCTGCCCCTGCGCGACTACTTCGCGGAGTTCGTCGAGCCGGGCGAGTTCGTGCAGGGTACACTCGCCCTGGAGCCGCCCTCGTTCAGCTTTATCATGGCCTCCCTGTCGGTGGTCGTTGCGCTTGGTGGTATCGCCCTCGCCTACGCGCTCTACGTGCCGAAACCCGAGCGGGCGGCGACGCTCGCTCGCAGGTTCTCGGGCGTCTACACCTTTTTGGATAAGGGCTGGTACTTCGACGACCTTTACCGCGTCCTGTTCGTCCGCCCCGCGATGGCGATTGGACGCTTCGTGAGGCAGTTCGACCGGCGCGCTCTGGGCGGGCTGATTACGGGCATCGGTAGGGGTAGCTCGGGGCTCGGGGAGAGGCTGCGGCCGTTGCAGAGCGGCGGGGCGCAGAACTACATGTTGTTCATCCTGGCGAGCGTGCTGGTGCTCGGCGTGATCGTGGGGGCGCAGTACGCGTTCCTGACGGTTGCCCTGATCGCCGGCATCTCGCTGGTCGCCGTCGCGGTAGGGGGGCGCCTGTGATCACCACCATAACCATCTTCTTCCCGCTGGTCGGCATTATCCTCATGCTCCTCCTGAGGAGCGTCGACGAGAGGACGGTCGGCTACAGCGCTTTAGGCGTCGCGGCGGTACCGTTACTGCTCGTCACGTACATCTACTTCGCTCACGGGGACGACCTGGGCGCGGCGTCGCTCACTCAGGGCTTCGACTGGGTCTCGTCCTTGGGCATCGGATACCGGGTGGGGCTCGATGGGCTGGGGTTCGGGATGTTCTTCCTTACGGCTTTGCTGACGTTCATCGCGGTGGTCGCGTCCTGGGACGTGCGGGAGAACGTGAGGCAGTACTATGCGATACTCTTCGTGGCGGAGCTGGGGATGCTCGGGGTCTTCGCGGCTCAGGACTTGATCCTGTTCTACGTATTCTTCGAGATCACGCTGATTCCGATGTACTTGCTCGTGGGGATCTGGGGGGACGAAAACCGGCGTCCGGCGGCGATCCGGTTCTTCATCTACACCTTTTTTGGGAGCACAGTGATGCTCGCGGGCTTTCTGGCCCTTGGCATCCTCTCTGGTCCGAACTTCTCCATCGAGGCGCTGAACGCCAGCGGCGCGCTCTCGCGGACGGCCCAGATCGCCGTCGCGGCCCCCATACTCTTCGGGCTCCTCATAAAGGTACCGGCGGTGCCGCTGCACAGCTGGCTCCTGGACGTATACGTCTCAAGCCCGACGAGCACGAACGTGATGCTCTCGGGGATACTGCCGAAGCTCGGGACGTATGGGCTGATCAAGATAGCCCTTCCCCTGCTGCCCCAGGGGGTGGAGCCGTTCTTACCGGTAATCGCGGCCTTCGGAGTGGTGAATATTATCTACGGCGCGTTCGTGGCGTTTACGCAGACCGACCTGAAGGCGCTCGTCGCCTACTCCTCCATCGGGACTCTGGGTTTCATCCTGCTCGGGATAGCTTCCGGCAACGTGCTCGGGATCAACGGCGCAGTGATGCAGCAGGTGACGCATGGCCTCTACTCGGCGCTCCTGTTTATCATCGTCGGCATCATCGCGACTCGGGCCGGGACGCGCCGCATCTCCGAGCTCGGGGGCCTGGCGGCCCGCATGCCGTGGGTGGGCGGTCTTCTGGCGCTAGGTGCGCTCGCGGCGATGGGGGTGCCCGGGCTTGCGGTCTTCGTGTCGGAGTTCATGAGCATCATGGGCGGCTTCGTGGCGTTCCCGGTCCAGGGGCTGCTCGCCGCCTTGGGAATCCTGCTTGGGGCGATGTACCTCTTGTACATGCTGCGCCGTGTGATCTTTGGTCCGATAGAGCGGCCGGCCCTGGCGGAGGCCACGGACGCGGGTCCGGTGGAGATGGCGGCGATAGTGCCGCTCGCCGTGTTGCTCCTGTTGTTGGGCATCTTCCCGAGCTTGCTAATAAACATCCAACAGCCTGCCGTGGAACTCGTCGCGGCCGCGATAGGGGGTAGCTAATGGTTACGGCGCAGACCTTCGTCGGGCTAATACCAGAGCTCCTGGTGTTCGTGCTCTCGATGCTTGTCTTGATGGTCGGGGTCTTTGCTCCTCGCGCCACCGGCCTCGTCGCCGGGCTCGCCGCTACGACCGCGCTGGCGGCGTTTGTCGGCACGGCTGTACTTATCGCCACCCGTTTCGAGGGGAGCTTCTTCGGCGGCGGGTACGTCGTGGACGACTTCGCGTTGTACTTCAAGCTGATCGTAGTGCTATCGGCGTTCTTCGCGGTGCTGGCGGCGTCCCGCTGGTCTGGCGAGACCGGCGACGCCCCCGAGTACTTGACCCTGATCCTCTCCGTAGCCCTGGGCTCGATGCTGCTCGTCTCGATGCGCGACCTCTTCGGCGTCTTCGTCGCGATAGAGCTCGCGACCATACCCTCTTACGCGCTCGTAGCCTTCGACCGTTCGCGCAGCGAGAGCTCCGAGGGCGGGATGAAGTACCTGTTAACCGGTATGGTCGCGGCTTCCATACTGCTCTACGGTATCGTCCTGATCTACGGCACCGCGGGTTTCGCCCAGCTCGCGGACATCGCGGACACCTTCACCGGCCGCCTCTCGCCAGTCTCCCTCCTCGGCCTCGTGCTGCTCGTCTCGGGCTTCGCCTTCAAGATATCGGCGGCCCCCTTCCACTTCTGGACCCCGGATGCCTACCAGGGTGCCCCAACGAGCGCCGCGGCGTTTCTCTCCGTAGCCCCGAAAGCGGCGATCTTCGCGGTACTCCTGCGAATCTTCCTCGAAGGCATGCCCGGCGCCGCCTCGACTTGGGCGGTGCTCGCGGCGGTGCTCGCGATAGTGACGATGTTCGTCGGCAACCTCTTCGCCCTGAGACAGCGCAACGTCCGGCGGATGCTCGCATACAGTTCCGTGGCCCACTCAGGTTACATCCTCGTGGCGTTTGCATCGCTGCGCGGGGCCGGGACGGAGACGGCGGTGCAGGCCGTACTGATCTACTCGGCAGCCTACTTGCTGATGAACCTCGGCGCGTTCCTCGTCATAGACCTCGTCGGCGAGGAGACCAAGAGCTACAACGGCCTCTTCAGGGCCAGGCCGGGCGTAGCGATCAGCATGTTCGTCTTTATGGCCGCTCTCGTGGGCATACCGCCCTTGAGCGGGTTCTGGGGGAAAGCCTGGATCATCCTCGCCGGCGCCCAATCCGGTTCGACCGCCGCATATCTCGCTGTCGGCGCGCTCGTCATAAACAGCGTCCTCTCCGTACCGTATTACTTCGGTATCATCCGCAACATGGCCTTCGAGGAGCCGGTTACGGACGCGGAAGAGCCGAAGGGTATGGGGGCAGTCAAGTTCTCCGTCTACACTCTCGCCATCGCCACGGCCCTCTTCTTTATCATCGTCGGCCCGCTCGCAACGCTGGCAAGCAACTCCGGGCTTCTGTAAGAGTGACGTCGCGCGGCCGGGAGTGTCGGGCCCAGTAGACATCTTCTCCGAGCCTCGCGACATCGCCTTGCAGCGGCTGCTAGTCGTCGCCACGAAACGCAACGAACTTTAATTTGTTTGCTCTAGCCGGAGATCGCTACTTGGTGTAATCTTTTCGCTGCTATGAAGGCTATCGTTCTGGTTGGGGGACAGGGGAGCCGGCTACGACCGATCACCTACGATGTCCCGAAAGCTATGGTTCCCTTGAGGAACCGTCCTTTCATGGACTTTATGGTCGAGTTCTTGAGGGCGGGTGAGCTCGGGGGGGCGGTGCTGTCTTTGGGCTACCTGCCGGACCCTATTCAGGAGTACTTCGACGGGCGCGATCTCGAAGGGTTCTCGATGGATTACGCCGTGGAGGACCGGGCGCTCGGGACGGCAGGTGGGATCAAGAACGCAGAGGAGTACCTGGATGGCGAGCTGATCGTGGTCGTCAACGGGGACGTGCTCTCGGGAATGGACCTGCGGGTGGCGATCCAGAGGCACAAAGAGTCCGACGGCCTTGCCACGATAGTCCTGATCAGCGTCGAGGACCCGACGGCCTACGGGCTCGTCGAGGTGGATCACGATATGCTGGTGCGCCGCTTCCTCGAGAAGCCAGCTTGGGACGATGTGACGACGAACCTCGTCAACGCGGGTATTTACGTGCTGGAGCCGGAGGTATTGGCCATGATCCCGGCTGGCCGGGAGGTCTCTATCGAGCGTGAGATTTTTCCATCTCTCCAGGCCGAGGGGCGTTTGCGGGCGTACGTCTCCAGCTCCTACTGGAAGGACATCGGCACCCCGAGGAGCTACCTGACCGCCTCCCAGGACGTCCTCTCCGGTGTCGTCGGCGCGGGGGAGGATTTCGATTTCCTCCAGGTCGCCCCCTCCACCGAGATAGGCAAGGGTGTAAAGGTCCTGCCGCCGGTCTCCGTGGCTCCCGGGTGCGTCCTTGAGAATGGGGCCACGGTCGGAGGGCGCTCCTCACTCGGGCGAGGGTGCAGGATTGGGGAGAACGCTGTCGTCGAGGGGAGTATCCTCTTCGACGGGGCTGAGGTAGAGCCCGGCGCCGTGGTGCGCGGCTCCATCATCGGCCTCGGCGCTCGTGTCGGCCAGGACGCCATAGTCCGGGGCCTCTCGGTCCTCGGCGCTCGCTGCGTCGTCGGCGAGGGAAACGTACTGGATCATTGCGTGCGGATCAACCCGGGTGTAATTCTGCCGCCCGGAAGCATAAGCTTTTAGTAGCTGGCCATCATTTCAGCTTGTCGGCAAGGATATTGACGGATGGCTAAAAACCGTTACAGACCCTACGTGGATGTCCTCGCCGAGCTCTTCTACCCTCACACCTGAGTTCAGAAGCACAAAACAAACCTAGCTACGCTTTCGCGTCCGGCTGACCGAGCATCAGAAAGACGTGTGGTTCGAACGAGTGGCAGTTTCTTGAGAAGGTACAAGAACTGCTTGGATACGCAAGCTCTTTCAGTTCCTTGTCTAACGGGAGTAGCTCTGCAACGGGGTAGTAGGATCCCGCCTCCGAACCGGGACATTTTTTACCCTCTGCTTTCCTTACGAATCAGTTAGGCACGGTTCGTGACATCGATCCCCAGCTTGTAGGTAGTGGGTCCAAGCCGAATGATAGAATCCAGCAATGGTTACTCAAGTCATTACCTGTTACCACTGCAACAGTGAAAACATCGTCAAGAACGGCAAGGCTCCCAATGGCAAACAGAAGTACCTCTGCCATGACTGCCACCGCCAAAGCCGCGAGGACCCTGGCTCTAACGCCTATGCGCCACAAAAG
>JAABVA010003577.1_pt1 | contig 14723 bp, 16 predicted proteins | sample 5560331 | NCBI WGS metagenome assembly JAABVA01 (sample SAMN12812661, study PRJNA571458) | rock metagenome | isolation source: Antarctica rocks | place: Antarctica: Victoria Land, Mt New Zealand sud | collected 2016-01-07 | reverse complement strand
GTGCTTGGCATGAGGTCGAGCAACTCGTAGACTATCTTGTGGGCGCGGATCGTTATATTCATGCCTCCCATAGAGGCACATGTTCCGCGCCCTCTTCAAGGAGCTGAGCAGGTGCAAGATATGAGTTGACATACGTTACCCGGAGGCCGAGCGGATAGTGTTGGTGATGGACAACCTAAACACCCACACCCTCGCCTCCCTGTATGAGGCCTTCTCTCCCACCGAGGCCAAACGCCTCGCCAACAAGCTGGAGATCCACTACACGCCCAAGCATGGCAGCTGGCTGAACATGGCGGAGATCGAGTTGAGCGTACTCAGTAGGCAGTGCCTTGAGCGGCGAGTGCCGGACTTCGAGACCCTCGAGGTGGAGGTCGCAGCCTGGCAGGAGCGACGCGACGCCGCGGGCAGCAAGATCGACTGGCGCTTCAGCGCGGAGGATGCCCGCGTCAAGCTCAAGCGACTCTATCCTTCAGTTCAGGAGTAACAGAGTACTAGTTGCTAGAAAGCAGGCTCTATCCCCAACTCGTGCATCGCCTGAACCAGCACGCAGAGGTTGTGTCAAAGTCCTAAAAGGCAGGGGCATTGCGGCAGCAACATGGCAGCAGTAGGGCAGCAGTAGACGCTAAACCAGGGTAAACACCAGCGAACACGCAGCGACTAGTACCCTTTAGATAAGCTGATTCCTAAGCACCTATGAACACCTGAGAACGTACTTCCTAAGACTACGAATCAGAAGGTCGCAGGCTCGAGTCCTACCAAGTTCACCTCAATGTCGGCACACCAGTCCTCAATGAGTCTGAGAAAGCTCTTTGAGTATGACTACCATTGAACGCCGCGTACACCGATTTACACCACTTAGTACACCAACCCACCACAAACAGCGATGAACAAGTAGCAACACCTTCCGCGAGAATTAGGCTTATATAAAGGGATTAGTGAACGACCAGTAACAGCAGTAAACGAATCGCCCGTAATTCCTCTGAACCGGGTTACCGGAGGCCGGGGATTCTTTCGAGCACCTTCAAGGCGCCGGTCAGGACGCGGGCGTAGCGCTCCGCGGGTACACTCGTCGGCGAAGAGGGTCATCCCCGCCCGGACGTCCGTGAGGACCGTCGGCTCGTAGAACAGGGGTCCGAGATCTGGCCGGGGCCGTCCGCCCGCGAGTACCGTCGCTCCCTTCTCGACAGCATCGGGCAGGTGCTCACTCACGGTATCGAGCTGCCTCTGGGAGATGAGCGACCCCACGTCAACGGTGTAGTCGAGGGCGGAACCTAGCTTGAGGTTCCGGGTCCTCTGCGCAAACCGCTTTGCGAAGTGGTCGCAGATCGAGTCCTGGACGAAGAGGCGTTCGATGGAGAGGCAGAGCTGGCCCGCGTTCGAGAAGCAGCCGCGGACGGTGCCCTTGACCGCCCGTTCGAGATCGGCGTCCCCAAGTACGATCATGGCGTTCTTCCCGCCGAGTTCCAGGGAGCAGCCGGTCAAGCGTTCCCCTGCCTGCCGGGCGACGGTACGGCCGGTCGCGGTGCTCCCGGTAAACGCGATGTAGTCTACCTCCCCGATCAGGGCAGGCCCCGTCTCCCATCCCTCGCCGGTCACGACCACGAAGAGGTCGCGCGGAAGCCCGGCCTCGTCGAGTAGCTCGGCCGCAAGGAGCGCCGTGAAAGAGGTCTGCCGGTCCGGTTTTAGGACGACGGCGTTGCCGGCCATAAACGCCGGGAGCGCGTCGGTGACGGCGAGCGTCAAAGGGTAGTTCCAGGGCGAGATGTTACCTACGACCCCCTTGGGGTGGCGGTACTCCCTGGTCGAGGTCAGGCCGGGGAGGGCGCCCCGACGCAGCACGCGGGCGGAGGTGCCCCGCCGCGTGCTGCGTAGTAGTGGGCGACGACGGCGCAGTCCGCGATCTCCTCGAAGGCATGTCCGCGAGCCTTGCCGCTCTCGACCTGCCCGAGGTCCATAACCTCGTCCTGCCGCGAGAGCACGAGGTCGTGGAGGCGTCGGAGAACCCGAGCCCTCTCCCCGATGCTCCACCGGGTCCAGGCTCCCTGCGCCGCCCGCGCCCGGCCGACCGCCCACCGCATGTCCTCCGTGGTCCCCCGTGGGACCTCGCTCAGGGCCTCTCCCGTAAAGGGGACGAACGAGAGCAACATCTCGCGCCCCTCAAGCGGCGCCGAAATACGCATCTTGAGACGCTCGATCAAGCGCGCATTAACGGACCCCATCCTTATAGCCCTCGTATCGGTCATCACTCAAAGCCTCCTCATAATTTCGTACCACACAAGCAATCCGAACGTGGTACCCGTTTTGGGGCAACGAAGACCAACACCAGAGCGCGGAACCGCTGGTTCCCCCGCACCGGCGCTCGCCATCACGTCCCGATCCTAGAGAAGCTCACTCCAACGGTATGCTTCTAGCTATCCTACCTGGCTGCGGGCTCGCAACACGCGGCGGGTTCGCTCCTATGCTGCGGGGACGAGCACGTAGAGGGCGACAGCGAGATAGTGGCAGACGCTCCCGGCGGTGATGAAGAGGTGCCAGACGGCGTGAGAGTGAGGGATACGTCTGGAGCGTTAAAGACGGTACCGGCGGTGTAGAGGACGCCGCCCGCGGCGAGCAGCGCGGGGGCGCCCGGCGAGAGGAGAAAGATTATGGGCTTCGCGGCGATTTTATGCACAGCCAGCAGATCAGCACGACGGCCCCGACGATACTCGACAGGAGGCCCAGGCCATGCGTGACGCTGCTGGCGATCTCCTCCCGGACCGCCACCGGGAGCGAGGAGCACTTTCGGGGGCTTGCTATTCACGGCCCCCACCGTCGTAATGTTCTACATAGTGACAAGATCAGAAAAAGAAGGAGGAGAACGTGAAAGTTGAGTCAAGAGCAGACGACTCTATTCTAAAGGCGGTGGCTGACTTAGACCCGCTCACGGGCGAAGTCAGGGCGAGAATGGTGTTGACAGACACAATCCTCGACGAGAAGCGCTAAGTGGACAAGGTCGGCGTCTTTTTCGTAGACGTCCGCTATTGAGTGAATCTCCGCTAAGACGTCTTCTCGGCGACTCGTGAATAGCCTCTGGCCACGAACTGAAGTGAAGCCCGAAGAGTATCGTCAGGTATACGTAGACCAACGCCCTTTTGGCTCCTAGCCGGGAGACGTTATCCCGTACTTTCTTGGCGCATCAGGGAGCTGAGGCCCTGACATCCAAGCAACACATCTGGAGGGGCCGCTAGCCTTGGAGGGCAGGCGAGTACGATCAACGGGAAGTACTATGCGAGGACTCTCCGGCCTGGGTACCAAAGGCTGTACCAAAGCGTAGAGCCCGAGAAAGGTTTTAGATTGAGTACGTTCGTTTTGATCCACCGTGCATGGTGCTGGGACAAGGTAGTTGAGAAACCGGGTAAAATGCTCTAGAAAAGAAGGAGTAGAGCGTGCACTACGACGAGCTGATCGATAAGGTGGAGATGCGCCTCCGGTTCAGTTCCTCCGAGAAGGCCGAGCGTACGATGATCGCCACCCTCTCGACACTAAGCGAGTTTATAAGCCCCGAGGCGACTAGAGATCTAGGCTCCCGCCTCCCGGCGGAGATGACGGACGAACTCGATTACGGTCCCCCAGAGGAGGCTTCGTGGGAGGACTTTACGGAGATAGTCGCCGAAAAAGAGGGTGCGGGCGTAATCGCGGAGGATGCCGCGACTCACGCTACAGGGGTTATGAGGATAGTAAGGGAGGCCTACTACGGGGCAGGAGATGACCCGAATGGTGATCCCGGAGAGCTCGCCGAAACCGATCTAGACAAGATCAGGACTGAACTTCCCGAGGAATTCGCGCCTCTTTTCGACCAGGATTTTTGAGGATCCGCTAAGAGTTTGCAGCTTTCTGTACTTCGCTCGTAACTACGTGGTCAGCCGGCATGAGGAGCAGGGACGCAACCGGGCCAGCCCGGCCCCCTTGGTTTTCGAGACTCGCGCTCGCTCGAACCGTCCCTCGGGGAGGAACGCGGTCCCATCTGCCAGGTAAAACAGGATCTCGTTCGATTCGGGGGAGGAACTCTCCGCTTTCGGTCTCCAGCACCGGAATGCGGCCGTTGGGGTTGGTCTCCAGAAACTCAGTGGTACGCATCTCGTTCTTGTCTATATCGTACTCGATCCGCTCGAACGGGACGCCGAGGAGCGTCAGGAGGAGCCGGACTTTATAGCCGTTCCCCGACGATAGGTTGTCCTGTAAGCAGATCGTGCCCTCCCCCCTGTTACGGGTTTCCTTGAACACCAGGCCCATCTTACCCTTTGCTCTGGGGCCGTACGTAGGAGTCGAGGGCCACCACTACGCCGCTTGGAACGAGACGAACCCATCGTCCATGCGCTCTGCCCGGTCTTCGAGGACGAGGTGATCCAGGTGTGCAAGGGTCTCGGCCAGTGCGAAGCACCGCTCGTAGAGCGAGAGACCGTAGCGGAAGACCTTGCGGGAGACCTCGAACGGGGTCTTGGGGGCGACCGAGATTTCCTGTCGCATCACCTCCAGCCGCTCCTCGTGGTGCAGCCACAGCTCGTCCGCCCGGCCCCTCAAATCGTGGAAGAGCAGCCCGTGCCCCGGGAGGATGAGATCCGCATCGAGGTTGCGTATACCCTCCAAGCTCTTCAGATAGCGGGCGAGCGGGTTGGGCTGCGTATCCGTCCAGGGGCCAATATTTGGGGTGATCTTGAGCATCACATGGTCAGCGGCGAAGAGCAACTTGCGCCCCTCGTCATGGAGCATTAGCTGGTGGTCAGCGTGTCCGGGTGCATGCAAGACTCGGGCTATCCCCGCGCCTAAGGGGATCTCCTCATCCGCTCGTAATGGAACCAGCTTCTCAGGCAGCGTCAGGTCCGCCCGGGTGCCCGCCGCAGCCCTCTCGGCCAAAGTGGGGTCCATCCCGTTGCGGACCAGATGCTCTACGAACGACGCCGGATCCGAATTTTTCCAGACCTCGCGGGAGTGCTCGATCTCACTCTCCAGCATGAACACTGGCGCACCACTGATCCCCTGCAACCAGTGCGCCGCCCCGAGGTGGTCCGGGTGAAAATGTGTCACGACGATACGCTCCACGTCCCGCCGCAAGTCGCACCCAGCCGCCGCAGCCCCGGACTCCCAGGCCGCCCGCCCGTCCGGGTAGTCGAAGCCCGTATCGATCAGGGTCCACCCCTCGTCCCCTTCTACGAGGTACGCCGAGACGAACACGAGCGGTATCGGCACCGGCACCTTTAGCTGGTAGACGCCCTTGGCAACCTCCGCCGTCTCCCCGACAGGCTGCGTCCCGAGCTTCGAGGGGGCTACTTCTCCCGTCATCGGATCGTCCGAAAGAATCCGGCGATCTCACGGTTAGCGAGCTCGGGCCGCTCGTAGTGGACGAAGTGCCCGGCCTCCTCCGCCGGCGAGAAGTCGTAGTTTGCGAAGTAGTCCCCGAGCCGGTCGGCCCACTCGACCTTGAGCACGCTGTCGCTGCTCCCCCACAAGACACGCGTAGGCGTCTCTATCTTCGGCAACTCGGGCGGGCCGTTACGGATCAACTCGATCCTGGACTCGTTGGTGGCGATGTACCAATCGAACCCTCCCTGGAGGTTGCCCGGCTTCATGAAGTTCTCCACCCAGGCTTGCATGTCCTCGTCGAAGAGGTCGGACTCGTGGGCCCAGTGGTCGAGGAAGTGGCGTATGTAGGTCTCGCAGGTCTTGCGGTCCTCGCCGACCAGAGAAGCCGCCCAGGGCTGCTGGTTGAAGGTTTGGTACCAGATCTCGTTTACGTGGTCCGGCTCCACCCAGCGTCTCCCGATCCCCGGATAGGGACAGTTGAAGAAGAACAGACCCGAGAGGTGATCTGGATACTTCCGCGCGAAGCCCTGCGCAACGTAAGCGCCCACGTCGTGGCTGACGATCCCGAACCTCTCGAAGCCCAAAGCGTCGGCGAGCCCGCGCAGATCCTCCACAAGGCTACCGACGAGGTCACTCGGAGGATTGGGCAAGCCGGGCTTGTCGGTGTCGCCGAAGCCCCTGAGATCGGGCGCGACCACGTCGAAGTCCTCTGAAAGAGTCGGGATGTTCTTGCGCCAGACCATCCAGAACTCGGGCCAGCCATGCAGTAGCACCAGGGGAGCGCCACTGCCGTGCCGGACGTAATGGATATTGATGCTGTTGACATCGAGATACCCGTGGTTCCAGCCTAGCACGTTCACAGTATCTGCTCCTTCGTCACGTGGGTTCGTTGTTCCCAGAGGATATCCCGAGCCTATCCCGGACAGATTCTCCTCGGAGTCGCCACCACAGCAAGCGCAGGCCCGCGCCCAGAGCGGCAGCACCCGTCTACATGGTCGCGAGCCCCACGAGAACCGCCACGCCGACGAGCATCAGTCCGCTCAGGCTCCACGCTTCAAGCAGTCTCTGATTGATTCCGTAAGCAGTCAAGGTTGCAAAGAGCACCGGGTACAGAGAAATAACGGCTACCCCCCACAGCCAGAAGCCTTTGGGCAATAGATAACCGGCAACCGCAGCCACGAGCGCCGACAGGGGCAGCCCGAAAGAGGCAGCCACAAGAGCCCCCTTCGCCTAACAGCCTGGCGGCCAACACCGGGGTACTGAATGCCCCCACCGCCAGCCCCGCCAGGGTCGTCACCAGAAAGGTGACGATGTATTTCTTCCGACCAGCCGCCAACGTCTAATTCTGCAGGTTCTCGAAGATGCCCGCGGCGCCCATGCCGCCGCCGATACACATGGTGACCATGCCATACTTCGATTCGCGGCGCTTCATCTCGCTCAGGAGCTGGACGGTGAGCTTGGTGCCGGTGGCGCCCATCGGGTGACCGAGGGCGATAGCCCCACCGTTTACGTTCATCTTCTCGGTATCGAGACCGACCTCCCGAATCACGGCTAGCGTCTGCGCCGCGAAGGCCTCGTTGAACTCGATGAGGTCTATGTCGTCGAGGCTGAGCCCGGTGAGCTCCAACACCTTCGGGATGGCAACCATCGGCCCGATGCCCATGACCTCCGGCCGTACGCCGCCGACGGCGAAGCCGACGAAGCGGGCGAGCGGTTCGAGGCCCAAAGACTCGGCCCTCTCGCGCTCCATGACGACGACCGCCGCCGCCCCGTCGCTCCTCTGGGAGGAGTTGCCGGCCGTTACGGTGCCGTCCTGCTGGAAGACGGTCGGGAGCTTGGCGAGCTTCTCAAGCGAAGTGTCGCGCGGCCCCTCGTCGCGCTCGAAGGTGGTCTCCATGTGCTGGTGCTCGCCGTCGTCGTCCACCCAGTTCAACTCGACGTCGAGCGGCACGATCTGCTCGTCGAAACGCCCAGACTCTACGGCCTCTTTGGCGCGGGTGTGGCTCCTAAGGGCGAACTCGTCCTGGTCTTCGCGCGAGACTCCGAACTCCTTTGCGACCTGCTCGCCCGTGAGGCCCATGCCCATGTAGACGGCGGGGTTGGTCTCGACCAGCGTGGGGTTCGGGGAGAAGTTCGGCATCTCCAACGTGGTGGACATGTGCTCGACTCCGCCGGCCACGATGGTAGTCGAGAAGCCGGCCATGATCCTCTCGGCCGCGAACGCGATGGTCTGCAACCCCGACGAGCAGAACCGGTTGACAGTCTGTCCCGGCACGGTCTCCGGTAGCCCGGCCCGGAGAAGCGACTGCCGGGCGACGTTGTATCCCTGCGTCCCCTCGGGCATCGCACACCCTATAATTACGTCCTCGACCTCCTGCCGGTCGAGCCCGTCCGCCCGCTTGAGGGCCTCGTCTATGGCGGCGCCGGTCATGTCTACTGGATGGGCACCGCGCAGCGCACCCTTTGGCGCGCGTCCGACGGCGGTCCTGGCGCCCGAGACGATTACAGCTTCCTTCATTGTTCTCTCCCTTCAGTCGAGCATTTGCTCCGTAGATGATCACTCGCCCGGCGCTGCGGCCGGCAGGGGAAGGCTTTGGCGTCCACCCCCTGCCGGCCTGCTTCGTTAGTTCCTCAGCGGCTTTCCGGTCTTTAGCATCGCGCCGATGCGTTCGTGAGTCTTCTCGTTCTTCAGGAGCTCGATGAATGCCTCCTTCTCGAGCTTGAGTATATATTCCTCGGGGACCCACTGAGCTACCGAGAGGTCGCCGCCGGTCAGGACGCGCGCGAGGTGTTTGGCGATGACGCCGTCGTACTCGGTGGCGTAGCGACCCCACATCATGGTCTTGATGACCTCCGCCTCGATGGCCGCCCGCACCACGGTCCCGGCAGCGTAGATGGACTTGTCGCGGACGGGTGGGGCGTAGCCGTCGGCGAGGTCGAGCGTCTCGCGCTTTGCGGCGTGGATGAGATGGTCAGCGTTCATCACCACCCGGTCGTCCTCCTTGAGGAAGCCCATTTCCCTGGCCTCAAGCGCGCTCCCCGAGACCTGCGCCAGCGCTATCTTCTGGAAGACCTCCTGTACGTAGGGGAGCGAGGGCGCGCGGGTGTGCATCGCCGGGGAGACGAGCCTACGGACCATCTCCTTCGTGCCGCCGCCCGCTGGGATGAGGCCGACGCCGGTCTCGACGAGGCCCATGTACGTCTCGCCCGCGGCACAGATGCGGTCGGCGTGCAGGGCTATCTCCGCCCCACCGCCCAGAGTCTGCCCGTGCGGGGCGGCGACGACCGGCTTTGAGGCGAAGCGGAAGCCCATGAGGAGGTTTTGCAGGGCGTCAACGGATTCGGCGATGCTATCGAGGTCCCCTTTCTGCGCCTCCTCGACCATCTCGCCTATATTTGCACCGACACAGAAGTTCCGGCCGTCGTTGCCGATCACGAGCCCTACCCACTCGTTCTCTTCTTCGAGCCTATTCAGGGCTTCGTAGCCCATCTCGACTACGGCCGCGTCTATGGAGTTGCCTCTGGAGTGGATCTCGAAGCACAGCACCCCGTCGCCGAGGTCGAGGATGCTCGCCGAGTCGTTCCGCGAGATCTCCTTCCCCTCCTCGCGCAACCGGTCGAGCGAGAGCTCCATCGGGTCCTCGCGTATCGGCTCGTACTCCATGTTCACCGGGCTGAACTGGAGCTCGCTGGTCCCTTTCTTCTTGTAGAAGCTCTCGTTGCCCCCCTGCAGCATCGCCCTGACCCAATCGGCGACCTCGATGCCCAGAGAGTCCATCTGCTCGACGGTCTCACTGACGCCGAGGAGGTCCCACATTCTGAACGGCCCGGCCTGCTGCCCGTAGCCCCACTCCATCGCGTGGTCCACGTTCTCCAGGGTGTCGGAGATCTCCGGCATCCGCCGCGAGGCGTATGCGAGGTCGGCCAGGAGGGTGTCCCTCAAGCACCGGGCGTGATGGTCATCCTCCGTCCTCTGTAGGATGAATCGTAGCCGCGCCCCGAGGTCGCCCTGCTTCTGGGCCTCCTGCGCTAGCGGCACGTCAGGGTTCTCGACGGGCTCGTGCTCGAAGGTTTCGAGGTTCAGCACGTCGAAGACGGTCTCGCCGTCACGTTTGTCGCGCTTGTAGAAGCCAGCCTTGGTCTTGTTGCCGAGGAGGTCTCTCTCGATCATCTGCTTGAGTATCTCGGGCGGGCGCAGTTGCTCCCTCGACTCGTCCTCGGGGACGAGCTCGTAGAGGTTCTCGGCGACTCCGACGGCGATATCCAGACCGACCTGGTCGTTGAGACGGAAGGTAGCGGTCTTGGGGCGGCCGATGAGCGGGCCAGTTATGGCGTCTATCTCCTCGATGCCGTAGCCGTTCTCGAAGGCGTAGCGCATCGAGTTCATGCCGCTGAAGCTGCCAAGGCGGTTGCCGATGAAGTTCGGGGTGTCCTTGGCGATTACACCGCCTTTCCCGAGCACCCGCTCGCCTAGGGACCGCGCCTCCTCGACGATGTGCGGGTCGGTCTCCGAGGTCGGGATGATCTCGAACAGCTTTAAATACCGCGGCGGGTTGAAGAAGTGCGTTCCCAAAAAGCGTTTCTTGAAGCTCTCCGAGCGCCCCTCGGCTACCTGGTTGAGCGGGATGCCGGAGGTGTTGGAGGAGATGATGGCGTCGTCTTTGGCGAGCTCCTCCACGCGCGCCATTAGCTCTTGTTTGGGTTCGAGCTTCTCGATAATGGCTTCGAGGACCCAGTCGGCGTCAGCGACGCGTCCGAGGTCGTGGTCGAAGTTGCCTATGCGCATCCTTTCGAGGACGCGCTGGCTCATTAGGGCAGCGGGCCTGGCCTTCTTCATCCGGTCGAAGCCGCCCTTTACGACGGCGTTTTTGTCGTCGTCCTGCGGGGCGATGTCGAGCAGGTCGACCTCCAGCCCGGCGTTCGCGCAGTGAGCCGCGATCGCCGCCCCCATCGTCCCCGCCCCGAGTACGGCTACCCTGCGTATCCTGTGCGTCATCTGACCTCCCGCGTCACGATCCCGTTTACCCCATCCATCCCTACGGCGGATGCCAACCTCCTACCCGGAAGCATAGACCATGCCCCGGCGCCGGTCATGTATAGGGAACACGAGCCTCCGCCTCCAAATTTCGTGCCGCCCTGGCAGCTAACCATAGATCTCCCGGTGCAGGGATTCGAGGGCCCCCTGTACGCGCAACAGGTGCTCCTCGAACCTCTCCCGTATCTCGGCGTACTTCTCCTCGCCGAGCGGCGTGATGGTGTAGAAGCGGCGGCTCCGGGTGTCGGGGTCCTCCCACTCGCCCGTCACGTAGCCCTTCTCCTCAAGCCGCCGCAAGAGCGGGTAGACCGCGTTCGGCGAGACACTCATAACCCCACTCGTCGTCTCCTTGATGCCCCGGATGATGCTGTTGCCGTACTCCGGCCGCTTTTTGACCATGTGCAGGATCAAAAGCGGAAACATGCTCTTCGACTTGACCTCGCCGAGGAAGACATCCTTCGGCGTCGCGCTCGGCGCCGTACTGTTCGTAGGATCCACCAATCCGAGTCCTCCAGCTCTTGTCAATATTGACAACCTCAAATATGATAACACTCAGGCGCGGGCTCTGGAGGCCGTGCTAGAGTGTGAGGAGTAAGGAAACAAAGGAGGAAGGCTTTGATCGCCGACGTTACCCGGTCTTTGGGGACCGATTACTACCTGCTCGAAGAGCTTTTGACGGACGAGGAGCGCGAGATACGCGACAAGGTCCGGGCGTTCGCCGACCGGGAGGTCATCCCGATCATCAACGACTACTGGGACAAGGCCCAGTTCCCGTTCGAGCTGGTGCCGAAGGTCGCCGAGCTCGGGATCGCGGGCACCACGATACAGGGTTACGGCTGCCCGGGGATGAGCCACGTGGCGTCGGTACTCGTCGCGATAGAGATGGCGCGCGGCGACGGCAGTCTGAATACGTTCTTCGGGGTCCACTCGGGGCTCGCCATGGGGACCATCGACATCTGTGGCAGCGAAGAGCAGAAGGAGCGCTGGCTCCCGCAGATGGCGAGGCTTGAGAAGATCGGGGCGTGGGGCCTCACCGAGGCCAAGCACGGCTCCGACTCGGTGAGGCTCGAGACCAGCGCGCGCAAGGAAGGCGACGAGTACGTCCTGAACGGCGAGAAGCGCTGGATCGGCAACGCCTCCTTCGCCGACCTCATAATCATCTGGGCGCGCGACGAGGCGGACGGGCAGGTCAAGGGGTTCGTGGTAGAGAAGGGCGCCGAGGGATACTCGACCGAGATCATAACCGGCAAGATGGGCAAGCGGGCCGTCTGGCAGGCGAACATCTACCTGGAGAATGTCCGCGCAGCCGTGGAGAACAAGCTGGAGGGGGCGAACTCCTTCAAGGACACCAACAAGGTACTCACCGCGACGCGTGGTGGGGTTGCGTGGGAGGCGGTAGGGCACGCGATCGCGGCCTACGAAGCGGCGCTTACGTACACCAAGGAGCGGGTACAGTTCGGCAAGCCGATCGCCTCGTTCCAGATCATCCAGAACAAGCTCGCCAACATGCTCGCGGAGATCACCACCATGCAGCTCATGTGCTTCCGCCTGGCGAAGCTACAGGAGCAGGGCAAGATGACCGGACCGATGGCCTCGCTCGCGAAGATGAACAACGCCAGAAAGGCCAAGCAGGTCTGCGCCGAGGCTCGCGACTGCATGGGTGGAAACGGGGTTCTGCTGGACTACCTCGTTGCCAGGCACCTCTCGGACATGGAGATTGTCTACACCTACGAGGGCACGGACACCATACAGTCCCTCATCGTAGGCCGCGACATAACGGGAATAGGAGCTTTCGTGTAACATTCTCTTCTAAGAGGCTCTAGGGGGGCGCCCCCTTGTCGTGTACGCGTGCGGAGGCGGAGGAGAGAAGCATGAAAGCTATAAGACTGCACGAGCTCGAAGGCCCCGAGGCCCTGAGCTACGAGGACGTCCCCGACCCGGAGCCGGGCTCCGGCGAGATCGTCGTCCGCCTGCGCAACGCGGCCCTCAACCGGCGCGACGTGTTCGTCACCCAGGGCATGTATCCAGGCGCGAAGCCTGACGCGCTGCCGATCATATTGGGCTCGGATGGCTCCGGCGAGGTGGCCGCGAAGGGCGACGGCGCCGAGGGTCCAGACGAGGGAACCGAGGTCGTCATCAATCCGGCGCTGTACTGGGGAGACAACCCCAAGATGCCGGGCAAAAAGTACCGCATCCTGGGGCTGCCGGACGATGGCACCCACGCCCAATTCGTAAAGGCGCCCGCGGATCACGTCTTCCCCAAGCCCTCGCACCTCTCCCACGAGGAGGCCGCGGCGCTGCCGCTCGCGGCCCTTACCGCCTACCGCTCGCTCTTCACCCGCGGGCAGTTCCAGGACGGCGAGACGGTCCTCGTGCCCGGCATCGGCGGCGGCGTGGCAACGTTTCTGGTGCAGATGGCGTCGGCGGCTGGCGCCACGGTCTTCGTCACCTCCGGGAGCGACGAGAAGATCGAGAAAGCCAAAGAGCTTGGCGCTGAAGGCGGCGTCAACTACAATTCCGAGGACTGGTCCAAAGAGTTAAAGAGCATGACTGGCGGCGTGGACCTCTCGATAGATTCCATCGGCGGCGAAGTCTTCAACGCCCTGGTTCAACTCGCCAAGCCCGGCAGCCGCATCGTAATCTTCGGGTCGACCGCCGGCCCGGTGCCGAAGATGATGACGATCAGCATCGCCCTCAAGAACCTCGACGTCTTCGGCACCGCCATGGGCAGTCCCGACGATTTTCGCTCGATGCTTGCCTTCTACGAGAAGCACGAGCTGCACCCGGTCATCAACGAAACCTTCTCCCTCGAAGAGACTACCGCGGCGATGGAGCACATGGAGGAGGGTAAGGGCATGGGGAAGATAGTGTTGGAGATCCCCGCGTAGCTTCCATTCGTGGGTCTAGGCAAGGGCACGCCTCACGACCGATCTCAAACACCGGGAGGAAGGAGAACTGCGGAGAGCCATGAGAGCGGTGCTTTGCAGGGCGTGGGGCGAGCCTTCGACGCTTGAGATCGAGGAGGTCAAGCGGCCGGTGCTAGAGGCCGGCGAGGTTCGGATCTCGATACGCGCCTCGGGCATCAACTTCGCCGACGCGCTGATGGTCGCGGGCAAGTACCAGTTCAAGCCCCCGTTCCCCTTCAGCCCGGGCTTCGAGGTCTCCGGCGTGGTAGCGGAGGTGTCGCGGGCCTCGGGGTCGGCGACCAGGTGGTGGCCGCGCTACCGCACGGCGGGTACGCCGAGGAGGTCGTGGTCCCCGAGGCGAACGTCGTGCGGATGCCGGAAGGGATAGACTTCCCCACCGCCGCCTCCTTCCCAGTCGCCTACGGTACCGCATGCCTCGCCCTTACCCACCGTGCAAACCTGGTGCCAGGGGAGGTACTGCTGATTCATAGCGCCTCCGGCAACGTGGGCCGCCGTCGAGATAGGCAGACACCTAGGCGCCACCGTGGTCGCGACCGGAGGCGGCCCGGTGAGCCTCGAGGTAGCGGCCAGACGCGGAGCCGACCACATAATCGACTATGGGCGGGAGGACGTCCGTGACAGGGTGATGGAGATCACCGGTGGCAAGGGGGCAAACGTAGTCCTCGACCCGGTGGGCGGCGATGCCTTCGACGCCTCCTTGCGCTGCGTGGCGTGGGAAAGTGTGATCCTCACCATAGGCTTCGCCAGTGGCAGGATACCGGAGGCCCCGGCCTGGAGGCTGCTCTTGAAGAACTGCGCCGTGGTGGGCCTGGACTGGGGCGGCTACCTCAGACGATACCTCGAGACCGTTAAAGCCTTCAACACCGAGGTGATCCGCTGGTACGCGGAGGGCGCGCTAGACGCCCGCCCCTCGCGCACCTTCCCGCTGGAGCACGCCGCCGACGCCCTCGAAGCACAGGCCGTACGTGGGCTCACCGGCAAGGTGATGCTAACCACCGAGCGGGGCTAGGTATGGTGCAGCTGGCGAAACCTCGGGGCATCAGGGATATTCGGGGCGCCGAGCGAGGCTTGAAGAGTGGAACCACGCGTCTAGTTCGGGACGGGATCTCCTGGCTCACCGTCTGCGGCGGGCAAGGGCAACGCCGAACGCTCCCGACAAGAGGACCGGCACCTCTGCGCTCCCCGGTCTCCCTCCAGAAGACGAACCACCTGAAAAGGGTCTGGAGAGACTACTGGTGCAGCGACGTGCAGTACGAAACTACATCTACCATGAAGCACATCGAGGAGGGCAAGGGGATCAGAAAGAGGTAGTGGGTCAATGTAGAATGACATCCGCATTGTAACGGTGCAGGAAGAGCTTCAGACAGACCTCGTGCATCTCGTCGGACTTGGAGAAAGACAGCGTCTTTCTGACAAAGCGT
>JAABVA010003574.1_pt1 | contig 14727 bp, 20 predicted proteins | sample 5560331 | NCBI WGS metagenome assembly JAABVA01 (sample SAMN12812661, study PRJNA571458) | rock metagenome | isolation source: Antarctica rocks | place: Antarctica: Victoria Land, Mt New Zealand sud | collected 2016-01-07 | reverse complement strand
CCACCGACACCGCACACCTGCCAGCCCGCGCCTGACACCACGGGCCCGCTCCACGAATGGACCTGTGTGCGCTGCGGAGCGGTCAGCGTCAAGATCAGCAACGACGCCACGGACCCCCAGCCCAGGTCCCCCAACGCATCTCCGAGAGCATTCTGACGTTGAAGATGCTCTCGGAGATGCGTTAGCGCTGATTCTCGCGTCGGGTAGCGAGCGTGGTTGATTGGGCACGGTGCAGGACCCGTGGTGGTGCGAAAGTGCTTACCTAACAGGCAAATAGTGCGTAGCGATCGTGGTCGAGCAGCGGACGAGGAGGGGCCGATCTCGCTGTCTCAGCGCGCCCCGTGAAGCGTGTAGACCTAACCGCGGGTTGGTGTCCCATGATGCCAAAGTCCGGGAATGACAGGCAGGTAAGACACGCCCACTCATGGTTGTTGCCTCTAGGCGGCCCGACTGATGCACTACCACCATGCCGCGGACAGCGAAATCGACCCCCAAGTCGTCGGTGGGGGCTCGGGCCGGCGGGGAATTCTTTGCCCGGCCCACCGGACGAACCATCGCCGCTACGAGGCGCTACGCGCGTATCTGTATGAGGGGATGTCGGTCGCCGACGCTGCTGCGAGGGCCGGGTACTCGCCGGCGACGCTGCGTTCGGCGGTGCGCGACTTCCGGGCCGGCAAGAGCGGGTTCTTCCTCAACCCGCGACCCGGGCCGACCCGGGCACCGGCCAAGAACGCCGCCCGAGAGCGGATCATCGAGCTGCGCCGGGCCGGGCACTCGGCCACCGAGATCGCCGAGGCGCTGGGCGGCACGGCGACCCCGCTGAACCGCACCGGTGTAGCGCAGGTGCTCACCGAGGCCGGGTTTCCCCGGTTGCCGGTCCGCCCGCCGGGTGAGCGCGGCGCCCCGTTCCGCGATCATCCCCGGCGTGCGCAGGTGCTCGACTTCACCGCCCTGCCCGAGCGGACCGACACCACGGTCGCCGGGCTGCTGCTGGCCGTGCCCGAGCTGGTCGGGCTCGACCTGCCCGCCCCGGTCGCCGCCGCCGGCTACCCCGGCACCGCGGTGATCCCGGCCACCAACTACCTGCTGAGCCTGCTCGCCCTCAAGCTGGTCGGCATCCGCCGGGTCTCCCACGTCGACGACCTGGCCGCCGACGTCGGGGCCGGGTTGTTCGCCGGACTGGCCGCGCTGCCCAAGGCCACCGCGCTGACCACCTACTCCTACCGGCTCGACCACGACCGCCAAGCACGGCTGCTCGCCGCCTTGGGCCAGGCGATGCTGGCCGCCGACCTGATCACCGACGCCGGCGGCGACCTGGACCTGGACTTCCACGCCATCATGCACTGGGGCGACGACGTCGCCCTGGAAAAGCACTACGTGCCCCGCCGCTCCCAACGCACCCGCTCGGTGCTGTCGTTCTTCGCCCAAGACGGCGCCAGCCAGACCCTGGTCTACGCCAACGCCGACCTGACCAAAGCCACCCAGGCCAACGAAGTGCTCGTGTTCGCCGAGCACTGGAAGACCCTCACCGGGCACTGGCCGGCCCGGCTGGTCATGGACCAGAAAGTCACCACCCAACCCGTACTCGCCGAACTCGACGCCCGCGGCATCACCTTCCTGACCCTGCGGATGCGCTCACCCGCCCTGACCCACCACATCAACGCCCAGCCCGCCAGCGCCTGGACCACGGTGCGCCTGGACCGCGACGGCAACTACCGGCGACCCAAGGTCGTCAACGAGCAGGCCTCCCTGTCCGCCTACCCACACCCGGTGCGCCAGCTCATCGTCACCGGCCTCGGCCGCGACACCGCCACCGTGATCATCACCAACGACCAGACCTCCAGCGCCAAACAGCTCATCGAGCGCTACGCCCGCCGGATGAACATCGAACAACGCCTGGCCGAATCGATCCGCTCCTTCCACCTCGACGCCCTGGCCGGAGCCGTCCCCCTCAACGTCGACCTCGACGTCGCCCTATCCGTGCTCGCCGGCGCCATCTGCGCCTCCCTGCGCCGTCGCCTGACCGGCTACCACCACGCCACCCCCGACACCCTGCAACGACGATTCCTCTCCACCGGCGGCACCATCCTCAACCACGGCGACACCATCACCGTCCGCCTCAACCGACGCACCTACTCCCCAGTACTACGCGACGCCGACCTGCCCGACACCAACGTCCCCTGGTGGGGCGGCCGACGACTCCACTTCGAATTCGACTGACAAAGTTGGGGGTCGAACTCACTGCGCGAGAATCGGCGCTAAGGGAACCCCCAGAGCGTCGTCAGTCAGCACGTCAGCTGCGCAGCCGTCCGATCAGCCGGGTCCCCAACAGGCGTGCCTCACCCAGTTCTGGGCCGTTCAACAGCGCCAGCACGGCCACGTACACGCCGCCGCCGATCGCCATAGCTACCGCCAGCAGTACCGCGTTGGAGGACCACCCACCGGCAGGTTCGGGCCAGATCCTGACCAACGCTGTCAGCGAGGCAACGACCCCCACGGCCGCCAGAGTGCTGCGTAACGCCCGGGGTAGGAGCGCGCGGAGATCCACCGCGTGGTGCCGTACGTGCAGGGCCACCACCTGTCCGACCGCCACGAACAGGAACGAGGCCGTGGTGGACGCGGCGATTCCCGGCAGGCCGAACGCGCGGCCCACGGTGAGATCACCGATCACGTTGATGGTCATCCCGAGCACCGCGAACGCCACCGGGGTGCGGGTGTCACCGAGGGCGTAGTAGGTGCGCGAGGCGACCTCACCCACCGCAATACCCAACAGGGCGACCGCGAAGAACGCGATCGCCGTGGACGTCATCCGCACGGCGGTATCACCGAACTCCCCCCGGCCGAACACCACGCGCACCAGTGGCTGGGTGACCGCGAGGAGCACGGCCACCACCGGCGCCAGCACCACCAGCAACCCGCCCAGGCTCTGCCCGGTCAGGCGACGCAGCTCACCTCGCCGTTCCGGCGCGGCCAGCGCCGACAATGCCGGGTAGAGCGCGGCCACCAGCGTGACGACGAGCAGGGTGTAGGCCAAGGTCACCAACCGCCACCCCAGGTTCAGGGCGGTAATGGTGCCTTCCACCTGGCCGGAGCCGACCGCGCGATCCACCAACGTGTTGACGTTGACCAATGCGGTGCCCACCAGTAGCGCCGGCATCAGGCGCAGCACCTCGCGGAACCCGGGGTCGCGCATCCGCACCGAGGGCCGCAAGCTCAGGCGCACCGCCCGCACCGCCGGCAGCTGAACGGCCAGTCGGAACGCGCTGCCGACGACGAAACCCGCCGCGAGCGCGTCCGCGCCCCAACGCGCGCCGAGTGCAGCCGTAAAGATGATCATGGTGAGGTTGAACGGGATGCCCTGCAGTCCCGAGAAGAAGAACCGCCCATGCGCCTGGCACACCGCGGCCAGGATGTCGGTGCCGGCCACCAGCATCGTCGCCAGCAGCATGATCTGGGTGAGCCTGGCCGCCTGCGCGGCGACTTCGGGTTCGAACCCCGGGGCGAGCAGGGAGATCACCAGCTCGGCGTTGAGCGCCATCAGCGCTGAGGCAGGCACCAGCGCGGCCGCGGCGACCGTGAGCGTGGTACTCACCGTGCGGTTCGAACGCTGAGGATCTCCCTCTATGACCGCCCGGGCCACGGGCGGCACCACGGCCTTCGCGACGGCGTCGGCGACCAGGGCCAACACCAGGTTCATCAGACCCTGCGCGACGAGGTAGGCGTCCACAGCCGCGCTGGCCCCGAACACCGCGGCGATGACGGTGTCCCTGCCGAAGCCCAGCAATCCGCTCGCGGCGGCCAGGGCCGCGAGCAACGCGGTCGACCGCACGATCGTCGTTCCCCCCGGCCTCGACGGCAGACCGGGGGCCATCCGTTCGTCACCGGTGCCGGGCGGGGCGTGGTTGACCTGCACCGAGCCATCGACCGACAGGCCGTCGGCGTGGCCGCTGCGGCTGTGTCGCCCCACCGGCCGCTACCGGCTCGCCGGCGGTTTGCCAGGGGTGATACCGAGATGCAGGTGGTCTTGGTGCACGGCGTCGCTGAAGTAACCCGGCTTGGGCCCGTTGAGGTCGAACGGGCCGCCGACCTCGGTAGCCCCCAGCTCCGCGGCGCGCACCATCACCTGGGTGAGCAGCTCGCGTGAGGTGGCCGGGTCCACGACCGGAGAACCGTCGATCGCGCGGATGTCCACTGCCCGACCGACGGCGTGGTTGGACACCCGCTCGGTGGGGTACACGGTCTGGATGTGGCCGGTATGCAAGACATCGACGGTCAGCACGTAGCTGCTGCTCAGGTCGAGCATCACCCGCAGCAGTCGGTCGTCCATGCGGCCGCTGCTCACATCCGCTCGCGCCGGGGCCGGCAGTTGCAGCCGGGGGGAGGCCAACACTGCCCGGGCGGTTGCGCTCAATCCCTGGGCGGGGCCCAGGGAGGTCAGGGGGTTCACCCGCTCCACCGTCCAGCCGCCGGCGCCCTGCCGAACCAGTCGCACATCCAGCAGCTGCTCTCGGCTGGTCATGCTGCCGGCGGCATTCTGCAGGGTCTGGTCGAACAGCACCATCACCGCCGCCCGGTCGGGCGCTATTCCCCCGTACTGCGGGTACACCACGTGAACCGTGCTGGCGAGCGCCCCCGGGGCTTCGAGGGCACTCGCAGTGCGAGCCACCGCAGCGGGGGTCCCCACCGCGGACAGGCTGGCCACTGCCCCGGCACCGTTGGTCCAAGTACCTGCGGTCTCGATGAACGCGGCGGCAGCCTGCTTGATCTCCGGCTGAACCTCACCGGGCCCGGGCTGCCAGATCGACGTCACCGGTGACCGCTGCTGGGCCGCCGCGGCAGCTGGCGTGGGTGCCACTGCGGATGTCGAGGATGGGGAGGATGGTTCCGCGGTTGGGGGAGGCGGCGGCGCGGAAGGGGAAGGTGAAGGCGAAGGTGCGGAGGAGGGGGGCGATGATGCGGCGGCGGTCTGGTTGGCGTTCTCGGGCAGCGCCGTTGGCGAGCTGCAGGACGCCAGCACCACGGCGAGCAGCCCGATGACCACCGTGACTCTGTTGCGCCGTCGGAAGAATGTCGGCCCGCTCACTCCGCTTCGCCCCCGGTACTGGCCCAGCGCCCACGGTGTACCGGTAGATGCGGAGGGCGTTCCCGTCTGGAGTCCGATAGTCCCCGACGGCACTCCATCCCAACCGCTCGTAGAACACCGCAGCTCCCTCCGGCTCGGTGCTGGTGACCAACTCCGCCGTCCCTGCCCCGCCCAGCTGGGACTGGTGAAGGAAGTGGCTCACCAGGCGCACGCCCACCCCGCGTCCGCGGAGGCGGGGATCCACCGCGACGGCCGACAGTACCGCAACCTGGGGCTGGCCCTGAGCCGGCCGCGCGGCAGGGACGGCGGACCCACCGCGGGCGGCACGAAAATGACGCCACCAGGAGCGCGCCCGCGTCCGGGCGAAATGCACTGCCAGCCGGGGCCTGCCCAGCAAGGCGAGACCCCCGGCGCAGACCAGTGCGGCCACCGACCGTCGGTCGGCGAGCAACGCCCTCGTGTACGCAGCTTGATCGGTGGTTCCCAGCAGGAATCCGACGATGCCCCGGCCGGGCGCGCTCGGGTCCGCCGCGCTGGGGTCCTCCGCGCTCGGGTCCTCGACGACGAACGCCACCGCGTGCGGCGAATCAAGGTACGTCTGCTGCCAACGGCGCATGAACCGTGGACCGAGCGCGGGGAACAGACCCAACGGCAGTAACCGCACATGGGCGTCAGCCAAAGCCCCGAGATCGGAGGGGGTCGCCGCGCGCAACGCCAGCCCACTCACCACACCGATCACCGGTCTCCCTCCGTCTCGGTCGTGGCCGCCGGGCGAATCCGACGGCGGTCGGGGCGATGGCGTGAGCTTCGGTCCCGAGGTATCCATGCCCGAACGCACGAAGGCGACGACCGCCTGGGACAACTTGCCCGTTCGGCGCATACCAGATCATATGGGACCCACGTGAGTGCCGGCTCGGCCGCAGCTGGCCCACTACCGGTCCGGCGTCGCGAGGATCTTGAACAGCATGTTGTTGACGTCGGCAAGAGCCTGGACGTCGACCCGGCGGCGGAACTCGCTCAACCGGGCCTTGCGCAGGCCGGTGACCAGGCCCGGGCCTGCCCAGCCATCGCCCAGATCCACCCCGAACCCGGTGTCGGGCTCGGTGTCGAACACGGGCACAACGATGGCGGTCGGCTCGCTGGGAATCTCGTTGTACACCGTGGCGGAGATCACGAGCACGGCGATTCCGGTGTCCGTTGTCCAGATGTCACCCCGGCGCGGGGACTCGCTCAACGTCGCGTCAGCTCGTCGAGATTGCGATCGGCCCACGCTTCAGTGGATGCGACTGCAGACGGGTGGGCCGTCATCCATCGGTCGTGGGCCACGCAGCGCCGCCGCATGTCCTCGATGTCGAGGAGGCCCTCGATCCAGGAGTTCATCGACTGCTGGTCTGCGTCGGCATAACGCTTGACCGCGTCGTACGCCGAATCGGACAGCCGTAACGTGATCGTCCGCGCCATCGCTCGATGCAGCAAACCTTGCTAGCACGGCTCGCTGGCCCTGGACGACCCGGGCCCGATCAGCACCGTACGGCGTCTGAGGCCGATATCGTCAGCCGTCGCGTAGTGTCGCACAACATGCTACAGTTGAGGTCATGACGAAGACCATCGCGCAGCGCGAACTGCGCAACGAGAACGCGAAGGTGATCGAGGCCGTGACGGCAGGCGAAACCTTCATCGTCACGCGCAACGGTGAACCGGTCGCCGAGCTTCGACCGCTCCGGGCTGGTCGCCGCACCTTCGTCTCCCGCGAGGAGATCGCGGCGCTGGCGACAGTCGGTGTGCGAATCGATCGGCATGAGTTTCGAGCCGACCTCGACCGGGTGATCGACCAGGGAGTGTGACATGACGTCCGGGTTACTCGATACCTCGGTCGTCGTCGACTGGCACGACCCGGTCGTCGTCGGGGCGTTGCCAGATCAGGTGGCGATCTCGGCGATCACCGCGGCCGAGCTGGCGGCGGGACCACACCTTGCCGCCGCTCCCGCCGAAGCAGCGAAGCGGCAGGCGCGACTGCAGGAAGTCGAGGCGAAGTTGGAGCCGCTCCGGTTCGACGGCGCGGCCGTGCGCAGTTACGGACTCGTGGTCGCCGCCGTCGTCCGCGAAGGCCGGAAGCCACGCAGCAGATTCGCGGACCTGTTGATCGCGGCTACGGCACACGCCAATGGTCTCGATCTCTACACCCGCAACGGCGATGACTTCTTCGGACTTGCGGACCTCGTCCACGTCATCGCCATCTGATCGTCAGACAAGTGCGGGTCGCAAGACACCGCGCACACTCGCTGACGCTCAGAGCGATCTTGGCCGGCCCGAGCCAGCAGGCGCCCGATGCAACCAAGCGCAGCTGACGACATTTCATCTGTTGCGCTCGTCGATGACCTCGACGGCCAAGTGGGGCCAGACGGTCAACCACCTCAGCTGCACTGTCGCCACTGCCGCTCTGCGTAGCGCCTCACCGGGAAGGAAGTCCACGGTTGTCCCGCTCGTGTCGTCGTCATCGATCGGGACCAGATCGGTGACCGGTACGCCGTGCTGGTAGCGCTGGGTCCACGCCCCGTTGCGGCGTCGGTTGGTGTGCACGAGCCACTCGCTGAGCGCTGCGACGACGGACATGCCTCGGCGAGGATACCCATCGGGAAGTACTTGAGCGTCGGGGAAGTCAAAGAACCGGAGATCCCTGGTCGCCATGATCGGCTTTCTTGTCGGCTGGCCGCGGGCGTCATGACGCGTGTCAGTTCCTCGCCCGTTGTCCGCGACGGACACCGAGCCGTCGCCGTACAGCGCGACAACGCAGCGCCCCGAGCTCGTGCTCTCGACTTCATCGGCGGCGTAGGCCATCACCTCAAGGATCAGGTGCAGGTGCCGCCTGGAGCGAACACCGTCGGGTGCTGGCGGACCTGCGCGAGGTGTTCGGTATCCACGGTGCTCGCCCAGTCGTGCGTTGTGTTACGCCACGCCATCGTTGAGTCGCTCACCCGCAGGTTCTCCCATCAGGGAAGCCCGGGCTCCGGGTCATCGGACCGCGCCTCTCGCGTCGATGCAACGTCCACCTCTCGGCATGTCCATGCGATCCCACAGCAGAACGACGACTGGAGCAATGACCCGGTCGAAGCGCGGCGTCACCCAGCGGCAGCTGGCGGCCGCGGCACAGGTGCCACAATCGACCGTGGCGCGTATCGAGGCCGGTTCGATGCAGCCGACCCTTCCGGTGCTCTATCGGCTGTTGGCCGCGGCTGGGCTGGAGCCCCGGCTACGGTTGGAAACGTACGACGATCACGACGATGTTCTCGATCGGCTCGCCGAGCGGTTTCCCGAGCGACAGGCGCAAGCGGAGCAGGCGCGCGATGAGATGGTGGCGTTCCTGTCGCAGGCGCAGTGATCGAACGCCTGATGGCACCACCGGCTACGACGACCTCTCGCGCTCCGCCGAGCGGCGGATCGTGGCCGGGATCGAGGTTCAGCTGGCTGCCGGGCGAGCCAAGGATTTCGCCGCCCTGCCCGAAACTTTGTCGCCTCGCGGTCTCCGCCCGGAGGACGGTTGCGCCGTAGCGCTATAGTTGCGCTGTGGCGACGATTCAAATACGAGAGGTCCCTGAGGACGCCTACGAGGTGGTCCGCAAGCGGGCCCGAGCTGAGGGGCGATCCATCCAGTCCTACATGCGTGACTGGGTGGTTGACTTCGCCAGCCATCCCACTGCCCGGGAGGTGCTGGTGACGCTGGAGGCCGCTCTGGCGAGCCACGACACTCCCGGGGCGACGCGTGAGTCCATCCAGGCCGACCTCACAGCCGATCGGCGGTGAGCGACTGCGTGCTCGACGCCTCCGCCATGGTCCTGGCGCTGAGTGGCAAGACCGAAACTGCGTCGGCGCTGCGAGCGCGACTGGCGGGCGTCCGCAAGCATGCCCCCCACCTGATCGACGCCGAGGTCGGCAACGTGCTGCGCCGTCATGAACGAGAGGCCCGCCTGAGCCCCGAGGAGGCGCTACTCGCCTTGCGCGCCGCACGCGCGGTCCTCGACCACCGCTATCCCCATGTCGGGCCGCTGGCGGAACTGGCGTGGACCTGGCGGCACAACCTCAGCTCCTACGACGCACTGTACGTCGCCCTTGCGGTCCTGCTGGACCTCCCGCTGATCACGGGGGACGTCCGCCTGAGCCGCGCACCCGACTTGCGCTGCACGATCGAACTCGTCTGACAGCGAGGCCGACGATTCGCACAAACGGATCCGCTACCGCCCCGGTCATCGCCGCCGCCGCGATCCCGCCCGAGCATCAGTGGGTCCTGGCGATCGGGATGGACGACACCGAACTCGCGGTGATCGACTCCCTGCCCGGCTCCTGGTCCACCGACAAGGTCGTGTGCATCGCCCGGCGCACCCGGATCCCGGCCGACCGCATCCCGACCGAACGGGCCCGCAAGCGCCGCACAAGCAAGATCATTTTCGGGTGGCGACTCTCCACGAATCCTTACTCGCGGATCCGGGTCTGACGTGACGGGCGTCCGGACTCTCGAGGACCCTTACGCCGGTACGTCGAGGATGAGCCCGAGCACCTCCCGGATCTGCGTGAGTGCGGTCGTCCCGACGTTGCCTCGGGCGTGCGCGAGCCGGCTGGTGGCCACCGCGCGTACGTGCTGGCACTGGGCAGCGGACGTTCGGTCCAGACCGTTGTGCTGATCAGCAGCAATGTCGACCTCGGACCCGAATCCGCGCAGCGTCGACGTGAGCGGGACGACCTGGACGACCGAGGGCGACGCGTCGAGCAGGCGCTGTGCGGTGACCACGACCGCAGGGCGGAGGTAGCCCGCTTCGCGGTCGACAGGCCTGCCGAGGTCGATGACGACGATGTCACCCGAGGTCAGCATGGAGCCAGTCCTCGTCTGGCGCGCTCAGGGCGCCGCGCAGGTCGGCGCCGATCTGATCCTGCCGAAGCCGCCGTACGGCCAGTGCCACGGTGTCCCCGACGCTGGTTCCCAGGGACGAGGCCAGCTTCTTGAGTTCCCGGTGTGTCATGACATCGATGCGTACGCTGGTGCTCGGCATACACCTACGTTAGCAGCAATGCATGCATGTCTGCGGGCAGCAGCTCGTACCGACGGGCGCCGACGCGGGGCACGGCAACTGCGACGTCGTGCTGGACGACCTGTTCTTCGACCGGCGGCCCTACGACCCCGGACAGGCGTACGGGCAGTCCAAGACCGCACAGTGCTGTTTCCCGTCGAGGCGACCCGACGCTGGGCCGCGGACGGGATCACCGCGAACTCCCTGATGCCGGGCGGCATCTTCACCAACCTGCAGCGGCACTGGGACCCGGACGTCCTGGCGAGGGCCAAGGCGCAGCACGGGTCGGCCGCCAAGACCCCGGAGCAGGGTGCTGCGACCTCTGTGCTGCTCGCCACCTCACCGGCCGCTCGCCGGTGTCGGCGGGCGCCGGTGAGGTGGCCACGAGGCAGCGGTGGTGCCCGAGATCGTCGACGGCCTGTACGGCGTGCGGGCGTACGCCCTGGACCCCGGCCGCGCTCAACGGCTATGGGAGGTGTCCACTGCGCTGGTCGAGCGGGCTCGCTCGTCGGGCTGATCTCGAGCGACTGGGGAACGTCGAGGTGCCGCGCCGGTCTATGTCGGCCGGGCAGGACAGCAACACTCGGCGGACTGATGCCGTAGGACACGCGCGTCGAGTCAGGGCTCGCTCGTCCAGAGCGCGGCCATCGGCAATGCCTGCATCCTGTCGCCGAACGGCAGGCTCTGGCCACCTGTGTAGAGAACGAACCCGGCGCGGAACCGATCCCCGAGCCGGCGGGCGAGATGACGCAGCCCACGAAAGTCCTCAGCGCGGGCAGTGTCCGCGGCTTTCACCTCTACGCCGACGACCTCCCCGGAGGAGCGTTCCAGCACGGCATCGACCTCGACGCCATCGCGGTCGCGGTAGTGCCACAGACGTGCGGGCTCCTCGGACCAGGACAGCTGCCGGGACAATTCGCCGAGCACGAAGTTCTCCAGCAGACCCCCGACCGCGGCATGGGTGGGCTGCGACGACGACAGGCCGACCAGCCGCCCCGCTAGGCCGGAGTCGTTGAGCAGAAGTTTAGGCGTGGCGATGGCACGTGCGGTCAGGTTGGAGGACCACGCGGGGATGGTCCGCACGACGAAGACCAGCTCCAGCAGGTCCAGGTAGCGGCGCAACGTCTGACGAGGCAGACCCACGTCGCGAGCGATGGCGTCCAGCACGGCGAGTCCTCCCATCCGCGCCGCGACCACCTCCAGCAGGCGGCGCAGGTCAGCCGGTCGCTCGATGTCGGACACCAGTCGGACGTCGCGGGCGATGAGGTCGGCGGCGTACGCGTCGAAGAAGCGCTGACGACGCCGCTCGCTGTCGCGGCGCACGGCCTCGGGGTAGCCCCCACGCAGTGCCCGGGCGAGATAGTCCGACTTGCGCAGTTCCGCTGACCCCACGTCGAGCGCCGCGCCGTGCCGGAAGGCGGCATCGACGAAACGGTCCGAAGCGTTGTCGATCTCTCCCTGCGCCAGGGGCCACAGCTCGATCGTCTCGGTACGGCCGGTCAGGGCATCCGGAATGTCCCGCAGTCCCAGCAAGCGGGCCGAACCAGTGAGCAGGAACCGGCCGGGGGCCGGGTTGCGATCCACCTCGTACTTGATCGACAGCAGGAGCTCGGGGGCGCGCTGGACCTCGTCGATGAGCAGCAGCCCGTCGTGTCGGACGAAGCCGGCCGGGTCGGCCAGAGCTGCAGCCCTGGTCGCAGGGTCATCGAGATAGCGCTCCCTGGCGCCAGGAACTGTCGCAACCGTGAGTCTGGCCAGGGTGCTCTTTCCGACCTGGCGAGCTCCGTTGACCACGACGACGCGGGTGTCCCGCAGCGCCTCGGCCACCCGTGCCTCGGCACGACGCGGCACGAGCATCGGGCTGGACATGAGCACACAATACGCAGGCCGTGGTGGATCTGCCGCCACCGTTGTGGTGGGTTGGCCGACACCCTCGTGGTGGATCTGCCGAACCAGGTGTCCTCGCCGACCCCGGATGTGCGCAGGACGAGTCCGGCAGCCGGGCCGGGTGCGTATCCATAGCCGACCCGCGCGAGCCTTGCTGCGGTCTCAGCGCAGCCATGCCTCGCCGGTGTGCGCCTCGGTGCCGCGAGAACAGGACCCGCAGCGCAGGATCGCCGCGGCCGGCAAGCGGGGCGAAGTCTCGGACGTTCTCGGTGACCACCCGGCGGCTCTGCCCGGACGCCCAGTTGGCGAGGTATGGGTCCGAGGCAGCAGCCAGCACGGGGTGACCGGCGACCGCCGTCACGTCGTGTCCGTCCTCGCGCAGGAGCACCGCGATCACCGGCGCGAACATCTCGTCGAGCAGCAGCGCCTCTGCCCCGGCTGCGCGGCTCACGCCAGCAGTGCCTGCCGGCGCTCCCACTCGAGCGCGGCACGCTCGGAAGCGGCCTGGGCCTCGTCGATCCACGCGTCGATCTCGTCGGAGAAGGCGGCGTAGTAGGTCATGCCTGCCGTCAGCGCGGACTCCGGCAGTGCGAATGCCTCCGCCGCGGCGCTCAGCGCGGCGGGCCATCAGCGACCCCACCAGAGGGAAACCACACCACAAGCCCACCAATCACGAACTCAGGGATCACCAGATCAAGATCGTGAGCCATCAAGGTATATTCTGGGAAGCCGCCATTGAGCGAGGGCACTCGACCGTTCTACAGTGATGGACCGTCCCCACTGGCGAAACACGTGGAAGTCACCATGGCCGAAATCGTCCTGTTCCATCATGCCCAGGGCCTCACGCCGGGCGTCATCGGATTCGCTGAGGAACTGCGGGGCGAGGGGCATACCGTGCATACGCCCGACCTGTACGAGGGCCGCACGTTCGACACCCTCGACCAGGGCATCGCCCATGCCGAGGAGATCGGCTTCGGCGAGGTACTCGAGCGCGGCGTCCGGGCGGTGCAGGCGCTGCCCGCGGAGCTGGTGTACGCGGGTTTCTCCCTCGGCGTGCTCCCCGCGCAGAAACTGGCGCAGACGCGGCCTGGTGCGCGAGGTGCGCTGCTCTGCTATTCCTGTGTGCCGGTGTCGGAGTTCGGCTCGGCCTGGCCCGACGGCGTACCGGTGCAGGTGCACGGGATGGACGCCGACCCGATCTTCGTCGGCGAGGGCGACATCGACGCTGCCCGTGCGCTCGTCGACGAGGCCGACGACGCGGAGCTGTTCCTCTACCCCGGCGACCAGCACTACTTTGCCGACAGCTCACTGCCGTCATACGACGCCGAGGCAACCACGCTGCTGCTGTACCGCACGTTGACGTTTCTTCGATCCCGGTGATGACGGGCTTCGTGGTCAAGCCCCTGGACGCGGCGACGTGGCTGGACTTTGCGCGGCTGGTCGAGCTGTTGGGCGACGGCGTCGGTGGCGTGCGCCAGTTCGCGGGTGTTGGCATGGCCAACGACGACGACAGCTGCGCCGTCGACCCGCAGCAACTGCCCGCACGTCGCGCACAGCTCCTCGGTGCTGGCGAGGTCACCACCGGCGAGCGCGTCGGCCCCTGCGGTGGGGGCCTCCCGGCCCGATCCCGCCGTCCGCTTGTCCTCCACCCCACCTCACCTCACCTCAGCTCATATCGCGGCACGTGGCTGCGGAGCCACGACGCTCCCGCTTCGCCTGGTACATCGCGGCGTCGGCGGCGTGCAGCAGTTGTTCGTGGTCCGCCTCGGGGTGGGTGGCGCTGGTCGCCGAGCCCACGGTCACCGACACCTGCAGGCGCTGTCCGCTGACCTCGATGGGCTCCGCCATCGCGGTGCACACACGGTCGGCCACATCGGCGGCGGCGTCGCCCCCGGCGTCCTCGCACAACAGCGCGAACTCGTCCCCACCCAGACGCGCCGCGGTGTCCCCCGGTCGCAACAGCGCCGCGAGGCGTTGCCCGAGGACCTCCAGGACAGTGTCACCCTCAGCGTGGCCATGCAGGTCGTTGACCTCCTTCAGGCCGTCGACGTCACAGCACAGCACCGCCAACGCCTCACCCGAACGACGGTGCCGGGCGACGGCTCGGGCCAGGCGGTCCAGGAACAGGGCTCGGTTAGGTAGCCCGGTCAGCGTGTCGTGCAGCACCCGGCGCACGAGTTCTGCGGTGCGCCGCTCCAGTTCTTCGGTACGTCGCGCCAGCTCCTCGCCGCGCGCGACCAGCTCATCGACGTCCTCCACGTGGACTACGAGCCGAGCGGGCTGATTCCCACCGTCGAGGACCACCGACGCCGACACCAAGGCGTGCACGACGCTGCTGTCGCCGCGCGCCATCCGGAGCTGAACACGAGTCGCGAACTGTCCAGCCCCCACCACCGTCTCCAGCGCGAGCCGCGCCCGCACCCGGTCGTCGGGGTGCACGTACTCGAGCAGCGAGCCACCGGCCGGTTCACCGACCGGCCGGTGCAGCAGGCGCTGCAGGGCGGGGTTCACCAGCAGCAGGTGCCCGGCCAGGTCGGCGAGAGCCATGCCGATCGGGGCGTGGTCGAAGGCACTGTGGAAGTCGCTGACCGAGTCGTGCCCACCCACCTCACCCACCGGGGTGGCCGGGTTGCGGGTGTGGGCGCTGACGAAGTCGGCGGCGACGTCGCGCAGCTTGGTGTTGCTGCGCTGCGACTG